>Ga0335085_10005274_pt1 | contig 20905 bp, 18 predicted proteins | sample Lox_Sample_45_FD_206712 | JGI IMG/M metagenome (GOLD analysis project Ga0335085, IMG submission 206712) | Soil microbial communities from Loxahatchee National Wildlife Refuge, Florida, United States - Lox_Sample_4.5 | ecosystem: Environmental > Terrestrial > Soil > Wetlands | place: USA...
TTCCGCGTGGGAGGCCTGGCACTGGCACCGCCGATCGGATTTTTTGATAAAGCGCGGGAGTTCGCCAACCGCTTCCCGGAGCGCGTCGACGAGTACGAAAACCTGCTGACAGGAAATCCCATCTGGGCCATGCGCACCAAGGGCGTAGCCAAGATCACCGCGGAAGATGCGATTGCGCTCGGCGCGAGCGGTCCTACGCTGCGCGGCAGTGGCGTGGACATCGATCTCCGGCGCGACATGCCATATTCGGGTTACGAGAACTTCAAGTTCAACGTACCCGTGGCGCAGGAAGGCGATGTCTTTGCACGGTATATGTGCCGAGTGCGAGAGTTGCGCGAGTCGATCTCCATCGTGCGTCAAGCCCTCGACGGCATGCCGGAAGGCCCCATCAAAGCCGACGCTCCCAAGGTGGTGCTACCCGACCGCGAGAAGATGAAAACGCAGATGGAGTCCCTCATCTATCACTTCAAGATTATTACGGAAGGCTTTGCCGTGCCGGAGGGTGAGGTTTACCAGGCCGTTGAGTCGCCGCGCGGGGAAATGGGTTATTACGTGGTCAGCGACGGCACCGCCAAGCCCTATCGTGTGCATATGCGCTCGGCTTGCCTGGCGAATTTGCAATTGCTTCCCAAGATGTGCGAGGGGCGCCTCATTGCCGATGTGGTGGCGGCCATCGGCAGCATTGACATTGTGCTGGGGGAAATCGACCGATAGTCGGTTCCCCGGTCAGCAAAGGACGAAATGAAGTTTTCGGACCAATTCGAACAGCGTTTTGCCGAGATGCTCACGCATTATCCGACCAAGCGTTCGTGTCTGGTGCCGACCTTGCTTTACGCCCAGGACGAAATTGGATTTCTCAGCGACGAGGTGATTCGCGAGTTGGCCGGGCGTCTGGAATTGACCGAGCTCGACGTGCGCAACGTAATCAGCTACTACTCGATGCTGACCACCAAGCCGCGCGGAAAATACAACGTGCAGGTCTGCACCAACATTGCCTGCATGCTGAAGGGCGGCGAGGAACTGCTGCATCACTGCAGCAAGAAATTGGGCATCGGACACAAAGGCACAACCCCGGACGGCATGTTCTCCCTCGAAGAAGTGGAGTGCATTGGCGGCTGCAGCTGGGCCCCGGCGGTGCAGGTGAATTATGACTTTCACGAGAACCTGACCGTCGAGCAGATGGAGAAAGTTCTGGACGGATACAGAGAGAAGGAAACGCAATAAGAGATTGAATTATTGAGGCATTGGGCGCGGGAATCGTCCAAAAACAATGTCTCAAGAATTCAATGATTGAATGACGCAATCATGGCGAGCCTGGTTTCCCATCCCGATGAAGTGAAAGTCGTCTCGCGGCGCTTCGGCCAGGGTGCGACCGACATTGAGCGTTACCTCGAACTCGATGGCTACAAAGCCATGCAGAAGGCTCTGCAGATGGAACCCGACGCCATCGTGAACGAGGTGAAGAATTCCGGCCTGCGCGGCCGGGGGGGCGCAGGTTTCAATACCGGGATGAAGTGGTCGTTCGTACCCAAGCAATCGTCCAAGCCGAAATATGTGTTGTGCAACGGCGACGAGAGCGAACCGGGCACCTGCAAGGACCGACTCATCTTTGAGCACGATCCGCACTCGGTGATTGAAGGCGTGATGATCGCCGCTCTCGCCGTGGGCTCCCATACCGGCTACATCTACATCCGTGGTGAGTATCGGTATCTGTCGGTGATCATGCAGAAGGCCCTACGCGATGCCTACGCCAAGGGCTTTCTTGGCAAGAACATTTTCGGCAGCGGCTACGATCTCGACATTTTCTGGCACGGCGGCGCGGGAGCTTACGAGGTCGGTGAAGAGTCAGCCTTGATGGAGTCGCTCGAAGGCAAGCGGGGCATCCCGCGCATTCGTCCTCCGTTCCCCGCGGTGGTGGGGCTTTGGGGTGGACCGACCGTCATCAATAATGCCGAAACCCTGGCCAGTGTTCCGCATATTTTGCTGGGCGGCGCCGAGTGGTATGCGAGTTTGGGACCGGCCAAGAACGGCGGCACGCGCCTGTTCTGCCTCAGCGGACACTTGAATAAGCCGGGCGTTTATGAACTGCCAATGGGCTACAACCTGAAGAAGATGATTTATGAGGTTGGCGGCGGTATTCCCGACGGGCGGACGTTAAAAGCCGTCGTTCCCGGCGGGTCGAGTACGCCTGCTCTGAAGGCGGAGGAAATCGATGTCTCCATGGATTTCGATTCGCTCGCGAAGGCGGGATCGATGCTGGGCTCAGGTGGCGTCGTGGTGCTGGACGACACCACGTGCATGGTGAAGTTCGCGCTGCGCACCATCAAGTTCTATCAACACGAAAGCTGCGGCTGGTGCATTCCCTGCCGCGAGGGTACGGACTGGCTGAAGAAGACGCTCACCCGCTTCCATCAGGGGGCTGGCCGGAAGAAAGACATCGACAACATTCAGTACCTGGCGGAAAACATGCTCGGCCGCACGTTCTGCCCCCTGGGCGACGCCGCCGCCATGCCAACCATCGCCTTCGTCAAGAAGTGGCGCAAAGAATTTGAAGATCACCTGGAAGGCAAGCCGTGTCCGTACGAGAAAGAAGGAGCGGTAGAGCAGCTTCCAGTATTGAGTCACTGAGCAAATGGCAGATGTGAACATCACGGTCGACGGTAAGAAGGTCACGGCGCCTGCGGGAACGCTGCTGATCGAAGCCTGCAAGACGGTAGGCATTGAAGTTCCTTCGTTTTGTTACTACCCCAACCTGTCTTTGCAAGGCGCATGCCGCATGTGTCTGGTGAAAATCGAGAAAATGCCCAAGCTGCAGACCGCCTGCACCACCGTCATCGGCGAAGGCATGATCGTGACCACCGACAGCGACGAGATTCGCCAGGCCCGCAAGTCGATGGTAGAACTGCTGCTGGGTAACCACCCTCTCGATTGTCCGGTGTGCGATGCCGGCGGCGAGTGCGAACTGCAGGACATGACGTTTTCCTACGGCGCCGCCGAATCGAAATACATCGAGCCCAAGAACCATCGTGACGAGCAGCAGTGGTCACCGGTCGTGTACTTCGACCGCCCGCGCTGCATTCTCTGCTACCGCTGCGTGCGCGTCTGCGGCGAAGGCATGGATGTGTGGGCACTGGGTGTGCAGAACCGCGGGGTATCTTCGATCATCGCTCCCAATAAGGAAGATCACCTGGAGTGCGAAGAGTGCGGCATGTGTATCGACATTTGTCCGGTCGGTGCGCTGACTTCGGGCGCTTATCGCTATAAGACCCGCCCCTGGGAGATGAATCACGTCGACACGACGTGCACGCATTGCGCCGATGGCTGCAAGACAACTTTGGGAGTCCGCCGCTCTGACAGCGGCATGCAGATTGTGCGCGGCGACAATCGCGACAAGAGCGGCATCAATGGGGACTTCCTATGCATGAAGGGCCGTTATGCTTTCGATTTCGCCGACAGCCCCGAGCGCATCAAGACTCCGTTGCTCCGCAGGGATGGGCGCCTGACTCCGGCCACCTGGGAAGAAGCGTTTGCCTACATTGGCGGACGCATGAGTGAAATCGTCGCAAAGGATGGCGGGAGCGCGATCGGCGTGGTCGGCTCGACACGCACTACCAACGAAGAAAGCTACCTGCTGCAGAAATTTGCCCGGGTCGTTCTCGGCACCAACAACATCGATCATCACCGCACCGCCGACTTCCCTGCCCTGGCCGCGGCGCTGACGGGAAAACCCGATGTGACTGCTTCCATGCGCGATGTCTTCAATGCGCCGGCAATTTTGCTGATCGGCAACGATCCCACTGAGCAGCACCCGCTGCTGGCCTGGCAGATCCGCAATAACGTTCGCCTGCACCGGGCGAAGCTTTACGTGGTGAATTCGCAGGAGATCAAGCTCAGGCGGCAGGCCACGAACTTTACCCGACTTTCCGCTGGAAGTGAACCGCAGTTTGCTCATTTCCTCGCGGACGACTCTGCGAGCGGTGACAGTGGTTGGTCCGCGTTGCGCGACAAGTTGCGCGCCGAGCAGAACCTCGTGGTCATCTTTGGCTCCGAAATCCGCGGCGAAGCGGTTGCTTCTTTGGTGAAGTTTGTCGGCAGCATCGAAGGCGGTAAGCTTGCTTCCCTCGCCGATTATGCGAATTCGCGCGGTGCCTCCGACATGGGTCTCTACCCCGACCTGCTTCCCGGCTATCACCGGGTGGCCGACACGACGCCATTCCATGAAGAATGGGGGGCGGTTCCGTCCGCCGCCGGTCTCACTTTGCCGGAAATGGTCGAGAGCGCGAAGGCCGCCAAGCTGAAGGCTCTCTACGTGGTCGGTGCAAACCCTGTCGGGCGCTCGGGAATTGATCCTTTCGTCCTCTCGAAAACTTTCGTCATCGTGCAAGACATGTTCCTGACTGAGACGGCGAACATCGCTGACGTAGTTCTGCCCGCAGCGAACGCTTACGAAAAGTCCGGCACCTTCACCAACACCTGCGGCGATCTGCAATTAGTGAAAAAAGCCGGAGAAGTCACTGGAACCAAGAGCGACTTCGAGATGATCGTGCGCATCGCGGATGCCATGGGATTCGATGTGCACAAGCTCGTGCCCTTTGGCCGCGGCACCCGGGCGGACATGGGCCAGTCGCGAGGAGCACAGTCGGGAGAGGCGGACCGTCACGGCGTATGGCTGCAGGCGCACGGACTTGAGCCCAAAATGAGCCCGTTTGATCCCATGGCGATTCTCGATGAGATCCAGCGGCTGGTGCCGGGCTATGACTTTTCCCGGATCAATGTCCTTTCCGGCAACGACGAGCACACCACTTTATCGAAGAGCGGTAAGGGAGCCACGCAAAACCCGGCGCTGATTGCGCCGGCCAACGACAATCTCTTCACGTCCGGCACATTGGGCCGCTACTCCAAGGCATTGAATTCGGTGATGGAACGCCGGGAAGTTCCGGTAACAGAAGTCGCAGCGGATTAGCAAAGAAAGCGGACCGCATTGTTAAGCGTTGGAACTTTTGTCCTTATTTCGCTCGTGAAGATCGTGCTGGCGGTATTTGTGCTGCTTACCGCAGTGGCTTACACCGTCTGGCTCGAGCGCAAAGTTGTCGGCCACATGCAGAACCGCTGGGGTCCCACGCGTGTCGGTCCGTTTGGATTGCTGCAACCGCTGGCCGACGGAATTAAGTTCCTATTCAAAGAAGACTTAACGCCGCCGCACGTCTATAAGCCGCTTTACATCGCAGCGCCGATGATCGCGGTGATCTTCGCGCTCACGTCGATCGCGGTGATTCCCGTGGGCAATACGGTTACGATCCACGGCATCACCACCCCGTTGCAAATCACCGACGTAAACATTGGTCTGCTGGTGGTTCTGGGGATTACATCGATCGGCGTCTACGGCGTCGCGCTCGCGGGTTGGTCCTCGAATAACAAGTATTCGCTGCTCGGCGGACTCCGCGCCAGCGCCCAGATGATCAGCTACGAAGTCTCATTGGGACTCTCGCTGATCGGCGTGCTCATCCTCTCCGGCAGCTTCAGTCTGCGCGACATCGTGGTCGCGCAGAGCGGCCATTTCTGGGGATTCATTCCCAAGTGGAATATTTTCTACGGTGGCCAATTCGTCGCCTTCTTTATTTATTTGATGTCGGCTTATGCCGAGACCAATCGCATTCCCTTCGACCTCCCGGAAGCGGAGACGGAACTGGTGGCGGGCTATCACACCGAATATAGCGCTATGAAGTTCGCTATGTTTTTCATGGCTGAGTACGCGAATATGATTACGGTTGCGTGCCTGGCTTCGATCCTGTTTCTCGGCGGATGGAACGGCCCGCTCTTCGGCCCGGCCTGGCTGCAGATGATCCTGCCGGTATTCTGGTTCTTCCTGAGAGTCTTTGCATTTCTGTTTCTATACATTTGGGTTCGCGGAACATTGCCGCGTTTCCGCTATGACCAACTGATGGCTTTCGGCTGGAAATTTCTGCTGCCGCTTGCCATCGCGAATCTGGTAATTACGGGCCTGGTAGTTGCACTAAAGGGATGAGCGCCCCCGGTTTTTTCTGAGAGCCGGGAACTGAGAACTGCTTTCATGCTGCACTTGATCATATTTCTGGTGTTCGGAGCCATCTGCGTGGCAGGAGCCGTGAACCTGCTGGTGCAGCGGCATCCGATCAACAGCGCGCTCTCGCTCATCGCCGTCATGGTATCCCTGGCGGTCGAGTATCTGTTATTAGGCGCGGAGTTCGTCGCCGCCGTGCAGGTGATCATCTATGCGGGCGCGATTATGGTGCTATTTGTCTTCGTCATCATGTTGCTCAACGCCGGTGAGGAGGAACGCACCCGCGGCAGCAAAGTAGCGATCGTGATCGGCATTCCCGGCATGCTGGTTGGCAGCAGCCTCGTGGCGTGGGTGTTGCTGGCGCGGTCAGGCGCAAGTTCGGTGGAAGCGGGTGCGCTGTGGGGAGATCCCAAGTCCATCTCACGCCTGTTATTCCACGATTTCCTTCTGCCTTTTGAGGTCACTTCCGTGCTGGTGTTGATCGCCATCATGGGCGCAGTGGTTCTGGCGGCCAAGCCCGAACAGGGGCAGCAAACCCGGGAGGAGGCCTGATGGTGCCGCTTTCCTATTACCTGGTGCTGGGCGGAATTCTCTTCGCCTGTGGCATCACTGGATTCCTGATCAAGCGCAACCTGATCACCATCTTCATGTCGATCGAGTTGATGCTGAACGGCGTGAATCTGTCGTTCGTGGCGTTCGCCGCGCAGTGGCGCGCGCTCAGCGGGCAGGTATTTGTCTTCTTCGTGATGGTCGTAGCCGCGGCTGAAGCTGCGGTGGGACTCGCGATCATTATTGCGGTCTACCGCAACCGCGAAACTTTGAACGTGGACCGGGTGAATCTGCTCAAACTATGACACCGGACCTGCATCTTTGGCTGATTCCGCTGCTGCCGCTGGCTGGCGCAGCCATCAATGGCTTGTTCGGGAAGCGTTTCTCCCGGCAAGCTGTGGTCGCCGTCGCACTCGCTTTCTGCGGTGCCGCGTTCTTACTAGCCCTGAGCATCGCCGCCCGCTTCTCTTCGCTCACGTTACCGCACACCGAGCAGCTTGCCACGTGGTTGCGCTCGGGGAACTTCCAGATCGATTTCGCTTTCTATCTCGACCAGCTTTCGTTCGTGATGGTGATGGTGGTGACCGGGGTCGGCTTCCTGATTCACATCTATTCCGTGGGCTACATGTGGGAAGACACCGGCTTCTACCGTTTCTTCACCTATCTGAACCTGTTCATGTTCTTCATGTTGACGCTGGTGCTGGCCAACAATTATCTGGTGATGTTCATCGGGTGGGAAGGCGTGGGCCTGGCGTCGTATCTGCTGATTGGATTCTGGTTCCTCAAAGACTCGGCGGCCTCGGCAGGCAAGAAGGCATTCATCGTCAATCGCATCGGTGATTTCGGATTTCTCATCGCCCTGTTCCTATTGATCAAGCATTTCGGTTCGCTGACATTTACTGATGTCTTTGCGAAGATCGCCCCACTTTCTCCTGAAACGGCAGGAGTTGGATTGCTGACTTCGATCGGGTTGTTGCTCATGTTTGGAGCGGCCGGCAAGTCAGCACAGATTCCGCTTTACGTGTGGCTGCCCGACGCGATGGAAGGTCCGACACCGGTCTCAGCTCTCATCCACGCCGCCACTATGGTGACCGCGGGCGTGTATATGGTCTCGCGTTCGCATTTGATCTTCGAGCGGGCTCCCATGGCGATGATGGTGGTTGCGATTGTGGGCACACTTACAGCCCTGTTTGCCGCCACGATCGGTGTTACGCAGACCGATATTAAGAAGGTTCTCGCCTACTCTACGGTCTCCCAGTTGGGATATATGTTCATGGGCTGCGGGGTAGGCGCATTCTCGATGGGCATCTTCCACCTGATGACCCATGCCTTCTTCAAGGGATTGCTTTTCCTCGCGGCCGGATCGGTGATTCACGCCGTTGGCGGCGAGCAGGACATGCGCAAGATGGGCGGCTTGCGGACCAAAATTCCGTGGACCTTCTGGACCATGACCGCCGCCACATTCGCTATCGCCGGCTTCTGGCCATTTGCGGGGTTCTTCAGCAAAGACGCGATTCTGTATCGTGCGTTTCAGTCGAACTGGATCTATTGGGCGATCGGCGTCTTCACCGCGTTCCTCACCTCGTTTTATATGTTCCGCCAGTGGTTCCTGACTTTCTTCGGCGAATATCGCGGCGGGAAGGATGCGGCAGCGGATCACGGCGGACACGGTCATGGCGGCATTCACGAGAGCCCGAAGGTGATGCTGGTGCCTTTGGTGATCCTGGCGATCCTCTCGGTGTGCGGCGGGTGGATCGGCAGCGAGCGCTTCGATAAGTTCCTCTCGCCGGTGTTCCATCCTACCGCTGTCGTTCAGGAAGCAGCGCCATCGGCGCCCGCGGAAGAAGGACCTTCCGAAGGCCTATTGACCAGCGTGTCAATCGCCGCGGCCGCTCTGGGCCTCGGCTTGGCATGGCTCCTGTACGTGAAAAATCCCGAGCTTCCAGGGAAGATTGCTGCGTCATTGGGCGCGTTCTACACCGCCGTGCTGAACAAGTACTACGTGGACGAAATTTATGCCGCGATTTTCGTTAAACCGCTCGTCGACGGGTCCCGCCGCATTCTCTGGCAGACCGTGGATCAAGGCGTAATCGACAACACTTTGAATGAGACGGCCGACGGCGCGCGTGATGTTTCCGACTCGGTGCGGCATATGCAGTCCGGCAATATTCGTTCTTACGCCGGCTGGGTCGCGGCAGGAGCGGCGGGATTGATCGCCTACATGGTCTGGATGGGAACCCGATGAACTCACTCGACAGCTCGATCCTTTCTTTGGTGACGTTCATCCCGCTGGCGGGTGCGCTGCTCCTCACCGTGCTGCCGCGGCGCGATCGCGACATCAAGATCTGGGCGCTTTTGTTTTCCATCGCCGCTTTCTTCGCATCGCTGCATCTGCCCGTACACCTGCACCGTGGCCAGCCGGGCTTCCAGTACGAAATCAATATCCCGTGGATCCCCACCCCCAACATTCACTACCACATGGGTGCGGATGGCATCTCGGTCTGGCTGGTCGTGCTGACGACGTTCCTCACTCCGCTGTGTGTGCTGATTTCGTGGAACTCGATTCACGACCGGGTCAAAGAGTTCTTCATCCTGCTACTGATGTTGGAGACGGCGCTGATCGGTGTATTCGTCGCGCTCGATCTGTTCCTCTTTTATTTCTTCTGGGAAGCCACGCTCATTCCCATGGCGCTGCTCATTGGCGTTTATGGCCACGGACGACGCGTCTATGCCGCGGTGAAGTTCTTCATGTACACCATGATCGCCTCGGTCTTCATGCTGGCGGCCATCTTGTGGCTCTATGCCAAGGTGGGCAGCTTCGACTTCGTCACCATCCAGAATGCGATTCAGAGTGGACAGATTCCCGGCTTCGCTGCCGCTGGACCCTGGCTCTTTCTTGGGTTCTTCGTCGCCTTTGCGGTGAAAGTGCCGCTCTTCCCGGTCCACACCTGGCTGCCGGATGCGCACGTCGAAGCGCCGACTGCCGGCTCCGTGCTTCTGGCCGGGGTGCTGCTGAAGATGGGCACTTATGGCATGTTGCGCTTCAACCTGGGATTGTTCCCCGAGCAATCGCGGCAGAACGCAAACTGGATCATGGTGCTCGCCCTGATTGGCATCATCTATGGCGCGCTGGTAGCCATGGTGCAGCCCAATATGAAAAAGCTGATCGCATACTCCTCGATCAGCCACTTGGGGTTCGTCGTCCTTGGCATCTTCAGTTTTACGCAATTGGGACTCGACGGCGCCATGTACGTGATGCTGGCGCACGGCATTTCGACTGGTGGACTGTTCATGCTGGCCGGCATCCTTTATGAGCGCCGCCACACCTACGAAATCTCAGAATTCGGCGGCTTGGCTACCCCCATGCCGAATTACTCCGCTTTCTTCCTCTTCATCACGCTGGCGTCAGTTGGCCTGCCTTTGCTCAATGGCTTCATCGGCGAATTCCTGGTGCTGAGCGGTGCCTTTCGCGATCGCCCGATCTACGGAATTCTCGGCGCCACCGGCGTGATCTGGAGCGCCTGCTATCTGCTGTGGATGTATCAGCGGGTCTTCTTTGGAAAGGTGACTCACGACGTCAATACTCATTTGCCTGACTTAAGCATGCGCGAGAAGGTTGCCCTTTGGCCCGCCGCTGCAATGGCCCTCATCATGGGGGTCGCGCCACTGATCTGGCTCAATGCCATTGATCCCGCTGTGAGTACGGTCCTGGCTCCGTTTGCGCAACTGACCAGCAAGGTGGTGGGCCAATGAATCCTGCCGCTCTGCCCCAGGGCGTCGAATATATCCGTATTCTGCCCGAGATTCTCCTCACGCTTGCGGGGATGGCCATCATGCTGCTAGATCCTCTGCTGGACGGTCCCGGCAGCCGCAAGACGCTCGGCGCGATCGGCCTGGTCGGCGCAATCGCCGCCTTCTTTGCCACCATCTTCCAAGCCCACTATCCCGGCCCGGGATTCTGGGGAATGATTAACGTTGACTCCTTCAGCGTCTTCTTCCATATCGTGGTCACCGCCGTCACCACGGTGGTGATTCTTACTTCCTATGAGTACATGGAAGTGCAGCAGATTCGCGCGGGAGAATACTACGGCCTGATCCTGTTCGGCGCGGTCGGCATGTGCCTGATGTCGTCGGCGGTGGAATTGGTGCTCATCTTCATCGCGTTGGAAATCTCGTCGATCGCAACCTACATTCTCGCGGGCTTCCGTCGGCGCGCGGCGATCAGCAGCGAGTCCTCGATCAAGTATTTCCTGCTGGGCTCGTTTGCCACAGCGTTTTTCCTTTATGGCATCGCGCTGATGTTTGGCGCCACCGGTTCCACCAGCATCACGGCCATCGGACACGCGCTGCAGATGCGCCAACCGCCGGTGCTCGCTTACCTCGCCATCGCCCTGATGCTAGTCGGCCTCGGATTCAAAGTTGCCGCTGCGCCCTTCCATATCTGGACGCCCGATGTCTACGAAGGAGCGCCCGCGCCCATCGTCGGCTTCATGTCGACCGGCCCGAAAGCAGCGGTATTTGCGGTGCTCCTGAGGATTCTCTTCGAAGCACATGCTCCGGGAACTCTGTGGTTGATCTGGGTAATTGCCGCACTGTCGATGACACTGGGAAACGTCGGGGCGCTGGTACAGGATAATGTGAAGCGGCTGCTCGCCTACTCGTCGATTGCTCACGCCGGTTATCTGCTGGTCGCGTTTGCCGCGCTGCCTGACAATGGAATCCCTGCCGTCATGTTTTATACCGCGTCGTATGCCGCCATGAACGTCGGCGCCTTCGCGGTGATAAGCCATTTCGCCAGCGCGGGCGAGCGTTACGTCACGCTTGAGGATTACGCCGGCCTTGGTCGCCGTTCCCCCATCCTCGCGGCGGCGCTTACGGTCTTCCTGCTGTCGCTGATTGGTATTCCAGTGACCGGAGGATTCTTCGCTAAGTTCTACGTCTTCAGCGCGGCCCTGCAAGCGCATCTTGTGGGCCTGGTGATCATCGGCGTTGTCAACAGCGCGATTGGCGCTTATTACTACCTGCGCGTGATCGTGATGATGTACATGAAAGAACCGCGCGAAGAAGTTATGGTTTCTCCCATTCCTTTCGGTCTAGGCGCGGCTTTGGCAATCAGTGTGATAGCAACGATTTACCTCGGCGTTCTGCCCGGACGGGTGCTGGAATTCGCGACCAAGTCGGCCTCCGAATTGCTCCGCTAAGCGCGGCGAAAACTTCCAGCCCCTCGTTTTTTCTGCTATCGCGAAACTCCGCTTGGCGTATGCTGGTCTTGCTGGCAGTTTCGGATTGCGGGTCTGAAAGTAATCCACAGGAGGCATTTGACAAGGCTTCCGGCTCCCGGCATGATGATGTCTCTCTCCACAAATCCCCCGTCTGGAGGTCGTATGGCTGAACTGATTCGCAGGATCTGGTCCGAAGAGCAGGGACAGGACATCGCAGAGTATGCGGTTATGTTGGCAGTGATCCTGGTCCTGGTGGTCGGAACGATACGGCTAATCGGGACAAATGCCAACAATGCCTTTTCGAGCGTCGCCAGTTCAATTCAGTAGGCGGCGTGAGAGGAGACATCGAGCCCCTTTCTGTGGATGACTCCCGGTCATACGGGAGCACAAATTCAATGATTGGGTTTCAGGTGCAGTCCCGTGTGCTTGCCGAGCAAGTCCTCCCTATTGCCCGGCAGGCACATAGATCCTATCCGCGCTGACCAGGTCTACGTTGGGAACTTCCGTCATCACGCGAAACTGGCGAAATCCAGCTTTCTTTTCCGGCGTGGCCGCGACCGTCAACCAATATTGCCTTCCCAAGCGATTCGTCAAATCATCGAGATACGGACGAAACGAAACCGGAGCACTGAAGGCAAGGTACCAGGCTTCTCCACCGGTCTCGTCGGCGACCTGCGAGAGATAGATCTGCCCCCAATTCATGCGCCAATAGCTGTGCCCCCAGTGGCCGACTCCAGGCATGTAGATGGCGAACACCACCACGCCTGCTTTTTGCGCTTGATCGATGGTTGAGCTTACATACGGATCGTCCGGCCCCGCGCCCCAGTAGCGATCAATGCCATCGGTGACCATCAGCACTTCGCGAGGCACTTTGGCTTCGGGCCAGCGCTTGATCAGGTCACCCAAAGCAAAGTACGGACTGGCCGAATCTCCTGCGTACCCCAATGGAATGCGGAGCGATTTCGCCGCTGCCTCATGATCGCTGCTCATTTTTTGCAGAATGACGGCGTTCCCGTTCTGCATGTACGCCACGCCAATCTCGGTCGTGGGAGGCTGCGAAGCGATGAATTTCCGCAAATCATCAAGCTGCAAACTCAATTGGCTGCTCGACGAATCATCGATCAGCAAATACAGCTGCAATCCCGCTTTTCCGTCCCTTAGCGGTACCCAATTGCTGACTTTCGCACGTTCGTGTTTTATGTAAGCCATCACGTCACCCGGGTCGATATTGGAAGCCGCGGCATCCTTGCGCGGCTCGGCCGTCACTACCAGGCTCACCGGCACTGTGGAGGAGATCTCCTGCGCTGCCGCTCCGCAAACCAGCAGCGCCACTATCAGGCAAACACCCTTTGCATTTTTCATCATGACGTTCAACCTTCTGGCCAACTTTCGGCGTAATAATTTTGTCCCTTGCCGATCCCAGTTCCTATACATTCCGATTCATTTCTAAGCCTTTGAGATGCAAGGCCGCGTGGTTAAAGGCGCGGGATGGTCATAGAAAGGCCTCCAAAGCAGCCAGGAGCAGCGGGTTTGACCACATCAATAATTTTCTCTGGAGCCAGCCGGGAAGGTTACAATGTCTGCCGGGCTTTGCATGGCCCGCAAAAGAGAAAGGGCCGGCGTCTCCGGACGGCGGCCTTTTTCATTTTCTGTTACCGCTCCTGGATCGGTTTCTCGATCTCTTCTTTCGCAATCTGAAATCCCGTGTTGGCGGCGGGGAGTCCCGCATAGAGCCCAGTCTGCATAAGCACTTCCTTCACATCGCAAGGCTCCAATTCCCTGGCGAGTCCGGCACGGAGATGCATTCGAAATTCCTCCCAACGCCCCATGCTGGCAGTGATCGCCAGCACCAGCAATCGTCGCATGCGGCGGGTTAGACCGGGACGAGCCCATACCGTCCCCCATGCATAGCGGGTAATCATGCTCAGAAAATCCCGGTTCAACTCCGTGGCGTTTGCGGAGGAGCGATCTACATGTGCGTCTCCCAACACCGCGCGCCGCACCTCGAAGCCTGCGTTTAAGGGGTCTCTGGCCGGCTCCGGCCTCAGGAATTCCACCAGAGCTGCGTTGAACGAGTGCGGCCGCTCCAGATTTGAGAGATGCGCCCCGGGCAACCGGATGGCCTTTGCCCCGGGAATCCCGTTTACCAGGAGTTCGCCATGGCCTCCCCAGGGCGTAGAGACATCATTGTCACTCACGATGACTAATGTCGGAATTTTGAGCTTCGAAAGCAGGCCGGTAAAATTCACATCACGGAGCGCCGCACAGCAGCCGGCATACCCCTCCGCTGCTGTGCCGAGGAAGACATTTCTAATGCCAGCTGCATGGACGTCCTGCGCGATCGTGGAGGACGAGAAAAACCGTCCCATCACCATATCCACGATCGAGGCCATGCCCCCTTCGTGCACTGCACGAATACGCGTTTCCCAGTTCGAACGGGGACCAAGCTGCGGCGAAGTGTTGGCCAGCACCAGGTGAGTCAACCGGTCGGGGGCGTGGAGAGCGATCCATTGGCCGATGGCACCGCCCATGGAAAGCCCGCAGAATGCAAACTCCCGGAATCCCACAGTATCCGCAACGGCAAGCGCGTCTCTCCCCAGTGTTTCTATGGAATATTCGCCAGCTGGGACATCCGATGCTCCGTGCCCGCGAACGTCATAACGCAGAATCTGGAAAAAGGGCGCCAGCGCTTCCACCTGCTGATCCCACATGCCGTTGTCGGCGCCGATGGAGTGCGAAAAGATGACAGATGGCGCACCCGGCTTCCCTTCCAGCCGGTAAAACAGGCGGGTCTTTTCTGAGGTCGCGAAGGGCATGTTCTCAGTCCTTTTCTTTTCCAGTGCAATCTTCCGTCAGGTTTCTCCGGAAGGTCTCCGCCGATCCCAGGTAGGCTTCCGGAACCTCCAGCCCTTTAATCGTCCCGGCATCCAGATGGTTCGTCACTTCCGGCATGGAAATCAGAGTTTCGGCGAGGCGTTTCCCTTCGGCAATGCTTCGGCGGGTCGCTTCTTCGAGAAGCTGGTGAGCCCGGTCTCGGCCGATGTTCGCCCCCAGCAGCATCATTGCCCGCTCGGCAAAAATCAGCCCGCGAGTCGCGTCGATGTTGGCTCTCATGCGCGTCGCATCGACCGTCAACCCCTCCGCCACCTCGGCCATTGATGCCAGCGCGAGGCCGGTGGACTGGATCACATGGGCGACAACCGGCCATTCGGATTGCCAACCTCCCACGCCACGCTCCTGTTCTTGCCACATGGCGCCTAGAAAAGTTGAAATGAGGCCTGGTACTCGCTGTGCTGCAGCCAGCGTCACGGTGCACCCAACTGGATTTCGTTTGTGGGGCATGGTCGAAGACCCGCCGCGGCCTTTACCACCCGGCTCAGCGACTTCCGCCACTTCCCCTTGCATCAGCAGAGTGACATCCCTCGCCATCTTGCCCAACGATCCACAGAGAACACCACAGGCACAGACCAATCGCGCGAGCCGGTCACGCTGGGTGTGCCAGGGCGCTTCAGGGAGGTCGAGTGTCAACTCAGCCGCGAGCGCTCGTGCGACTTCGACGCCGCGATCGCCAAGCGAGGCCAGCGTTCCACTGGCGCCGCCAAATTGCACAATCAATGCCGCGGAGAAGCTTTGTTCAAGATCTTCTCGAGATCTACGCACCGCGCCGAGCCAGCCCGCCGCTTTCAATCCAAAGGTAACGGGGGGCGCGGGTTGCGAGAGAGTCCGTCCCAGCATGACGGTCCTGGCATGCGCTTCCGAAAGCTTCAGCAATGCGGTTTCCAGACGGGCGAGGTCGGTTTCAAGAATGCCTTTAGACTTCTTTAGCAGGAGAACCAAAGCTGTGTCGGCCACGTCCTGGCTGGTTGCGCCCCAGTGAACAAAGCCGGCTGCCGCGGGCTCCGACGCCTTGACGCGCTCGGTGAGTGCTTTGGAGAGAGGTATGCCTGGGGTTCCTCCGCGCAAAGTCTGCCGAGCGAGCTCCGCAATGTCGAATGCCTCCACTTTCGCAGCGGCCGCAATCGCGATCGCTGCTTCCGCTGGCACGACGCCCGCCTGCGCCTCGGCACGCGCCAGAGCAACTTCGAAGGCCAGCATCGCTTCCAGCACCGAGACATCGGCAAACACTTCATCTAGAGCTTCTGTGGTGGCTAGACTTTCGATCAATCGTACCGGCATGCACACCCCTTCACGGCTCTGCCCCCGCAAAGCTGACGTGTCTTGATTCGGTAGTATTACACGTCGAAGAAGACCGTTTCCTGCTCGCCTTGCAAACGTACATCGAATCGCCAGAGTCCGGGTATGGCAGGGTCGGGGATGGCCAGTAAAGTGGCTCTGCGGTCGGAAGGAACCAGGGCGAGAATGGGATCCTGGTCATTCGCGGGATCTCCAGCAAAATAAATGCGCGTTGCCAGCCGCTTGAGCAGGCCGCGGGCGAAAACGGAAACATTCAGATGCGGCGCCTGCAGCCGGTTGTGGGGGCCCGGAATGCGTCCCGGGCGGATGGTCTCAAATCGCATTTGCCCTTGGGCATCGCTGCCCATTCGTCCAAAGCCGCCGCAAGCGGAATCGATCTTCTTGTCTTGCGTGTCCTCGGGATGATCGTACTTGCCTTCGGAGTTGGCCTGCCAGATTTCGATCATGGAATCCGGTACGGGAACTCCGTCACCATCCGTGACGGCGCAAAGCAAGAGAATGTGCTCGCCTCCTGCCGCCGGCCCCGCAATCCGCTCCACAGAACGAGGGTTCGTCAGCCCCAGATGAAAGTAAGGGCCAACTGTCTGTGACGCGGTGGGAATCAACTTGATCTCATTCTTCAAATGGAGTGTCCTCACGTCCGCGCAGGACAATGTCGAAATGAAACCCCAGGCACCATTCCGGGATCGTGGTTTGCCAATCGAAAGTCGAGACCAACCGCTGGCGCGCCTTCTCATCGGGAACCGATTGAAGAATGGGATCAAACGGAATCAGCGGATCGCCGGGAAAATACATCTGTGTCACCAGCCGCGTGGTGAACGCCGGACCAAACAGCGAGAAGTGGAGATGCGCCGGACGCCATGCGTTATCGTGGTTTTTCCACGGATATGCTCCCGGTTTCACGGTCACGAAGCGGTAAGCGCCATTCTCGTCGGTCAGCGTCCGCCCTGCTCCGCTGAAGTTGGGATCGATCGGCGCACGATGATCGTCTTTGTTATGGAAGTAGCGGCCGGCGGCATTAGCTTGCCAGAGTTCTATGAGGGTGTTCCTCACCGGACGTCCGTCTTCATCGAGCACGCGACCGCTCACCGTGACGCGCTCGCCCAGCGGTTCTCCCGCGTGTTGCCGCGTAAGATCGCGGTCAGTTTCCATGACTTTCTCGTGTCCAAATAGCGGGCCGGTGATTTCCGATAAAGTCTGGGGCAAAACGATCAGCGGCTTCATGGGCGCGCGCCGCCTGGTCGCACGATAGTCGGGATAAAGGTACTCTGGCTGGGTACCCGGAACGGTTCGCCGATAGGAACGGACAACGGAAAGATCGCGGTTCAATGGAGTCAACGGACTCTCCTCACTCACACTTGGCAGCGATTGCCGCGCAGAAGTGAGAATAATAATGCAGCCTTCCAGGTTTGTCATGGAGGAGATGCGAGTGCGGTTATCGCACGGGGACGCATTTCGAAGGCACACGATCGCCGTAGCTCTACTATTGAGAATTTCTTCAGTAAAGAATTACAAATCGGTGTATTCCGGATCGTAACCGCTCATCAGGTGCCCCGATGGGAGAATCTGCCGCACCGGAAGATCTTCGGCGTACTTGGCGGTCTTGACCCAGTGCCAGGCGTGCATGATTTCGTTGGGTTGAAAATAGCGAATATCAGCCTGCATGAGCACGGTCGCTCCGGCGATGTCGCCCATGAGCTCTTCCCACTTGCGCGCTCCGATCACCGCGACCCGGGCAATCGGATCACCGTACTTTCGCAGGAAGCGCATTTCTTCCCAACGTGCTTTCCATTCCACATCCTTCACTGCCGTCATGTCGACTACGATTCCGATGGGATGCTTGTGAGCTTGCGCAATCTCCCGCTGAATCTGGGGCTCGATGGCCCGAACGTCATCGGCAGTAATCTGTCCGCTGGCCTTAAATCCAAATCCGCTTCCGCCATCACCTCGTAACACTTCGATCATTTAGAGTCCTCGCAAACCGATTATGTCTCAGGGGCGAGGAGTTTAACATCAAACCGCGTTGATCCCAAAATTCAGTGAGCCTCTGTCGCGTTGCTCACTTTTACCTGGTCGGTAATCCAGTTCACCTCCCAGCTCTTGCCACCATCGTCAGAGAACGACTGTTCAAAATGAGGAGCATGACTCGCCAGGCGCGACCAGTCAAACTTCACAAAGATGATTTTCTCGTTCAGGCTATCCTGTGCGAAAAACTCTCCGTGGCCATGGTTGAATTGGCCAATCTGCGGAGCGACCAGAAGGCCATCCTTGCTGTTCGCCCAGTAGAGATTCCATTGCAACGACTTGGGATTGAACAACCGCAGGGTTAAGCCTTCGATATGACCACTGGGGCCATCCACCTCGATCGTGTCGAGTTGTGCCCGCGCATTCCAGACTTTGTAGCAGACCCCGGCACCATCAAACTCGACCCACGTATTCGAACCGGTTAGAGGATGCAGGCGGCGCTTGAGATGATATTTCCAGCTTCCTAACAATGGATCAAAATCGCGTTGGCCGGCCAACTCCTGTCTGGAACTCGGATTCCATGCCGGCACCCTTCCCGATTCTTCGCTCACCCGCGTCTGATCGGTAATCCAGTTCACTTCCCAGGTCTGGCCGCCGTCGTCAGAAAACGATTGCTCGAAGTGCGCGGAATTGGATGTGATTTCCGACCAGATGTAGCGAATCAGGATCACCCGGCCGTTGAAAGTATCCTGGCAATAGAACTCGCCGCGACCGTTCTTGAACTCTCCTACGTTGGGTAGACCGGCCATCACACCAGCACCCGCGTTCGCCCAGTACAAGCGCCACTGATGCGAGTGTGGATCGTACAAACGAAGAGTCAGCCCCTCGATGTGTCCACTCGGGCTGTTGACTTCGAATTCCTCCAGTTGCGATCGGCCGTCCCAGATTTTACGGGTGGACGAAGTGCCGTCGAACTCCACCCACTCATTCGATCTTGCCAGAGGATGCAGCCGCCGCTTGAGGTGGATCTTCCAACTTCCCACTTCGAAGTCAAAGTCGTGCTGCCCATCGCGGGGCACCGGCGCCTGTGCCAATGCCGCGCCCGCGAATGTAGCGAGGAGCAGGAGAATCCGCATATAGGACCGTGTCCGCATTCGTTCTCTCTCCAATGAGAAGTCTCGGGCAACCAAGTTTGCGAATGTGAACCCACAACTATTCGCCTTGAGGTTTCGACGCAGCCGGGAGGAAGCGTGATGGGGCCACTTCTTGCCGGATCGGCGATACCACTTCTCAGTGGGCAAAGTTGATGGCGAGAGCCAGCGTGATTATGGCGGCGGGGTTTCGCCCGAATGGAATCATGTCCACCCCGAGCAACACTCCCAACATTGATTTCCAGCTATATTCGATGGCCCGCTCCGGCATATGCATGACTTTGTATCGTAGCGGTTGATGATTCTGACTTCTCCGGCAACATCGGTCTTGTTTTGGTAGCGATAGGCCGCGCCGGCATGCCGCGGGTGTGGTACTTTTACAGTTCCACTTTTTACCATGATTGCAATACCACTTTCGAAGCTTTCTGGGCCGCTCTTCCGGCAAGTGTACGCAGGCTTCCGTAAGGCAATCCTCTCCGGTGCTTTCCGCGGCGGAGCGCGTCTGCCTTCCACCCGCGAAGTGGCTGAACAACTCGGCGTTTCTCGAACCGTCGTACTGTTGGCTTACGACCAGTTGCTCGCGGAAGGGTATGCGGTGGGCCGTCGGGGCTCGGGCACCTATGTTTCTGAACATGTTTGCCTTAGCCGAATTGCGCGCAGCGGCGATTCGGCAGAATTTCGTCTTACAAGGTTCGCGTCCTACGCGTCCGACGCTTGGTCGAAGATGAATGTCCCCGCCCGTCGTGTCCGTGCCCTACCCTATGACTTCGCTTATGGACGCAGCGATCTCGATACATTTCCATTCGAGGCTTGGCGGCGCATCCTGCTGCGCTGCGCGCGCAAGGCTCCAGTCTCAGAACTCGACTACGGTCCCGCATCCGGCAACAAGACTCTGCGCGAAGCGATCTGTTCGCACTTGCGTCGCTCTCGTGGCGTCCTCTGCGAGGAATCGCAGGTCATCATCGTCAATGGCTCGCAACAGGCCTTGGATCTGATTTCCCGCGTCCTTATCAACCGCGGTGATCGAGTTGCGATTGAGAATCCTTGTTATCAGGGCACGCGGGAGATCCTGCGAGCGGCGGGGGCGCGATTGCTGCCGGTCACGGTAGACCGCGAAGGCCTGGATACCGCCCGGCTGCCGGCAAACGCCCGCTTGGCCTTCGTCACCCCTTCTCATCAGTTTCCCAGCGGCGCGGTTTTGTCGTTGCCCAGAAGGCTCGCCCTGCTCGCGTGGGCGAAACGTAACCATGCAGCTGTCATTGAAGATGACTATGACGGAGAATTCCACTACGCTGGACAACCCCTGGAGCCGCTTTACACCATTGACCGGGAAGGCTGTGTGATTTACGTGGGAACCTTCTCACGCACGGTTTTCTCCTCGCTGCGTATCGGCTACCTGATTGCCCCCAAACGGCTGGTGGGCGCCTTCATTGCTGCCAAGTGGCTGTGCGATCGCCACACCGCAACCTTAGAGCAGGAAGCGCTGGCGGAATTTATTTCGGGTGGTCTCTATGAGCGCTATCTTCGGCACGTGCGGCGAAGAAATGCCGCGCGGCGCAAGGCGCTTTTGGATTCCATCCAAGCGCACCTCGGCGATCGCTTCGATCTCAGCGGAGACAGTGCGGGCGCTCACATCGTACTTTGGCCGCGCCAGCGGTTTCCTGAATCCGTCGCAATCGCGGCTGCGGCAGCGCACGGCGTCGGCATTTATGGCATTGCGCCCTATCACCTGGGAAGGCCTCTGCGACCCGGAATCATGTTGGGATATTCCCGTCTGAGTGAAA
>Ga0335085_10005276_pt1 | contig 20892 bp, 19 predicted proteins | sample Lox_Sample_45_FD_206712 | JGI IMG/M metagenome (GOLD analysis project Ga0335085, IMG submission 206712) | Soil microbial communities from Loxahatchee National Wildlife Refuge, Florida, United States - Lox_Sample_4.5 | ecosystem: Environmental > Terrestrial > Soil > Wetlands | place: USA...
TCACACCCAAATCGGAGAATACGTTATGGGAAAAATTGATACAAATATCAAGGACGCACTGGACAACGTTCGCGCAGCCGCGCAAGGGCTGCACGGAGCGATCAGCGACGCCGCGGCAAAACGCGGCGGAGCCACAAAGGCCGATCTTGAGGCTTTTGCGCAGAAGGCCAGGGCAGTTGCGGAGTCTGCCAAAGGCTCGCTGAACGCCCAGAATGAGGCCGCGAAGAAGCACCTTGCGGATGCCGTCACTCATCTCGAGGCGACGCAGAAGCATGCTGTCGAGGCCGCGAAGAGTTCTGGTCAAGCATTCCAGACCTCGATCAAAAAGACCCTCGCCGACGCGCGCGCTTCGGTTCAAAAGATCAGCGAAGCTGTCGCTGCGAAGCGCTCAGCTGTTTCCAACAAAACCAAATAGGAGAGCTCTATGCGCAATTACATTGCGGTGGTCTTTAACGACACCGGCAAAGCTTACGAAGGTCTGCATGCGCTTTGGCAACTCGACGACCACATGGAGGTGACTGTCCATGGCGCCGCGGTTGTCCATCGTGACAGTCTGGGCCAATTTCAGGTCGATACCAAGGAAACGCACCCCGCCTTGGCCACCGCTGTCGGCGTTGGCATTGGTGCCCTCCTGGGTGCTCTCGCGGGACCGGCGGGCGCAGCGGTTGGCGCCGCTAAGGGAGCAGGTATTGGCGCCGCAACGGGCGGCGTGGCTGGCCTCGCGGCGGATGCCGGTCGCGCGGATACTCGTGAGCAAGCGGCTCTCGAGGCAGGGTTCGTTCTTGGCGATGGCCAATCTGCCGTTATCGCCGACGTCAGCGAAGACTGGACGTCGCCGATCAATACGCGGATGAAAAGCCTTGGCGGCGTTGTGTATCGACGGGCTAAGAGCGATCTTGAAGGCGATTCATGGTACGATAGCTACCTTTATCCATACGATTACTATCTCTACCCCTACGAGTACGTTCCGCCCGCCTATCCCGTGTTGTAGGGATGAGATAGCAGGGCGGCGGGATCCGCCGGGATAAAGCTGAATGATGCAGGACTGTCGCGTCCGCCTCGATTCTGCAACCGAGGCGGACAGCGGTACCGGCATTGATGGTGCACTGGAGGTACCGCCCGCCGCGGCACGTTCGCGGTGAGAGCGGTATCCAGTTCGTGCGTTTGGCCACGGTTAGCATGCCGCCGGTAGTCTGAAAGCCACTTGAGATGATCGGCCAGACACAGACCTGAACAGGAGTGAATGGGAGAATGTCGTGACCGCAGATGCTGTGCTGTCGCGCGAACTGAAATCTCTCCAGGATGAAATTTTGGCTTCGAACCGCGAACGCCTGCCACCGTCCCCGGACCGCAACGCCGCGCCAGCCGGTCAGCCCGAAGATAAACCGGGTAAACAGCAGCTGCATGGGCAAATGCACGAGTTCGTCAACGCCATCGCAGAATTCTTTTCAGACGTCGAGAGGAACGTCTCGGCGCGCCCCGCCGCGAGCGTGATAGGCGCCATGGTGGTGGGAATGGCGATAGGTCGCTTGCTTGGTCGACGCTAGGAGTGACGACATGATCGACGATTTTGTTCGCGACCTTCGTGTACTTCAGAAGGCCGATGCCGTGATCGGAAGGATATGGCTTAAATCTATGGTGCGCCGATTCGGCCTCTTTGCGTTTGCGGGATTGATCGCGGTGCTGGGGCTCGCGATGACAGACGTGGCAGGCTTCTTTACTTTGCAGGCAGCCTTGGGGCCTGTTTGGGCGGCCGCGCTTGTTGCAGTGGGCGATTTTGTTGTCGCCGCGATAGTCATGTTGGTGGGTAGGAAGTCTCAGCCGCGATCCGAGATCGATAAGGCTTTTGAAGTTCGCAAGATGGCAATCGATTCCATTCAGGCTGATGCGCGCGGCTTAAAGGTCACCATCGATACGTTTGGTGAAGAAATCCGAGAGGCCAAGGATACTATTGCCGGATTTGTGCAAAGCCCATTGGATGGCGCGCTACAGAAACTTCTTATTCCGGCCATTATGTGTATCATAAAGGCACTTCGTGGGCATGGGTCTAGTCAAGCTGATAGTGCTTAAAGAACCAACGTTTCGCGACATAGACGAGGACAAGATAGGCGATGGTCACAAATGCCAGCGCGCCCATCAGTTCGGCGGACGGCGCGACAAAGCCAAGCCAGTGCGCCAGAGGTAAATAGGGCAGCGTCACAGCTGCGGCGAAAGCCAACAGCGTACTTGCCATCAGCGCCGGATGCGGCCAATCCTTCAAGGGATGAGCCGTGCGGATGATGAAGATCACCAGAGTTTGCGTCGACAGCGACTCGACGAACCAGCCAGTATGAAACAGCGTCGCGTCCGCATTGAAGACCCACAGCAGCAGACCGAAAGTGACGAAGTCGAAGATCGAGCTCAGCGGTCCGAACACGAACATGAACTTGCGGATGATGTCGAGGTCCCAGCGGCGTGGCTTCGCCACCATCTCGTCGCTCACGTTGTCCAGCGGGATCGTCATTTCCGAAAAGTCATAGAGCAGGTTATTCAGAAGAATCTGGGTCGGCAGCATCGGCAGGAATGGCAAGAATAGAACGCCGCCCGCCATGGAGAACATGTTGCCGAAATTCGAACTGGTTCCCATCATCATATATTTGAGGATGTTGACGAAGGTCTTGCGACCTTCCCGAACGCCGTCCGCGAGTACGCCAAGATCCTTGCGTAGAAGGATGATAGCGGCTGCTTCCTTGGCGACGTCGACGGCGGTGTCCACCGAAAAACCGACATCCGCGGCATGAAGCGACGGAGCGTCGTTGATCCCGTCGCCAAGATAGCCAACGACGTGGCCCTTGTGTCGCAAGGCCGCGATGATGCGGGACTTTTGCGGCGGCGTGGCTCGGCAAAACAGGGTCGTGTCGTCGAGCCTGGCCGCGAGCGCCTCGTCGGTTAGACTTGCGAGCTCCGGACCGGTCAGCGTTCCAGTAACCTTCAGACCAAGCTCGCCGCAGACATGCCGGGTGACCTGCTCATTGTCGCCAGTCACCACTTTCAAGGCAATGCCCAGATTGGTAAGGGCGGTCAGCGCCTCACGGGCTCCCGCCTTCGGCGGATCGAGGAAGGCTAGGAATCCCGCGAAGATCAGGTCTGCCTCGTCAGCGACGCTCGCCTTCTCGTGGGTCGATTCGACCTCCCGCCACGCGACCCCCAGGACACGGTAGCCTTCGGCGCCGAGGCTATTGAACGTTGCCTCGGCAGTTTTGCGCGACTCGGTGTCGAGCGGCTCTGGCGGCGCTCCTCGCTGCTCATAACGCGCTGCGAGGCCAAGGATGTCTTCCGGCGCGCCCTTCACGATGATGAGACGGCGGCCGCCGCCCTCGACGAGGATCGAAACCCGGCGCCGCTCGAAATCGAACGGCACTTCGTCGATCTTGCGCCAAGCCGCAAGGTCGATCGTGCCAGCCGCTAGGATCGCGTCGTCCAGGGGACTCTTGAGCCCGGTCTCGAACGCGGCGTTAAGCTGCGCCATCTGCATCGCCGTGCTGCTGTCTTCCCCGGCAAGATCCACTTCGCGGACCAACTTGATGTGGGCCTCGGTCAGCGTTCCCGTCTTGTCGCTGCAAAAAACGTCCATGCTACCGAGATCGTCGATGGCGGACTGCCGCTTGACGATCAGCTGCTTGCGCGACAGGCGCATCGAGCCGTGCGCCAGGGTGACCGATACAATCATCGGCAACAGCTCAGGCGTGAGTCCGACGGCGAGCGCCAGCGCGAACAGGAAAGATTCTAGCGGTGGTCGATGGAACAGGAGATTGACGAGGACTACGAACAGAACAAGGAAGACCGTGGCCTTCACAATCATCATTCCGAAGTCTTGGATGCCGACCGCGAATGCGGTCGGCGGCGGCTGCTTCTGTAGCGCACCTGCGATCGAGCCGAGCTGGGCTTTCGGTCCGGTCGCGAGGACCAGCGCCTTGGCGGTTCCGCTTACGACCGAGCTCCCCATAAACACAAGATTAGGTGGCAGCGCGATCTCGTCGGAAGCCGGGCCGGTTGCCGGCGCCGTGCCCTTTTCGGCTGGGTAAGCCTCGCCGGTGAGAAGCGCTTCATCAACGTAGAGGTCGCGGGCTTCGATCAGGCGGGAATCGGCGGGCACGAGATCGCCGGCCGCGAAAAGAACGACATCGCCCGGTACGATCTCCCCCACCGGGAGATCGACTGGCTTTCGATCGCGAAGCACTTTTGCGGAAAGTGCAACCTGCTTGCGCAGCTTCTCGGCAGCGTTTTGGGCCTGACGCTCCTGCATTACATCGAGCATCACGGACATGAGCACGATGACGGCGATAATGACGAAGCTTGCAACGTCTCCGGTGAACGCTGATACCGCCGCCGCGAACAGCAGAATCAAGACCAGCGGATTGCTGAATCGCTCGATAAAGGCGGACAGCAGGGTCTTCTGTTTGCTTGACTCGACTTGGTTCGGACCAACCGTCTTAAGGATAGAAGCAGCGTCGGACGCGCTCAGGCCATTGTCGGCGGAATGCAGCCGTTGAAGGAGGTCGGGGAGCGGAAGGATCGCCAGTTCAGATATTTCTGGCGCCGCTTGCGCAGGCGCGTCATTGGTTGAGCGCTCGCCCGCAGATGGGTGGACGGGTTGTCTCATGTCTTCTCCACGGTGGGAGTTATTTTCTTCAAGGACAACAAGATGGTCGAGATCGGCACAGTATCGGCGACCTAGTCCTGCAAATAGGCGTCAGACGCGCCGCTGGCGCGGAATGGCGACGGGCGGTATTCGCCCCTTGCGGACAGCTAGCGTTTGTCCAGCTGCTTTTGAATTTCTTGGTGTATCTTGTCGAGGGTTTCGTAGTCGGCTTCGAGAGCAAGCGATTTTCCATTTTCGGTCTCGCACGAGATCACCGCTCGCCTTCGGCTCAACTCGAGATTGACCTGAACTTTATCGGTGATTTTAAACCTCAAATCGTGACGCGACATTGAAATCTCCTAATAAAGCTACCTTAGCCAGAAGCCGTGGAGCTTATCGGCATGTGACTTAACAGAGCCAAGCACATTGCCGTCAGCGCGAGACATTCTGTACGCGCTTGCGCCCGTCTGGATACTTGGCATCGTCTCACGGCTAGAGTCGTGCAGTTCTGTTACGACGCATAGTTCAAAGAGCCAAGCAAAGTTCGCCAAATCCCAGCGAATTTTTATTAATTCAAAATCTCCAGCATGGTGAAATGATTTGCGTAATGCTACGGTCGATTTCGAAATAGGAAACAGCTAAGATCCGCCGTGACCGTTGGATGACCAAGCAAAGGGGACGATGCGATGGTTGGTGAAGACTTGGTTTCGCTCCGGGGCAAGCTTGACGAGCTGTCACACCGTCTCAACGCGCGGACACAGGAGTTCGTGCAACTAGGCGAATTTTCGGATATTCATGAAGCGCTGATAGGTGAAATCCGCCAACGACACGACAAGCTTAGAGCGAAGGTGGATGCAGCAGCGGGCGAAGGGATGAGCTGGGATCTTGTGAAGGCGGAATTTAACCGGGACCACAGTTCTATCTTCGATGACCTTCTGCAAATTGAGGAACGGTTTGATGCGGAAGCAATGAAGCAGCGAGATGCAATTCAAAAGTGACTGTGACGGGCTACCGTTTCGACTCGCGGTCAATAGCGCGGTGATCATATTCTCTCGGGTCGCAACGACCTGAATCCAGAATTTCCTCGGCTCATCTAGCGGCCAAAACCGAGAATAGGCAGTCTTCGCTTCAATCGTGTGAAATCGATGTGATTTTTGCAGAGCTTGTCCAACAGTGAACCGTTAGACGCGACGCTGGCGCGGAATGTCGTTGGGCAGGAATTCAACCCCGGACCGGTGAATTGGCTGCGGGTAGAGCGTCATCAGCTTCATTACCTCGATCGGCATATCTACTTTGACCGGGAGGCCCATTGCGCGCGCTTCACTCGCCGTCAGCGCGTAATCATGGGTCCAATGCCCGCCGGCAAGCTTTGCCGCGAGGGTCTCCGCTGCGGTCTGTTCCATCCGTGGTGTCAACAGCTCTACTGCCCCCTGCTTTACTTGGGCGAGAGCCTTCTCCCCCACATCGGCTAGAACCAATGTAAGGTCGGATACCCGCTCAATGGGCTTGGAGTTGCGGGCTTTGAGCAAGCTCACGGCCGGGAGTCCGGCCATCTGCGGATCAATCGGGCCCAGCACCGAGAACTCGCCCAGCACAATCTCGTCAGCGGCAAGTGCAATCAAGGTCCCGCCAGACATGGCATAGACCGGAACATAGACGGTCACTTTGGCCTTATGTGCTTCTACGGCACGAGCGATCTGCATTGCCGCGAGCACGAGCCCGCCTGGCGTGTGGATCACGAGGTCGATCGGCATGTCCGCCGGCGTATCCTTGATCGCCGCGATGATCGTCTGGGCATCCTCCAGATCGATGTGCCGGGAGACTGCGAAGCCGAAAAGGCTTCGGTTCTCCTGACGATGAATCATAGTGATAACCCGTGACGCGTGCGTCTTTTCAATTGCGCGGATCGCCTGTGCGCGTCGGACGGCATACCATCTCCCCATGATCAGGGGCTGCAGCACCATGAGTGCAAAAAAGATCCAAAAAAGTGACGAGAAGTCGAATGCCATGGGGCACCTCAAATCATTTTGGAGTCAGATCACTTTTCCCTCGTTCTGGAAAAAGCTATGGCTTCCTGTCTGCTACTGGTTGACCACGGTACCACCGATCGCTTTCATCAAAGCCTCGAAGGCGATCAGTCCATCTTCGCCAACCTCGGCCACAACAGCGGCCGTTCCCGGCGCTAATTCGCGCGAAATCTTTTCAGTGAACTGGACTTCGTTGTGTTGATTGAGGAGATCGGCCGAATTGCCGATTATGGCGCCGCCGGCAGCTCCGAGCGTCACCGCGAGCGGACCAAGAGGCAAGCCAGCCAATCCACCGATCAAAGTGCCGGCGGCGGTGCCGCCAAGTCCTTCTTTGGTGACCTCCTGTACCGACAGCTCTCCGCTTGGGTCCTTAGCAACGACTGCCGATGCATAAATGGTGCGCTCCGCATGCAGTTTGTCGAGCGCGCCAGTCGCCCGATGGATCATCGCCGCATCGGGAAACGTTACAACGACGAACCTGTTCATCGCGACCTTCCACTCATTTCAGCAAGCAACCATGGTTAGTGCAAACTAGGCGAGCGTCGATGCTGCTGCTGCTGCCATGAACGGGCCAAGCACGCACACCCTCCACGCCAAAGCGTGCAAGCCAGCGGCGATGCCAAGCGCCATTATGCAATTCACGCCTGGCCGGCGGCGACAGCCGACTACGGCGAACGGGTCATTACGCGTTGGCCGTTTGCTTGGCCGGGGCGGCATCTGTATCTTGACGCGCAAGCCACGCTTCGACTGAAGCGCGTTCCGCCTCATCCACTGCTGCAGCTGCAACAACGATAGCTGCCGCCGCATATTGTTCGGCCCTGTCGGCACGGTTGCTCAGCTTGCCGATCTCGCGCTTGGTTTTCCAGTCGGCGATTTTGGACCGCGTCTCGACCTTTCGCGCCTCGACCCAATCCTTCATTTTCGCTTGCGCGGCGCTGACCTTGGTCTGGTTTTGAGCGATGCGGCTGTCGATCTTGTCGAGATAAGCCTGCACATCTTGGTCGGCTTTGCTGGCTTTGCTGTCGATCTTACCTTTCAGATCTTTCATGCTTCCGTCGATCTGGGTGAGCTTGGTGCGAAGCTGCTCGCAGAACTGATCGATGCGCTGGCCCATGATACATTCTCCCGCTGCGTCGTCTTATTGGCGCTGTGGGAGCGGTACAGCGTCTGCCATCCGGCGCCGAGTTAAGCCTGCCAAATCCCGGCAAATCTTTGTAAACGTAGATCCACCATTCGCGGGCAATCGAACCGCTGTCCTTTAGGCATAAGTGCGTCGCCGAGTCTGTAAACCACTCTGGAATAGCAACGATTGAAAATATTCGGCTTCTTTTCTCGTCTCGGATATCGGCGTGCAAAATAATTTAGCTCTTCTGCAGATCATGACATTTTTTCGCCGCCAGTTGGCAGCCTGAACTGGAATATGGCGCCCTGGGGAATGTTAGGAATCGCCCACAGTCGCCCGCCGTGGGCCGCGATGATCGTTCGGCTGATTGCCAAGCCCATTCCCATGCCATCGGCCTTGGTGGTGTAGAAGGCTTCAAAGAGGCGATCGTGTGCCGTTTCATCCATGCCGGGACCGGAATCTCGCACTTCTACGACGACAGCGTTCGGCCCATCTTTCGCGGAAGCGACTAACAAATCTCGACGGCCCTCGCCGATTCCACTCATGGCCTCGACGGCATTCATGAACAGGTTGAGAATGACTTGCTGCAATTGAATTCGATCTCCGTAAACGAGCGGCACCTGACTCGAGAGCTCGGTATGCAGCGAGACCCGATTGCGCTGAACCTCGCCACGGATCAGGGCGATGACCTCCAAGACAGTGTCGTTGATACTCAGCCAGTCCCGCTTCGGAGGAGATTTCCTGACCATAGCCCGTATCCGGCTGATGACCTCGCCGGCGCGGCTGGCATTGCCAACCATGCGCTCGACCGACCGCCGTGCCGCCTCCACATTGGGCGTTTCACCGGAGAGCCAACGCAAACAGGCGTTCCCACTGTTCACCAGGCCGGTCAGCGGTTGGTTGACCTCATGAGCAATCGTAGCGGTCAGCTCGCCCAATGTCGTCACGCGAACGACGCGAGCGAGTTCCGCTTGCGCTTGTGTGAGCTGTTCTTCTGCCCGTCGAGTCGCAGTGACATCCATTACCGCCCCAACAAATTCCAATTTGCCTGACGCATCTCTTGACGCGTGAGCCACCGCGCTAACATATTTAACCGAGCCATCGAGCATCGACAAACGATGTTCAAGAGTCAAATCCTTGCCGTCATGCGATACGCGCTCAAGGAAGCTCTGGACGATGGGACGATCCTCTGGATGGACTCGTTGCAACATCAAATCCAAAGTCGGCTTCATCATTCGGTCGTATTCGAAGATTCTGAAAGTTTCATCCGACCAGGCAATTTCGCCGCCGCCGACGCTCCAGCCGAAACTGCCCGTACGGCTCATTCTTTGCGCTTCGGCAAGATACATTTCGCTTTGCCGCAGCGCATTCTCGCTCCGCTTCCGCTGCGCGACTTCTTCTTGCAGCTCAGTCGTGCGTAAGGCGACGCGCCGCTCCAGCTCCACGTTCATGTCGCGCAGGGCCGCCTGCGCGCGCATGCGCTCGGCAATTTCGTCTGCCAGCGAGCGGTTCACTCGCTCCAGTTGCGCTGTGCTGGGAAGCGCCAAGGCGAGTGGCATTGTCTGCCACATGACGTAAGCCGTGGCCACAGAGACCAAAGCGGTGATCAGCTTGACAATGCCCTCAAGCCGGTAATCCGGTTGCCACAGCGTCACGATGGACATCACGTGGGTTGTGCCGCACGCCAAAATGAAAGCGCCGGTGAGCACGAATAGGCCGGGGAATGCGAGATCGGCGCGCTTCCACACGAAGTACATCAGCGCAAAAGGAATGGAATAATAAGCAATTGCAATTGCGGCATCGGAGCCGGCGTGAAGCACGATGAGCTCTGGTTGCCAGGCCAGGCATATGCCGTGCGGTATGTAATCGATCGGCGAAAGGAACGACGAAAGATAGGACATCATGATTGAGGATATCCGACGCGTGCATCCCAATTCCTGAAATCAGTGCGAAAAGATCGAGATCTCGATGTTGCCGCTCAAGCGACTCTTGATGACGGCGAGTCCATCAATCGGGACAACGTGCTCGCTGAGGGTTTCCTTCCGCGGGAGCCGGAGTTGATCCTCATCGACGGACGTCGCGGCACGGTCTCTTTGACGTATTCGACGTACCGCTGCCTAGTCGCCTCAAGCTCTCCGCTCTCGGCAAGCTTAGCGGCCGCATATGCGCGAATAGTCCCCAGCAGCCGCAATCGCGCCTCAGCGCCGCACATCTTGGCGGCGACAAGGGACTTTGCAATCAATTCCGAGACTTGGTCGACGATCTCATTAGAGCGAGTACCGTCTGAAGCAACGGCGCCGGCAGCTTGCAGGGTGAAATCGTCCGTGAATATCGAGAGGCGGCGCAGTACCCTTTGTTCAGGTTCGGTCAGCAAGTCATAGCTCCAATCCAATGTGGCACGCATCGTATGCTGTCTCGGGTGAGAAGTGCGACAGCCACCGACAAGCACGTGGAGGGGATCATCAAGTCTTGCCGCGAGGCCTGCGATGCCGAAGGAGATGACTCGCGCTGCGGCGAACTCGAGCGCCAGGGGAATCCCGTCAAGCTTCCGGCAAATTGCGGCGACGATCGGGGCATCAGCGTCACTGAGCTCATACGCCCCGAGTACCGCGGCTGTGCTCTGTACGAACAACTGAACAGCCGGGAAGCGAAGCGCTATCTCTGCGCCGAAGCCGCTCGCGACCGGGGGGCTTTCCAGCGGGGGAAGTCGATAAACCCGCTCGCCCTCGGTACGGAGAGGCTCGCGACTAGTCGCCAGGACATGGACGCCTGGGGCTCCTTTAAGAACTTCGGCGGCCAAATTTGCCGCTGCCGCGATGACGCGCTCGCAATTGTCGAGCACGAGCAGCATTTGTTTATCCCTAAGTGTAGCGATCAAGTTTGGAAGCGAAATTTCGGCTCCAATCTCGATCCCGAACGCGCAAGCAAGCGCGGCCGGAACAAGCAGTGAGTTGCCAACCGGCGCCAAGTCGATCAGCCATACGCCATGCGCGTAGTTTTCGATCCGCTCCTGCGCCACGGTCAATGCGACGGATGTTTTGCCAATTCCGCCGGGTCCAACTATGGTGACAAAACGGTCCCGAGAAAACTGTGCTGACAACCCAGCTACGATGTCTTCACGACCGGTTAGCCGCCTGACGGATGCCGGCAAATTGTGTAGGTGCCCGACCGCGACAGGGCGCGGATGCGGGGCTGCAGGCTCTTTGGATCCGTGGATCGGGGCGACAAAGCGATAGCCGCGGCCGGGAATATTGATCAGGAAACGATTGCCGTCGCGGCCGTCGCACAGAGCACGGCGCAGGGCGGCGATATGGACCGTGAGATTGGCCGGCTCAACAAATGTGTTCGGCCAAACTCTGGCCATGAGTTCGTCCTTGCCGATCAGCTCTCCCGGTCGCTCGACCAAGGTGATGAGGATATCCAGGGCGCGGCTGCCCAGGCGAACCGGTTTGTCGCCGTCGAGCAGGAGGCCTTGTGCAGGCAGCAATCGAAACGAGCCGAAGCAAATCACACGCTCGTTATCAAGAGCGGTGTCGATATGCGGAGCTACAAATTTCGCCGTCCTTTGGGTGTTGTCCAGCATGACCGTGTCTCCAAATCTCGGGGAAGGCCAGCGCCCTTCCCTAGAGCATCCTCATTTTGGCGGAACTGATTTTCCGCCTGATGTGTTTTCGGATTCCGGCAGGCAGGCTATCCCCCTTGGGAGGGATCGACCGATCGACTTTGAGGAACTGAATCTGAGGAAAGTTCATGACCTTGATCGCCCCCTTTCGCTGTTACGGTGGTGATCGAGAGCGGAGCGAACACAGGAGAGCAATTCGTCTTGATCGAACGGCTTAGGCAGGTAGCAAAGCACGCCGGCGCGCAGTGCGCGCGCGCGGTCCGTGTCATCGGGATAGGCGGTGATCAAAATAGTGGGTATGACCGTCCCGGACCCGACCAAGTGCTCATAAAGTTCGATCCCGGTCATGTCGGGCATCTGCACGTCCGTGATCAAGCAAGCCGTGCTGTCGATCTGCCCGGAGTTCAAGAAGTCGTCAGCGCGCTGGAACGTCCGCGCAACGAAGCCCATGGAATTGAGGAGGTCCATCGTCCCTTCGAGAACTGAGAGATCGTCATCGACGATCGAAATCAGGGGCTTCTCCGCCACCACAGCCTCCGCTATTGCAGGCATGATAATGCTGCGGGAAAGCACAGAAAGCCAGCACGCGGAAGTGGGATTTCTCTTTAAGTATGTGAGTGTTAGGTTGACGTATGAGGGGCGAATCTAGATCGCTGGGAGGAGGCGACTAGTGCTTTGGTTGGGGGCCGGTACTCACAATTTGAAATTCGGGTGCCGGCGTCCGTTATGGGGTCCCTTTATGGGCTCCTGCCTAATTTGCAGAGCGCAACACCGGTGGGGAGGGGTCCACTCGTTGATCCCACACGGGCCATATTGGCTCTTTATTGACCCATGAGATTGTAGATCGAGGTAATTCCGGTGACGAGCCGCACAGATGAATCGGCCAGCGAGCGTCGCTTCCGCCTGGTCGTCGAGGCCGCGCCGAACGCCATGGTGATGATCGACCGCGCCGGCAAGATTGCCATGGTCAATACTCAGGCCGAGCAGGTTTTCGGTTACGCGCGGACCGAGCTGGTAGGGCAACCGGTTGAGATGCTCGTGCCTGAACGATTCCGCGGTCATCACCCGGAGTTGCGGAAGACATTTTTTGCCGATCCGCGGCCGCGGCCGATGGGGGCCGGGCGCGATCTCTACGGTCTCAAGAAGGATGGCAGCGAGTTCCCCGTCGAGATCGGCTTGAACCCGATCGAAACCGGCGAGGGCCTTATGGTGCTGTCGGCGATCGTCGACATCACCGCGCGCAAAGCTGCCGAACTGGCGCTGCGCGAGAGCGAGCGGCACTATAGCATACTGGTCGAAGGCGTCACCGACTACGCGATCTACATGATCGATCCAAATGGCATCGTCACCAACTGGAACCGGGGCGCTCAGCGCATCAAAGGCTACCGCACCGAGGAGATCGTCGGCCAGCACTTCTCCTGCTTCCATACCGAGGAGGACCGTGCCGCGAATATGCCGCAGCATTCGCTTGAAATCGCTGTTCGCGATGGCCGTTATGAGGCCGAAGCCTGGCGTGTGCGCAAGAACGGCAGCCGTTTCTTGGCCAACGTGGTGATCTACGCACTCAAGGATGACAGCGGCCAGTTGATCGGCTTCGCCAAGATCACGCGCGACGTTACCGAGCGCGTCCAGGCAGCACGCGAACTGGAGGAGGCGCGCATCCGTCTAGTGCAGTCGCGCGCCGAAGAGGCGATGCATCGTATGCAGGCCGAGCTTGCGCACGTCGCGCGCATAACGACCTTGGGCGAGCTGACCGCGACGATCGCCCATGAAGTGAACCAGCCGCTCGCCGGGCTGGTGGCCAGCGGCAGTGCCTGCTTGAACTGGCTGGCCAGCCGACCCCCTGACCTTAAAAAGGCAATACAATCTGTTGAACGGATCGTCACGGCAGGAAAACGGGCCGGCGATATCATTCACCGTGTGCGTGCGCTCGCGACCAAGGCTAGTATCCAGAAGGCACCGCTCGACATCAATAGCGTTATCAACGAGGTCATCGCCTTGGTGCAGCTTGAGCTGATCAACAACCGGGTGTCGCTGCGGACTGAGCTCGCGCCCTCTATGCCCCCAATCCTCGCCGATCGGGTCCAGTTGCAGCAGGTGATCCTCAACCTGCTGATGAACGGCATCGAGGCGATGCAACCGGTCACCGAGCGGCCCCGTGAACTAATGATCCGCTCGCATCGGGACCAAGCTAACCAAGTTCTGGTGATGGTGCGGGACAATGGCGTCGGGATTTCCGCCGACAACGCGGATCGATTATTCAACGCCTTTTTCACCACCAAGTCCAGCGGCATGGGCATGGGACTGTCGATCTGCCGCTCAATCATCCAGGCCCATGGCGGACGGATATCGGCCGCCAACAATGCCGGGCCGGGCGCAACGTTCCAGTTCACGCTGCCATTGCATCAATCCGCCGGTGGCATTCACGATTCATCAGGTGTGCCCTCGCGGCTAGGCACCGCAAACTGAAAAATGGCGCCGTGGGGGACGTTCGCACTCACCGTCAGCCGTCCTCGATGCGCTTCGACAATCGAGCGGCAGATCGACAGGCCTATTCCCAGCCCTTCAGGCTTCGTGGTGTAGAAAGCCTCAAAGGCGCGTTCTAAGTCTGCCGGATCGAGCCCTGGCCCCGAATCCTGTACTGCAACCGAGACGGAATCCTCTCCGGATTTTTCTGTCTTGACGAGCAGTTCTCGCGGCCCTTCGTCGACTCCACTCATCGCTTCAATCGCGTTGATGATCAGATTCAGGATCACTTGCTGCAGCCGGACCCGAACGCCTTGAATGAGCGGCAAGCCCTCAGTGAGTTGTGTTTGAACCGAGATGCCGTGCTTCGTCGCTTCACCGCGGGTAATGACAACTACCTCGCGGATGGCGTCGTTCATATCGAAGTCTTCGGTCCGCGCCGGCACTTTCTTGACCAGGGTGCGGATTCCGCTGATTATGGCACCAGCGCGACTGGCATCCCTGATAACTCGTTCGATCGATCGCCGTGCCGCCTCCAGATCGGGTTTGTCAAGCCAGTGCAGGGCGGCTTGGCCGCTGCTGAGTGCGCCGGCGATAGGCTGATTGATTTCATGCGCAATCGAGGCCGTCAGCTGCCCCAGCGAGGCGACGCGATTGGCATGCGCAAGCTCTGTTTGTACCTCGCGCAAGGTCTCGGCAGCGCGCTTACCCTCGGTGATATTCTCGCAGACGATCAAGAGCACCGGACAGTTGTTGATCAAAGTAGCTCTCGCCGTCTCGCGAACCCAAATCACCTCGCCAGTCTTACGGACATTGCGCAGCTCCCAGCTAAGAGCTTGGCCCTGTTGTTCGAAGCAGCGAGCGGCGTTTCTCGTGACCGCCTCACGGTCGGCCTCGTGAAATATGCTTTGCACGGGACGGCCGGTCAATTCGTCAGCCCTATAGCCGAGCTGCTCGGCACCGAAAGGGTTGACGGAGATGATGGTGCCGACAGCGTCCACCAAGAAGTACATGACGGGATTGTTCTCGAAGACAGCCTTCCATTGCTCTTCGCTCTCGCGGAGTGCTTTCTCGGCCCGTTTGCGCTCGGTAAGGTCGAGCACGAAAGCGACGCCTTGGTTTCCGCCTTCTTCGAACGTTGCAGCACCGCGCAGAACAGGCACGCGGCTGCCGTCCTTTCGGCAGTATTCCCTTTCGGAAGGCTGTATGGCTCCGGTCCCCTCTGCCTCTGCAACGGCCCGGGTATGTTGATCGGGTTGCTCCGGTGGCAGCAAGTCCGTCCAGCGGAAGCGGCCGCCGACTAGGTCATCACGATTGTATCCCACCATTTGGAGAAACGCGTCGTTGGCTTCGAGAATGTGCCCGTCCATATCCCAGATGAAGATCCCTATTATGTTGGCGTCGACTAGGCGCCGGATCCGAGCCTCCCGTTCACGCACGACCGCCTCCGCTTGGCGCCGAGCCATCACGTCCTGGGTCAGCTTTTCGTTGGCATCACGGAGGTCGCGATAGGAGTTGTGCAGTTTATGAGACAACACATTGAAAGCCGTGACGACCTGCTGCAGTTCGTCCTCCTGCCGGGGTGAACGGCGCCGCAAGGCTAATTCCAACGGCGAATCATTGATGCGATAGCTGCCCACATCCGCTGCAATTGCGGAGAGATGGCGTGTGACGAGAGAATGAAAAATATAAAGAACGAATAAGGAGATCAAGAATGTCTGCGCCGCTTGGTTGCCTAAAGTGGTCAATGCGGAACTTTCAAGCCTACGATAAATATTGGAAAGCGTGGCTTCGACATGCAGTGTGCCGATCAGTTTGTCCTCCCCCTGCACAGTGTAGTGCAGTGGATAGTCCCGCGCGATGATCGGCGATTCGGAGTTCCTGCTAAGCTTTACGATAAGTGGATTGCCGGTGGGCCCACCCTCATGCACTTCGGCGGCACGGATGTCAGGAAGTCGAAGAATTCCATCGAGCTGGAGCTCCAGCTGCTTTTCGTTGAGGGCCCAGAGACCTTCAGCAAGACTGTCCAGGTAGCTTCCACTAATTTGATTAAGTCGCAATTCGAGGGCCGAGACGTTGCGCCGGTAATCGATGTAGAGTTCTATCACGGTCATGATGAGTGTGACGGAGCCACTGAACAACAGAACGCCAATTAGCAGGCGCGCGCCTATGCTATGGCGGTTCACGGCGAGTGATCCCAAACATCCGCGTACATGGGCCGCGAGCATGCTGGCGAAACTCGATAGGCGCTTCAAGCGTTCATCTCCACTTTGCGCCAAATCGGCTCAGCCGCCGCCTTTGATGGACCAAAGAGCCATCGTTTGCTGGCCATGGCTATCGCCTTTCTACAATTCGCGAGCCGCGCAAGATTTCCACCGTCTTGCTGAGAGCTGATGCTAACATCGTTGGCTGACCCTCTCGATTGCTGATGATAAATAGCTTCCGTGGAATCCAGGCGCTTCAGCGCCCCTCAAGCTTGGGCATCTTTGCCCAGGCCGGCAGAAGTGGATTCTCAAGCTCGATGAGCGTTCGGTGAGGAAAATTGAGTTTAGCAATTACCGAGGAGAAGTACTTCTCGAAATGCCCATTTAAGCTGCCGTCCTTCTGCATCTCTTGTAGCCCGTACCGGATCCGTTCGGCCAAGTGCGGCGCTGACTTGGAAACGTAGACGTAGATCGCAGATGGGTAATGTATGAGCAGATGCTCGTCGATGATCAGGTCTGGATATTTGCTTACGTAGCTCTCAAATTCATCGAGAACCGTGGCTGCGGGACGGGCAATCAGGTTGAATCGTCCCCGTCGCAGCATCTGCACCAACGAGTCGTAATTGTCAGCGTCGGTCCTGACATGAATGCCATTATACTCGTATATCGGAGCATTGATCAGCTGCTGTCTATCGCCGAGCGTTAACTGCCGCATGCCGGCGATGTCTCGCACCTGATCTATCCGAGCCTGGTCGGCAGCGCGGATGAAGCCGACGTGATAGCCCCACAGACCCTCGTCCAAGGGGATGTCGATTGGTGTCAACCCCTCATCAATCTCCCTTCGGCCCGGGGGGAGCACTACCACATTGACCAAATCACCTTTAAGGACTTCCTGGTGCAGCCGGGCGAGGGACATTTCCGTCGTCACAGGCTCGTTCTTGTACGGACCGTAGCGGGCGACGCTGCGCGCCAATGCTTCATCCAAGGGCGCGTAAGCGTATTGATAATGGACCATGAATATCCCGTAATCATAACGGTGCACCACGTCCTCGGTCTGAGGTGGGGAGATCGATTCCGCGCAGGCCATCCACGCTCCTGCCGCATAGCAGCTGAGGCCAAGGAGTAGCGTCCCGACCGAATCACCTCTTTGATTAGAGAACGCGAACATGGACCAATTCTTGGCTGCTCATGGCTGTCCATCGCGCCGGCAGAGAAAAGGTATTGTTAGCATACAGCAAAATCATACCGTCTAGGACATATTCTGCCCTGCCCCGTTTTCACTGCGCCAGTCCACCACGCGAGCTGAGTGCGGCGTTCGAGCGTCTAAACTGGAGGCCTCTTTCGTTTGCGCCGTGAAATTACTCCAGACTACCTAGGTGGCCTCTCTTAAAGATGTAACGATTAAAGTGGTCGTATGAGAGTCTGACCTGGAGCGGCGCGGCTTACGTCTTCATGCTGGAAATGCCGAGCTTGTCAGCCATTCGCACCAGATCAACCAAAGACTTCGCCCGCATCTTTCGCATGATTTGGCTGCGGTGAACTTTCACCGTCATCTCGCTCAAATCAAGCTGAAAAGCGATCTGTTTGTTCGGCCGGCCGGTAATCACTAGGGACAAGACTTCCCGTTCACGCGAGGTCAAGGAATCGAAACGCTCGCGCAGTTCGGCAACGACTTTGGCCTCCTGACGCCGGAGACGATCGCGCTCGATCCCCATCTGGATCACATCAAGCAGTTCCTGTTCGCGCAATGGCTTAGTCAAGAACTCGACGGCTCCTAATTTCATTGCCCGCACCGACATGGGAATGTCGCCGTGGCCGCTGATGAAGATGATCGGAAGATGAACACCGGATTCGATTAGCGTGTGCTGGAATTCCAGACCGCTCAATCCCGGCAATCTGACGTCAAGCACGAGGCAACCAGGTGCGTCGGGGCGCTTGCTCCGAAGGAACTCCTGTGTCGAGCCGAACGTCTCCACTTGGAGGCCGACCGAGCGAAGCAGATCTTCGATAGCGCTGCGCACCAGCGCATCGTCGTCGATCACGAAGACGGTCGGCTTGCCTTCCGTCATGATGACGCTTCATCCTCGCCGGTCGGCAGCGTGAACCGGAATATAGCGCCCCGCGGTGAGTCGGGCGTCGCCCACAATCGCCCGCCGTGGGTCGCAATAATCGTTCGGCTTATCGCCAACCCCATTCCCATGCCATGGGTCTTGGTGGTGTAGAAGGCTTCAAACAAGCGATCGAGCGTCGTCTGGTCCAAGCCGGGGCCCGAATCTCGAACTTCCACGAGGACACCGTTCGAATCGTCTTTCACCGAACGGACCAACAGCTCTCGATGCTCGCCAATTGCGCTCATGGCTTCGATGGCGTTCATCAACAGATTGAGAATCACTTGTTGCAGTTGGATTCGGTCTCCGTAAATGAGCGGCACATCATTCGAGAGCTCGGTCCGCAATAAAATGCTGTTGCCTTGAATCTCGCTGCGGATCAGCGCGATGACCTCGAAAATCGTGTCGTTGATCTTCAACCAGTCCCGCGACGTCGAAGATTTCTGGACCATGGCGCGGATCCGGCTGATGACCTCTCCAGCGCGATTGCTGGCATTGATCATGCGTTCGACCGAGTTCCGTGCCGCTTGCAGATTAGGCGTTTCACCGGAGAGCCAATGCAAACAGGCGTTGCCGCTGCTCGCCAATCCGGTGAGCGGCTGATTGACTTCATGAGCAATCGCAGCGGTCAGCTCTCCCAGAGTCGTAACCCGAGCGACGCGTGCGAGCTCCGCTCGAACCTGATTCAGTTCCTCCTCCGCTCGTCGGATCGCGGTGATGTCCATCACCGCCCCAACGAACTCGAGTTTGTCGGACGCGTCTTTCACGGCATGAGCCACGACATGGAGGTGTTTAATCGAGCCGCCAGGCATCAGCAAACGATGCTCAAAATCCAAAACTTCGCCATTGACCGACACGTGTTCAAGGAATTGCCGGACGCGAGCGCGATCGTCAGGATGGACGCGTGTCAGCATCAGATCCATTGTGGGCTTCAGCGCCCCGTCGCATTCAAAAATTCTGAAGGTTTCTTCCGACCAGGCAATTTCGCCGGTGGCAACATTCCATCCGAAACTACCAGTGTGGCTGATCCGTTGCGCCTCCGCCAGATAGGCCTCGCTTCGTCTCAGCTCCTCGATCCGCCGCTGCCGCTCGGTGGTGTCGCGCCCGACCTTCGACGCTCCGACCAGATTTCCCGATTTGTCGAACATCGGGGATACGGTAACAGCCATATCGATGCGCCTGCCATCCTTTGCAACACGAACGGTCTCGTAACTCTCAATGCGTTCGCCTCGTCGCAGCCGCGTGAGAATTTCCGGCTCTTCAGCGTGCAACTCTGGCGGGATTATCCGCGTGATCGGCTGGCCGATAATCTCGGTCGCCTGATAACCGAAAATGCGGGTCGCGCCGGCATTCCAAGAAGTGATGCGGCCATCGAGGCCTTTGCTGATGATCGCGTCCTCGGAGGAGGCGACGATGGACCCCAGGCGCGCCAATTCGATGCCCGCTTCGTAATGTTCCGTAATATCTTCGCATACGATCAGGACATTCAGTTGCTTGTCGGAGCGCCGCAGCGCTTTGGCGTTCTCACGCACCCACAGCACCGTTCCGTTTTTGCGGATCTTTCGAACCTCACAACTGTTCGACTGGCCGAGATTGGCCAAGCAGACGGAAAAGTGTTTTTGGACAACCTCACGGTCTTCTTCAAAGAAAACATTCAGAACGGTTTGCCCGACCAATTCGTTGACGGTGTAGCCGAGCTGCGCGGCGCCAAACGCGTTCACCGACAGGACCGTGCCGCCCGGGTCGATGATGAAATACATGGCCGGATTGTGCTCGAAGACTTCCCTCCATTGCGCCTCGCCCTGGCGCAGCTCCTCCGCCACCTTGCTCAGTTTTGCCGTCAGACTGCTGACGATGACCGAGGTCGTCAAAAAAGCGATCAAAGCCAAGATATCTTGCGGATATTCCATCCGCAGACTGAATAGCGGCTGGGTAAAAAAGAAATTCAAAGTCCCGACGGCGATGATGGAGAGAACGACCGATCCGAACAGACCGCCCATCAGAGACAGCAGCGCGATCAGGATCAAAAAGCTAAAGCTGGTGGTCGCGAGGTTAAGTCCAAGCCGAAAGCACACGAACGTCAGCAATGCCAGACCAATGCCGCCGAGGAGAAGCTGCGCGGCTGAACGCCAGGCCTTCGATCTCCAATCGCGCTTCATCGCTCTACCGGGTGTTTCCCCTAAGACTGCCTGCCGGAGCGGATCAAATTTCACGTGGCGATCAGCGCTCTTTCCCTCAACGCAATCTCATTCTGGCGGGACTGTTTTCTTGGTCAATATGTCCCTTTAAGCGGGCTATCCGCCGTCTGGGGGTCGACTACTCGGATTGGGGGCCCGCCGAATTGGAAGAGGCGGCGTCTGTACTAAAGCCAAAAAAGTCGAAATGCCATCGACGATCACGTGCCTAAGGAGTCGTTGCCGCAACTGCTTGCGACCAAAATCCTGGTACCCCGATCTGTACCTGGACTGATTGAGCGCCCCCGGTTGCCCAGCTTAGCGGCGCGAGTACAGGCGAGGCCGTGGAGCATCGTAAAAGGGGCCGCCGGTTTCGGCAAGACCTCGCTTAGGGTCAGTTCGGCAGAATCGCTTCGGCCCTGGCATAAATCTGATCGCTTGGATTGCGCTCGATGCAGAGAACAACGAGCCGACGCGATTTCTCTTCTGTTCGTCGCGCGCCTTGCCGCGGGCGCGTTGGTCCACCTCAAGGTGCTACCCTCGGAAT
>Ga0335085_10005277_pt1 | contig 20891 bp, 18 predicted proteins | sample Lox_Sample_45_FD_206712 | JGI IMG/M metagenome (GOLD analysis project Ga0335085, IMG submission 206712) | Soil microbial communities from Loxahatchee National Wildlife Refuge, Florida, United States - Lox_Sample_4.5 | ecosystem: Environmental > Terrestrial > Soil > Wetlands | place: USA...
TCTCGTGGAAGTCCTTGCCCTCGAGCCCCGGGTGCTGCGGGCTCGCCTGGATGCGCACGCGGTGCCAGTCGCCCTTGTGGATGAACCGCCAGTAGCGGTCGCACTCGCCGCGCAGCCGCTCCCGCACGGCCGGGTCGCGCAGCCGCTTGCAGCCCTCCTCCCAGCCGTCGTCGAGCACCCACGGCGGCAGGATCCCGGACATCTGCCCCAGCCCGTCGCGGAACGGCGTCGTGTCGGCGAGCACGTCGAGGCCGGACTCGCGTGCCGCGGCCATCGTGTCGACGGCGAGCTGCCACGCGCCGGGCGCGGCGTTCGTCCGGTGGCGGACGTTGAGATGCGAGATCTCCCCGCGCGTGCCCCCCTCGCGCACGATCGTCAGGAACTCGTCGATCGACGGCTGCAGCTCCGTGTCGCGGTTCCGGATGTGGCTCGTGTAGTAGCCGTCGTAGCGGCCGACCACCCTGTTCAGCCGGACGATCTCGTCGGTCGGCGCCTTCCGGCCCGGGTCGAACTCGAGCCCGGTCGAGAGGCCGAGCGCGCCGGCGTCCATCGCCTCGGCGACGTAGCCCTCCATCGTCCGCAGTTGCTCCTCGGTTGCCCGCGGCTGGAAGACGCCGGCGGCGTAGCGCACCGTGTTGTGGCCCACGAACCACGCCAGGTTCTGCGAGTGGCCGAGGTCCGCGAGGAACGAGAGATGGTCGCCGAAGCTCTGCCACTCGACGCGCCCCTCGTAGGCGAACGTGCGGAGCCGTGCCTGGATGAAGGACTCGGAGGCGGGCGAGACCGGGGCGTAGGTCCAGCCGCAGTTGCCGACGACCTCCGTCGTCACGCCCTGGCGCACGGTGCTGTCGGCGGTGGGGACCGTGAGCAGCGTGAAGTCGCTGTGGCTGTGCGGGTCGACGAAGCCCGGGCAGACCATCCGGCCGCCGGCCTCGATCGTGCGTCCGGCCTCGGCACCGTCGACCGACCCGACGGCGGCGATGCGTCCCCCGTCGACGGCGACGTCGCCCCGGAAGGGTGGCGCGCCGGTCCCGTCGACGACGAGAGCGTCGCGCACGAGCAGGTCGATCACGAGGCCTTCTTGACGGTCACGGCGTCGGAGGTGCTGCCTCCGATGCGCGGATCGAGGATGTCGCGGAGGCCGTCGCCGAGGAAGTTGAAGCCGAGGACGGTGATCATGATCGCGAGGCCGGGCCAGATCGCGAGCCAGATGTCGGACTGGATGTAGTTGCGAGCGTTGGCGAGCATGTTGCCCCAGGCGGCCTCCGGCGGCTGCGTCCCGAGGCCGAGGAAGCTGAGCGTCGCCTCGGCGAGGATCGCCTGCGAGAAGTAGACCGTCGTCAGGACGGTCAGGGGCGCCACGATGTTCGGGACCACGTGCCGCTTCATGATGCGCAGGTTCCCGGCGCCCAGTGAGCGCGCCGACTCGATGTACGGCGAGCCGAGCACCTCGAGCACGGCGGAGCGGATCACGCGGGCGAAGGCCGGCATGTAGACGATCCCGATCGCGATCATCGCGTTCGTCCGCGACGGGCCGAGCAGCCCGGCGATCAGCATCGCGAGGATCAGGAGCGGGAAGGCGAAGAGCACGTCGACGACGCGCATGAACACGAGATCGACCACGCCGCCGTAGAACGCCGTGGCGACGCCGATGACGAGGCCGGCGCCGAGAGCGATGCCCACGGCCACGGCACCCACGGACAGCGCCACCTCGGAGCCGTGGATCACGCGGGCCAGCGTGTCGCGGCCGATGTCGTCCGTCCCGAAGGGATGGGCCCAGCTCGGCGGCAGGAGGCGATCCCACGCGGGGCTGTTCGGGTTGATCGTCCACACGTCGGCGCCGAAGAGCGCCACCAGGCAGACGAAGCCGACGATCGCGGCGCCGGCGATGCCCACCGGGTTGCGCCAGCGCGCCGGGACGGCCACCTTCTGCCGCCAGCGCGGGATCGTGCGCCAGGCCTCGGCGACGGTCGTCATCCGCCGACCTTGATCCTCGGGTCGAGGAAGCCGTAGGTGAGGTCGACGACGAAGCTGACGATCACGAACGTCCCGGCGATGATCAGCGTCGAGGTCTGGACGACGGGATAGTCGCGCTCGAAGATCGAGTGCACGAGCTGGTAGCCGACGCCGGGGAGCCCGAAGATGATCTCGGCGAGCGCGGCGCCGCCGATCAGGCCGCCGATCTCGAAGCCGACGACGGTGACGACCGGGATCAGCGCATTGCGGAGCGCGTGCCGTTCCACGACACGCCGGCGTGGCACGCCCTTGGCCCGCGCCGTGCGCACGTAGTCCTGGCCGAGCACCTCGAGCATCGTCGCGCGCACCATGCGCATCACGATCGCGAGCGTGAACGCCGCGATCGAGATCGCCGGCAGGATGAACTCCTCGAGGTTCAGGATCGGGTGCTTGAAGAACGGGACGTAGGTCAGCGGCGGCACCCAGTGGATCACGCGCGACACGAAGATGAGCAGGAGCGTCGCCAGCCAGAAGTTCGGGATCGTGATGCCGACGAGCCCGGTGACGCGAGAGGCATAGTCGGCCGGGCGGTCGCGGTGTGTGGCCGAGATCACGCCGAGCGGAATCCCGATCACGAGCGCGATCATGATCCCGAGGAAGACGAGCTCGATGTCGATCGGCAGCGCCGTCGCCATGATGTTCGAGACCGGCTGCTGGCTGAGCAGGGACTTGCCGAGGTCGCCGTGGAACACCCCCGAGATCCACCGCCAGTACTGATCGGGGTAGGAGCCGTTGATCCCCAGCTCGGCCTTCGCCTGCGCGAGCTGCTCGGGCGACGCGGTCGTGTCGCCGGCGAAGAAGAGATCGAGGATGTTGCCCGGGAGCAGGCGGACGAACAGGAAGATGATGACCGAGACGGCGAAGAGCGTCCCGATCAGAGCTGCGAATCGTTCGGCGGCGAAGCGGTACATGGCGAGAGGTGTTGGGGGACGGGCGTGACGCCCGCCCCCCGGAGATGGATCAGGATTCGAAGTACGCGGTCTTGAGCCCGCTGTTGAAGCCGGTGAACGTGACGTACATGTTCTTCAGCTTGCTGTTGACGACCTGGAACGTCGAGACGGAGATGAGCGGGATCTCGACGAGCTGCTGCATCAGGTCCTTGTTGACCGACTGGTACAGGGGCAGGCGCTTCTTGGTGTCGAGCGTGATCCGGCCGTTGCCGACGCCGCGCCAGATCGGCTTCGGGTTCCCGCCCGGAGAGCTCGGCCAGCCTGTGAACCACTTGGCGTAGACGCTCGGGCCGGTCGGGCCGATGGGGTTGAACTCGGCGACGAAGCCGTCCACGTCGCCGCGCATGCCGCGCTGGGTGAGGTCCCAGTCGAAGTTGCCGGCGCTGTTGTTGGCCGCGAACGTCACCGGGTCCTGCGGGACGATGTTGAGCGTGATCCCGATCTGGGCCAGGTCGGCCTGCATCAGGGCCGCGATCTGCGTGAACTCGAGCGGCGTCGCGAACGTGGTCATGTTGACCGAGAAGCCGCCCGACTGGCCGGCCTGCTGCATCAGCTTCTTCGCGGTCGGCAGGTCCATCTTCTCGTAGGTCGAGTGGAGCTCGTCGTCCGAGAGCGTCCACTGGCCGTAGCCGGCGGCGACATGGCCCGTGAACTTGCCGTACCCGGAGTAGATCTTGTCGATGATGTTCTGGCGGTTGATCGCCAGGTTGACCGCCTGTCGAACCCGGACGTCCGCCCAGGGCTTGTTGTCGCCCTGCTTGATCGTCATCTGCAGCTCACGGAAGGCGGCGGTCAGGTTGTGGAACACGTTCAGGCCCGGCCGGCCGTTGATCGCGAGCGCGTTGCTCGGCGAGATGTTCGCGCCGTCCAGCGTCCCCGCCTCGAGTGCGGCGATGCGCGCCTGCTCGTCGGTGATGATCTTGTAGTTGATCCCGTCGAGATAGGGGAGTCCCGGCCGCCAGTAGTTGGGGTTCTTCACGTAGCTGACGCCGACGTTGGACGTGAACTGGCCCTGGATCTTGAACGGCCCCGTCCCGATGCCCGTCACCTGCGGATTGACGTTCTGGTACAGGTTGTTCGGCACGATCGACGAGTACCGGTTCCACGCGATGTAGCCGTACACGCGGGCGTCGGGCGCCTTCAGGTCCATCCGCACCTTGTTCGGGCCGAGGGCCGTGACACCGGCGATGCCGGGCACCTGGCCGAGCACGGCGGACGTGCCCGGAAGCGGCGGGTTCAGCTGCTGCTGGAAGGAGTACACGACATCGGCGGAGGTGAACGGGCTCCCGTCCTGCCACTTGACCCCCTTGCGGAGGTCCCAGTCGATTCGCGTGGGGCTCACGACCGTGTAGCCCGTCGCCAGTGCCGGGACGATGTTGAGCTTCGGGTCCCAGGTGAGCAGCGACTCGTACATGACCTCGGTCGCGAGGTACGGGTAGATCGCGGTCTGGCCGAACGGGGCGATGTTTCCGGGGTCGACCTCGATCGCCCAGTTGACGGTACCGCCGGTCGGCACCTTCTTCGGGCTTGCCGCACTCCTCCGCCGCAAGGCGCCGGTTGCCGGTCCCGCCAGTGAACCGGTGATTGCTGCCGCAGCTCCGACCTGCCCCGTCTTCTTCAGGAGCTCGCGCCGACTGATTGACCGTTCGAGCCGCGAGCTCTCGGCCGGCTTGTCTGACATTATCCTGCTCCTCCTTGCCTAGAGAATCTGGCCGACGCTCGGCGCGTCGCCCTTGATGTCGTCGTAAAAGGGAGACTCGCGAAGCTCGAGGCTCGCGAGCCCGGCGACGCGTTCCGGGTCGAGGCTGACGCCGAGGCCGGGGTCGTGGGGGACTGTGATGCTGCCGTTCTCGATGCGCACGTCTTCGGTGAGGACGTCCTGGAGCTGTAATGGATAGTGGGTGTCGCTCGCGAAGGTGAAGCTCGGGGATGCCGCGGCGACGTGCGCGTTCGCAGTCGTCGCCACGCCGAGCTCCGCCCAGCTGCCGATGGCGCACCACTTGCCGGCGGCGGCCGCCACCGCCGCGATCTGTGTCGCCCGCAGGAGCCCCCCGGCCTCGGACGGGTAAACGATGAAGACGTCGCACGCGTCGGCCTTGATCAGGTCGAGCGCAGAGCGGAGGGTGGTGCAGCCCTCGTCGGCCGCGATCGGCGTCGCCACCGCCCGCCGCACCTCCGCCATCCCGGAGAGGTCGAAGTCCGGCACCGGCTGCTCGACGAACTGGATGTCGAGCGGCTCGAGCGCGCGGATCCACTTGATCGCCGCGGGAACGCTCCAGTTCATGTTGGCGTCGATCCGGATCTTCACGCCCGACCCGACGCGATCGCGAATCGCCGCGATCGTGTCGTAGTCCTGGCCGAGATCGCGGCCCACCTTCAGCTTTAGCTCGCTGTGCCCCGCCGCCACGAACTCGGCCGCCCTGGCCGCGTTCGCCTCCGGTGCGTCGATGAACAGGTAGCCGATCACCGGCACGCGCTCGCGGCAGAACCCCCCGAGCAGCTCTGCCACCGGCACGCCCAGCGACTTGCCCTTCAGGTCGAGGAGCGCCATCTCGACGCCGGCGATCGCGTAGGCGCCGATCGCGCTCCAGTTGCGGGAGTACTCCTCGAGGCGGTGCACGAGCCATTCGACCCGGTGCGGATCCTCCCCGACGAGGAACTGGGTGAACTCCCGGTCGATGATGGTCTGGATCGTCGCCAGGGTCGGCCCGGGCGCCTCGCCCACGCCGACCAGGCCCTCGTCCGTGAACACCTCGACGATGAGGCCGGATGCAGACTCGCGGATCCCGCCCGTCCATTTCAGCGGCGTCTGCAGCGGCGTCCGGACGGCAGTCGTCTGAATACGCGTGATCCGCAACGCCAGCTACACTAGGGCGCTTCGCGAGGATTGTCAACCATCCGTGAATTGTCAACAATGTCCGCGATGGATTCACTGAGGGAGACCGGGGAGCGGGCGGTGCGCCGCTCGAGCCCGCGCCGTCAGCGCGTGCTCGAGTCGCTGCGGGAAGCGATCGTCGTCGGGCGGTACGCCGACGGGGACCGGCTGATCGAGGACCGGATCGCCCAGGAGCTCGCGACGAGCCGTGGGCCCGTACGCGAGGCGCTCCGCCAGCTCGAGCACGAGGGCCTCGTCGTCTCGTACCCCTACCGCGGCGCGGTCGTCCTCGGCGTGTCGGAGGAGGAGGTGCACCAGGTCCTGATCCCGATCCGGCTCACGCTCGAGCGCTTCAGCTTCAGCAAGGCGCAGGAGCGCATGGACGAGGCCGACTACGGCGAGCTCGCGAAGGAGGTCTGGCTGATGGGCGACGCGGCACGCACCGAGGATCTGCTCCGCTCGGTGGAGGCCGACATCCGCTTCCACGAGTACGTCCTCTCGTGCTCGGGGCAGCCGCATACCGCCCAGGTGTGGCGCTCGATCGCGCCGCGCATCCGCGCCTACTTCTTCCGCTACGGCCGCCACTCCGACCTGATGACGATCGCGCAGGAGCACGAGGCGCTTTTCGCCGCGCTCAGGTCGGGCGACCCGAAGACGCTGATGCGCGCCGTCGAGCGGCACATCGCGATCCAGCCTCCGACCGCGATCGGTGGCTGACCTCTCCAGTGCCTGAGCTGCTGCACGTCGAGGACCTGCGCACGTGGTTCCGCACGGAGGCGGGCGTCGTGCGGGCGGTCGACGGCGTCGACTTCAGCCTCGACGCCGGCAGGACGCTGGGGGTCGTCGGCGAGTCGGGCTGCGGCAAGAGCGTGACGGCCCTCTCGATCATGCGCCTGGTCGAGAAGCCTGGAAGGGTGCAGGAGGAGAGCCGCATCGTGTTCGACGGGCGCGACCTGATGGCGCTCGACGAGAAGGAGCTCCAGAAGGTGCGGGGAGCCGACATCTCGATGGTGTTCCAGGAGCCGATGACGTCGCTGAACCCGGTGCACAAGGTCGGCGACCAGATCGCCGAGACGGTGCGGCTGCATCGCGGCGCGAGCGCGAAGGCCGCGCGTGCGCGGGCGATCGAGATGCTCGACCTGGTCGGGATCCCCGAGGCGGCGCGCCGTGTCGACGACTACCCGCACCAGCTCTCGGGCGGGATGCGCCAGCGCGTGATGATCGCGATGGCGCTCGCCTGCGGCCCGAAGCTCGTGATCGCGGACGAGCCGACGACGGCGCTCGACGTGACGATCCAGGCGCAGATCCTCGAGCTGATGATCGAGCTGCGGGAACGCCTCGGGATGGCGATCCTGCTGATCACGCACGACCTCGGCGTCGTCGCCGAGATGTGCGACGACGTGGTCGTCATGTACGCCGGGCGCGTCGTCGAGCGGGGCCCGGTCGAGAGGGTCTTCACCTCGCCGCAGCACCCGTACACGGAGGCGCTCCTGCAGTCGATCCCGATGCTCGGGATGACGCAGGCGGAGCCGCTGCGCGTCATCCGCGGCAGCGTCCCGAGCCCGCTCGACTGGCCGGAGGGGTGCCGCTTCCGGCCGCGCTGCGACTACGCGTTCGAGAAGTGCGTCGAGCAGCCGCCGCTCTTCGCGGTCGAGGAGCAGGCGTCCGCCTGCTGGCTCTGCGAGCACGGGCGGCGCGTGCCGGCCGTGCGCGAGGCGGCGGTGGAGGCGTGACGACGACCGAGGCACTCGACGTCGTGCCGGAGGACGAGCCGACCGGCGAGGTGCTGCTCGACGCCCGCGGCATCAAGAAGTACTTCCCGGTGCGGGACGGGCTCCTGCGCAAGGTCGTCGCTCAGGTGCAGGCGGTCGACGGCGTCGACCTCCAGATCAGGAGCGGCGAGACCCTCGGGCTCGTCGGCGAGTCCGGCTGCGGCAAGTCGACGCTCGGGCGGACGCTGCTGCGGCTGATCGAGCCGACCGACGGCCGGATCGTCTTCGAGGGCAACGACATCACCCACCTCCACGGCTCGAACCTGAAGCGGGCGCGGCGCGACATGCAGTTCATCTTCCAGGACTCGGTCGGGTCGCTCGACCCTCGCATGCGCGTGCGTGACATCGTCGCCGAGGGGCTCGCGATCCACGGTGTGCCGCGCTCGGAGCGGCGCGACCGCGTCGCCGACGCCCTCGACCGGGTCGGGCTCGGCCCGGAGACGCTGCGGCGCTATCCGCATCAGTTCAGCGGCGGCCAGCGCCAGCGGATCGGGATCGCGCGCGCGCTCGTGCTGCGGCCGAAGCTGATCGTCGCCGACGAGCCGGTGTCGGCGCTCGACGTGTCGATCCAGTCGCAGGTGCTGAACCTGCTCGTGGAGCTGAAGCAGATCTTCGGGCTCACGTACCTCTTCGTCGCCCACGACCTCGCGGTCGTCGGCTACATCGCCGACCGCATCGCGGTCATGTACCTCGGCAAGGTGGTCGAGCTCGCGCAGTCGCCGGACCTCTTCGCACGGCCGCTGCACCCGTACACCATGGCGCTGCTCTCGGCGATCCCGACGCCGCAGCCGGGTCGCAAGCGCGGGCGGATCACGCTCTCGGGCGACGTCCCGAGCCCTCTCAACCCGCCGAGCGGCTGCCGCTTCCGGACACGCTGCCCGCTCGCGCAGCCGGTGTGCGCCGAGGCCGAGCCGCCGCTCGCCTCCCACGGCGAGGGGCACTTCGCCGCCTGCCACTTCGCCGGGACGCCGATCCCGGAGCCGTTCCGGCGCCCGCATGGGTAGTCGCAGCTGCTGATCAACCTGTTCGACTACGAGGCGGCCGCACGAGCGCGCCTGCCGCCGGCGCTCTGGGAGTTCATCGCGGCCGGCGCTTTCGACGAGGTCGTCCTGCACCGGAACCGCTCCGCCTTCGCGGCGCTGACGGTGCGATCGCACTGCCTTCGCGACGTGAGCGCACGGAGCCTCCGCACGACCGCACTCGGTGCGGAGCTCGCCTTCCCCGTCCTGCTCGCGCCCGGAGGCCTGATGGCGGCGGTCGAGGCCGAGGGGGAGATCGCGGCCGCCAGGGGTGCCGGGCGCTCCGGGGTGCTGACGATCGTTCCGATGTTCGCGGCGTTCTCGCTGGAGGAGGTCGCGCGGCAAGCGGAGGGGCCCCAGTGGTTCCAGCTCTACCACGTGAGCGCCGATCTGACGGAGAGCCTCGTCGCCCGGGCCGAAAGTGCGGGCTACGCCGCGATCGTGCTGACGGTCGACGGCTCCGCGCCCACGATCCGGGAGCGAGACAGGCGCAACGGCTTCGATCCGTGGGCAACGGGGCTCCTGGAGGCAAACCTGGTGGACGCACCGGCGTCGCTGCGCTCACTGTCGCCGCGGGAGATCCTCGCACTCCCCCGGCAGGCGACCTGGAGCGACGTCGCGCGGCTCCGCGCGGCGACCTCGCTGCCGGTCGTCCTGAAGGGCATCACGACGGCCGAGGACGCTCGCGTCGCGGTCGAGCACGGCGTCGACGGGATCGTCGTCTCCACTCACGGCGGGCGCCTGATCGACAGCACCCTGAGCTCGATCGAGTCGCTGCCCGAGGTCGTCGAGGCCGTCGGCGACCGCGTCGAGGTCTTCCTCGACTCCGGCATCCGCAGGGGGAGCGATGCGCTGAAGGCGCTCGCGCTCGGGGCGAGGGCGGTCGGCATCGGGCGGCCGCTCTACTGGGGGCTCACCGTCGGCGGAGCCGACGGCGTGCACGCCGTGCTGGAGATCCTGCGGGCGGAGCTCGACCTGGCGCTCGCCTACAGCGGCGGTACGGACATCCGCGAGGTGAACCGGGCCGTCCTGAACATCCCGCCGGGATTCGGGGCTACGTCTCCTGCCCCGTGACGTCGTCGACGCCGGCGAAGAGGCGGCGGAGCCGCTCCACGTCCTCGTCCGGGAGCGGGCCACGACCGAGAGAACGCACGTTGTCCTCGAGATGGGCGCGGCTTCCGGTGCCCGTGAGCACGACGTGGCAACCCGGCTCGTGGCGGCAGAACCGGTAGGCGGCGTCGACGAGGGACGAGGCGTGCCCTTCGCGCACGAGGAAGCCGAGCGGGTCGTCCGGGTCGAGCCCCTGCTCGCCGAGCCGTCCCTCCGCTGCCAGCCGCGCGACGAGCGGGCGTAGGTGCTCCGGGCCGGCGAGCGCCTTGCGCACCGCGAACATGCAGAGGACACCGATGCCGTGCCGTGTCGCAAGGGGAAGCACCCGCCGGCGAGCGCTCTGGTTCAGGAGGTTGAAGCCGACCATGATCACGTCCCAGTGCGCGTCCGGGATCGCGCGCTCGAGCATGGCATGCGCCGGATCCTCCGGAAACCGCTCACTCAGGCCGACGAGACGGACGAGGCCCTCGGAGCGGAAGGCCTGAAGCGCGGGGAGCAGCTCCTCGACGCAGTGGTCGTAGTCGTCGTTCGTGACTCCGTGCAGCAGGTACACGTCGACGAAGTCGGTACGGAGCCTGCGCAGCGACCCCGTCAGCGCCCGCCGGAGCTCCCGGGCGCTGATCGGCCGGCCGGCGCTCGCCGGCATCGCCTTGGTGGAGAGCACGACACGGTCGCGGTGCCCGGTGAGCGCCCTGCCGAGAATGGCTTCCGTCTCGTAGGAGGGCGCGGTGTCGAAGAAGGTGATGCCGTGCTCGAGCGCGCTGCGGACGACGGCGGCTGCGCTCCTCGAATCGGCGCCCGACGAGCGGCCGAGGCGGCTGAAGCCGCCGCAGCCGAGCCCGCCGACGCTGACCTCGAGCCCGGTTCTTCCGAGGGCGACCGTTTCGATCCGACGATTGTCTACGCTCCGGCCCGACGTGAGCGGCGTCGACGTCAGGCTCCTGCACGACCAGCGCGTCCCGATGCGCGACGGGGTCACGATCTCCGCGGACGTGTACCTGCCGCTCGGCGGCGCGAGCCTGCCGACGATCGTCCAGTGGACGCCGTACGAGTCGACACGCGAGCGGTTCATCTCCTGGGGCGTCTGGCTCGCGCGGCGCGGCTACGCGGCGGTGGTGGTGGACGTGCGCGGCCGCTACGAGTCCGGGGGCGAGTTCTACCCCTGGACGAAGGACGGGATCGACGCGCAGGACACGCTGACGTGGGCGGCGGAGCAGGGCTGGTGCAATGGGCGGATCGGAACGTGGGGGCGGTCGTACGGTGCCCTCGTGCAGTGGCAGCTCGCGCATCTCGGCCACCCGAACCTCGTCTGCGTCGCGCCCCAGGTGATCCACGACGACTACTTCTGGGACGGCTACTGGACGGGTGGCGCGTTCCAGCTCGCATTGACTCTCGGCGCGGGGGCGCTCTGGTCGTCGGCGCTGGCGCTCATCACCGGGCCGGCCGCGCGCGACATCGTCCTCAACGACCGCATCTTCCGGCACCTGCCGCTGATCGAGCTCGACGAGGTCGTCCTGGGCCGCAAGGTCGACTACTGGCGCGACTGGTGGGAGCACCAGACGAACGACGCGTGGTGGCAGAAGTTCCACCACCGGCCGGACAAGCTGCAGGTGCCGATCTTCCAGCAGGGCGGCTGGTTCGACCCCTACTCGGGCTCGCACCTCCGCAAGTTCGCCGCCGTCGGCGACAGGCTGCCGAACCGCGTGCTGATGGGGCCGTGGTCGCACGAGGAGGAGATCGAGACGTTCCGTGGCGACATCGACCTGTCCGCATCGCTCACCGTCATCCGCGACCACGAGCTCGTCTTCTACGACCGCTTCCTGAAGGAGGCCGACAACGACTGGGATGCGCGGCCTCCGCTCGAGCTCTTCGTGCTGGGCGCGGACGAGTGGCGTGCGGAGCGCGAGTGGCCGCTCGCGCGGACGGAGTTCACGGCGTGGCACCTCGGCGCCGGCGGGACGCTGGGCCCGGGCGAGCCGGGCGCGGGCGAGGCCGCCGACACGTATCTCTACGACCCCGCCGACCCGGTGCCGACGATCGGCGGCGTCAGCTCGGTGCTGACGATGACCCAGGGAGCCGAGACGCCGATCGTGCCGGGGCCGCGCGACCAGCGGGTGCTGGAGCAGCGGGCCGACGTTCTCTCGTACACGAGCGGTGAGCTGGAGTCCGACCTCGAGGTGGTGGGGCCGCTCGAGGTGGTGCTCTATGCGGCGTCGTCGGCACGGGACACGGACTGGATCGTGCGCCTCTGCGACGTCCACCCGGACGGCCGGTCGATCTTCATCACCGAGGGGATCATCCGCGCGCGCTACCGCAACGGCACCGACGGCGACACGGTCGAGCTCCTCGAGCCCGGGGAGGTCGCGGCCTACCGGATCCGCTGCTATCCGCTCGCCAACGTCTTCCGGCGCGGCCATCGCGTGCGGCTCGACCTCACGAGCTCGAGCTTCCCGCGCTTCTCGCGGAACCTGAACACGGGCGAGGACGTGGGGACGGGGACGCGTATGGAGGTGGCGCGTCAGACGGTGCTGCACACGGCCCAGTACCCGTCGCACGTGCTCCTGCCTGTCATTCCTGCGGGGTGAGCCTCTTCGATCTGACAGGGCGCATCGCGCTCGTGACGGGGTCGACGCGAGGGCTCGGCCTTGCGATCGCGACGGCGCTCGCGGAGGCGGGCGCGCGGGTGGCGGTCAACGGGCGGTCGCCGGACAGCGTGGCGGCGGTCGTCGAGACCCTGCCCGGGGCGGTCGCGGCGCCGTTCGACGTGACCTCCGAGGAGGCGGTCGCCGCGGGCGTGGAGCGGCTCGGGCCGGTCGACGTCCTCGTCAACAACGCGGGGATGACGCGGCGCAAGCCGCTGGAGGAGTGGTCGCTCGCCGAGTGGGAGGAGCTGTTCGCGGTGAACGTGCGGTCGGCGTTCCTCGTGTCGCGGGCGGTCGTGCCCGGGATGATCGAGCGCGGGCGCGGCAAGATCGTCAACGTCTGCTCGACGTCGAGCGAGCTCGGTCGCCGCACGAATGCGCCCTACACGGCGACGAAGGGCGCGCTCCGCAACCTGACGCGCGCGATGTGCGCGGACTGGGGCCCCCACGGGATCCAGGTGAACGGCATCGGGCCCGGCTACTTCACGACGGAGCTGACGGAGCCGCTCTGGAGCGATCCCGAGTTCGACGCGTGGCTGCGGGCACGGGTGCCGGCGGGGCGGTGGGGCGAGCCGCGCGAGCTCGCGGGGGCGGCGGTGTTCCTGGCCTCGGCCGCCTCGGACTACGTCAACGGCCAGGTGATCTACGTCGACGGCGGGCTGACCGCGGTTGTCTGAGCTCGACCTCGTCGTTCGCGGCGCCTCCGTCTATCCCGGCGAGGGCCCGCCACGGGTGTGCGACGTGGCCGTCCGGGGCGCCCGGATCGAGGCCGTCGGCGACCTCGGCGCTGCCGGCGCCGCGGAGGTCGTCGACGGCGCCGGGTCGATGCTCTGCCCGGGGTTCATCGACCTGCACGCCCATTCGGCGCTCGCCTCGTTCGACGATCCACTGCTCGAGCCGAAGCTCCTGCAGGGCTTCACGACGGACGTGATCTGCCCTGACGGCCTGGCGCCGGCGCCCGTCGGGCCCGGGCGCCAGGAGGCGCGGCGCGAGTACCTGCGGGCGCTCGAAGGGGACGGGCCGCCCGTCTGGACGTGGACGACGTTCGACGAGTATCTGGACGCGCTCGAGGAGACGCGGCCGGCGCTGACGCTCGTGCCGTCGATCGCGCACGGGGCCGTCCGCGAGCTGGTCGTCGGCGGCGATGCGGTGGCGCCGGACGCGGGGCAGCTCGCGCGGATGCGCGAGGAGGTTCGGCTCGGGCTCGAGGCAGGCGCGCGGATGCTGTCGTTCGGGCTCGTCTACATCCCCGGCGCCTACGCGCGGACCGACGAGCTCGTCGCGGTCGCCGAGGAGGCGGCGGCCTTCGGCGTCCCGCTCGTGCCGCACGTCAGGAACGAGGCGGCTGGCCTGCTCGAGGCGACGCGCGAGATGATCGACGTGGCCCGCCGGGCGGGCGCGCCGCTGCACGTCTCCCACCTCAAGGCGGTGGCATACGACGAGCTGATCGAGCCGCTTCTCGAGCTCCTCGACGAGGCGGCGGAGGACCTCGACGTGACGTTCGACCAGTATCCCTACACCGCCGGGTCGACGCTGCTCGCGAGCCTGCTGCCCGGATGGGCGCAGGCGGGCGGCGCGCTGGCGACGCTGGAGCGGGTCGCGGACGCCACCGACCGGCGCGACATCGAGCGCGACATTCGCCAGGGCCTGCCCGGCTGGGAGAACCTGTTGGGAACGCTCGGGCCGGAGCGAATCGTGGTGCTCGGGCGGACGCTCGCCGAGATCGGCGCCGACCGGGGGACCGACGCCGTCGACACCCTGTGCGACCTGCTGCTCGAGTCCGAGCTCGGCGCACCGATGATCCTCCACTACTCGACCGACGCTGCGGTCCGGACGATCGCGGCGCACCGGCTCCAGCTGATCGGCTCGGACGGCATCTTCGGCGAGCTTCCGCACCCGCGGTTGTACGGCACCGCGCCGCGCTTCCTCGGCCGGTTCGTGCTGCGAGAGGGCCTGCTCCCGGTCGAGGAGGCGGTGGCGCGGCTGACCGCCCGGGCCGCGGCTCGCGTGGGCCTCGGCGACCGGGGCCGGATCGAGCCGGGCCTCCGCGCCGACCTGGTGCTCATCGACCCTGCGGAGTACGTCGACACGGCGACGTACGAGTCGCCGACGCAGAGCCCGCCGGGCGTGCGGGGTGTCTGGGTCGCAGGGGAGCGTGTCGTCCGCGACGGGGTCGCGACCGGAGCGCGGCCAGGAGGCATTGCGCGGTGACCGACCTCTCGCTGGACCTCCGCACGGACACGATCACGCGCCCGACGGCCGAGATGTGGGAGGCGATGCAATCCGCGGAGCTCGGCTGGGCGCACGTGGGCGAGGACGAGAACGTGCTCGAGCTGGAGGCGGAGGTTGCGTCGCTGCTCGGGAAGGAGGCCGGCCTGCTCGTCCAGACCGGCAGCGCCGCGAACCTCGTCGCCCTGATGACGCATGCGGAGCGCGGCGACCAGGTCGTCCTCGACGAGGCGTCGCACATCGTGTGGAGCGAGGAGTGGGGCGTCGCGTACGTCTGCGGCCTGTTCCCGCGGCTGGTCGAGAGCGTGGGCGGGAGGATGGAGCCCGAGGCGGTGCGGGAGGCGATCGAGCGCTCGCTGCTCGGGCACCTGCCGTCGACGTCGCTCGTCTGCCTCGAGTCGTCGCACAACTTCGGGGGCGGCACTGCCCTGGGGTCGGAGTACCTGGGGCCGATCGCGGAGATCGCGAGGGCTCGCGGCGCGTGGACGCACCTCGACGGCGCGCGGCTGCTCAACACCTGCGCCGCGCTGGGCGAGGAGCCGCGCGCGGCCGCTGCCGGGATCGACAGCGTCGTCCTGAACCTCAACAAGGGCCTGAGCGCGCCCGGTGGAGCGGTGCTGGCGGGCACGCGGTCGTTCATCGCAGAGGCGCGCCTCAACCTGCGCCGCGTCGGCGGCAGCGCGGGCCACCAGGCCGGCATCCTCGCCGCGGCGGGGCTCGTCGCCCTGCGCACGATGGTTCCCCAGCATGCCGAGGACAACCGCCGCGCGCGGTTGCTGGCGGAGCGGCTGAACGAGCTGGACCGCGTCGCCGTCGACCTCGACCGCGTGCAGACGAACATCGTGGTCGTCCAGCTCGACGACGCCCCCGCGCTCGCGTTGGAGCTCGGTCGCCGAGGCCTCGGCACGCTGCCGATGGGGCCGAACGGTCTCCGGCTCGTCACGCACCGCCACGTCACCGACGCATCCGTCGAGCGGGCGGTCGAGCTGCTCGCAGCAGCGGCCGGCGCCTAGATGAGTAGTTCCACGCTCTCGCGTGTCCGGATGCACGATCTGAGCGGCCTGGGCCGCTCCGGCCTCCCGGAAGCCGATGATGCTGGCTTCCGCGAGGCCTGCGCTTCGCCACGCCGGTGCCTCACCGAGGCCACCAGCCTCGCCGAGGCACCGGCGCGGCGCCCCAGACCGCCCAGCTCGCGCCCCGGCCGAGACGATTTCGTGGAACTACTCATCCAGCTCACTCGAGGGAACCCGATCTTCGTATTCCGATGGTATGTTCAAGGCATGCGAGCAACCATCGACACGGCAGGAAGATTGGTGATCCCGAAGCAGCTGAGGGACCAGATCGGCCTCCGACCCGGCGAGGTCGAGGTGAGCGTGTACGGCACGAGCCTCCGCGTGGAGCCTTTGCCGGGGGACGAGGCGCTCGAGAAGCGCGGGGGCCGGCTCGTCATTCCGGCTTCGGGGCTCGGGATCGACGACGAGCTCGTGCGCACCCTTCGCGATGCCGGCCAGAAGTAACCGCCCGGCACTTCTCGTCGACACCAGTGTTGCCGTGGCGCTCCTGGTCGCGGACCACGAGCATCACGAGCGGACATTCGACGCGCTGGGCCGGCGCACGCTCGGCCTCGCGGGACATGCGGCCTTCGAGACGTTCTCGGTGCTCACACGTCTTCCGCCGCCCGCCCGCCGGAGCGGGTCGACTGTTGCCCGCCTGCTCGCCGCAAGCTTTCCGCACACGCGGTTTCTCGGCGCGCAGGCGGCAGCGTCCCTCCTCTCCGACCTCGCAACGCTCGGCATCGGCGGCGGGGCTGTGTACGACGCGCTCGTCGGGGCGTGCGCGCGCGAGCACGATCTCGTCCTGGCAACCCGCGACCGTCGCGCGCTCGAGACCTACCGGGCGCTGGACGTTCGCGTGGAGCGCCTGGACTAGAACTAGACCTCGACCGCGGCCAGAAGCCGGAGCTGCTCGAGCAGGGCCTCGCGCGCCTGCCGTCGGCCGCCGAACGGGATCCGCAGGTGCGGTGTGCGGGAGCCGAAGTGGCGGCCGGGCAGCGCGGTGATGCCGTGGTCGAGGGCGAGGCGATCGCTCCACTCGTCCTCGTCGCCGTCGACCTCGGCCCAGACGAAGGCCGCTGCCTCGGGAACCTCCGCGCGCAGCACGCCGGAGGCGTTGGCGGCCTCGATCGCGCGCGGCCGCATCTCTGCGAGCTCGGCGACGGCGGCCTCGATCCAGTCCTGCGGCCCCGTCAGCGCCGCCAGCGCGGCCGCCTGGGCGACGCCGTCGATCGCGAGCGCCTGCCAGGCGAGCGCCCGCGCGAGGGCGTCGATCGCCGCCGCGGGGCCGACGGCATAGCCGACGCGCCACGCCGCCATCGCGTGGGTCTTGGAGAAGCTGCGGAGGATCAGCGTGCGGCCGGCGAGTTCGGGATGCGAGGCGGGGGAGAGGTGGCGGCCGTCGTAGATCACGCCCGCGTACGCCTCGTCGGACAGCAACAGCGCGTGCCGGTGGCTGTTTGCGAGCGCCTCCGCGATCGCGTCGAGGTCGTCCGGCCGTAGGACGTACCCCGTCGGGTTGACCGGCGTGTTGACGATTGCGAGCGTCGTCTCGTGGTCGATCGCCCGCCCGAACGCGTCCCAGTCGGGCTGCCCGTCGTCGCCGCCCGTTCGCTGGCAGCTGCCGCCGACCGCCGCGACGAGCTGCGGGAAGAAGAACGACGGCGAATGGCAGACGGCCCGCGCGCCGTAGACCGTCGCGGCGAGGTGCAGGCCCTGCATCCCGCCGACCGTAATCAGCACCTGCCGGTCGGGGTCGACCGGATGCTCGATCTCGGCCGAGACCCGCTCGGCGATCGCCGCCCGCAGCTCCGGCAGCCCGTGTGTCGGCGCGTACGACGGCCGCCGCGCCGCTTCCGCCGCCGCCTCGACGACGTGCGGCGGCATGTCGACCGAGGGATGGCCGCCGGTCGCGAGCAGGTCGGGATAGCGCTCCGCGAGCTCGCGCGACGGCATCCAGCCGGAGTGGTTCATCTCGCCACCCTGAAGCCGATGTGCCGCTGACGCCGCTCGGGCCGGCTGCGGCTCCGCATCGCGCAACGCGCATGATCGATCTCCGGGCTCGCGAACGAGCCGCCGCGCACCACGCGCTCGCCGCCACCGGCGGGATTCTCGCGCCCGTCCGCCGCGTCGTACGGGTACGGCGCGTAGGCGCTGGACACCCATTCCCAGACGTTGCCGGCCATGTCCAGCAGACCATACGGGCTCGCACCGCGCCCGTCGCCGACCCGTCTTGTCGACCCGTGCTTGATGCCTTCGCCCACCAGCGCGACCCCTGCGGTCTCCGCGTCGCCCCACGGGAAGCGGCGACTGTCCGCGCCGCGCGCCGCCTTCTCCCATTCGGCCTCCGTCGGCAGCCGTCCGCCGGCCCAGGCGCAGAACGCCCGCGCATCGAACCAGTCGACGTAGACCGCGGGATGATCCGGCGAAGCGGCGCCCTCCGCGGGCGCAGCTCCCACGTCGGCCGCGTAGGCCGCGTACTGACAGGCGGTGACCGGCGTCAGCGAGAGCTCGAACTCCGCGACGTCGACGATGTGCTGCGGGAGCTCGTCCTCGCGGGCCGGGCCGCCGTACGAGCACGCGTCCCTCCCGACGGCGTAGCGGCCGCTCGGGACCTCGACCCAGTCGAACGGCAGCCGCGCAGCGCCGTCGCCGGCGGCGACGCGAAAGCCGACGTACGGGTCGCGCACCGCCGGATGGAGCGGCAGCCGGTACGAGCAGCGCAGCTCGTTCGGCCCGTCGAGATACGAGCCGCCGCGCGCGGCACCGGAGTCGACCCACTCGCTCACGTTCCCGGCCAGATCGAGGACGCCTTGCGCGGAGGCGCCGTCGGGGCGCGAGCCGACCGGCTCCGGCCCGCCGATGGGGCCGGCGAACACAGCCCGCGAGGTCGTCGGCGGCTCGTCGCCCCAGGGCCAGAGCCGGTCGTCCCCGCCGCGAGCCGCGGCCTCCCACTCGTCCTCCGCCGGCAGGCGCACCCCCGCCCAGGCGCAGAAGGCCCGCGCCTCGTCCAGCGAGACATAGGTAACCGGCAGCTCGGGATCGCCGTCAGGAGGCACGCCGTGAAAACGCGCGTACTGCCCGACGGTGACGGGTGTTCGCGCCAGCCGGAAAGGAGCGAGCTCGACGACGTGCCGCGGCGTTTCGTCCTCGTCCGGCGGGAAGGCGGCGCGGACGTCGCTGCCCATGACGAACGGGCCGCCCGGAACGGGCCGGAACTCAAGCAGCCGGGATCACCGGGAGCATCACCCGCGAAGGCCGCGCCGCGTCCGAGAACACCGTCTGGTCGGCCTTGATCATCTTCGTGTGCCGCCCGATCGGCTCGCCGGTGTTCGGGTTGCGCTCGAGGCGCGGGAAGTTCGAGGACGACACGTCGATCCGGATCCGGTGGCCCTTCGCGAACAGGTTCGACGTCGGCGGCAGGAGGATCTTCACCAGGTACGGCGACCCCGGCTCCATCATCACCTCGCGCTCGAAGCTCTCCCGGTAGCGCGTGCGGATGATCGAGTCGTTGATCAGCATGTCGTACCCCTCCGGGTAGTCCTCGTTCGGCGGGTAGACGTCGATCAGCTTCGCGGTGAAGTCGGTGTCCACCGCCGAGGAGGCGATCCAGAGCTCGACCTCGCCGCGACCGGTGATCTCGACCGCCTCCTCGAGCGGCCCGGTCTGGTACACGAGCACGTCCGGCCGCTCCGACAGCCGCACGTACGGCTCGCGGGCGGTGAAGAAGTCGGCCGACTCCTTCTGGTCGGCGGGGCCCGGGGTCATGATGTTCTTCAGCTGGAGCGCCGGGTTCAGGAGCCGCATCCACATCGGCTCCATGCCCTCGCCTTGCTTCGGGAACTCGCCGACCGCGCAGTAGTTGCCGCCGATCGTGGGCACCGGGTCCTCGGGGTCGTAGGTGAACTGGCGCGCGTCGCCGTCCGCCGCGGGTGGCTCCGCCCGGAGCGAGCCGTCGCCGTGCAGGTGCCAGACCGTCGGCACCGCGCGCGCGAGCGGCCACTCCCACTCGTCGCGCCAGCGACCGCCGTGGTCGAGCCTGCCCGCGTCGGTCTTGCGGCCGCTGCCCCCGCCCATCACGAAGATCCTCACCGGCGCCTCGTCCGCGGGTTGGCCGGTGGCGTCATCCGGCAGGAAGCGGTTGAACCACTCGAGCTGCTGCTCGAAGTAGTGCTGGACGCCCCAGCGCGACGACTCGCCGAAGTCGACGTCGAGGGTGTAGGTGACGTCGCCGCGCATGCCGACGTGCGACCACGGCCCGACGAACAGCCGCTGCGGCTTCGTGTTCTGGGCCGCCATCGCCGCGAAGTAGTCCGTCCCCGAGTGCGGGAAGCCGTCGTACCAGCCGGTCGACATCGTCGAGGCGACGTCGGCGTGGTCGGCCCAGTAGCGCGTGAAGTCGTTCTCCTTGCGCGACCACCAGTCGTCGTAGGCGCCGCGCGTCGCGTAGAGCTCGAGCGTCTCGTCGAGCGCCGGCACGTGGCGGAGCGCCAGCTCGCCCTTGTGCCAAGGCCAGCCCCACATCAGCTGCCGCAGGTTTCGGAGATCCTCGAACACGTCGTCCTGCAGGGCCGGCTCGGCCTGCACCTCCTGCGCGTCGGCGGCATGGATGTAGAGCGCCCAGAACATGTGCAGCTGCATGGCGCCGCCCTCGCGCGTCTGGTGGTGGTAGACGTTGATCGGCGCGACGTCGGGCCAGATCGCCGTCAGGTGCGGCGGGTTCTCGAGCGCCGTGCGCATCTGCGTGATGCAGGCGTACGACGAGCCGACCATGCCGGTGCGGCCGTTGCTCCACGGCTGCGCGGCGATCCACTCGATCGTGTCGTAGCCGTCCTCGCCCGTGTGCGGCGTCGCCGAGTGGAAGTACTCCTTCGTCCCCTCCGAGCGGTGCCGGTCGCGCAGGTCCTGCAGGACGACGGCGTAGCCGTGCGGGACGAAGAAGTCGGCGATCTCCACGTAGCGGCGCTCGCCCTTGTCGTACGGCGTGATGCAGACGACCGTCGGCCAGCGGCCCGGCACGAGCTCGCCGTCGCGGGCGGGGCGGTAGATGTCGGTCGCGAGCCGGATGCCGTCCCGCATCCTCACCATCACGTTCTTGGACAGCACGATGCCGTGCGGGTCGCTCACGAAGGCTCGCTCCTCTCGATGATCAGGTTCCCCTGCCGGTCGACGCGGATCGCGTAGCCGGGGTGAAGGACGGTCGTCGAGTCGAACTCCTCGACGATA
>Ga0335085_10005278_pt1 | contig 20875 bp, 18 predicted proteins | sample Lox_Sample_45_FD_206712 | JGI IMG/M metagenome (GOLD analysis project Ga0335085, IMG submission 206712) | Soil microbial communities from Loxahatchee National Wildlife Refuge, Florida, United States - Lox_Sample_4.5 | ecosystem: Environmental > Terrestrial > Soil > Wetlands | place: USA...
TGTATCTGTTGGGGCCGGATGGAAAGCTCGTGACGTTCTACGACACCAGCACCAACAGCGCAGCGCTTGCCGCCGACCTTCAAGCCCGGCTTGGTTAGAGTCGATACGTTCACACCCACCACTGTCTTGGCCCGCGAAGGCGGGCCACCCAGGTAGTGCACGTTATGAGTTGGAGATGTTCGACGACCCAAGCCAGCGTCGATGAACTATATCGTATTGCGTCAACTGGGTGGCCCGCCTTCGCGGGCCATGACAGTGGAGGTTGAATGCAAGCGCCGAACTACAACGGCTAGATTTCCGGCGCGGCAATTCCGGCCTGCGCACAGGCGGCGATCAACGTGTTGCGCATCAGGCAGACGATGGTCATCGCACCCACGCCGCCGGGCACGGGCGTGATGGCATCGGCCACCTTCACGGCTTCGCCGTAGTCGACATCGCCCACCAGCTTCGTCTTTCCGCCGCCGGCATCCACACGATTGATGCCCACGTCGATCACCACGGCACCGGGCTTGATCCAATCGCTTTTGACGAACAGCGGCCTGCCGATTGCCGCCACGAGAATATCGGCGCGCCGCGCCAAGGTAGGAAGATCGCGGCTTCGGGAGTGGGCGACGGTGACGGTGGCGTTTGCCGCCAGCAGAAGCTGGGCCGCCGGCTTGCCGAACAGGAGTTGCCGGCCGATGACCAGCGCCTCGAGCCCGGCGATGTCGCCGACATACTGCTTGAGAAGCATCATCATGCCTTGCGGCGTGCACGAAACGAGATGCGCTCGGCCGCTGACAAGCAACCCGGCATTGGTCGGTGTCAGCGCGTCGACGTCTTTGCGCGGATCTAGAAGATCGAGGACTGCAGCCTCGCGGACCTGCGGCGGCAGCGGCATCTGAACGAGAATGCCGTGTACCGCCGGATCGGCGTTGAGGATTGCCACACGTTCGAGAACCTGGGCTTCGCTGGCGTCGGCAGGCAGGGCGAAATGATAGGAATTGTAGCCGAGCGCTTCGGCCGTCTTGCCCTTGTTGCGGACATAGACCTCGCTCGCAGGATCGTTTCCCACCAGTACGGTCGCAAGGCCGGGCACGAGCCCGTGCAGGGACTTCAACCGCAGCGCCTCCTGCGCCAGGCCGACCCGCAATTGCTCGGCAGCCGCTTTGCCGTCGATGATCCGTGCCGTCATTTTGCTTTCCCCAACGATGCGAGACAGCCGCGCAAACGCGCGGCGTCACCATGCACGACAATCTGCTTGATCCGCGCGGCATCCCCGCGCGCGATCGTGATCGCCGACGGCGGCACAGCGAGAGACTTCGCCAGCAATACGATCAAGGCCGCGTTGGCCTTGCCGTCTTCCGGCGGCGCAGACACACGCGCCTTCAGCAAGCGTGTACCGTCGGCCGCATCCGTCCAGCCGTCGATTCTGTCGCGGCCGCCCTTGGGCGTCAGCCGCACGACGATGCGGATTGACTTATTCTGAACGTCAGTGGCCACCGCGCACGCTCATGCGCTGTTGGCGATCGCCATTCCGACATAGGCGTCGACGAGATACTGCAGCGCGTAAAGGACGAGGAGGACGATCATCGGCGACAGATCGAGACCTCCCAATGGCGGCACGATGCGTCGGATGCGCCGGAACACCGGCTCGGTCAATGCGTCCAGCGCGCGAATGACGGCGCGCGCGTATGGGTTGTAGGTGTTGAGCACGCCGAATGCGACAAGCCAGCTGACGACGACCGCGGCAATCACGACAAACCAGTAAAGACTTATGACGATGTCGAACAGGTGCAACAGGAGCGCGACCAGGGGAACCAGGGTAGGGGGCATGTGAGGCGCGCCTTCCGGATTGCGAGCTTGCGAAACGGGAACGTCTTTTGGCAGTCGGAGCGGTGCGGAGCAAGCCGGTCCGAGTCCGGACCGCGCGCCTTCAGGCGCGCTTGCGGGACTGAAGTCCCGCGGTCCAATCAACGTTGTCCTTCACTCCGCCGCCAAGGTTGGTGGAGCTGAGCGGGATCGAACCGCTGACCTCCTCATTGCGAACGAGGCGCTCTCCCAACTGAGCTACAGCCCCATAGATACCACCGGCGCAGCCGGCAGCGGGGGCCGGTATCTAGGGTTCTGCCTTCAGACGTGTCAAGGCACTGGGAGCGCTGGCTTCCAGCCGGCTTTTGACGATGCGTCACCACCAGTGCCGGCGGGACGCCAGCGCTCCCAGCTCACTTGCCGGCGTATGCCACGCGCCACACCGCGCCGCCCGTATCGTCGGCGATCAGCAGACTGCCGTCGCGCGCAACGGCCAGCCCGACCGGCCGGCCCCAGACTTGTGCCGGCGAGGTGCCGCCGTCCCAAAATCCGGTCAGGAAATCCTCATAGGCGTTTTGCGGCCGGCCGTTGCGGAATTTCACCCGTACGACCTTGTAGCCGGTCGGATGCGAACGATTCCACGAGCCATGCAGCGCCACGAATGCATCGCCCTTGTACTCAGCGGGAAACTGGCTCGCGTCATAAAAGACGAGGCCCAATGGCGCGGAGTGTGCTTCGAAAAGAACGTCGGGCGTCCGCGACCTTGCAATGAGATCGGGCCGCTTGGCGCCGTAATCCGGATCGGGATGCGGACCGGTATAGGCATACGGCCAGCCGAAGAACTCGTCCTTGCGGATGCGTGTGAAATAGTCCGGTGGCAGCGCATCGCCCAAGCCGTCGCGCTCGTTGACAGTCACGTAAAGCTCGTCGGTTCCCGGGTAGAACGCCATGCCGACGGGGTCCCGCAGGCCGGAGGCGAATATCGTGCGGGTGCCGTCGGGAGCAATTTTCTGCACCGCTGCCCGCGACGGAGGATCTTCGCCGAGATTTTCCAGCGCGCCGATGGCCAGGAAAAGATTGCCTTGGCTGTCGAACACGATATCGCGCGTGAAATGACCCGTCGGCTCGTGCGGCGTCGTGTCGAACATATGCTGGGGCTTGGCGTGGTTCTTGAGCACTCCGCTCTTGTAGGGAAGCCGCCAGACCGCGTTGACGTCGGCTATGTAGAGAGACTGCTCATAGAGTGCCAGGCCGTGGGGGCGATCCAATCCGCGTGCGAACACCGAGATTCGCGCAGCGTGCGATCCGTCCGCGGAAGGGCGCAGCAGCACGACCCTCCCCAGATCCGGCTGGGCCAGAAAGACGTCGCCGTTTGGTGCGACCGTCATCCAGCGCGCGTCCGTCAAGCCGCGGGCGAAAGCCGACACGGTGAAGCCTTCCGGCACTTCGAGGCGCGCGCCCGGCGGGCGGGCGATCTTCTTGGAGGTATTGTCGACGGCCGGGGTGGCATGAGGCCTTGGCAGCTTGTCGGGAGCGATGGAAAACGCCTGTCCGGGAAGGTCGGCGGCCCAGGCGCTTGACCAGCCGATTGTCAGGATGGCGGCCAGCATCCGGCACGCAGATCGGAACCACATGTTACGTCCCTTTTAGAGAAGATTTACCAAGATCGCGTACGAACGATCCCGTCAAGTCGAACGGCACCCATGCGATCCGCTGGCGCATTGCTCGCACTGGCCTGCTTATTCGCGAGCCCGGCTCTCGCGCAAGAGACGCGTGCGCCCGAACACAAGATCACGCAATCCGAAAGCTATATCATGATCGACCCGATCTATTCGACGATCGTGGATTCGGATCGGCCGATCGGGATGCTGATGATCGGGTTCGGCCTCGATATTCCCGATCGCCAATTGCGCGCCGAAGCCAACCAGGCTTTGCCCGTCCTGCGCGATGCCTATGTGCGCAGCCTGACGGCGTTCGCATGGTCGCACGTGCGGCCATGGGTGCAACCCGATGCAGATCAGCTCGCCGACCGCTTGCAGCGGGTGACCGACCGCACCTTGCACCGGAAGGGTGCGCGCGTGCTTCTGGCGCAGCTGCTCATGCGGTTCACGCATTGATCATCTTTTGGACCGCGCGCCAGCCCTCGCGAAAGCGGGGGGCGCGCGTGCGGGCTTGGAAGCCCGCGGTCCCAGGGACTTCACATCGCCGAAATTCCGCCGTCCACTTTCAATTCCGCTCCGGTGACGAACTTCGATTCGTCGGAGGCAAGATAGAGCACGGCATAGGCCACATCGTCGGGCTCGCCGATATGACCGAGTGGAACTTGCCGGCCGAGCTTTGCATAGGCCGCATCCCTGCCGATGCCCTTGGCAACGTCGTCGAGCATGGGCGTGGCCATGAAGACGGGATGCACGGAATTGCATCGGATGCCGAAGCCGCGTCGCGCGCAATATAGCGCGACCGATTTCGAAAGGTGGCGCACGCCGGCCTTGGCGGAGTTGTAGGCCGCCATGTTGTGGCCGGCGATGATGCCGGCGATCGACGAGATGTTGATGATCGCGCCGCCGAGCGCGGTGGCCGCCACGGTTTTTTCCATCAGCGGAAGTGCGTGCTTGCACCCGAGAAAGACCCCGTCGAGATCGATGGCGTGAACGCGTCGCCATTCCTCGAGCGAGAGATCGAGAAAGTCCTTGGTGAAGGCCACACCGGCGTTGTTTACGAGCACATGCAGTCCGCCCAGTCGTTCCCCGGTCTCGCCAATGACGCGGATCCATTCCGCCTCATTCGTCACGTCGTGCGGAATGGCGATCGCGGCCCCCTCGCGCTCCTCGTTGATGGAACGGGCGACCTTCTCTGCTCCGTCCGCATTGATGTCGGTGATTGCAACGCGCGCACCTTCGCGCGCCAGCATCCGCGCCGTCGCCTCGCCTAGCCCCTGCGCTGCGCCCGTCACCAGCGCGAGCTTGCCCTCAACCCGTCCTGTCACACGATCTCCGCGCGTTGACGATTTCCTCGGCGCGATCTTGTCACGACGCCGCGATGGCCGCCACCCACGAAAAGCAATCTGCGGTCGCACGAAGGAGACGCGCCCTATTGCATTCACCGGGATCGAGAGTATACGGTGTATACGTGAGCACGCGGGACCGCATTCTCAGATTAACCCGGCGCCTTTTCGATCAAAAAGGCATTGAAGCGGTGTCGCTGCGCAACGTGGCCGACAAGGCCGGCATCACGGCCATGGCGATCTACCGCCACTTCGAAAACAAGGATGCGCTGATCGATGCGCTGGTGCTTGACGGACTTGAAGAGTGGTCGGCACGCGTCGAGGCGCTGCCGCCATGCGCCGGCCTCGCGAAAATCGAGCAGATCGGCGAGGCATTCCTGGAATTCGCACTCAAAGAGCCGCGCCGGTTCGAGGCGGCATTTCTGCTGCCGTCGCGGGTCGCGCGCCGCTATCCCGACGATTTCATCGCCGGCCGCTCGACTGCGGGAAACATCCAGCTGGAGGCGATCGAACAGGCGATTGAGGAGGGCCGGCTGAAAGCCGACTCCGCGATCGAAGTCATGATGACTAACGCGGCGCTGAGCCAGGGCCTGATTACGCTCTATCGCGCCGGCCGCATCGCCGGAGGCGAGGAGGAATTTCGCGCGCTTTATCGCCGCGCCATGCGCCGATCGATGAAATCGTTTCTTTCGGAGAATGCGACATGACGGTTGTGATCTGCGCAGTACTGAGCGCCATCGGATTTTATTTCTCGACCGGTCTCGGCGATCAATGGTGGCTGGCGTGGCTCGCACCGATCCCGGTGCTGTGGCTCGCTTTCGGGGAGAGGCGACCATGGGCGGTATTCGCCGCGGCGTGGGTGGCGTTTGCATTGGGCTCGACCAGCATTCTGCGCGCCTATGCCGGCTTTCTTCCCACAAGCGTGCTGGTGCTGGCGATAGGAGCACCGTCGCTGGCTTTTGCCGCTTCGGTAATGGGCGCCAGGCGTGTCCAGCGCAGCCTTGGTCCTGTCGCGGGAATGTTCGCATTCGCTGCGCTCTGGACCATGTTCGACTTCGCGAGTTCGTTCAATTCCGCCGGCGGTACGGTTGCAACGCCCGCCGCGGCGGAAGTCGGCGCGCCAATCCTCATCCAGACCGCTGCGTTGGTCGGCTATCTTGGAATTACCTTCCTGCTCGGTGCAGTTTCGGCCGGACTGGCGGTGAGCTTGCGCACGCGCAATCCCGCGCCTGCTGCCATCGCGATCGCCCTGTTCGCAGCCAATGCCGGCTACGGGGCGTTGCGCATGTCTGCGCCTGCGCCGGGCAGCACCCGCGTCGCGCTCGTCGGAAGCGACGGTGTTGCGGGCTCGTTCCACTCGCCCGACAGGACCGCGACGTTGAAGGCCGTCGACGCCTACGTTGTGGAAATCGAAAAGCTGCGCGATGCACACCTGCAACTTGTCGTGCTGCCGGAGAATATCTCCAGCGTCGCACCCGAGTGGCGCGCCGATGTGTGGACGAGACTGGATTCTGCGGCGGATGCGACGGGTGCTGTGATTGTCGCGGGATTTAACACCCATCTCGACGGCGCGCAGCGCAACATCTCCTGGGCGTTTGCACCCGGCGCAAAAACGCCGGTGACCTACGAGAAGCGGCGGCTTGTTCCGGTGCTCGAGTCTGCCGTGTTCACGCCGGGTCCAGGTCCCCGCGCGCTTGCGAATGGCATCGGCCTCGAAATCTGCAAGGACATGGATTTCCAACGGATGATCCGCAATGACGAGGTGGCAACCAAGCCGCGGCTTCTCGCCGTGCCGGCCTGGGATTTCGGCAGGGACGATTGGAGCCATGCGCGCATCGCTCTGCTGCGCAGCGTCGAGAACGGGGTACCCATGGCGCGCAGCGCCAGATACGGTTTGTTGACGCTCAACGACCGCTACGGCCGGCTGATCGCATCGACGCGCACGACGGCGGGATTCAAGACCGTTGTCGGCGAACTGCCTTTGGACGGTCGCGGCGGGAATACGCTATACGACGGCATTGGTGATGTACTCGGATGGTTCTGCACCTTGGCAGGGATAGGGCTCGTCATCGTTTCGATGAGCAAGAAGTCCTCGAGTAAAAATTAAACCTTGACGTTTCTTGCCAGGCGGGCCTCGATTCCCGCCTTCCCGTTTTGGCCGGACTACGCTACGACTTCTCTTTCCAAAAGGCGGACAAAGTCGGGGTGGCGCATGCCGGGAGCAGAGGGAAGGCTTCGCGTCCTGACTGCTGCGCCTCTGCAACATTGACGGATCAGCTTTCGATGCAGTTGCCTTGCACAGACGCGCAGCCGGGCAATCCCTGAAACCTCATGCACGACAAACTCATCTTGCTGATCGCGTTGGGCACATGCGTCGCCACGCTGTTCGGCGGCTGGCTGGCAATGATTCTGCGCGACCGGCTGCATCTGATCCTCGGCTTCAGTGCCGGCGCCGTGCTGGCCGTCGCCTTTTTCGACCTGCTGCCCGAAGCGCTGAAACTGGCGCCGGCGAATCCGTCCCTGGCATTCGCCGTCGCGGCAGTCGGGTTCTTCGCGTATACGGTGCTCGACCGGCTGATCAATACGCACGGCAATCGGCACGGCCACGACGGCGCGGCGCGTGCGCGGGGCTGGCTCGGCGCCGCCAGCCTTTCCGCACACAGCTTCGTCGACGGCTTCGCGATCGGCGCCGGGTTTCAGGCGTCGGTCGGCGTCGGCACGGTGGTCGCCGTGGCGGTGATCGCCCATGACTGCGCCGACGGGATGAACACGGTGAACCTCGTCGTGAAAGGTGGCGGCTCGCGCACGCAGGCCTTCCGCTGGCTCGCCATCGATGCCATTGCGCCGGTGCTGGGTGCTGCGGCAAGCCTCTACCTGCAATTTTCCGGACACGACCTTGCGCTTCTGCTGGCGCTGTTCGGCGGTTTCTTTCTTTACATCGGTGCCAGCGATCTTCTGCCGGAGAGCTTTCATGCCCATCCCAAGATGCTGACGACGCTCATGACGCTGCTCGGCGCCGTGTTTCTCTATACCGTCGTGCGCTTGGCCGGCTGATTCGTGCGCCGCTGCATGCGGCTTCCATCGGCGGCGGCGAAGCATGATAGGATGCGAACGGCGCGGCGCGGGTGGGGCATGGGGACGAGATCGGTTGCCGAGTGGATTTTGCCGACAGTGATGCTGGCAGCGATGCTTGGCCTCATCGCCACGGATTTCGGCAATCTGGCTACGATCATTCGCGGATTCGAACGCGATGCCTATCAGGCCTTTGTTCCCTCTGCACGCGAGGTATTGAGTCCGCGGCCGGCGCAGGTGACGGCACTGGCCATTCTTGCCGTTGCGGGCTTCGTGATCGTCACGCTGTTCCTGCGCGCGAGCCCCATCAGTGCCGCGACGTTCGCCGTCGTGACCGTGCTGGGCACTCAGGCGCTCTCCGTTTTCCTGTATGTGCGCGAGCGCGTTCTGCTCGATACGGCAACGCCGAATGCCGCGCTCATTGTCGTGTTCCTTGCCGGGCTGTTCGGCAGCGTGCTTGGCCGGGCGCATAATCGCCGCGCGCTTCATCGCGCATTTTCCCACCGGCTTCCGGCCGCCGTCGCCTCAGAGATCGCGCGTGCTCCGTCGCTTCTGAAGCTCGACGCAGAGATACGGACCGTGACGTCGCTGTCGTGCGGCGTGCGCCATTGGCCGGCGCTGGGCGCGTCGCTCGCCCCGGCCGACTTTCACCGGCTCGTCAACACCGTGCTGGTGCCGTTGATGGACGAAGCGGTCAACGCCGGCGCGATGGTAAGTCCGTTGCACGGCGAGGGCTTCACCGCCTGCTGGAACGCGCCGCTGAACGATCCCCGGCACGCCAGGCGCGCCTGTGAAGCGGCGAGCCTGATGACGGCCACGCTCGCGAAGCTCGATGAGCAGCTGCTTCGCGCGCATCGGCCCGACGGCGTAGCGCCCGGACCGCTCGAGATCGACATCGGGATTGCGACGGGGCCGGCCATGACCGGCGGTTTCGGTTCCCCCGGGCGCTTGCGCTATGCGGTCATGGGCGGCAACTGCGCGCGCGCGGACCGCTTGCGCGCGCTCGCCGATCGATACGGGCACGCCGTGATCGTGAGCGACGCTACGCGCGACGCGGCCGGCGGCGAATTCGCATTCCTCGAGCTCGACTCGCTGCCGCTGGCTCAAGGCGAAGGCAATGTCAGAGTTTATGGCCTGCTGGGCAACCCACTTACCCATGCCAATCCGAAGTTCCGCGCGCTGGCGACGTTTCACGATCGCATATTCGAGTTGCTGCGAGCCCGGCAGTGGGACGATGCGCGCCGGCTCATCGATCAATGCCGCAAGCTTTCTGGCGCCAGCCAGAAGCTCTACGAGCTTTATCTTGCGCGCATTGCCTGGATCGAATCCCATGCACCGGGTGCGGATTGGGACGGCGGCTTTGTGCCGCCGCCGGCTGCATGATCTTCCGGGAGGCGCCGGGCGATTTGCGCCCGGCCCTGCGGCCGCGCTATAGCTTCGCCCCTCGCACCCGTAGCTCAGCTGGATAGAGTGCTGCCCTCCGAAGGCAGAGGTCACAGGTTCGAATCCTGTCGGGTGCGCCAGTAAAATCAATGACTTGCGAGAAGAACGCTACTTGATGGCTTTGCATAGCTACCAGATGGCTACCAAAAAACACCTTTCGACCCGTGTGCGGGCTGAGTGTGGAGGCTGACTCAGCCCAGGTCCGGCGCGCGACCGGGGTGGCACGCCTTCTCCTTGCTCTCGCCATGTGATTCTCTACTCGCCTAGGAATTGGGAAGGGAGGGGGGCGATGCTTACCGGGGACATCCGCAGGCAGATCGACGATATCTGGAACGATTTCTGGACGGGCGGCATCTCCAATCCGCTCGCCGTGATCGAGCAGATCACCTACCTCCTGTTCATCAAGCGGCTCGACGAGATCGAGACCGCCGAAGAGATGAAGTCCGCGCAGCTCGGCACCAAGATGGAGCGGCGTCTTTTTTCGCCGGGCAAGGACGGCATCGGAAAAGACGGCGGCTGCAGATACGAGGACATGCGCTGGTCGCGCTTCAAGGGCTACGACGCGCGCCGCATGTTCGACATCGTGGACCTGCATGTGTTTCCGTTCTTGCGCACGCTGGCCAACGGCAATCATATGAAGGATGCGAGGAACGGCATCCCGACGCCTGCGCTGCTCGCCAAGGTGGTCGACAAGCTCGACCACGTTGCCATGCAGGGTCGCGACACCAAGGGCGACGTTTACGAGTACATGCTCGGCAAGATCGCCAGTGCCGGCCAGAACGGCCAGTTCCGCACGCCGCGCCATATCATCGCGCTGATGGTGGAACTGGTGGCGCCGAAGCCCACCGACGCCATCTGCGATCCGGCGGTCGGCACGGCGGGATACCTCGTCGCGGCCGGCGAATATCTCAGGAAGCATCACCCGGAAATTCTCCGCGACGCGAAGCTCCGCAAACATTTCCACGAAAAGATGTTCACCGGCTACGATTTCGATGCCACCATGCTGCGCATCGCCTCGATGAACATGGTGCTGCACGGCATCGAGCACGCCAACATCGCCTATCAGGATTCGCTTTCCGGAGAGCACGCGAAGGACGACGCAAGCTATTCGGTCGTTCTCGCCAATCCGCCGTTCGCCGGCTCGCTCGATTACGAGCAATGCGCGAAGGATCTGCAGCAGGTCGTCAAGACCAAGAAAACGGAGCTGCTGTTCCTCGCCTTGTTTCTGAACCTGCTGAAAGTCGGCGGGCGCGCGGCGGTGATCGTGCCGGACGGCGTGCTGTTCGGCTCGTCCAATGCGCACAAGACGCTGCGGAAAATCCTGGTCGAGGACCACAAGCTGGAAGCCGTCATCAAGCTGCCGCCCGGCGTGTTCCGTCCCTATGCCGGCGTCTCCACCGCTATTCTTGCCTTCACGAAAACGGGCGTCGGCGGCACCGATCACGTGTGGTTCTACGACGTGCAGGCCGACGGCTGGTCTTTGGACGATAAACGGCAGGAGCTGTTGCCGCCGGAAAAGCTGGGACCGACGCCGCAAGAAGCGCTGACGAAAGATGAAGCGCTCAAGAACAATCTGCCCGATGTGGCGGCGCGCTGGAAGGAACGCGATGTCAAGGAGAAGAAGCGCCCGCGCACGGCGCAAAGCTTTTGCGTGCCGAAAGCCGAAATCGCCAAGGACGGCGCTTACGATCTATCGCTCAACCGCTACAAGGAGATCGAGCACGAGGAGATGGTGCACGAAAGTCCCGCCGCCATCATCGCCGAACTGAAGCGGCTGGAAGCGAATATGGCTCACGGACTTGAGCGGCTTGAGAAAGCTCTAGCTGGAACACCAGATACCGGCATTATTGAGCCAGTTTTGCCCGGTGTACTTTCGGACGTCGCTGACGTGATCATGGGCCAATCACCACCAGGCGAGAGCTACAACGAGGTGGGAAATGGAATTTTTCTGCTAAATGGCCCAACGGAATTTGGCGAATGGTCACCGATACCTAAGCAATGGACCAATGCCCCGACGAAAATCTGCAGCGCCGGAGACATATTGTTTTGCGTTCGGGGAGCCACGGCCGGCCGCGTCAACGTCGCGGATAGGCCGTATTGCATAGGTCGCGGCTTGGCCGCAATCCGGCCAAAGAAACCATTCCTTCTGCGTTACGTCTTAGGAGTCCTCAAGGCCAACTATCTGCGATTTCAATCAATAGGAGTCGGAAGCACATTCATCAACATCAATAAAGAGCAGCTTGAAAGATTCCCGATACCAAGGGTCGACGAAGCTACCGCATCCCATATCGCTGAGCAGCTACGGATAGTTGAAGATATAAAGGGCGCCGCGAACTCACACATCTCCCGTTTGGATGTTCTATCGCAATCGATTCAGTCCGTGGCTCAGACCGTAAAATTGGCGGCGGAATAGCGATGCACCGCGTGTGATTATGCCAGCGGCAACTCATATCGCAACCCTATCGGGTGGGATGCTCGAACGAGGATTTTGGCTTTACGTTTGGCGCGTTAAGACACCCATGGGCGAGATGCTTTACGTTGGTCGAACGGGTGATAACTCAAGCCCTCACGCTGTCGCGCCTTACACGCGCATGGGCCAGCATCTAGGCTTCATGGGCAATCAGAACGCACTGCGGTCATATCTTGTCGACCGGGGAATCGATCCGGGGACGTGCGTGTCGTTTGAGTTGATCGCGCATGGCCCGATTTTTCCGGAAGTTGATAAATCTTTGGGGGAACGTGCGGAGCGGATGCTTGCGCATGTGCCTCGGAGAAACAAGGTTGGCGCCATGGAAAAGGCGCTCGCAGTTGAATTAGCACGTGCAGGCTACGTGGTTCTCAATAAGGTCAATTGCAACTGGCCTTTAGACGAAGCGGCATGGCAGCCAGTTCGAAACGCCTTTGCAATTCAATTTCCACAATTGAATGGACGGGGACACGCATGATGTCCCAATTCGCCTTCCTCAAGCCCGAGTTTGCCGACGTGCATGGGCTTGCGGTGCAGGCAGAAGAATCGGCGCATGGTGATCCGCGGGCGGCCAGCGTTTATGCGCGGCTGGCGCTGGAGACCATCGTCAACTGGCTGTATCGCCATGACGGGACGCTGAAGAATCCTTATGACACGACACTTGCCGCGCGTATCCACGAGCCGACGTTCCAGAAGCTCGTCGGTTCCGCGCTCGTCGCCAAGGCGCGCATCATCAAGGATATCGGCAACAAGGCCGCGCACGAGACCGCGCCGGTGCCGTTCGGCCAGGCAGCGACCGCGCTGCGCGAGCTGTTTCACGTCGGCTATTGGCTGGCGCGCACCTATGCCAAAGGCGCCAAGCCCGATCCGGCGCTGAAATTCTCGCCGGAAGCGCTGCCGAAGAAGACCGCAGTGTCCGCCGCCACACTGGCGCAGTTGCAGGAAGCGGCGAAGCGTTTCGTCGATACCGTCAAGGCGCGCGAGGAGGAAGAAGCGAAACGCCTCGCCGTCGAAGCCGAGCGCGGCAGGCTGGAAGCGGAAATCGCGGCGCTGCGTGCAGAGATCGCGCAGGTCAAAACCGCGAACGCGCGGCAAGCCGATACCCACGATTACAGCGAAGAAGAGACACGTGACGCCTTCATCGATCTGTTGCTCGGCGAGGCCGGCTGGCGGTTCGTCAAGCCGGGATACGATACGGAATTTCCCGTCAAGGGCATGCCGAGCAAATCGGGCGAGGGCTATGTCGATTACGTGCTGTGGGGCGACGACGGCAAACCGCTCGGTCTCGTGGAAGCCAAGCGGACGCGGCGCGATTCCCGTGTCGGCCAGCAGCAGGCCAAGCTCTATGCCGATTGCCTGGAGAAACAGTTCGGGCAGCGGCCGGTGATCTTCACTTCCAACGGCTACGAGCACTGGATCTGGGACGATACGCGCTATCCGCCGCGCGCCATCCAGGGCTTTCTCACCAAGGACGAGCTGGAGCTCGCCATCCGCCGGCGCGAAAGCCTGAAGCCGCTCGGCTCGACCGACATCAGCGGCGAGATCGTCGAGCGCTATTACCAGACGCGCGCCATCCGGCGGATTGCCGAGACTTTCGAGAAGGACAGCCAGCGCAAGGCGCTGCTGGTGATGGCGACCGGCTCCGGCAAGACGCGCACCGTGATCGCGCTTTCGGATTTTTGATGCGCGCCAACTGGGTGCGCCGCGTGCTGTTCCTCGCCGACCGCGTGGCGCTGGTGAACCAGGCCGTGGGCGCCTTCAAGAAGTTCCTGCCGAGTGCGTCGCCAGTCAATCTGGTGACCGAGAAGGAGGCGCAGGGCCGCGTCTATGTTTCCACCTATCCCACCATGATGGGCATGATCGACGCGGCCGCCGACGGCGTGCGCCGCTTCGGCCCGGGGCATTTCGATCTGGTGGTGATCGACGAGGCGCACCGCTCGGTCTATCGCAAGTACGGCGCCATCTTCGATTATTTCGACAGCCTGCTGGTCGGGCTCACCGCCACGCCGAAGGACGAGATCGACCGCGACACGTATCGGCTGTTCGATCTGCAGCGAGGCGTGCCGACCGACGCCTATCCGCTCGACGAGGCGGTGAAGGATGGGTTCCTCGTGCCGCCCAAGGCGGTCTCGGTGCCGCTCAAATTCCAGCGCGAAGGCATCACATACGACGATCTTTCCGAAGACGAGAAGGAGCGCTGGGATGCCATCGAATGGGACGAGGAGGGCAATGTGCCCGCCCAGATCGAGGCGGCGGCCGTCAACAAATGGCTGTTCAATGCCGACACGGTGGACAAGGTGCTGGAGCACCTGATGACCGAAGGGCTGAAGGTGTGCGACGGCGACCGGCTCGGCAAGACCATCGTTTTCGCCAAGAACCACGATCACGCGCAGTTCATCGCCGAACGCTTCGACAGGAATTATCCGCACGTGAAAGGTTCGTTCGCCCGCGTCATCGACTTCAAAACGGAATACGCGCAGTCGCTGATCGACGATTTCAGCCTGAAGGACAAGCCGCCGCACATCGCGATCTCCGTCGACATGCTCGACACCGGCATCGACGTGCCGGAGGTCGTCAACCTCGTTTTTTTCAAGATCGTGCGCTCGAAGACGAAGTTCTGGCAGATGATCGGTCGCGGCACGCGGCTCTGCGAGGACCTGTTCGGGCCGGGGCGGCACAAGGAATTTTTCAAGGTCTTCGATTTCTGCCAGAATTTCGAGTTCTTCAATCAGAACCCGGAAGTGGCGGAGACCAAGGCCGGCGATTCGCTTTCCAAGCGCCTGTTCGCCGAACGCCTGGAGCTGATCGGCGCGCTCGATAATTTAGGCGCGAAGGCATCGCCGGACGGCAAGCCGGAAGTGGCCGATGTGGCACATGGCTTCCGCAGCAAGGCCGACGACGAGGCGAAAGATGCGGCGCGCAGGCTTCGAAGCGACATCGCCGAGCGGTTGCATGCCGAAGTGAAGGGCATGAGCGTCGACAATTTCCTGGTGCGCCCGCGCCGACGGCTGGTGGAGAAGTTCTCGAAGCCAGCCGCGTGGAAGAACCTGACCCTCGACGACCGGCTGGAGCTGTCGGAGGACGTCGGGGGCCTGCCGTCCAGCCTCGCCGACGACGACATCGCCGCCAAGGAATTCGATCTGCTGATGCTCAAGACGCAGCTCGCGGTCCTGACGGCGGACAGGCGCTTCGCGCGGCTGAAGGAGAAGATCGTCAAGACGTGCGGGTTGCTGGAAGAGCTTGCCAATGTGCCGGCCGTCTCCGCACAAATGGAACTCATCCTGGACATTCAGACGGACGCATACTGGCAGGACGTTACCGCGCCGATCCTCGAAAGCGCGAGAAGGAAGCTGCGCGATCTCGTCAAGCTCATCGAGGTGAAGAAACGCGTGCTGGTTTTCACCGACTTCGAAGACGAGATCGGCGAAGGCGCCGAGATAGCCGTGCAGGGCCTGCTGGCCGGCACCGACATGGACAGCTTCCGCCGCAAGGCGCGCCATTTCCTGAAGGCGCACGAAAATCACATCGCGGTGCAAAAGCTCCGCCGCAACGAGCCGCTGACGCAAACCGATCTCCAGGAGCTGGAGCGCATGTTTGTCGAGGCCGGCATCGGCAGCGAAGAAGATTTGGCCTCGGTGCGGGGTGACGGCGGCATCGGCCTTTTCGTGCGTTCGCTCGTCGGGCTGGATCGCGAAGCGGCGAAAAGCGCTTTTGGCGAGTTCTTGGCCGACAAGACGTTGAGCGCGAACCAGATCGAATTCCTCAATATGATCATCGAGCACCTGACCGATCGCGGCGTGATGGAGCCAAGCCTGCTCTACGAAAGCCCGTTCACGGACTTCAATTCTTCGGGGGTTGCAGGGGTCTTCGACGCGGCGAAAACCGCGAAGGTTATCCAAATCCTCGAAGACGTCCGCAGCCGCGCGGCGGCATAGCCAGCATGATGTCCTCGCCGCTCTGATTTAGCACCGCGATGGTCTCCGCGCGCACAGACCTGCCGCGCGATTCACTGACGCGCGTGTCTGGAACTATTTTGTGCTTGAGAGAACCTTTGCGATATGTTGGTGAGCAGCAACAATTGCGCCAGCATTGCAGCCAAGACTCCCCTCAAACCGCGTGCTCAATGCATCGAGCATATGAACGAAGCGGACATCCTGCATCTCTTCCCCGCGCAGCGCGATGACGCGGTAGATAGAGTCTCGTAGGCTCTCGAACCCCCCTGACAGAGCTGCATACTCGCAATGCTGGCACACGACCGTGATCGCCGCCTGAATGGCCCAAATGCAGATCGCCCAGCATTCGAGAATGTCGTCCGGTATCTCGTCGAAAAAGTCATCCAGAATTAGTGTGGCGATGGCACTTCGACGTCCCCCGAAATATGCGAAGAGAGCCTTCCCAAAAAGGCGCGGCCAAGCACCCTCCGCATCGCCCACGGAGGGCAGAACCTGGAGCGCGTTTTTAGAAGGCGTCTTGCCGTCCCACCCTCGGGGCGTCCTGCCCTTCCTGAAGCGCGCGAGCGAATTTCTCGACCGCGAGACACTGCGGCGCGAACGGGCGGCATTCGATGGTTTTACGCGGGAAGCCGCCACGTTTCTGGAGCGCTATGGTCCGGCGATCGCGCCGGCGAAGCGCCGTCGGCTCGCGGTGTTTGCCGGCATTTCCAGACAAGGACGCGTCCGGCGAATTGCAGATTTGCTGCGCAGCGGGGCCACGCGCACGCGCCTCGTCAGCAGACTGGCGCTGCTGTACGTGCTCCTGGGCACGGAGTGAGTTCGCGGCCATCGGCGAAGCGCGCGCCACAGATTGTGAACGTCCCTAGGCCGCGGCGACAGTAGTTCGTCGCAGGCGCCGGAGGGACATCCGCGAGTCGCCGGTTTCCCAATCGTCTGCGACTCACCCACGTCACGGGAGAGGCGCGATAGTGACGCCCAAGGATGGGCGCGCTCCCGGTCAACCGCTGATAATTTCCGCCGGCTCGCCAGAATGCGAGGAACGGTCGCAATTGCCGCGAGAGCGCGCGCGTGTTCCCGCCGCAACGGATAACCTGTCGATCAGATGGTTAATCATAAGTTTTATTCTACCAACAGCTGTATGTCGTAGGATAATATCCTAACATAAGTGGAGCGTTGCGCGACAGTGGCAACGTCCTTGGACAATGGAGGGCATCATGCGAAATTTCCTGATTGCTACGCTTGTCAGTACTTCGGCTCTTACGCTCGCCGCTGCGGCGGAAAATTCGGCACCGGTTGTACGGCATCCCTACGCGATCACGCACACGCCGCCGGTTGGTACGGTGTGTCGTGACTGCGGAGCGCCAGAAGGCACGCCAGCGCCGAATCCGCCGCCGCACTTCAATCCTCTCGCCGCGAGCGATCAAGAGCTTCAGCATTACGGGTTTCCGCCGCGTCCCGATCAGCAGACGGATCCGGACGGCTTTGCATTCTGGAAGAAGATCGTGACGGCTCCCGTCGTACGCATCCAGCCCAAGCTTCAGGCCACGACCATCAAGAACAGTCCGGCCCGGATCCTCGCTATTTCCCCAACGACACGTGTCGACAACGCGGCGACCGCGGCAGACGCAACGAGCTCAAACTGGAGCGGTTACGCCATCTATAATACCGCCAATCCCTTCCACGCGAACGGCACTTATGTCTACGGCGCGTTCACGGTGCCGGCTGTGTCGAACTACTCCTGCGACGGCGGGTGGGACTACTCCTCGGCGTGGGTCGGCATCGACGGCTGGGGCAGCAGCGATGTTTTCCAGGCCGGAATCGAGTCGGATGCTTATTGCAGCGGCAGTACAAAGTCGTCGTACTATTCGGCGTGGTACGAGTGGTATCCGTACAGCGAGACGCGAATTTCCTCGCCGGGCGTCGCTCCGGGTGATCATATCGGGGTCTATATCTGGACCGTCAGTGCGACCGCCGGCTATTATTACATGGTCAACTGGAGCCAGGGCACGGCATCCTCGCTGGAATTTTATGCTCCCAGTGGTACGAAGCTCGTGGGCAATTCCATGGAATGGATTGTCGAACGGCCGGGAGTAAATGGGGGATTGGCGACGCTGTCGCAGTACACGGCCCTGCCCTGGGAATGGGCTCACGGCGAGAGTCCGAAGGCCTTCGAGTTCTCGCCGCGCCGCGCGCAATCGACCGCCACAATATATGACATCACGATGATGGGCAGTAGCGCCTTGTCGTGCGGCTACGCCACGCCCAACAATGCGACGAATCACCTGAACACGAGTGGCGACAGCTACTACATTGCCGGTTCGTCGATATGGTTCTTCGACGAACAAGGCCTCAACAACTGTAATTGAAGCTGCGCGTGTGAAGGCTCGTTCTGCGCGCAATGCACGACGAGCCGCGCGTTTCGCTCAGCCGCGTATGCCTCCGCGCCTCCCCGACAGGAAGGCGTGGAGGCATTTTTTATCGCACCTTTAGCCCGCATCGTAGAAAGTCGCGAGAATCGGGAATCGAATCGGGGGCGCCAAATGAATTTACCGCCGCTGCCGGCGCGTCCGTACCCGCACCGAGCGCAATTTCTCTTTACAGACGGGCGCGTCAGGGTCGTCGACAGCTACTGCGGCGCGGTGATGATGGGAGCCAACGAGCACCGGAATATTGCGCGCAAGGTTCCTTGCGGCCTGCCGATACGCACCGACGCTCAGAAGCTGTTCCTTTTGGGGCGCAAGGCGTTTGCATCAGCCGAAACCGTTGACGCGCTCAGGGTGAAGCCGGAAAACAGGTAACTGCCGAGGCTGTTGACGCGGTAGACGCCATTACCGCGGAGAGCCGTAACCGCGACCACACTTTAGGCTGGCTCGACGTGCGGACGGATCCGGTACCGCAAGAGAGCAGCTACGCGCAGGATATTCTTGCGCATGAACTTGAAAGTTGCGCGTACGCATGGAATTGGTGCGCGTAAACCAATTAGGCGCAACAAAGAGGGCCTGGTGGCGAGGCGTATCCAAGAACAGGACTTACAAGAAATCGAGGAGGCGATGCGCCGCCCCGGGCGTCACGGAATCGCAACGCGCTAGGATGCATGTGTGTGACGCCCAAGGATGGGCGCGCTCACAGTGAGATGCGCGGACGGGCGTTCTCCCGCCAACAAAATGACCCGGTCACCGAAGGATTTGGATGCCCTGGGAGCGCGGGCTTCCAAGCCCGCATGCGCGCTCGGAGGCGCGCGGTCCGATTGGGGCGACTTTCGCTCGTCAAGGGCCGGCTGCCGCCGACGGCAATTTCTGTGGTGAAATAAATCACGAGCGCCGATTCTCATCGGCAAAAATGTGTGAATCTCGCAGCATGAAACGCGGGGCGACAGATGACGGAACACGTGATCGTTTGGGACCTTGAAACGGTCCCGGACCTCAAGGCATACGCCGCAGCCAACGACATGACCGGCAAACCGGATGCCGAGATTCGCGCCGCCATCGACGGCTTCCCCAAGCTCATCTACCACAAGATCGCCTGCATCGGCGCCTTGATCGCGTCGCGAGGCGACGGGCCCTGGTCCATCGAAGCCCTGGGTGCGCCGCACATCGGCGAGCGCAGCGAAGCCGAGCTGATCGAAGCGTTCGTGGGCAAGATTCAGGAACTGGCGCCCAGGCTCGTCTCGTTCAACGGATCGAGCTTCGACCTTCCGGTGCTACGCTACCGCGCCATGATCAATCGCGTGGCGGCTCCGGGGCTCGCCGCCCGGAGCTACTTCTATCGCTATTCCGAGCACTCGCTCGACTTGTGCGACGCGCTCGCTTCGTTCGATGCGCGCTCGAAGATGAAACTCGACGAGCTCTGCCGGGCGCTCGGCTTGCCCGGCAAGCCGCACGGCATCGACGGCGGGCAGGTGGAGGAATACGTCAACAGCGGCCGCGTGAAGGAGGTTTCCGACTATTGCGAGACCGATGTCGTGAACACCTATCGCGTGTGGCTCCGTTACGAACTGTTCCGGGGGATGCTGACGCGCGAGGCCTGGATGCAAAGCGAGCAGGAACTCTCCCGTTTCATCGCTGCCAAGGCGGAGACCAAGCCGCACTTGAAGGATCTCGTCGAGCCGGTCGGCAATCCGGATTTTGGTGGTGAATCCCCGCGCCCGACTTAATCGCCTGCGAAGCGCAAAAGCCGCGCAGGGTCGATTCGCTTTATCCGGCGCCGTTGCCGATGCGCCGGTGGTAGTCGCGCCATCTCGTCGAGAAAATCCTTGATCGAACGAGGATTCGCTTTGGACGCAGAAAACCAGACGCACATATTCGACGATCAGCCCGACTGCCGTTCTGCCCCATCGTCGTCCGCCCGCCCGAATTCAGGCAGGTAGCGGCCAAAGTTCAATTCGAAGTCGCTCCGGACGCCGTAACCGATATTGCGGATTCTGGCCCGGCGCGCCTGCGCGCCGGGCTGGGCCAGAGTTGAGAAGAACATGTCGTTGCTCGACTGAAGCTCGGCCGCTGTCGGTGTTCCGAACCGATTGAGCTGGGCCTTGGCCGCGGCCAGCGTTTCGCGGTCGAACGAAGCGAGGCGCCCGGCGAGCGCATCGACAAACGAGTCGAGGTTGTCATCGTCCAGCGCGCGGTTCACCCAGCCATAGCGCTCGGCGATATCGGCATCGAAATCGTCGCCGCTGAGAACGATCTCGAGCGCCCGCGAGCGGCCGACCAGGCGCGGCAGCCATTCCAGCGCGCCGCCGCCCGGGATCAGTCCGACGCCGATCTCGGGGTTGCCGAATACGGCGCCTTGCCGGCCGGCGAAGCGCATGTCGCACGCCAACGCGAACTCGTTGCCGATGCCGCGCGTGCGGCCGCGAATCTTGGCGATGCTCACGACCGGCGCAGCGGAGAGGCGCAACACGAATTCGCGCCAGAGTGCCAGCACGCCCGGCCGTTCAGTCGCCTTGGATACGTCGAGATGGGCGATGAAAAAATCGGGATTCGCCGATTGGAACACGACGACCTTCACGGACCGGTCCGCCTCGAGCCCGGTCAACAGTGCGTCCAGTTCGACGATCGTTGCGGGAACGAACACGTTGATCGGCGGATTGCTGAAGGTGATCGTCCACCGGCCGGGATGGGTGCGGTCGGTACTGAACTGCGAAGGCTC
>Ga0335085_10005279_pt1 | contig 20863 bp, 19 predicted proteins | sample Lox_Sample_45_FD_206712 | JGI IMG/M metagenome (GOLD analysis project Ga0335085, IMG submission 206712) | Soil microbial communities from Loxahatchee National Wildlife Refuge, Florida, United States - Lox_Sample_4.5 | ecosystem: Environmental > Terrestrial > Soil > Wetlands | place: USA...
AGTGATGTCGCGGACCTTCGCGTTCTGGGTGTTCGCGGTGATCTGCACGGCGTCGGCCGTGCTGTGCATCACCCGGCGCAGCCCGGTGGCGGCGGCGCTGTGGCTGGTCAGCACGCTGTTCAACCTGGCCGGCATCTACGTGCTGCTCGACGCGCACTTCATCGCGGCGGCCCAGGTCCTGGTGTACGCCGGCGCGATCATGGTGCTGTTCCTGTTCGTGATCATGCTGCTGAACATCGGCGCCGGCGGGCCGAGCGACATCAAGCCGCCGTTCGGCAAGAGCCTCGCGGCGGTGTTCGGCCTGATCATGGTGGGCGAGCTGGTGGTGCTGCGCCACGCGACGCTGCCGGCGGACATGATCCTGCAGGCGGGCACCATGGAGCAGACGCTCGCGCAGGACGGCGCCATCAACGCAATCGCGAAGCCGCTGTTCACGGCGTACCTGGTGCCGTTCGAGGTGACGTCGATCATGCTGCTCGCCGCGGTGGTGGGTGCGGTGGTGCTGGCGAAACGGAGGCTGTGACGTGCTGCTGAGTCAGTCGCTCGGCCTGTCGGCCGTGCTGTTCACGCTGGGCGTGGCGGGCGTGCTGCTGCGCCGCAACGCGATCGTGATCTTCATGTGCGTGGAGCTGATGCTCAACGCGGTGAACCTCACGTTCGTCGCGTTGTCGCGGCAGCTCGGCTTCGACGGCCAGGTGTTCGTGTTCTTCGTGATGACGGTGGCGGCCGCCGAGGCCGCGGTCGGGCTCGCGATCATCATCGCGCTGTACCGGCATCACGACACCGTGAACCTCGACAACATCAACCTGCTGCGCGGGTGAACCCGCTCGCCGGGACCGTGGCCGACCGGGTCGGCCTGCTCATCCTGCTGCCGCTCATCGGGTTCGTGGTGAACGGCGTGGTGGCGTTCGCGCGGCCGAAGGCCAAGGGCGTGGCCACGGCGGTCGGCGTCGGCTCGGTGGCGGTCGTCTTCGCGCTCGCCGCCGGCATCTTCGGCAAGATGATCGGCGTCCAGACGGACGTGCCGTTCATCAAGCCGCTGTGGGCGTGGATCCCGGCCGGCGACCTGCGCATCGAGTTCGCGCTCCAGCTCGACCGGCTGTCGATCGTGATGGCGCTCGTCGTCACCGGCGTCGGGTCGCTGATCCACGTGTTCAGCGTCGGCTACATGGCGGAGGACCCCGGCTACGCGCGCTACTTCGCGTATCTCAATCTGTTCATCGCCTTCATGCTCACGCTGGTGCTCGGCGCGAGTTTCCCGGTGCTGTTCATCGGCTGGGAAGGCGTGGGCCTGTGCTCGTACCTGCTGATCGGCTTCTGGTTCACGGACGAGGAGAAGGCGCGGGCCGGCCTCAAGGCGTTTCTGGTCAACCGCATCGGCGACGCGGGATTCCTGGTCGCGATGTTCATGCTGTGGAAGCACCTCGGTACGCTGAACTTCGTCGGGGTGGACGCGTCGGCCCCGCGCCTGCTCGCCGCGGGCGGCTCGACCGTCACCATCATCGCGCTGCTCCTGTTCCTCGGGTGCACCGGCAAGTCGGCGCAGATCCCGCTGTACATCTGGCTCCCCGACGCCATGGCCGGCCCGACGCCGGTGTCGGCCCTGATCCACGCGGCGACGATGGTGACCGCCGGCGTGTTCCTCGTGGCGCGGGCCGGCGTGCTGTTCGCGCTGGCGCCGACGGCGCAGGTGGTGGTGGCGGGGATCGGCGCGCTCACCGCGCTGTTCGCCGCGACGATCGGCCTCAAGCAGTGGGACATCAAGAAGGTACTCGCGTACTCCACCGTGTCGCAGCTGGGCTACATGTTCATCGGGGTGGGGACCGGCGCCTACGCCGCGGGCATTTTTCACCTGATGACCCATGCGTTCTTCAAGGCGCTGCTGTTCCTCGGCGCCGGGTCGGTGATTCACGCGATGCACGGCGCCTATCACCACACCCACAGCCATGCCGACGCGCAGGACATGCGCAACATGGGCGGACTGAAGCAGTTCATGCCCACGACGTACCGCACCATGTTCGTCGCGTTCCTCGCCATCGCCGGGATCTTCCCGCTGGCCGGGTTCTTCTCGAAGGACGAGATCCTCGGCGCGGCATTCAACCGCGGCTCGGTCGCGCCGTTCTGGTATCTGGTGTGGTTGCTGGGCACGGTGGCCGCGTTCATCACGGCCGTCTACATGACCCGGCTCATGCTGTACACCTTCGAGGGCCCGAACCGCACCGGCGACGCCGAGCGGCCGCACCTCCACGAAACGCCCGCGGTCATGACGGTGCCGCTGGTGGTGCTCGCGGTGCTCACCGCGCTCGGAGGCATCATCAACCTGCCGGGCAAGTGGGCCGCCTCCGGGTGGCTCGAGCGGTGGCTCGACCCGGTGACGCGCCAGGCGGACGCCGTGACGCATCTCCAGGCACACCTGTCGTCCGGCGGTGAGTTCGGCCTCATGACCCTGGCGCTCGCGATCGCCATCGCGGGCATCTGGTATGCGCGCGCGAAGCTCCACCCGGAGGCGCTGGTGCCCGCCGACCGCGCGCCGGCCGAGCATGGGTTCGCCAAGCTGTTGCTCGAGAAGTACCGCGTGGACGAGCTGTACCAGGCGGCCATCGTCCGGCCGCTGGTGGCGGTGTCGCGCGGCGTCCTGTGGAAAGGCATCGACGTGGGCCTGATCGACAGCGCCGGCGTCAATGGATCGGCGGTCGTGGCGCGGACGCTGGGGTGGATGGGGACGCGGCTCCAATCCGGCAACCTCGGGACCTACGTCGTTCTCTTCGTCATCGGCGCGCTGGCAGTGCTCGGCGCGCTCATCCGGTAGCCCATGCACGATCTCCTCGCCTCGATCCAGTACACGCGCTGGGCCCTCCAGGCCCTGCTCCTGGTGCCGCTGGTCGGGGCCCTGGTCGTGGCGCTCGCCCCGCCGGCGCTGGCCCGCCGGCTTGCGTTGATCATCACGCTCGGCGAGTTCGTGCTGTCGCTCGGGCTATGGTGGGCGTACGACCCCGCCGGGCCGGCGATGCAGCTCCAGGGCATGCAGCCGTGGATCCCGGACTGGGGCATCGCCTATCGGGTCGGGATCGACGGGATCAGCATGCCGCTGGTGCTGCTCACCACCTTCCTCATGCCGCTCGCGGTGCTCGGCAGCTGGGAGTCGATCACCGAGCGGGTGCGCGGCTACTATGCGCTCATGCTGGTGCTCACCACCGGCATGATCGGCGTGTTCGTCGCGACCGACCTGTTCCTGTTCTACGTGTTCTGGGAAGTGATGCTGATCCCGATGTACTTCATCATCGGCATGTGGGGCGGCAAGCGGCGGCTCTACGCGAGCATCAAGTTCTTCGTCTACACCATGTTCGGCTCGTTGCTGATGCTGGTGGCCATCCTGTACCTGTTCTTCGAGGCCGGCCGCGAGACGGGCGGCAACTACTCGTTCGCGTATCAGTTCATCCTGCACAACACGCACTTTGCCCGGGGAACGCAGCTGTGGCTGTTCGGCGCGTTCTTCCTGGCGTTCGCCATCAAGGTGCCGATGTTCCCGTTCCACACCTGGCTGCCCGACGCGCACGTTGAAGCGCCCACGGCCGGCTCGGTGATCCTGGCGGGCGTTCTACTCAAGATGGGGACCTACGGCTTCATCAGGTTCGCGGTGCCGTTCTTCCCGCAGGCCGCGTTCCACTCGACCGTCAGCGCCATCGTCGTCGCGCTCGCCGTCATCGGCATCGTGTACGGCGCGCTGGTGGCGATGGTGCAGCCCGACCTCAAGAAGCTGGTCGCGTACTCGTCGGTGAGCCACCTCGGCTTCGTGGTGCTCGGCATCTGGGCGCTGAGCGTGCAGAGCGTGCAGGGCGCGCTCATGGTGATGATCAACCACGGCGTGTCCACCGGGGCGCTGTTCTTCCTGGTAGGCATGATCTACGACCGCCGGCACAGCCGGCAGATCGCCGACTTCGGCGGCCTGGCCCGCGTGGTGCCCGCCTTCGCCGCGATCCTCACCATCGTCAGTCTGTCGTCCATCGGGTTGCCGGGGACGAACGGGTTCGTGGGCGAGTTCCTGGTGCTGCTCGGCAGCTTCGGCGCGCACCCGTGGGCCACGGCCATCGCGACCAGCGCGGTGATCTTCTCCGCCGCCTATCTGCTGTGGGCGCTGCTGCGGGTGCTGTACGGGCCGATCACGCACCGCGAGAATGAGAGCCTCACGGACCTCTCGCCGCGCGAGTATGCGGTCCTGGTGCCGCTGCTCGCGGTGATCATCTGGCTGGGCCTGTTCCCGGCGCCGCTGCTGCGGCGCATGGAGCCCTCGACGCGGATGTTCATCCAGACGGTGCAGCAGCGCGCGGCGGGCGCCCAGATGGCGCGCCTCGGAGACCGGTGATGGTCATCGACCTGGACACCGGCCGCGGCACGCTGCTGTCGCTGTTGCCCGAGGCGATCCTCACCCTCTGGGCGATGGCCGTGCTGCTCCACGCCGCGTGGCGGCACCGCGAGCCCGGCGCGCAGCGGAGCACCGGGTGGCTCAGTCTGGCGGGTGTGGTGCTGACGGCGGCCGTGACGATCGCGTTGTGGCACGCGAAGCCGCGCGCCGAGGGCCTGCCCACGGCGGTGGCGGTCGACGCGTTCCGCTGGGCGGCGGACGTCATCATCCTGCTGGGCGCCGCGCTCACCATCCTGATGTCGCTCGACTATCTGGACCGCGAGGGCATCGCGGTGCCCGAGTACCACGCCCTGGTGCTGTTCGCCGCCGTCGGCATGATGCTGCTGGTGGGGGCCGCCGACCTGATGGTCCTGTTCCTCGGCCTCGAGACCATGTCGGTCCCGGTGTACGTGCTGGCCGGCATCAACCGGAGCAGCATCTCCTCGGCCGAGGCGGCGCTCAAGTACTTCCTGCTCGGCGCGTTCGCGAGCGCGTTCCTGCTGTACGGCATCGCGCTGATCTACGGCGCGACCGGCAGCACGCGGCTCGCGATCGTCGGCATCCAGGTCGGATCGGCCCATGGCACGCCCGGCCTGATGCTGAACGCGGGCGTCGCGCTGCTGTTCATCGGCTTCGCCTTCAAGATCGCGGCCGTGCCCTTCCACATGTGGGCGCCCGACGTGTACGACGGCTCGCCCACGCCGGTGACGGCGTTCATGTCCGCCTCGGTGAAGGCGGCGGCGTTCGCCGCGTTCCTGCGCGTCCTCCTGACCGCGTTTCCGACGATCGAGCCGACGTTCACCGCGGTGCTGTGGTGGCTCGCGGCGGTCACGATGCTGGTCGGCAACCTGGTGGCGATGGCGCAGCGCAACCTCAAGCGGATGCTGGCGTACTCGAGCATCGCGCACGCCGGCTACCTGCTGGTCGCGGTGGTGAGCGGCTCGCTGGCCGGCGCCGCGGCGTTTCTGTTCTACCTCCTGTTCTACACGATCACCGTGGCCGGCGCCTTCGGTGTCCTGATCGTGATGGGGCGGGGCGGGGAGCGCGACGTCACCACCGACGACTTTACCGGACTCGGCGACACCCATCCGGCGCTCGCGTTCGCCATGACCGTGTGCATGCTCTCCTTGCTGGGCATTCCGGGCACCGCGGGATTCATCGGCAAGTGGTATGTGCTGGTGTCCGCGACCGGCGCCGGTTACCCCGGGCTGGCCGCCGTGCTGGTGCTGACCAGCGTGATCTCCGCGGGCTACTACCTGCCGATCGTCATGGCGATGTACATGAAGCGGCCGGTGCACGAGGGTGCGCACGCGCACGTGCGCGTGACCACGACCTATCGCGCCGTGCTGGCCGCGGCCGCCGTGGCCATCGTGGCCTTCGGGATCTGGCCCAGCGGCGTGCTCAAGCTGGCGCGCGACGGGTCGGGAGCGTTCCGGCCGCCGCACGTGGCTCCGCTCGCCCAGCTACCGCCCGCACCGTAATCCCGGCGCCGCGAGGCATCGGCCACCGCAGGGGCAGCACACATGCGCGTTGACCCGGTCATCTTCCGCCAGTACGACGTCCGCGGCACGGTGGGCGCCGACCTGACCGAGAGCGTCGCGGCCGCGCTGGGCCGCGCCGTCGGCAGCGAAGCGCGCGCCCGCCTCGGTCGCGTGCCGGTCCTCGCCGTCGGGCGCGACAATCGCCCGAGCGGCGCCGGCCTGCTGGGCGCGCTGGTCGACGGCCTGCGATCGACCGGCGCGGTGGTCAAGTCGATCGGCCTCGCACCCACGCCCGCGCTGTATTTCGCCATCCACCACCTCAAGGCCGACGGCGGCGTTCAAGTCACCGGCTCGCACAATCCGCCGGAGTTCAACGGCTTCAAGATGGTTCTGGGCGGCGTCCCCTTCGCCGGCGACGACATCCAGCTGCTGCGCGCCCGCATCGAGCGTGACGACTTTGCCTCCGGCAACGGCGCAATCGAAAACCACGACGTCCTGGACGCGTACCGCGCCGAGATCGTGCGGCGGGTGGGGAAGCTGCCGCGCCGGGTGAAGGTGGCGGTGGACTGCGGCAATGGCGTGCCGGGGCTGGTCGCGCCCGCGCTGCTGCGCGAGCTGGGGGCCGACATCGTCCCGCTGTTCTGCGAGTCCGACGGGACGTTCCCCAACCACCATCCCGATCCCACCGTCGTGGAGAATCTGGAAGACCTCCAGCGCGCCGTCGTGGCGCAGCGGCTCGAGCTGGGCATCGCGTTCGACGGCGACGGCGACCGCATCGGCGCGGTGGACGAGAAGGGCGGCGTGCTGTTCGGCGACCAGCTGCTCATCCTGTACGGCCGCGACCTCGTGAAGCGGCTCGGCCCGGGCCATGAGGTCATCTTCGACGTGAAGTGTTCGGAGGTCCTGGTCGAGGCGCTGGAGAAGGCGGGTGCGCGGCCGGTGATGTGGATGACGGGCCACTCGCACATCAAGAAGAAAATGAAAGCGTCGGGCGCGCCCCTCGCGGGTGAGATGAGCGGTCACATGTTCTTCGGGCCGCCGGACTACCTGGGCTTCGACGACGCGCTGTACGCCGCGGCGCGGCTGCTGCGCATCGTGGCCGAGACCGCGGGGCCGGTGTCGCGCTACCTGGCCGATCTCCCGGCGTCCGTCGCCACGCCGGAAATCCGCGTCGACTGCGCGGAAGACCGCAAGATGCCCGTGGTCGAGGAGGCGGCCCGCTATTTCGCGGCGCGCTATCCGACGGTGACCATCGACGGCGTACGCTGGAAGGTCGCCGGCGGCTGGGGGCTCATCCGCGCCTCGAACACCCAGCCGATCCTCGTGTGCCGGTTCGAGGCACGCGACCAGGCCGCGCTGGACGCGATCCGGCGTGAGGCGTTCGAGGTCCTGGCGTCCGAGGGGGTCCGGCTCCCGGCCACATGACCCGGCGCGGCCGCGTCGCCTTCGCCGCCGTGGCGGCGGCGCTCGTCCTGCTGTTCGGAGGACGGTGGGTCGCGGTCCGCTACACCGAGCACGCGTGGTACGCCGACCTCGGCCTCGGCGCGATGTATTGGCGGTTGCTGGTGCGCCAGACGGCGTGGCGCCTCGCCACCTTCGTCGTCGCGACTGCCTGGTACGCCGCGAACACCCTGACCGTCTGCCGCTCGATCGGCGCCGTGCACCTGCCGCGACGCGTCGGCAACCTGGAGATCGCGGAAGCCGTGCCGCGACGCTGGCTGCGCTGGCTGGCCATCGCCGTCGCCGTGCTGCTGGGCCTGGCGACGGCGTACAGCTTCGGCGACATCGACCAGTTCGTCGCGCTGTACCGCGACTCCGTGCCGTTCGGCGTCCGCGATCCTGTGCTCGGCAGAGACGCGGCCTTCTACCTCGCCCAGTTGCCGCTGCTCGAGCTGCTTCAGCTCGCCGCGTTCCTGTCGGCGCTGCTGGCCGTGCTCTTCACCGCCGGCCTGTACTTCCTCACCGGCAGCCTGACCCTCACCCAGCGCCGGCTCCGCATCACCTCGCACGCGCGCGTGCACCTGACGGCCGCCCTCGCCGTACTCGCGCTGGCGCTCGCCTGGGGCTTCCAGCTCCACGCCTACCAGATCGTCGGCGGCGGCGGGCACCTGCACGGGGCGCTGTCTCCCGCCGACCGGGCGATCCGGCTTCCGGCGGCGAACGCGCTCGCCCTGGTGGCGCTGGTGGTGGCCGCCGGCACCGGCCTGATGCTGCGCGCCGCCCGCACGCAGTGGGTGCTGTTCCTGTGGGCGCTGCTGCTCGCGGCCGTGCTGCTGGGCCGCCTGATCGTCCCGGCGCTCGGCGAAGTGTGGACGACCGCCGCCGCGCCGAGCGCGGCGGAAGATCGGTGGATCGAACGAGGCTTCGGCGTCGGCGACGTGGCGCGGCGCGCACTGCCGGCGCGCCCCGATCTCCCGGCCGAGAGCCTGACGACGATCGGCGACGTCGCGTCGGGTCTGTCGCCGTGGAGCGGCGAGCCGGGCCTGCTCGAGGCGTTGCTGCCGCAGGCGGTGGGCGACACGGCGTTCTACCGGGTGTGGACGGCCGGCGTCGACGTCTATCCAGGCAGCGACGGGCGAGACCGTCTCGTCGCGCTCGGGGTGGCGCAGACCAATCCGCTCCTGGTGCGGCGGGCCACGCCGCGGCCCGAATGGGGCGAGGTTCACCGCGGTCCGCTCGCGTGGGGCGGCCCGCTGTACGCGGTCGACGCCTCGCCCGTCGCCGGCTCGCCGCGCTTTCTGGATGGCCTGGGCCCCGCCGACTCCGCTGGTGCGTCGGCGCACCCCATCACGGGGGCGCCGCCGGCGATCCGGTTCCTGCCGCAGCCGGCCGACCTGGCGATCGTGGGGCCCGACCAAGGCACGGTGACGGACCCGGCGCCGGGGCTGGTGCTCGGCGGCTTCGTTCGGCGGCTGCTCTTCGCCTGGGCGCTCCAGTCGCCGCCGCTCCTCGGCGCGCGAACCAGCGCGGCCGACCGGGTGCTGTTCTGGCGCGACGTACCGGAGCGGCTGGCGCGCCTCTACCCGTTCGCCTCCTTCGACGATCCGCGTCCCGTGCTCGACGCGGGGCGCCTGGTGTGGCTCGCCGACGGCTACCTCGCGTCGGAGCGCTTCCCGCTCGCGCCGCAGGTCCAGTGGCGCGGCGAGGACGTGAACTACGTCACGGCGCCGTACGTCGCGGCGGTGGACGCCGAACACGGCACCACCCGTGTGTACCTGCGGCCGGACGCGCCGCCCTTCGCCGCGGCGGTGGCGCGGGCGAGCGGCATCGAGCCGCTGCCGGCCGACAGCGTGCCGGCCGAGCTGCGCGCGCACCTCGACTTTCCGGCCGGTCTCGCCGGGGTGAGGGCGAGCGCCCTGGCACGGCTCGCGCGGGACACCGCCGGGGCGGGCGGAGCGTGGGCGGTCGGCTGGGACGACACGCTGCTGCATGGCGATGTCGGGCTGCTGCGGCCGGCGGTCGTGCTGCTGAACCTGGGCGAAGGCCTGAGGGCGTGGTCCCTCGTGCCGCTGACGGATGGGACCGGCACGCACCTCGCCGCGATCGTGGCCTCGAGCGCGGACGCGCACGGTGCGCTGGAAACCCGCCTTCTGGTGCCGCCCGCCGGCGCGATCCTGGCGCCCGACATTGTCGCGCGCCGGTTGGCGGCCACGCCCGCCGCGGTCGCGCTGCGGGCGCTCGCCGCGCCTGAGGGTCGCGTGCAGGAGGGCCGTGCGGTGCCGATTCCCGCGGCCGGCACGGTCGCGTACGTCCGGGCCGTTTTCGCCACCGAGCAGCGCGCGACCGAGCCGCTGGAGCTGCGTGCGGTCGCGGTCGCGGCGGGAGACCGGCTGGGCGCCGGGGTGGACGCGCGCGACGCGGCGCGCGCTGCGGCGCGCGGCGATGCGGAGGCGACCGAGCCATCCGACGGAGCGATGGCGGCCGCGCGCGCGGCGTTCCGTTCGCTCGACTCGGCCGTGCGGGGCGCGGATTGGGCGCGGTTCGGTCGCGCCTACGCCGAGCTGCGCCGCGCCCTGGGCCTGGGCCCGGTGGAGAAACCTTGAGAAGCCGGGGACCGGCCTCTAGCTTGCGCCCCCGGAGCGCCCGCCGGTGAGCACCGGGGCACGTACCGTCGTGATCGCGCTGGGCGGCAACGCGCTGGCGCCGGCGGGCGAGCGCGCCACCGTCGCCAACCAGTTCCGCCACACCCGCGAGAGCCTGGCGCCGGTCGTCGAGCTGGCGCGGCAGGGCTGGCGGATCGCGCTGGTGCACGGCAACGGCCCGCAGGTCGGCGACGAGCTGGCGCGCAATGAGCTCGCGGCGGGCGACGTGGAGCCGCTGCCGCTGGGGGTGCTGGTGGCGGAGACGGCGGGCTGGATCGGCTACATGATCCAGCAGTCGCTCCAGAACGCGCTGGCGCGGGCGGGGCTGGCGCGCGACGTCGTCACGGTCATCACCCAGACGGTGGTGCACGCGGACGACCCGCGCCTCGGCCGGCCCGACAAGCCGATCGGCCACGTGCTCTCGGCGGCGCGGCGGCACAGCCTCGAGTCGCGCGGTGTCGCGGTGGCGGACGCGGCGGGCGGTGGGGCGCGGCGGCTGGCGGCGAGTCCCAAGCCGGTCGGGATCGTCGAGAGGGCCGTGGTGCGGCGCCTGGTCGACGCCGGCGTCATCGTGGTGGCCGCGGGTGGCGGCGGTCCGCCGGTGTACCGCGACGAGACGTTAGGCTGGGAAGGGGTCGACGCGGTGGTGGACAAGGATCGCACGGCGGCCATCCTCGCGTCGGAGCTGGACGCGGAGTTGCTGATGATCCTCACCGACGTGGACGCGGTGTACCGTGACTGGGGCACGCCCCGGCAGGCGCCGCTGCGCCGCCTCACGCTCACCCAGGCCGAGGCGCTGCTCGCCGGCGGCGGCCTGGCGTCCGGCAGCATGCGGCCCAAAGTCGAGGCCGCGGTCTTGTTCGTGCGCGGCGGAGGCCGCCGCGCGGTCATCGCGAAGCTCGAGTCGGGGCCGGCGGCCCTGACCGGCGCCAGCGGAACCACGATCGTCCCAGAGGAGCCATGAATCTTCACGAGTATCAGGCGCGCGAGCTGCTGCGCGAGGCCGGCATCCCCGTGCCCGCCGGCGACATCGCGCGCACGGCGGCGGAAGCGGGTCGCGTTGCCGAGTCGCTGGGCGGCAAGGTGGTCGTCAAGGCGCAGGTGCACGCGGGCGGCCGGGGCAAGGCCGGCGGCGTCAAGCTGGCCGCAGCGGCCGCCGAAGCGGAGCAGGTCGCCGGGAAGATCCTCGGCATGACGATCAAGGGACTCACGGTGCACACGGTGCTGGTGGCGCCGGCGTCGGACATCGCCAGCGAGGCGTATGTGGGCGTCATCGTCGACCGCGCGGCGCACGCACCCACGATCATGGTCAGCCCGGCCGGCGGCATCGACATCGAAGAGGTCGCCGCCAGGACGCCCGAGAAGATCTTCCGCCAGCGCGTGGACGCCCGGTACGGCCTGCTGCCGCACCAGGCGCTCGGCCTCGCCTTCAAGCTCTACGGCGACGTGAAGCTGGCCCGGCAGGCCGCGGACGTGCTCGAGAAGCTGTACCGCGCATTCGTGGACGCCGGCGCGTCGCTGGCGGAGATCAACCCGCTGGTGGTCACGCCGCAGGGGCAGGTGGTCGCGCTCGACGCCAAGATCGTGGTGGATGACAACGAGCTCGAGCGGCGCCCGCGCATCGCCGCGATGCGCGACGAGACGGCGGAGAACCCCGCCGAGGTGCAGGCGCGCGAAGCCAACCTCACGTACATCAAGCTCGACGGGAACGTCGGCTGCATCGTGAACGGCGCCGGCCTCGCCATGGCCACGATGGATCTGGTGAAGTACTACGGCGGCGAGCCCGCGAACTTCCTCGACATCGGCGGCAGCTCGAACCCGGACAAGGTGGTCAACGCGCTCCGCATCATCACCGCCGACCCCAACGTGAAGGCCATCCTGTTCAACATCTTCGGCGGGATCACGCGGTGCGACGACGTGGCCAACGGCATCGTCGCGGCCACCCGGCAGTTCAAGGTCACCGTGCCGATCGTCATCCGCCTGACGGGCACCAACGAGAAGCAGGCGGTCGAGATCCTCAAGGGCGTCGGCATGCCGGCGCTCACCGACATGGATGAAGCGGTCAAACAGGCGGTGGCGAAGGTATGAGCATCTTCATCGACCAGCACACGCGGCTCGTCGTTCAGGGCATCACCGGACGCGACGGCTCGTTTCACACCAGGCAGATGATGGCGTACGGCACCACCGTCGTGGCCGGAGTGACGCCGGGGAAGGGCGGCCAGACGTTCGAGGACAAGGTGCCCGTGTTCAACACGGTCGCGGACGCGGTGCAGGCAACCGGCGCCAACACGTCGGTCATCTACGTACCGGCGAAATTCGCGGCCGACGCCGTGTTCGAGGCGGCGGACGCGGGCGTCAAGCTCATCGTGTGCATCACCGAAGGTGTGCCGGTGCTCGACATGACGCGCGCATTCCCGTACGTCCAGGAGAAGGGCGCGCGGCTGATCGGCCCCAACTGCCCGGGCCTGATCACGCCGGGCGTCTGCAAGGTCGGCATCATCCCCGGGCAGATCTGCGAACGGGGGCCCGTCGGGCTCGTGTCGCGCTCCGGTACCCTCACGTACGAGGTCGTGTATCAGCTGACCCGGGCCGGCATCGGCCAGACCACCTGCGTGGGCATCGGCGGCGACCCGATCATCGGCACGAACTTCATCGACTGCCTCGAGGCGTTCGAGCGTGACCCGGCCACGCGCGCGGTGGTGATGATGGGCGAGATCGGCGGCACCGACGAGCAGAACGCGGCGCAGTACGTCAGGCAGCACATGAAGAAGCCGGTCGTGGGCTTCATCGCCGGTCAGACCGCGCCGCCGGGGCGCCGGATGGGCCACGCGGGCGCCATCATCAGCGGCTCCTCCGGCACCGCGGCGGAGAAGATGGCCGCCTTCGAGGCCGTCGGCATCGCCGTGATGAAGCGGCCGGCCGACGTCGTCGAATTGATACGGACGCGGTTGTGAAGCTGGGCGAGCTGCTCGACCGGCGCCGCGTGATCGTTCCGCTCCAGGCGCGGAACGTGCGCGACGCCACGATGCAGCTCGCGGCGGCCCTCATCGACTCGGACGCGATCGCCGATCCGGCGCGGTTCCGGACGCTCCTCGAGGACGAGTGGCCGGAGGACATCGTGTCGGTCAGCGGGCGGGCGTTCCTGCCGCACTTCCGCACCGACGCGGCGCGGACCGTGGCGCTGGCCCTCGGCGTGTCGGGCGAGCCCATCGCCCGGGTCGCGGAGCCAAGCCGCTCGGCGCGGATCGTCGTGCTGCTCGTCGGACCGCCGGCTGAGGCGGCGGCGTACCTGCGGGCCATGGCGGCCGTGGCGCAAGCGCTCTCGCGCGACGACACGCTCGAGGCCTTGCACCGCGCCGGATCGGCCGACGACGTGCTCGCGGTGGCAAGCCTGGCCGAGGCACCGGTGCCCGCCGAGGTGGCGGTACGTGACGTCATGACGCCGGTCGTGACCAGCGTGCCGCCCGACATGCCGCTCAAGGACGCCGCGCACATTCTGCTGGCCCGCCGCGTCTCGGCCATGCCGGTCGTGGGGCCGAACGGCGAGGTGCTGGGCATGCTGACCGACCGCCACCTGATGCGCGTGCTCCTGCCGGAGAAGGTCTCGGCCATGAGCACGGGCCAGGTCCGCGCCATCAAGCGGCGCAAGAGCAAGGAGTCGCCGGTGGACCCGGCGTCGACGCCGGTGCGCGACGTGATGGATCGGTCGGTGCTGTGCCTGGAGGAGGAGCAGACCGTGGCCGACGTGGCCGCGCTCATGATCTCGAAGGAAGTGGATCGCTTCCCGGTCACCCGGGACGGCGCGCTCGTCGGGTTCCTGACCCGGAGCGACATCGTACGCAAACTGCTGGGAGCCTGAATGCTGACGCTGGCGATCATCAAACCCGACGCGGTGGCGGCGGGCAAGGCGGGAAAGGTGCTGGGGCACCTGGAGGCGAACGGGTTCGCGGTCCGGGCGGCGCGGATGGTGCGGCTGTCCCAGGCGCAGGCCGAGGCGTTCTACGCCGTCCATCGCGAGCGGCCGTTCTTCCGCCCGCTGGTCGCGTTCATGACGTCGGGGCCGTGCATCCCGATGGCACTCGAGCGCGACGATGCGGTCTCCAGGCTACGGGAGGTGATCGGCGCCACGGACCCCAAGGAAGCGGCGCCGGGCACGGTACGGGCCTTGTTCGCCGAATCCAAGGAACGCAACGCCATCCACGCGTCCGACAGCCCGGACAACGCGCGGCGCGAGGTGGGTTTCTTCTTTACGGAGAGTGACTTGGTGTAGCTGCTTCCGTCAATCGCCACAACGAGTTACGTTTAGCGGCTATGCTGCGCGTCGCCCTGGCCGACCTGCGCGCGGGCGCGGTCGAAACGAACGATGAAATCCCGGCCGGCGACCCCCGTTTCGCCGCCGCGGACGTTGAGGTCATTGCCCCCATTTCGGTGCGGGGTCGCGCGAGTCGTGCGGGCGAGGGCCAGTACTACTGGCGGGTGACGTTCGAGACCAGGCTCAGGGCCGAATGCCGCCGCTGCCTGTCGCCGGTCGAGGTGCCGATGGTCGAGTCGGTCGGCGTGGTGTTGTCGACCGATCCGCACGCGTCGGAAAGCGAGGGATTCTACCTGCTGCCGCCGCGGGCGCAGGACGTTGATCTCACGGAACCGCTGCGCGAGGAGTTTCTGCTCGCGCTGCCGCATTTCGTCGAGTGCCGCCCCGACTGCAAGGGGCTGTGCCCGTCGTGCGGCGCCAATTTGAACGAGGGCCCGTGCGGCTGCGGCCGGGCCTCCGACAGCCGGTGGGACGCACTGCGGGCGCTCGCCGACCACGATTCACCGGAGAGCTGAGGATACCATGGCCGTACCGAAGCGACGCACATCGAAGAGCAAGAAGCGCATGCGCCGCACGCACTACAAGGCCGAGATGCCGACCTTGTCGCCGTGCCCGCGATGCGGCGAGATGCGCCGGCCGCACGTCGTGTGCCCCACCTGCGGGTACTACAAGGGCGAGAAGAGGATCGAGATCAAGGACGAGTAGGCGATGATCCGGGTCGCGATCGATGCGATGGGGGGCGACTTCGCGCCCGCCGCGCCCGTGGCGGGCACGGCGCTGGCGCTTGCCGACGGCGCGCACGACTTCCACGTGCAGCTGGTCGGCCCCACGGACGCCATCGAGAGCGAACTCGCCAAGCAGGGCATCGCCGACCGGTCGCGCATCGAGATCGTCGAGGCGCCCGAGGTGATCGGGATGGGCGAGAAGCCGCTCCAGGCGGTGCGCGGCAAGCGCAAGTCGTCCATCGCGCTCGGCCTGGGGATCCAGAAGGAAGGCAAGTCCGACGCATTCATCAGCGCCGGCAACACCGGCGCGGTCATGGCCGCGTCCACCCTCATCCTCAAGCTCTATCCGGGCTTCGAGCGGCCCGCCATCGGCACGCCGTTTCCGACCGTCAACCACGACCTGCCCGTGCTGGTGCTCGACGCCGGCGCCAACGTCGATTGCGCGCCCGAGGAGCTGGTGGGGTTCGCGCACCTGGGCCAGGTGTACGCGCGCGACGCGTGGGGGCGGCCGGACCCCGTGGTGGCGCTGCTCAACATCGGCGAAGAAGAAGAGAAGGGAAACGCGGCCGCCAAGGAAGCGCACCGGATGCTCGCCCAGTGCGGCCTGAAGTTCATCGGCAACGTCGAGGGCCGCGACATCGTCATGGGCCGCTGCGAGCGGGGCCCGTTCGACGTGGTGGTGTGCGACGGATTCGTCGGCAACGTGCTGCTCAAGTTCTACGAGTCGGTGGCGCGCCTCGTCCTGCATCTCGCCGAGCGCGAGCTTGGTACCGAGTTCGTCCAGTCCGACGGCGTCCGCCACCTGTTCAAGCACCTCGACTACGCGGCGTACGGCGGCGCGCCGCTGCTCGGCGTTCAGGGCGTTTCCATCATCTCGCACGGCCGCTCCTCGCCGGCCGCGTTCCGCGCGGCGGTGCGGGTCGCGGTCGAGGCGGCGCGCCGCCACTACGTGCAGCACATGGACACGGAATTCGCCGCCGGGGGTGTGACGTCGTGAAGGCACCCGTCATCGCCATCGCGGGGCTCGGCGCCGCCGTCCCCGACAAGGTCCTCACCAACGCCGACTTCGAGCGCATGCTCGACACGTCGGACACGTGGATCCGTGAGCGCACCGGCATCCGCGAACGCCACATCGCCGAGGCCGGCACGCGCACGGTGGACCTGGCGCACCAGGCCGCCCAGCGGGCGCTCGATGAAGCGGGCATGACGGGCGAAGACCTCGACACCATCATCATCGGGACCGCGTCGCCCGACCGGCTGCTGCCGTCCACCGCGTGCGACCTCCAGGCGCTGATCGGCGCGAAGAACGCGAACGCGTTCGATATCCAGGCCGCGTGCTCTGGCTGGGTGTACGGATTGGTGGTCGGGGAGTCCATGGTGCGCGCGGGCACCAGCGAGCGGGTGCTGGTGGTGGGCGCCGAAAAGCTGAGCGCCATCACCGACTACCAGGATCGCTCTACGGCGGTGCTGTTCGGCGACGGCGCCGGCGCGGCCGTGCTGACCAGGGGCGACGGCAGCCGCGGCATCGTGTCGAGCTACATCAAGAGTGACGGCACGCTGGCTGAACTGCTGTGGCGGCCGGGCGGCGGCGCGACCTGCCCGCCAAGCCCCGAGATGATCGAGCAGCGCACCTACTACATCAAGATGGCCGGCCGCGAGGTGTTCAAGAACGCGGTGCGCAGCATGGCCGACGCGGCGAGCCGCGCGCTCGACCGCGCGGGCATCGGCGGCGAACAGGTGGACCTGCTGGTGCCGCACCAGGCGAACATCCGCATCATCGAGGCGACCGCGGAACACGCGCACATTCCCGCCGAGCGCGTGTACGTCAACGTGGACCGCTTCGGCAACACCAGCTCCGCGTCCATTCCCATCGCGCTCGACGAGGCGCGCCGCTGCGGGCGCCTCACGCCCGGCATGACCGTGCTGCTGGTGACGTTCGGCGCCGGCTTCACGTGGGGCTCGATGGTCCTGAAGTGGTAAAGGTCGCCCTGCTGTGCCCCGGCCAGGGCGCGCAGAAGGTCGGCATGGGCAAGGATCTCGCGGACAGCTTCGACGCGGCCCGCGCGACGTTCGCGGGCATCGACGAGGCGCTCGGCATCCCGCTCTCGCGCATCATGTGGGAAGGTCCCGAGGAGCTGCTGACCCGCACCGACCACGCGCAGCCCGCCATCCTCGCGCATTCGGCGGCGGTGTGGGCGGTAGTCGGCCCCACGTTGCGCGAACGCGTCGCGGCCGCGGCCGGCCATTCGCTGGGCGAATACAGCGCCTACGTCGCCGCCGACACGTTCACGCCGGACGACGCCGCGCTGCTGGTGCGGCGCCGCGGTGAGTTGATGCACGAGGCCGGCGCCGCGCGCCCCGGCACCATGGCGGCGGTCCTGGGCCTCGAGAGCCAGGCGGTGTCGGACATCTGCCGCGCCGCGTGCGAGGGGGAGTCGGTCGTGGTCGCCGCCAACCTGAACGCCCCCGACCAGACCGTCATCTCCGGTGACCCGGCGGCGGTGAGCCGCGCGGGCGACGCGCTCAAGCAGGCCGGCGCCAAGCGCGTGATCCCGCTCAAGGTCAGCGGTGCGTTCCACTCGCCGCTGATGGCGCCGGCGCTCGAGGGCCTGACGGCGGCGCTGGCCGCGGCGCCCGCCCGGGAGCCGTGCTTCCCGGTGGTGGCGAACGCGACGGCGCAGCCGGTGCGCGACGCCCGGGCCGCCAAAGCGCAGCTGGCGGCGCAGCTGACCAGCCCCGTGCGCTGGGTGGAGTGCACGCGGAAGCTGGCGGAGCTGGACGGTCCGGGGGCGGCCCCGACGTTCGTCGAGATCGGCCCCGGCAACGTGCTCACCGGCCTGGCGAAGCGGATCGTGCCCGGCGCGGCGACCATCACGCTCGGCACGGCGACCGAGGTGCGGGCGTTCCTGGAGGCCGCGTGACCGCGGGCCTGGACGGCAAGGTCGCGATGGTCACGGGCGGCACGCGCGGCATCGGCCGGGGCATCGCGGCCGCGCTGGCGGCCGCCGGCGCCCGGGTGGCCGTGTTGGGGCGGGACCGGTCCCGGGCCGAAGCCGTGGCCACGGAGCTGGGGGCCGGCGCCAGGGGATTCGGGTGCGACGTGACCAGCCAGGCGTCGGTCGAGGCGGCGGTGGCCGCCATCGAGAAGGACCTGGGCGGGGTCGACATTCTGGTCAACAACGCCGGTGTCACCAAGGACAACGTCTTCCTGCGCCTCACCGACGCCGATTGGGACACCGTGCTCGAGGCCAACCTCAAGGGCGCCTTTCGCACCATCCGCGCCGCGTCGCGCGGAATGATGAAGAAGCGGTGGGGCCGGATCATCAACGTGGCGAGCGTGGTGGGGCTGATCGGCAACAAGGGACAGGCGAACTACGCCGCGTCCAAGGCCGGCCTGATCGGCCTGACCAAGACGATCGCCCGGGAGCTGGCCAGCCGCGGCATCACCGTCAACGCGGTGGCCCCGGGCTACATCGCGACGGACATGACGGCGAGCCTCACGGACGAGCAACGCGAGCTGCTGGCCAGGCAGATCCCGCTGGAGCGGCTCGGGACCCCGGAGGACGTGGCCGCCGCGGTGCTCTTCCTCGCGTCCCACGAAGCGGCGTACATTACAGGGCAGGTGCTGGCGGTGGACGGCGGGATGGTGATGTCGTAGTCCAACTAACTTCGTGAGGGACAGGTTCTCATGGCGGACATGGGCGAACTCGAGACGCGCGTCAAGGAGATCATCGCCGAGGAGCTCGGAGTCGAGAAGGAGAAGCTGACGAACGAAGCGAGCTTCATGGAGGATCTCGGCGCCGACAGCCTCGACACGGTCGAGCTCGTGATGGCCTTCGAGAAGGAGTTCGACCTCGACATCCCGGACGAGGAGGCGGAGAAGCTCCGCACCGTCGGCGATGCGTTGACCTACCTGCATGCGCGGATGGGCAGCAAGTAGTGCGTCGACGCGTCGTCGTCACCGGCATCGGCCTGGTGACGCCCGTAGGGAACAACACCGAAGCAAGCTGGAGCGCGCTGGTCGCCGGCAAGTCCGGCGCGGCGCGCATTCAGCGTTTTGACCCGGCGCCGCTCGACGTCCAGTTCGCGTGCGAGGTCAAGGGGTTCGATCCGCTGGCGTACATGGACCGCAAGGAAGCGAAGCGGATGGACCCGTTCTGCCACTACGCCATGGCGGCGAGCGCTCAGGCGCTGGCCGACGCGGGCCTGCCCACCGGGGAATTTCCGGACAAGTCCAGAACCGGCGTGCTGATCGGCAGCGGGATCGGCGGGATCGCGACCTTCGAGGAGCAGTGCAGCATTTTCCTCACCAAGGGCCCGAACCGCGTGTCCCCGTTCTTCGTACCGATGTTCATTCCGGACATGGCGGCCGGCCTGGTGTCGATGCGGTTCGGCCTCCAGGGCCCCAACTACTGCACCGTGTCGGCCTGCGCCTCGTCGGCCCACGCCATCGGGGAGGCGTATCGCCACATCGCCGACGGCGACGCCGAGGCGATGGTCGCGGGCGGAGCGGAGGCGGCCATCACGCCGCTCGCGATCGCCGGCTTCGCCAACATGAAGGCGCTGTCGACCCGGAACGACGATCCGGCCACCGCCTCGCGCCCGTTCGACAAGGACCGCGACGGGTTCGTGATGGGCGAGGGCTCGGGCGTCGTGGTGCTCGAAAGTCTGGAGCAGGCGCAGCGCCGCGGCGCCAGGATCATCGCGGAGGTCGTCGGCTACGGGATGAGCGCCGACGCGTACCACATGACCCAGCCGGCGCCCGAAGGGCGGGGCGCCCAGCAGGCGATGCGCGCGGCGATCCACGACGCGTGCCTGCCGCTCGATGCCTTCGGCTACGTCAACGCGCACGGCACGTCCACGCCGCAGGGCGACATCGCCGAGACGCAGGCCGTCAAGGCCGTGTTCGGCGAGCGGGCGCGGAAGCTCGTGTTCGGCTCGACCAAGTCCATGACCGGGCACCAGCTCGGCGCCGCCGGCGGCGTCGAGTTCGCAGTCTGCGCGCTGGTCATCGCGCGCGGCGTCATTCCGCCGACCATCAACTACCGCACGCCGGACCCCGAGTGCGACCTCGACTGCGCGCCCAACACGGCCGTGACGCGGACCGTGGACGTCGCCATGTCCAACTCGTTCGGCTTCGGCGGCCACAACGTGAGCGTGGTGCTGAAGCGCTACGCCGCCTGAGCTCGTCATGACGATCGCCGTGCACGGTATCGACGACCTGCGGATCAGCGACGACGCGCTGCGGCCCATTGCCCGCAAGGTGGCCGCGGGCGAGCGCCTGTCCGTCGCCGACGCGACGGCGCTGTTCGAGTCGTCCGACCTGGTGACGATCGGCGCGCTCGCCGATCACGCCAACCGCGAGAAGAACGGCGACCGGGTGTTCTTCTCGTCGAACCAGCACATCAACCCGACCAACGTGTGCATCCTGCGGAACACCTGCGTGTTCTGCTCCTTCGCGCGGATGCCGAAGGAAGAGGGCGCCTACACGCGGTCGCTCGATGACGTGCTGCGTGAGGCGTCGCAGGCCAAGTCGGCGCCCACCCGCGAGTTCCACATCGTCGGCGGGCTGCACCCCAAGCTGCCGCTGAGCTACTACACCGACATCATCAAGGCGCTGCGCGAGGCCTACCCGGGCGTGCACGTCAAGGCGCTGACCGCGGTCGAGATCGCGCACCTCGCGCGGGTCGAGAAGACCTCGGTGACCGACGTCCTGCAGCGTCTCAAGGACGCCGGCCTGACGTCCATGCCCGGCGGCGGCGCCGAGGTGTTCAGCAGCGCGGTGCGCGCGACGATCGCGGACAAGAAGCTGATCGGAGAGGAGTGGATCGCGGTGCACCGGGAGGCGCACCGGCTGGGCA
>Ga0335085_10005280_pt1 | contig 20857 bp, 16 predicted proteins | sample Lox_Sample_45_FD_206712 | JGI IMG/M metagenome (GOLD analysis project Ga0335085, IMG submission 206712) | Soil microbial communities from Loxahatchee National Wildlife Refuge, Florida, United States - Lox_Sample_4.5 | ecosystem: Environmental > Terrestrial > Soil > Wetlands | place: USA...
GGCTGCCCAAGGGATCGGCCCACCTGCCCGCCGACAAGATCGGCGCGCCGCGGGGGATGGGCTCCTCGGCCAAGTCCGCTTACATCGAGGAGGCCCTGCGCTGGCTGCCCGGCGCCGGCACGGAGACACCGCCCGTGGTGGCCGCGGGTCCGGCCGAAGGGAGCAGGCTCTCCGGGTGCCGCGTGCTGGTCGCCGACGACAACGCCGACATGCGCGACTACCTGGTGCGCATGCTCGCCCCGCACTGGACGGTGGAGGCCGTCCCGGACGGCGCCGCGGCCCTCCTCCGGGCCCGGCAGCAGCCGCCCGACCTGGTGCTCACCGACGTGATGATGCCCAACCTCGACGGCTTCGGCCTCTTGCGCGAGCTGCGGGCCGATCGGGCGCTGGCCGAGGTCCCGGTCCTCATGCTCTCGGCGCGGGCGGGCGAGGAGGCGTGCATCCAGGGGCTGGAGGCGGGGGCCGACGACTACATCGTCAAGCCCTTCTCGGGAAAGGAGCTGATCGCGCGGGTGCAGGCGCAGCTCGTGCTGGCCGCCAGCGCCCGCGAGCGGCGGATCCTGCTGCAGCGCGAGCAGGAGGCGCGCCGGGAGGCCGATCTGCAGAAGGAGCACTTCTTCGCCCTCTTCTCCCACGCGCCCATGCCCATGGTGATGCTGCGGGGCCCCCGCTTCGTCATCGAGCTGGTCAACGAGCCGGCCTGCCGCGTCTGGAGGCGGAAGGCCGCGGAGGTGATCGACAAGCCTTTGCTGGAGGCGCTGCCCGAGCTGAAGGGCCAGGTCTTCGGCAACCTGCTGGCCGAGGTGCTCGCCACCGGGAAGCCCTTCATCGGCAAGGAGGCGCTGGCCAGGCTGGACCGGCACGGCGACGGGAAGCTGGAAGACGCGTACTTCAACTTCGTCTACACCCCGCTGCGGGACACCGAGGGAAGCGTGGCGAGCGTGCTGGTGGTGGCCTTCGACGTCACCGACGAGGTGATCGCCCGCGAGCAGATGTCGCGGCTGCGGGAGGAGGCGGAGCGCGCCAACCGCTCCAAGGACGAGTTCCTCGCCGTGCTGGGGCACGAGCTGCGCAACCCGCTGGCGCCCATCCTCACCGCGCTCCACCTCATGCGCCTGCGCGGCGTGGACAAGGCGGAGAAGGAGCGCACGGTGATCGAGCGCCAGGCGCACCACCTGGTGCGCCTGGTGGACGACCTGCTCGACGTCAGCCGGATCACCCGCGGCAAGGTGGCCCTGAAGAGGCAGCGCCTGGAGCTGGGCAAGGTGGTGGCCAAGGCCATCGAGATGGCCAGCCCGCTCCTGGAGCAGCGGCAGCAGGAGCTGATCGTGGAGGTGGAGGCACGGGGCCTGCTCGTCGACGTCGACCCGGAGCGGATGGCGCAGGTGATCTCCAACCTGCTCGCCAACGCCGCCAAGTACACGGAGAAGGGCGGCCGCATCACCATCGCCGCCGAGCCGGGCGCTGATGGGGTGACCATCCGCGTCTCGGACACGGGGATCGGGATCGCGCCCGAGATGATCGACCGGGTGTTCGACATGTTCGTCCAGGAGCGGCAGGCCCTGGATCGCTCGCAGGGAGGGCTGGGGCTGGGCCTGACCATCGTCCGCAGCCTCGTGGCCCTGCACGGCGGCTCGGTGGAGGCGCGCAGCGAAGGCCGCAACAAGGGGGCGGAGTTCGTCATCCGCCTGCCCGCCACGGCCGAACGCGAGGATCCCGCCGACCGGCGCCGTGAAACGGCTTCCCTGGCCCAGGAGCAGCGCATCCGGCGGATCCTGGTGGTGGACGACAACGAGGACGCCGCCGACATGCTCTCCGCCTCCCTGCAGGAGATGGGTCATCTGACCCGGATCGCCCGCGACGGCCCGGAGGCCCTCAAGATCGTCGCCGAGTTCGCCCCCGACCTGGCCCTGCTCGACATCGGGCTGCCGGTGATGGACGGCTACGAGCTGGCCCGCAGGCTGCGGGTGCAGGAGGGCGCGCGCCGGCTGGGGCTCGTCGCGGTCACCGGCTACGGGCAGAAGAACGACAAGACGCGCTCCCAGGCGGCGGGCTTCGACGCGCACCTGGTCAAGCCGGTGAACGTAGAGCGGCTGGCGTCGCTCATCCAGGAGCTGACGGCGGACTGAGCCGGGCTCCATTCGGACACAGGCAAGCGCACGTTCCGCATCGAGGTCGGCGAGCGGCGGCTTCAACGCACGACCGCGCAGAACGATCCGACCGGATGTCTAGGAGCGGAGCTTCCCGTCACCCGCCGAGAGCCTGCAGGCCGCGGCGCGGGCTTCGAGCAGCTCCCGCTCCTTCGCGTTCTGGGCCATCGAGCCCGCGCGTTCGAGTTCCACCCGCGCCTCGTCGAAGCGGCCGAGCTTCATCAGGAGGTCGCCCCGGATGCTCGGCAAGAGGTGGTAGGCCGCGAGGGCGGGCTCGCTCACGAGCGCATCGACGAGCTCGAGGCCCTGGGCGGGGCCGTAGGCCATCCCCACCGCCACGGCGCGATTCAGTTCCACCACCGGAGAACGGGTGACCTCTGCCAGCGCATCGTAGAGCGCGACGATGCGTGGCCAGTCGGTCTGATCGCCGGTCCGGGCCCGCGCGTGACAGGCGGCGATCGCGGCCTGGAGCGCGTAGGGGCCGAGCGGCCGGGCCAGCGATTCCGCCCGCTCGAGCGCGGCGAGCCCCCGGTGGATGAGGAGCCGGTCCCAGCGGGAGCGGTCCTGGTCGAGGAGAAGGATCGGCTCCCCCGCGGGTCCGACGCGGGCCCGGCTTCGCGAGGCCTGGAGCTCCATCAGCGAGAGGAGCCCCTGGACCTCGGCTTCGCCAGGGACGAGCTCGGCGAGGATCCGTCCCAGCCGGAGCGCGTCGTCGCAGAGCCCGGTGCGCATCCAGTGGTCGCCGCGTGTCGCCGAGTAGCCCTCGTTGAAGATCAGATAGACGACCTCCAGCACCGAGGGCAGCCGGGCGGCGAGGTCCTCGCCCCGCGGCACCTCGAACGGCACCTGCGCCTCCGCCAGCGTCCGCTTCGCGCGCACGATGCGCTGGGCAATCGTGGGCTCGGGGACCAGGAAGGCCCTGGCGATCTCCTCGGTCGAGAGCCCCCCGAGGAGCCGGAGCGTCAGCGCCACGCGCGCCTCGGTGGAGAGGACCGGGTGGCAGGCGACGAGGATGAGACGGAGCAGGTCGTCGCCCACTCCCTCGTCGATCACCGTCTCCAGGTCGCGCGCGGGCGCTGGAGTGACCCCCGGTTCCTGGAGCGCCCCATGCTTGCGCTCGAGCATCTGCTGCCTGCGGAGCTCGTCGATCGCCCGGTTCCTGGCGGCGGCCATCAGCCATGCTCCGGGATTGTCGGGGATGCCGGTCTGCGGCCAGCGCTCCAGCGCGGTCACCAGCGTCTCCTGGGCGAGGTCCTCGGCGAGCCCTACGTCGCGCACCACGCGCACCAAGCCACCGATCAGCCGTGCGGATTCGATTCTCCAGACGGCCTCGATGGCCTGGCGGGTGGTCGCCTCTTCCCTCATCTCCTCAGGACTTCTCGTTCCGCGCCCCGGCGCGCAGCCGCTGTTCCACGATCCCCTTCCTTTCCAGCATCTGCGCGCGCAGCTCCGGGGTGAACTCCTTGCCGAAGTCTTCGAACTCGAGGATGGGGCGGATCTCGATCTCCGACTCCTCGCCGGGCATCGGATCCGGGCAACGACGCACCCATTCCACCGCCTCCTCCATCGACTTCACCTGCCAGATCCAGAAGCCGGCGACCAGCTCCTTGGTCTCGGCGAAGGGACCGTCGATCACCGTCTTCCTTCCGCTGGAGAATCGCACCCGCTTGCCCTTGCTGCTCGGCGTGAGGCCGTCGGCGGCGAGCATCACCCCTGCCTTCACCAGCTCCTCGTTGAACTTCCCCATCGCCGCGAAGTCCTTCTCCTCGGGCAGCTTGCCGCCCTCGGAGCTCTTCGTCGCCTTGACCATCACGATCACTCGCATCGGCCTGCTCCTTTCGGTTCGCGAAGCCTGGGTCTGCCTCGGATTGCGATCAAGCGACGAACGAGCCGGCACCGGATCGACACGTCGGCACCCCCGGCCAGCCGGCCCACGAAGAGTCGTTCATTCAAGCGCTTAGAGAAAGAGGGCCTCAGGGAACCCACGCTCGATCCGGGCAAACTCCTCCACGGTGAGCGTCTCCGCCCGCCGCTGGGGATCGATCCCCGAGCCTTCCAGCGCCTGGCGCGCGCCGGGCATCGCCTTGAGCGCATTCCACAAGGTCTTGCGGCGCTGCGAGAAGGCCGCCTTGATCAGCGTCCGGAAGCGCGCCTCGTCGCGGATGGCGGCGCGGGGCTGGTCCAGGAACTCCAGCACCAGCGCGGTGCTCTCCACCTCGGGGGGCGGGGTGAAGGCGTGCCGGGGCACGGCCAGGGCCAGCGAGGGGTCCGCCACCTGCTGCAGGAGCACCGAGAGCAGCCCGTACTCGCGGCCGCCCGGGGGAGCGGCGATGCGCTCCGCCACCTCCCGCTGCAGGAGCAGCACCGCCCGCCGCACCGCCGCGCGCTGGTCCAGCAGGTGGAAGAGGATGGGCGAGCTGAGGTGATAGGGCAGGTTCCCGCAGACCACCACCCGCTGGCCCGCGCGCTCCGCCACCGCCAGCAGGTCGAAGCTCTTCGCGTCCGCCTCGATCACCTCCACCCCGGGCAGCTCCGCGCGCAGGATGGGCGCCAGCTCGCGGTCGCGCTCCACCGCCACCACCCGGGCCCCGGTGGCGGCCAGCGCCCGGGTGAAGTGCCCGAGGCCCGCCCCCAGCTCCACCACCACCTGTCCCGGCCCCAGCCGCGCCAGCGACGCCAGCGCCGAGAGGAGCCGCTCGTCCCCGAGGAAGTTCTGCCCCCACTCCTTCTTCGGGCGCAGCCCGTGCCGGCGGAGCAGCTCGCCGGGGTTCACAGCCGCCACCCCGGATCGGCGGAGAGACCTGCCTCCGCCCGTTCGCCGCGCAACAGCCGGTGCGCACCCGCCATGGCGATCATCGCCCCGTTGTCGGTGCAGAGGCGCGGCTCGGGAAGGAAGAGGGCCACCTCCGCTGCCGCGCAGCGCTCCTTCGCCAGCTCGCGGAGCCGCGAGTTCGCCGCCACCCCGCCGCAGATCACCAGGGACTCGAGCCTCGCCTGCCGGGCGGCGCGCAGCGCGCGCTGGGTGAGCGCGTCGCACACCGCCTCCTGGAAGGAGGCGCAGAGGTCGGAGAGCGCCTGGCCCGAAGGAACGCCGTGCTCGCGCAGATGCAGGAGCACCGCCGTCTTCAGTCCGCTGAAGGAGAAGTCGAAGGCCGCGCGGGAGCGCCGGGAGAGCCCGCGGGGAAAATCGATCGCCGCCGGATTGCCGCCCCGGGCGAGCCGATCGATGTGCGCCCCGCCGGGATAGGGCAGCCCGAGCAGCTTGGCCACCTTGTCGAACGCCTCCCCCGCCGCATCGTCCAGGGTATGCCCCAGCGCCCGGTAGGCGCCCAGGTCGCGCACCTCGTAGAGCGAGGTGTGGCCGCCGGAGACCACCAGCCCCAGCCAGGGCGGCCGCGGCGCCCCTTCCGCCAGCAGCACGGCCAGCAGGTGCCCTTCGATGTGGTTGACTCCCACCAGCGGCAGCCCGGTGGCCGCGGCGAGCGACTTTCCCACCTGCACCCCGACGAGCAGCGCGCCCACCAGCCCCGGCCCCCTGGTCACCGCGATGCCGTCCAGGTCGCCCAGCGCGCAGCCCGCCTTGCGCAGCGCCTCGTCCAGCACCGGGAGCACGCGCTGCAAGTGGTCGCGCGAGGCCAGTTCCGGCACCACCCCGCCCCACTTCTCGTGCACGTCGTTCTGGGTGTGCACCACGTCGGCCAGCACGCGGCCGCGGAGGCCGTCGCCGGTCTCCACCACCGCCGCGGCGGTCTCGTCGCAGCTCGTCTCCAGGCCGAGGACGCGCATCGCGCCCAGATGTAACGCTATCGGTCCAGGTTCGCGAGGATCACCTTCACGTCCTTCGCGTATTCGCTGGAAGGGTCCAGCTCGAGGAAGCGCCGGTAGGCCTTGGCCGCGTCCGCCTTCCGTCCCAGGGAATGGTAGGCGGTGCCCAGCAGGAGCTGGGCGCGCGCGCTTGCCGGATCGATGCGGGCGGCCGACTCCAGCGGCGCGACCGCGCTGCGCGGGCGATCGGCCTCCAGCCATGCGTCCCCCAGGGCGACCAGCGCGGAGCCGGACTCGGGGCGGAGCCCGACGGCCTTCTTGTATTCGGCGGCCGCCGCCCGGTACTTGCCCTGGCGGAAGAGAGCGTTCCCGCGCGTCACCGCCTCGGCGTAGCCGGCGGGCTCGGGCGGCGCAGGCGCCGGCGGAGGCGTCGCGGGAGACGCCGGCGCGGGAGACGTCGCCGCGGGAGCGGGAGCGGGCGCAGGCGCCTCCGCCGGAGGGTGCGCCACCGCCACCGGTCCGGGGCTTTCCAGCCAGGGCGCGTCCTTGCGGTCGGTGCGCGGCTGCATCCAGAGCAGCGCGAAGAGGACCGCCGCCGGGAAGCCGACGATCACCGCCCACCGCCACCGCTTGCGCCTCGCGCCCGGCTGCGGAAGAGGCGTGGGTGCGGCCACCGGGGCGATGGGCGGAGCCTGGGAAGTCTCGGGACCGGGCACGCGCGCGAGGGCGGCGTCGGGCGCGAACTTCTTCGCCGCCTCTCCCGCCGCGTCCGAGATCCGCCGCAGGGTGGCGAGGGAATCGGCCTCGCCGCGGGCGGGCATCTCCACCACCCGGTGCAGCCGGACCGGCGCTCCCGCGGCGATCCTCTCTCGCGCCTGCTCCGCTTCCCGGCGCAGCCGCGCCCGGCGCACGCCGCGCTCGGCGGGGAACTGCACGATCTCCGGGGCCACCCGCTCGCCGGAATGCCGCGAAGCGCCCACCCATTGCTGCAGGGGCGGAGGACGGGTGACCGCGCGCAGGACGCCGTCCTCGATCAGCCGCTGCACCACCTCCACGGTGGCGAGATCGTCGAGCGGCGAGAGATCGATGGCCGCCCGCAGGCTCCTCGACCCGTCGAAATGGCGGAGGACGCCGTTCACCTCGTCGGGGAGGGTGGCGAGGCGCTCGGCCAGCTTCTCCACGTCGATGGAGAGCCGCGCCTCCGGGGGAAGCGTCTGGGCCACGCGTCCCAGCTCCTCCATCCGCCGCATCGCCTCCACCAGCGCCGCCTGGGTGCCGCCGTGGATGCGCGCCTGGCGCAGCTCGGTGTCGGCGAGCTCCGCCCGCCAGGTCCCCGACTCCCAGGTCATCACCCGCCAGAAGGCCGCCTCGCCCCCGAGCGGGCCCAGCTCCGCGTCGATCACCTCGCCCTCGTACACCCAGAGCCGCGCCAGCTGCCCGTCGTTCTCGCAGCGCACCAGCGCGCTCTTCTTCCAGGTCTCCAGCGACTGGAGGATGTCCACCAGGCCCAGGTCGCGCACGGTGCCCGTCATCGCCCCGGCGCCCGCCGGCGGGCCGGAAAGGCGGCGCCGCTCCAGGAGGTGCTGCACGCGCTGGATCAGCTCCTTGAGGAGCACCGGCTTCGCCAGGTAGTCGTCCGCTCCCGCTTCCAGCGCCCGCGCCTTGGCCTGCGCGCTGCGCTCCTCGCCCACCAGCAGGAAGGGCACCTGGGCCAGCTTCTGCTGGGCGCGGGCCGCCCGGCAGAGCTCGATGCCGTCCGGCGCGGGGAGGGCGGCATCGCAGACCGCCGCCTCGATGCGCGCGCCCAGAAGCTTCTCCAGCGCCTGCCGCCCGTCGGCGGCCTCCTCCACCTCGAAGCCCGCCCTGCGCAGCGCCAGCTCGAGGATCCGCCGGCTGCGCGGGTCCGGGTCCGCGATCAGCAGCGTCTCCTTGGCCGTCACGTCTTCCGCTTCCCGAAGAGCAGGCCGGAGAGCACGCCGCCGGGGGCCTTGGCCTGCTTGCCGCGGCGCTGCTCGATCAGGCGAAGCTCCAGCGCCGCGTCCGGGTGCTTGGGGTCGATCTCCAGCGCCTTGCGGAAGGCGTCGGCGGCGGAGTCCGGATCCTTGGTCCGCCAGAGCACGCCGGCGACGTAGAAGGTGCGCGCCGTCGCCCCGGGGGCGCGCAGGGCCCGGTTGATCAGCGAGGTGGCCTCCTCCCGGCCCTGGGCCGTGGACTTGGGATCGCTCACCAGGCACCAGGCCAGCGCCGCCAGCGCGTCGCCGCTGGCGTCCAGCTCCACCGCCCGGCGCAGCTTGTCCAGGGCGGGCACGAAGTCGCGCTTCTTCAGCAGGGTCTCGCCCATCTTCAGGGCGATGCCCGCCTCCTCCCGGCGCATCTCCGCGGGCGAGGCCGCCTTGAGCGAGACGTCGTATTCCTCGCGCGCATCCGGGTTGGCGATGTGCTCGTAGGCTTCCTTGAGCAGGGAGAAGAGCGTCTGCAGCTCCGCCTGGAGGAAGGAGAACGCGGGACCCGCCACCCGGTCGGGATGGAACTGCTTGGCCAGCTTCAGATACGCGGCGCGCACCGTCTCGCTGCTGGCGCTGTGGTCCAGGCCCAGGCGCACGTAGGCGTTCTGGGAAGGGGCCAGGCGCAGGCGGTGGCGCACCTCGTCGGTGAAGCGCTGGTCGTCGGCGGAGAGCTGACCCTGCTCCGCCGGCGCCTGCGGTGCGACGTGGGCGTCCACTCCTCCCTCGATGCCCGGGCGGGCAGGCCCCCCGCCCAGGTTCCGCAGCCCGCGGGCCAGCATCTTCTTGCGCAGCTCGCGGGCGCGCTCCTCGTCCATCCCCGGGGCCGGCTCGGCCCGCGGCGCGGCAGAGCGCTTGCGCTTCGCGCGCTCGTGATCGAGCTCCAGCTCCACCTCCGGCTCTGCTTCGGGATCCAGGTCGTCGAGCGAAAGCGAATCCAGCCGGGCGATCTGCTCGCGCTCGTCGAGGGACGCGCCGTTCTTCGTCCGCTTCCGCGGCGGCGGGGGCGCGGGCTCCGGCACCCCGATCGCCTCCGGCAGCGGCTCGGCCTCGATGACCGCTTCCGCCAGGTCGCGCGGCTCCGCCCCGCCCACCAGGAGGAGCGCGGCCAGCAGCGCCTCGGCGCGCGACTGGGGAAGCTGGGAGATGCGGACGAAGTCGGGCAGCGAGCGGGGCAGCGCGAGCAGCCCGGCAGCGCGCCGGTCCACCGCCTCCAGGGTGGCGCGCTCCTGCAGCTCGGGCCAGTCGACCGAAAGCTTCACCGGGTGCTCGCCCAGCCAGGCCACGATCCTCGAGCGGCGAGGAACGTGCTGCTCCTCCTCCAGGGCGTTGACCAGGCAGCCCACCGGGTGCACCACCACCTCTCGCGCCCAGGCGGGGGGAGGCTCCCAGCCGCGCCAGTCGTACTGCCCTTCGGTGAGGCGCATGAGGTTGAGGAGGTTGGTGGTGTGCTGCGCGATCAGGGCGGCCTGCAGCTGGTCGGAGGTGAGCAGGTGGCGGGCGATCAGCACCTCGCCGTGGCGGCGCTTGGTCTGCACCGCCTCTTCCTGCGTGGACTCGATGTCCAGGGCGTTCACCCAGTCGTTCGCCAACAGGACGTGCGCCAGCGTCTGCACCCCGGGGAAGGTGCTGGCCCCGCACATGTCGCCGGCGCGGAAGAAGACGCGGATCTCGGCCGCCTGCGGAGTCTCCAGCCAGAGCGTCCCGCTGGCGCGCGAACGGAAGGCGGCGGCGACCAGTTCGGGGATGCTGGTTTCCGGCAGTCTCCCCTGCGCGAGCGAAGGCAGGAGCTCGAACGTATCCACGCGTCTATCCTACCCCGAAGATTCAAGTTCCTGCGGCGTATGGATCTGTCGGAGCGCCTCGTACACGGCGATACCCGTGCAGGTGGAAAGATTCAGGCTGCGCGCGCCGGGCTCGGCGACCATCGGCACCCGCACCTGGCGGGCGGTGAAGCGATCGAGCAAGGGCTGTGGGAGCCCGCCCACCTCGTCGCCCATCACCAGCCAGTCGCCGGGCGAGAAGCGGACCTGCCAGAGGCTGCGGCCGCCCCGGCCGGTGAAGAGGTGCAGCCGTTGCGCCTCCAGGCCCTCCGTCTCCAGCAGCTCGTCGAAGGAGCTCCAGGTCCGGGCGTGCACCTTGTCCCAGTAGTCCAGGCCGGCGCGCCGCAGGTCCTTGTCGTCGATGCGGAAGCCGAGCGGCGCCACCAGGTGCAGGCGCGACCCGGTCACCGCGCAGAGCCGGGCCACGTTGCCGGTGTTCGGGGGGATCTTCGGCTCCACCAGGACGACGTTCAGCCGCGCCCTGCCGTCGTCGAGAAAGAGGCCTTGTGCCACGGGCTTCTGCCCGGTATTCGGTGCCGCCATGGCGGGGATCGCGATCATTGCCAATCCCAACGCGCGCCGCAACCGCGAGTGGCCGCTGGCCGCGCAGCAGCTGCGGAAGGCCGCCCCCGGCTCGGCCATCCTGGAAACCCGCACGCCCGAAGAGCTGGCCGCCGCGGCCAAGGCCCTGAAGGCGGACCTTCCCCGCGTGCTCGCCATCTCCGGCGGCGACGGCACCGTCACCCACACGGTCACCGCCCTGGCCGGCGTGCTGGGCGACGAGCTGCCGCCCCTGCTCCTTTTGGGAGGCGGAGCTTACGACTCGCTCGCTCCGCTGGGGGGAAGGGGGGATGCGGGGGATCGGCTCAAGCGCCTTTCCGAGTCGCTCGCCTCGGGGAACGAGCTGAAGGTGGAGCAGCGGGACACCTTGCGGGTGGAAGGGCGCTGCGGGTTTCGCTTCGGCGTGGGCCTGCCCGTGCGCTTCATCGAGGCGATCTATGCCAGCGGACATTCCGGGCCGGTCACCAGCACGCGGCTGCTGGCGCGCGCCCTCTGCTCGTCGCTCACCCGCGGGCCCTTCGCCCGCAAGCTCTACGAGCCGATGGACCTGCGCGTGCGCCTCGACGGCGAGGAGTGGCCGCACATCGAGATCTACGGGCTGGTCTGCTCCACCGTCTCCGAGGCGGGCCTGAAGCTGCGGCCCTTCCGGCGCGCCACCGAGCAGCCCGGAGCGTTCCAGGCGCTGGGCCTCACCGCCGGCCCGCGCCAGTTCGCCCTCGAGCTGCCCCGCCTGCTCCTCGGGCTCCACGCCCGCCGCGACCGCCTCCTGGAGGGAGTGGGCGAGAAGCTGGAGCTGACGGGCCGGGCCCCGCTCTCCTGGCTGCTGGACGGGGAGATCTACTCGAGCAAGACCGGCAAGCTGTCGGTGGGGATGGGCCCGCGCGTCACGCTGGTGCGGGCGTGATCCTGCGCAACCCGCGCACCGGCGGCGTGCTCGCCGACCGGATGGAGCGGGCTTCCACGGCGCTGGCAAGGATGCGCGGGCTGCTCGGGCGATCGGCGCTGGGGGAGGGGGAGGGGCTGCTGATCGATCCCTGCGCGGGCATCCACACCTTTTTCATGCGCTTCGCCATCGACGTGGTGTTCCTCTCGCGCGATCTGCGGGTGGTGAGGGCCATCGCGGAGCTGCGCCCCTGGCGCGCCACCCGCCTCTATTCCAGGGCGGCGATGGTGGCGGAGCTGCCGGCCGGAACCCTGCTGCGCACGGGCACGCGGGAGGGGGACGTGCTGGAGGCGGGTGCCGGCCCGGGGTGAATTGCGTCGCTTCCGCCGGACCTGCACAATCCGCCCCTATGGCCCTCCCGCCTCGCCATACCGTCCTCGGCACTCCCCTGTTGCCGCCCTTTCCCGACGGCCATGAGCGCGCAATCTTCGGGCTGGGCTGCTTCTGGGGCGCGGAGCGGAAGTTCTGGGAGCTGGACGGCGTGTACACCACCGCGGTCGGCTATGCGGGCGGTCACACGAAGAACCCCACCTACCGGGAGGTCTGCTCGGGCACCACCGGCCATGCCGAGGCGGTGCTGGTGGTCTTCGATCCCAAGCGCGTGACCTACGCCGACCTGCTGCGCACCTTCTGGGAGAGCCACGATCCCACGCAGGGAATGCGGCAGGGAAACGACGTGGGCACGCAGTATCGAAGCGCCATCTACCCCACCACGCCGGCCCAGCGAGCCCAGGCCGAGAAGTCGCGCGAGGCCTTCCAGGCGGCCCTGCGGAAGGCGGGACACGGAGACATCACCACCGAGATCGCCGCGGAACCGCCCTTCTACTACGCCGAGGACTACCACCAGCAGTACCTGGCGAAGAACCCCGGCGGCTACTGCGGCCTGGGCGGCACCGGCGTCTCCTGCCCTCGCGGCATCTAGCCCCGGACTCGAGTCGGAATTCGGGGACACAATACGCAACTCGCCGTGCCAACGGACTTGGCACGGGTTGCGTAATGTGTCCCGGATCTCCGACGACCGTCCTGGCCGGGTCAGGCGTCCAGCCGCACCCCGGGCGCCGCGATCTGATCGACCACCCGCTCGCCCGAAGCCACGTGCGTGCCCGCCCAGACCACTCCCCGCTCGATCCTCGCTCCCGCGTCGATGCGTGCCCCCGCTCCGACGCAGGACCCCGGGCCCACGGTGGCGCCCTTGGCGACCACGGCGCCCTCCTGGATCAGCGCCGGCCCGGTCACCGTCCCTTCCACCTTGGCCGAAGGGTGCTGGTGGATCCCCGGCGACCGTTCCGCGCAGCCTGCGAACGGGTCGCCGTCGGGGCGGAAGCGCTGCAGCGGGACGCGGCCCTCGAGGACGTCGAGGTGGGCCCGGAGCAGCGAGCGGGGCGCGCCCAGGTCCCCCCAGTAGCCGTTCTGCGAGAAGCCGTGCACCTTGGCGCCCTCGTGGATCAGCCGCACGTAGGCGGTGCGGTTGATGTCGCTCTCCCCCTCCGCGGGCAGGCGGGCCACCGCTTCGGGCTCGAGCACGTGCACGCCGGTGAAGTGCATCTTGCGCAGCGCCGGATCGGCGGGCGCTCCCCGCCCGGCGATGCGCCGGACGTTCTGCTCCGCGTCCACCTCCACGGCCGCGTAGGTCGCTCCCCGGGGATACGGCGCCAGCACCATGGTGGCCACCGCGCCCGCCGCCCGGTGCGCGGCCAGGGCCGCCGCCAGGTCCACGTCGAAGATCATGTCGCCATTCAAGAGGAAGAAGGTCTCCTGGCCGAGCATGGACTGCGCCCGCCGCACGCCCCCGCCGGTGCCGAGGATCTGCTTCTCCTCGCGGGAGACCTGCAGGTCCACCGCCAGGTCCCTGGCGATGGCCAGCGCGCCCTCCTCCATCTCCTTGCCCAGGTGGTGGGTGTTCACCACCAGATCGCGCACGCCCGCGTTCTTCAGCAGCGCGAAGTTGTAGCGCAGCAGCGGCACGCCGCAGAGCGGGACCAGCGGCTTGGGGACCTTGTCGGTGAGGGGCCTGAGGCGGGTGCCGAATCCGGCGCACAAGACCATCGCCTTCATCGCCCGTGCGCCCCCACTGCCGCTATTCCAGCGCCGGCGCCGCGTCCTCCGCGGGCCCGCGCGCCCAGCGCAGCAGCGCGCCCAACCGGCCCTGCAGCAGCGAGACCAGGCCCACGTAGAAGAACCCCCACTGGAAGAGGAGGAGGAAGGGGAGGGAGAAATAGACTCCCTTGTCCAGGGCGAACCAGATGGCGCTGGTGAGGTAGGCGCCCAGGGCCAGCTCGAGCAGCGGCTGGGCGGTGAGCAGCGTCCGGTAGCGCTTGCCCAGCCAGCTCCGGTCGCGCCCCTGCATGCCCGTCTTGGGCGTGCGGGTGAAGCCCGTCTCGTAGCCCACCAGGGCCTCGATCACCGCCTTGCTCTGGTTCACGCACATGCCGATCCCCAGGGCCATGATGAAGGGCAGGTACTTGAGGCGCTTCCACCAGGCCATGCCGATCTCCCGCTGGCTGGCGACGTAGAAGATCACCACGCTCATGGTCGCCGTGCAGAAGAAGGGCAGGTCCAGCATCAGGACCTCGTACCAGCCGTGCTTGAAGCGGATCACCATGCTCACCGGCATCAGCACGGTGAGGAGGATCATCAAGGGATAGGTGAAGTTGGCGGTGAGGTGGAAGAAGGCCTCCACCTTCACCTCCCGGGAGAGATCGCTGCGCAGGATCCGGGGAAGGAGCTTGCGCGCGGTCTGGATGCTCCCCTTGGCCCAGCGGTGCTGCTGCGACTTGAAGGCGTTCATCTCCACCGGCACCTCGGCGGGGGAGACCACCTCGGGAAGGTAGACGAATCGCCAGCCGGCGAGCTGGGCCCGGTAGCTGAGGTCCAGGTCCTCGGTGAGGGTGTCGTGCTGCCACCCGCCGGCGTCCTCGATGGTCTGGCGCCGCCAGATCCCGGCCGTGCCGTTGAAGTTGAAGAACCGGCCGCTGCGGTTGCGGGCGGTGTGCTCGATGACGAAGTGGCCGTCGAGGAAGATGGCCTGGGCCTGGGTGAGGTGGGAGTAGTCGCGGTTCAGGTGGTCCCAGCGCACCTGCACCATCCCCACCCTCTCCTCGGTGAAGAAGTGGACGGAGCGGATCAGGAAGTCCCTCGCGGGCACGAAGTCCGCGTCGAACACCGCGATCAGCTCGCCCCGGGCCACCGCCAGGCCCTCCTGCAGGGCCCCCGCCTTGTAGCCCCGCCGGTTCTCCCGGTGCAGGTAGGAGATGTCGAGGCCCTGCTGGCGCAAGCGGATGACCCGGGCGCGGGCGATGCCCTGGGTCTCGTCGGTGGAGTCGTCCAGGACCTGGATCTCCAGGCGGTCGCGCGGGTATTCGATGCGCGCCACCGCGTCGATCAACCGTTCCACTACGTACATCTCGTTGAAGATCGGCAACTGGATGGTGACGCGGGGCAGGCGAGCGAACTTTCCCTTGGGCGCCGGGAGGTTGCCCTTGTACTTGTAGAAGAGGTACGCCATCACGTACCGGTGGGAGCCGTAGATGGAGAGAACCACCAGGACCAGGAAATAGGTCGCGAGGAAAAGCACCTCCACCCAGGTCATCGACGCTCCAAAATCACTAGCAATTCCGGGAGTATCGGCCCGGAGTGGCGCGGGACTGTACGTGACGCCCGGTCGCTTGTCAAACGGCCGGCCAGACTGGGATGCACTGCGCAAACCTCGATCAGCGGGCCCCTGCAGCCGCAACGTGCGGCGACTGCCCGAGGCCATGATTTGTGCATAGCCGGGCGTAGGTGGCATCTGCCTTGCGGCGCAAACCGTCCGCCATCAACGCCAGGTGGCCCGGGGAATGCCGGAAGTAGTTCCGCTCCAGGGCGGCGTCGTCGGCGTAGGCGCGCTTCACCTCGGAGAGCGACCAGGAGGCGGGAAAGGGGCGATAGCGCAGCGGCGGCTCGCGGATCCACCACTCGCCGAAGCCGAAGCGTCGGTGGTGCTCCTGGTAGATCCGCGTCCCCGGGTAGGGGACGAGCACGCCCCTGGCGTTGAAGGCGGCGGCCAGCGGCCCGGCCCGCTCGATGAAATCCACCGTGGCGCGAAGCTCCTCCATCGTCTCGTCCGGCCAGCCGAACATGAGGTTGACCATGCAGTGCAGGCCCAGGTCGCCGGCCTCCTCCAGGACCTGGAGCACGCGCTCGACCGTCACCCCCTTGCCGATGCGCAGGAGCATCCCCGGATCGCCGCTCTCCATCCCGATGTCCACCCCGGCGCATCCCGCCCCTTGCATCCGCCGCAGGATGTCCTTGTCGAGGTGCGCAGGATGGGCGGTGCAGGTCCAGTGCACGCCCAGGGGACGCAGCGCCTCGCACAGCTCGATCATCCGCCTGCGGCCCACCGCGAAGGAGTCGTCGAAGAAGGAGAAGGCCCGCATCCCGGCCCGGTCGCGAAGCTCCGCGATCTCCCTGGCGATGGCCGGGGCGCTCCGGTAGCGATAGCGGCGCCCGGTGACGTTGTTGCTGCAGAAGGTGCAGGCCGCGGGGCAGCCGCGCGAAGCCAGCAGGCCGGCCGGGGACAGGGTCTCCTTCGCGCCGTACCAGCGCGGGTCGAACAGGTCGAGGGCGTCCAGGGGAGAAGCGAGCGCGTCGAGATCGAGGAGGAAACCGGCCGGCTCGTTCAAACCGCCCTTCCAGGCCAGCGAGCGGACCGCTCCCAGGGGCCGCTTCCCGTCGACGGCCTCGCAAAGCTCGACCAGCGTCTCTTCGCCCTCTCCCCGCAAGGAGAAGTCGAATCCGAAGTCCAGCGGCTCGAGGGGCACGACCGTGGGATGGGGACCGCCGCACACGAGGGGGACGGCGCAGCCTGCGAAGGCGCGCGCCAGCCCGTACGCGTCCTGGACGTAGAGCGTCTTGCAGTGGATGCCGATCAGCGTCGGCCGGAAGGCGAGGACCCGGGCCGCGATCTCCGCCGGATCCTTGGGAGCGAACGGCGCGCTGGCGTCCAGCAGCGCCACCTCGTGCCCTGCGCGCCGCACGGAGGCCGCCAGGTAGAGGAACGAGAGCAGCGGCGTGCGCACCGTCTCGTCGGTCGGCGGATTGATGAGAAAGAGCCGCGCCACGCGCCCGAGGCTAACCTTTGGCGGGCCCGGAGCACAGGGCCGGGGGCCAGGGGAAGGCCGGCGGGGCTCCCAGGTCGTCGGGGCCCGGCCAATCGGCGCGCAATTCGCAGGCGGGCCGGTCAAGGGTGGGAGCCGGAGCGGGATCGGCCCGGCAGGCGATGAAGGTCCCGCCGCGTCGGACGACGCGGACGCGCAGGGCATTTTCGGCCAGCGCGGCGAGCTTGCCATCGAGAGGACCCGGCGCGTCGCGCCAGGCGGGAAGCCCGGGCCAGGGGAGCGCGTCGAGGGCGGCGTTCCAGTCCTCCTCGCGCGCCGGGGCGCCGGAAAGCAGCGGCTCGACCAATCGCCCGTGGAACTCCCGGGCCAGGTCATCGTCGCGGTGCAGGTCGATCAGCTTCCACCACCGCCCGGGATGGAAGGCGTCCGACAGGAGGTGCGGCGCTCCCGACTGGAGGAAGGGAAGGAAGCCGTAGAGGCGCAAGGCCGCGGCGCAGGGGGGCCCCAGCGCCTGGCGCAGATCGAGCGCCCCGGCCTGCACCCGCAGCGCCTCCCGCCAGCCGATGGCGCGGGCGATCCATCCGCCCAGCGCCGCGAAGTACGCCGCGCCGGGAATGGCGTCCTCGCCCCCCGGCTCCGGGCAGACCTGCGCCGGCCAGGCCTCGCTGCCGATGAACGCCGCCAGCCCTTCGTGGACGTTGGCCGGCGCCGGAGGATCCTGCGCATGGAAGTGGGAAAGCTCGTGCAAGAGGGGCCCCACCAGCCTGGCGTCGATGACCTCCAGCGGGTCGCTCTCGAGAGCATCGGCGAGATTGGCCGGGTACGCATAGAGCATCGGCATCGATCCGCCGAAGTGGCAGCCGGCGTACACCTCGGCGAGCGTGCGCCCCTCCACCAGATCCAGAGGAGTCGCCGCCCCGAGGCAGTCCCTGCAGGCCAGCCCGGCCTCCGCCACCAGGGCAAAGAGCGCCTCCAGCGCCGCCCGCAGCCTGGGCATGCGCCGCAGCCGCAGCGGCGAGCCGAAGACCCTCTGCTGCGCTCCTTCCCGGCCCTCGATCTGCCAGGAGCGCAGCGCGGGCATCGCCGTCCCGTAATGCCCCCGCAACAGCTCGCCCCGCTCCGGCCGGACCAGCTCCGCCGCCACCAGGGCCTCGACCATCCCCGCCGGCAGACGGGTCAGCGACGTCCACTCCGCCCGCAGCCGCACCGCCTGCGCGGCGACCTCGATCAATCGCCCGAGGCCCGCGTCCTGGCTCCCGCCGATCAGGGGTGCGCCGTGCGCACCGCCGGCTGCGGCAGCGTCCGCTGGAACTCGGGCCAGGTGCGCAGGGTGTCCAGCGCCACCTTGAGCTGCGGGTCGTCGGCCGGATCGCCGGGCGCCGCCGGCTGCGGCGCCGGCGGCTGCAGCGACGCCGCCGCGATCAGTCCGCCCTCCTCGCCCTTGAAGTGCCCGGGCAGGCTGCGCTCCCGCGGGGCGTCGTCGTCCCCCGCGTCCGACTTCACCCACAGGTCGGGGATGATGCCCCGCTCCTGGATGCTGCGCCCGCTGGGCGTGTAGTAGCGGGCGATGGTGAGCTTGATGCCCGATCCGTCCTCCAGCTCGATCACCGTCTGCACCGAACCCTTTCCGAAGGTGCGCGTGCCGATCAGCACCGCCCGGCCTGAGTCCTGCAACGCGCCGGCCACGATCTCGCTGGCGCTGGCCGTGCCCCCGTCCACCAGCACCACCATCGGGTAGCGGGGCTCGGTCCCCTTCCCCGTCGCCCTCTCCACCTCCACGTGCTTGCCGCCCCGGCCCTTGGTGGTGACGATCACCCCGCCGTCCAGGAAGCGGTCCGCCACCTTCACCGCCTGGTCGAGCAGGCCGCCGGGGTTGTGCCGCAGGTCCAGCACCAGGCCGCCGATCTGCCCGTCCGACCTGGAGCGCAAGGACTCCAGCGCCTTGCGCAGGTACGAGTCGGTCCGGTCCTGGAAGGTCTTGATCTTCACGTAGGCCAGCTTCCTGTCGAACAGCTTCTCCTCCACCGACACCACCCGGACCACGTCGCGCACCAGGGTGAAGCTCCGCGGCTCGCTCCAGGAGGCGCGCTGGGCCTTGACCGTCACCTTGGTCCCGGGCGGGCCCATCAGCGCCCGGCCCGCCTCCGTCTCCCGCCAGCCGCGCAGCGACTTGCTGTCGATCTCCAGCAGCCGGTCGCCGGGCTGGAACCCGGCGCGCGAGGCGGGGGTGTCGTCGATGGGGGCGATCACCACCACCTCCTCGTCCCGCGTGCCCAGCTCCAGCCCCACCCCGCCGTACTCCCCTTCCGTCTCCTCCTTGAGGGCGGCGTAGGAGCGCGGGTCCATGAAGGTGGAGTGCGGGTCCAGGGTGCGCACCATGCCGTCGATGGCGCCGTAGAGGAGCCGGGTCTCGTCGACGCTCTCCACGTAGTTGTTCTCGATCAGGGAGAGCACGTGGCTGAAGACGTCCAGCTTGCGGTAGGGGCCCGCCGGGTCGCGCGCCGCCTTGGCCACGCCTACCGCCAGGAAGCCGCCCAGGGTGGCGCAAGCGCAGAGCAGGAGAAACCTCTTCATTTCGCCGCTCCTCCTTTGGCGCCCGCGAGCAAGGATCCCTTCCGCGGACGCTTGCGCGTCAGCCAGCGCTCGGGGTCGAGCGCCTTCTGGCCGTCGCGCATCTCGAAGTACAGGTAGGGCCCCTTGAGCGAGCCCGTCTCCCCCACCGTGCCCACCTCCTCGCCCGCCCGGACGGTGTCGCCCAGCGCCTTCTGCAGCTGGTCGAGGTGGGCCATGAGCGAGAAGACGCCGTCGCCGTGGTCGACGATGAGGAGGTTGCCGAATCCCTTGAACCAGCCGGCGTGCGCCACCTTGCCGTCCCAGACGGCGTGCACGGGAGTGCCGATGGGGGCGCGCACGTCGATGCCCGTCTGCAGGGTGACGGTGCCGAAGCGGGGATCCACCGCCCGCCCGAAGGGCACCTCCACCTTCCCCTTCTCCACCGGGAAGGGCAGCTTGCCCCGGGCCTTGCGGATGGAGGCCTTGAGGAGGATCTCGGGGGTGACCAGCGCGGGATGGGAGCGGCGGATCTCGGCCAGGCGGTGCGTCAGGTCCCTCTCCGCTTCCTCCAGCTCGCGCACCGCCTGCTCGTGCAGCGCCTTCTCCTTCTGCACCGAGGCGAGCAGCGTCCTCTGCTGATCGACCTTCTCGTGCAGGGAGGCACGCCGCTCGGCCTCCATCATCACGCTCTGGTCCTGCTCGGCGTGCGCGTCGGCCAGCTCGTCGCGGGCGGCCTTGGCCACCTGGGCCTGGGCGCGCAGCACCGCCAGCGCGTCCAGGTCGGACTGCAAGAGGGTGTTGAAGAGCCGCCGCCGCTGCAGCAGGTCGGCGATGCTCCTGGAGCCGAGGAGGAAGCGCACGTACCCCTCGCGCCCCAGGCGGTAGCGGGCCACCAGCCTGGGCTCCACCACCGCCGTGGCCTTGTCCAGCTGGCCCTGCGCCTTGCCCGCGCGCTCCTCGGCGATCCCGAGGCGCTGGGTGGCCGCCTTCAGCCGCACCTGGGCGGCGCGCAGGGCCCTGGACTCCAGCTCGATCTGCCGCTCCAGGTCCGCCAGCCGCCCCAGCACGCTGGCCTCGCGCCCCGCCAGCTTCTGGGCCGCCTCGCGCTCCGCGGCCAGCCGCTGCTGCAGCTCGGGCAGGGCGAGCGCGGCGGCGGCGAGCAGGGCGATCATGTGCGCAGGAACCGGGCCACCGCGATCCAGCTCCCGCCGAATCCGACCAGGCCGCCGGCGGTGACGATGGCGGCGGCATGCCGCACCATCAAGTGGGGGGCGCTGACCCCGGCGGCGAAGGCGAAGGCCTCGATGGCGTAGGGGAGCAGCCAGTGCTGCGCCGAGAGCACCGCCGCCACCGCCACCCCGGCGCCGAGCAGGCCCTGCAGGGCCCCTTCCATGAGGAAGGGCGCGCGCACGTACCCGTCGGTGGCGCCCACCAGCTTCATGATCTCGATCTCGTCGCGCCGGGCGTAGACGGCGAGGCGGATGGTGTTCGCCACCACCAGCAGGGCCGCCCCGAGGATGGCGAGCATGGCCCCCGCGGCGAAGGCCCGCAGGCCGCGCCCCAGCGCCTCCAGCTTGTCCAGCCACTCCCGCCCGTACTCCACGTCCTTCACGCCCTTGAGCTGCCCCATCTCCGCGGCCAGCACCCGCAGCGCCGTCCCCCGCAGCGGCTCGCGCGGCGTCACCTCCAGCGACGGGGGCAGCGGGTTGTGCGTCAGCCCGTCGAGCGCGCTGGCCAGCTCTCCCAGGTCCGTGCGCAGCCGCTTGAGGGCGGCGGGCGGGTCCACGTAGCGCACCAGGAGATCGCCGCGCCCGCGCAGCTCCTGGGCCATCATCCGCGCGTCGGTGTCGCTCACGGCCGGGTCCAGGTAGAGGGTGATGCTGGCCTGCGCCCCCCAGCTGGTGAGCAGCGCCCGGGCGGTGAAGAGCCCGAGCACGAAGGAGGCGCCGATGAAGAGCGCCAG
>Ga0335085_10005281_pt1 | contig 20851 bp, 29 predicted proteins | sample Lox_Sample_45_FD_206712 | JGI IMG/M metagenome (GOLD analysis project Ga0335085, IMG submission 206712) | Soil microbial communities from Loxahatchee National Wildlife Refuge, Florida, United States - Lox_Sample_4.5 | ecosystem: Environmental > Terrestrial > Soil > Wetlands | place: USA...
GAGCCACAGCATCCAGTCTCCGCGCTCGCATTTTTCCCACGCATCCGTGAGTGAATCGTAATCCTCCGCCCACTCTACGGCCTCTTCGCATGCCCCGATTGCCTTCAGTTGCCTTGTAAGCTTGCTCGCCATCACTTCTCCTTTCTTGCTGCCGCGACGATTTCGGCAACGACCAAGGGTTGAACTTCCTCGACGGCGCGCTTCAGCGCGACAGCCGCGTGAAGAATCTTCGCGATCGCCCGCGTTCGCGCGTCCCAGGCGTTCGGCGCGGCAACCTTCAACGCCCCGAGAATTTCTTCGACCGGAAGCCCCGCGATCGTCACCGCCGAACGGTAAAGCAGGTCCATGTCGCGGCGCGCCCGCTCGGCGATCTTGTCCTCGAAGCTCATCGTGGTTTCTCGATCGTTACCGTCGCCTGATCCGGAAATACTGGTATGAAATAACATTTATTCTCAAACCATTTTCCGTAGAGTTGTTTCTCGCATGTTTCCTTTACGATGCCGCTCGGATCTTTTGACGGCAGGGCCGAGACGTCGTCGGAAGACGTCGGACCGACGTCGGTCTTTCCGACCGACTCGACGACATAGTCCGCGTTAGCGCCGCCAGTTTCGCAGGCCGCCGCGCTCGTCCCGTCGGAGAAAAGAAAGAGCCGAACATGGCTTCCGCGCGGACACTTCGTCGCAGCCCGCCGCGTCTTCGAAACTTCGTCCTTCAATGTTTCGACCTGACCCTCTAATTTCTGCGCTCTGAAAGCCTCGTCCGTCAGAATTCCGATTCTCCAGTTCAATTTCCGAATTTCTTCCTTGCAGGTGTTCTCGATCGCCACTTCCGAATCGACGCAGGTCGCGGCCACGTGGTAAACGTCTTCTAATTCTATAAACGACGCAGCGGGTAAACCGATCATAACGATGACGACGAGCGCCCAAAATAAAGTTTTGTAGTTCAATTTCCCCTCCTCTTCGCTCTTTCCGGGTCTCTTAAATAATCCTTGTGCCATTTTAAAAGATCGCAGATGACTCCGAGGCGAAATTCGATTATGAAAATCAAGGTTAATCCCTCGACGAGAATAAAAAATTGGAATCCGCTCATCTTACTCCTCCAGCCGCAGCTGCGACGGCCCGGCGAGTTCGCCGACGGCCTTCCCGGCAAGCCCCTGGACGTCGCCGTACATCCCGGCGAGCGCCGTCGCCATGACTTCGAGATTCTGTTCCCGCTTCGCCCACTGCTTCGAAAGCGCCTTCCTCTCCCGGTCGAGGTCGTCGCGAAGTTCCGCGAGCTTTTCGGCGACTGCCTCGACGCGCTGTTTGAACTGCGGCCCCGTCAGGTAGCGGTAGAGAAGTTCCGCCTTCGTCGCCTGCCCGGCCGAGACCTGGCGGGCGAAGTTCACGTCGACGAGTGCGCGGCGGAGCAGGAAGCCTAACGTCATCGCGTGCCGCGGCGCGCAGACCCAGACCTCGTCGACGAGCGCGAACGTCTCGACGTCGTCCGGCAGGGCGCGGGAGACGATCACGGCGACCTCGGCCTTCGCGGCGCGCTGGTCCTGGCGAAGTTTTGCCAACCAGTTCGCGTTCCAGTTCTTCGTCCGCTTCGACTCCCAGACGATCGTTCCGACGCGCGAACCGTCGGTCGCCGTCACGTGGTGGAGAACGTCGGCGCCGTCGACGAACTTCCCGACCGGGTCGATCGCGTCGATCGGGAACTTCGCGCGAAGCGATTGTTCGAGGTCGATCTCCTGCGCCTCGCCCTGAATCCGCGTCGAGCCCTGTTCGGCCGCGAGTCGAAGTTCTTCGACCTGGCGGTTCAGGCCGGCGATCATCTCGTCGCGTTCGGTAACCTTCAGCGCGAGGGCGGCCTCGGCGTCGCGCTGCGCCTGCGCGCGGACGGCGGCCGACGCCTCCGAGACGCGCTTCTCGACCGTTAGGTCGAGCTCGCGGCGGGCGTCGTCGAGCTCGCGCTCTTTCCGAATCGCCGCCGCCTGGGCCTTCTGCGCCGCTTCGAGCTTGACGCCCAACTCAACGGTCTCTCGCATGGCGCGCTTCGCCGCCTCGTTCGCCTGTTCGATCTCGGTCGCCGCGACGTCTTTAATTTCTTTTCGCTGGCGTTCGATTTCCGCCGCCGCCTGACGTTTCGCCGCCGCGGCGATCTCGCTAGAAAGATTCTCGCGGTCTTTCTCTAACTGCGCGCGCTGCGCGTCGACGTCCGCGCCGAGTTTCCTGATCTCCGCGGCGTGGCGGTCGCGCTCTTGCTGAAGCAGCGGGCCGGCCATCGCCTCGGTTAGAGGAATTTCCGTCTTGCACTTCGGGCACCGAATCGTCGCGTCGCTCATAGTTCCCCCTCGTACGTAACCTGAAGTTCGCCGACTTCCCAGCGGTCTTGGCGGTAGTTCTGCTTCGACCGGACCTGAATTTTTATGTTCTCGCGCTTCGGCGCGGCCTTTTCGCCCAGCTTAGAAACTAAGTGCGCGTAGATAAGTTCAACGATGAGTTTATTCTCGACGACGATTACGGTTTTCATATTCGATCTCCTTCCGGAAGCGGACGCGAACGTAAGCGACGTAGAGATACCACCAGAGGAATCTCACGCCTTGCTCTCTAGAACGATGATTTCGGCCGCGTGCTGCGCCCATTGTTCCTCGCGGAGAAACGGCGCGCCGCAGGCGCACTTTATCGTATCCGGCTGCGACCCGGCGCGGTAGACGACGACCAGGCGGTGCTCGAAGAGAAGTTGCTTTAAGACGTCGAAGGTCATTTCTTCAACTCCCTCTTCGCGGCTACGGTAACCACGGTGAGCGGCATCCCCTTTTCGGTCATCCTGACGAGCGTGTCCCAGGCTTGAATCTGTCCGGCCGTCGCGTCGCCCGCTAGCGAGATTTCGACCGGGATTTTTCCGGTTCCGAAGTCTAAGATGGTTTTTATCTTTTCCATGATTTTTCGGCCCCGCGGGGCGCCGAAGCGCCCCGGTCGGAGCGCGCCGTCAGAACGGCGCTCGTCTTCCTTTCTTTTTCGGCTGCTCGTCGACGACTTCGCCGTCGACCGTCTCGTCGTCGTCGCCCGGTTCGCGACCTCGGCCGTCCGGCGAAAGGTCGGAAACGTCGACCGTCAGCTTGCCCTGCGCGCGAAGCCCCGTAATCGCCTGATAGGATTCGTAGCCGATCTTCATCATCTCCTCATTGACGAAGTACGCCGGAATCTTCGGGTCGGCGATCGACGCCGGAACGCGCGCACCGTCGTAGAGCTTAACGACCGGCGTAAACCAGGATTGGTCTTTCTCGTTCGACTTCTCGACGGTCGTCAATTCCCAGATTCGCGACCAATAATGCATCCGCGCAGTCTGAAGTTTCGACGTCCACTGCTTCGCCTGCGCGATGCCGGTCGTCTTCATCGAAAAGACGACGACGTCCTCCGGGGTCGGCATCTTGTCGCGCGGAATGACGATGCACGCGTAGTTCTTAAACTCCGTGCACTCCGGCGGCGTCCGTTGCCCCTTCTTATCCTGCCCCCAGCCGAGAATCGGCCCGAACTGGCAGCGAAGACAGACCCCGCCCGGGTCGCCGACGCCGTGCTTCCCGTCCTGCGCCTGGCAGAGAATCCCGCCACCCTCTTCGTAATCTAAGAACCTGATGTTCGACGTGAAGAAGAAGACCGGGACGACGAGCACGCTTTCGCCGTAGCGAATCCCAAGCGTGTTGAAATACTCGCCCTCTTCGAGGTCTTCGATGTACTTATCCGACGACGACTTCCGATGCGGCGAGTTCGACTGACAGATCGCGAGCCGCGGCTGCACCGTGTCGCGCGACGTCACCTCCTCGCCACCGAGGACGCGACCGCCCTCGGGACGGAGATACGACGGAACCTTGTACTTCTCGACTTCGTCCCGCGCCTCTCTCTTCACGATCTCCTGCTTTTTTGCCACGTTAGTTCTCCTTTTTAAATTTTACTTCTCGGAAATCTACTTCCCCGGAAGTTCTCGCCCGCCAGGAATTAGTTCGAAAGTCGGCTGGGAAAGTGCCGGGCCATCGCCGATTTTCTCGACCCTCTTCGTGTCCGTCCAGAGGGAATCTAGTTTTTTCCCATCAGATCCGTAGCCGCGATCTATAAACGCCATAACGCAGCCGTTTAGGTCGAAACTTACGCTCACGACGATTCCTTCCGCGCCGTTGACGACGTCTCTCGCTTTCCAACCGAGTAATTCTAGGTCTTTCATTTAGTTCTCCTTTTTAAATTTTACTTCTCGTAAACTTCTTCGAGCGAACCGGTCGCCATGAATCGCGAAACGAGCACGGTAACGCACTTCTCGCCGCAGGCGTCCTTGGCGTCTCCCCGCGCGACTTCACGGTCGTAAGCGCGAATGGCTAACGTCACTATGGTCTTCCCTCCGAAGCACGATTCTACTATGTCGGCGGAAATAACCTCTACGTTCCACCAATGATTCGTCTCCTTCTTTACGGCGCCGCAGACGTCGCAGATGGTCTGAGTTTTATTCATCTCCGTTCATCCCCCGGCAGGCGGCCGAGACCTTGATGAAGACCTTCGTCCCGGCGGGCGGCTCTTCGCCGCGCTCGACGAGGTCAGTCACGAAACTCTTGTAGGTCGACGGGTGGACGGAAAGCATCCCGAAAAGTTCGGCCGGCGAGAGGTGCTTCTTCATCCAGGCGAACGATTTCTGCTTATCGAAGATCGACGGATAGACCGTGCGCTTCAGGTAGACGACGACGCCATCGGAGAGCTTCACGCTTTGCTGCTCTTCATTCTCAAGAACCTGCGCCATGACCTCGTCGAGCGCCGCGAGATCGAGATTCAGCTCGGAGATTCGTTCCTCCAACTCGTGTTTTTCACGCCGCGCCGTAGCCACCTTCCGCGCGAGACGCGCGACGTTCGCGTCCTCGGGATTCGCCGCACCGACGAGCCGGCGCTTCGCGGCATCGACTTTCTCGCGCCAGTCCTTTTCGGAGCCGTTAAACCAGCTAGCCGGCCCCTTGTACTTCGGAAGCCTTCGCTTCCAGTCTTTAGGTTTATTACCCACGACTCATCTCCTTCAGCCTCATCGAAACGTAGGCGGACGACGTGCCGAGAGCACGCGCGATCTGCGCGGCGTTCATCTTCGCGAGCAGGCAGGCGCGGACGAGTTCGAAGTTCCGGTGCCAGACAGACCGCTCGTGGAACTTCTGCTGCCAGGGCGTGATCCGCATCCCGCAGCGGCAGAGTTTTTTCTTTTCCTTCACTCGTCCTCCAGTTCTTTCCGCCACTCGGAGACGGTCATCCGCGCGAGCGATTTCTTCGCGCGCAGCGCTGCGACGACGACGTGGTCTATCGTCCGCTGACCGTCCGGCCCGGTCGCGAGTACGTCGGTATAGAGGACGAACTTCGCAGCGTTTGCCGGACCGAGCGGCCGGTCGTCGGACTGCTCTAACGTCTTTAAGCTGTAGTCGTTCGAAAGCCGATAGACTTCGGACGCGGCCGACATATCGAGCGCGATCCCGCCCGCGGCCGGTTGCGCGACCATAACGCAGCGTCCGGAGGGGCGGGGATTCTCGGGAACGAAAATCATCTCGGCGACGCGCCGCTCGGTTTTCTTCTGGCCACCGTAAAGTTCGAAGACGTTAAAGTCCCGCTCGCGAAGCATCGCGACGAGACGTTCGCGCTCGCGGGTCCAACGACACCAGACGATGACATTCTTCGCTGTCGACTCTTCGGCGAGCCAATCGGCGGTCCACGTCAGCTTCTCGGCCGAGAGGTCGCGGACGGCGTTTTCGGGGTCTTCGAACCCGCCGAGGTGCCCGCTCGTTAGTTGTGCCAACCGCATCAGTCTCACGCCGGCGTTCGCGCTGACGTAGACATCGCAGGCGGATAGTTCGATGATCGCCTCGCGCTTCAGCTGTTGGTATCGTTTCCAGGTATCTTTCGAGAGCGCGACCTCCTTTAAGTCGTAGGAAATCGGAATATTGCGAAGTTCCGGGCAATCTTTCCGCTCGCGGCGAAGGCAGTACGGCGCGAGGATTCGCGAAAGCTTGTCGAGGTCCTTCCAGCCGACCTGAGGGTGCACGCTTCGGAGACCACCCTTCGCGCCGTTCTTACCCTTTACGGGAACCATCTGCGCAGGCCCCCAGACCGAGTACCGCCACTTGAACGTCGTGAACGTCTTGTACCGCTTCGAAAGAACGCCGTCTAGGATGTTGAACTGCGACCAGAGTTTCGGCGGATCGCCCGGCGTGCCGTTCAGCATTACGACGCGGCGCGCGACGGCGCGAATCCGCGCGACCGCCGTCGATTGCTGCGACTTATGATTTCCGACCGCGCTCGACTCATCGAGAACTAGCAACGTTTTATGCTCGGCGACCGCGGCGAGAAGTCCTTCGAGATGTTTCGCCGACCGGATGAAGTCGTAGTTCGTCACGACCCAGAGAAGCTTCGGGTCCTCGTCGGACCAAAGATCGCGCGTCTTCGCGTGAAATTCCAAGACGCGCGACGGCACCCAGGCGTAAAGTTTTACCTGGCCGAGATTCTTGTCTCCCCAGACGGCGCGGGCGGCGACGGGCGAGATAATGAGTACCGTGTCGATCTCGGCCGCTTCGGCGAGCACGCAGGCGGCGTCGACGACCTGGCGCGATTTGCACGTGCGCGGCGCGTCGCCGAGAAAGAACGCCCTATGCTTGACGAGCGCGCGAACGCCCTCAAGCTGGTGCCTGAAAGGCCGCGGCGCGCGGAAGCGGGATGGGTCGATTTCGATCATCTATTTCACCCCTCCCGGCCTGACGCACGCCTCGAAGACGACGTCGTTGCGACTGTCGTCCCGCAGCAGCAGGGCGAAGACCGCCTGCGCGAACATCGACGAGAGAAGAAGAAAGACGATCATCGCCCCACCGAAACGACCAGGACGAGAAGTAGGCACCAGAGGACGAACAGCACCCAAGCGACGATTTTTTGTAATCTAGTCATAACGCACCCCATTCTCGCGCGACGGCTCGCGCGCGCAGTTCTTCGCGGCGCGATTCGGTCAGCGCCGGACGACGCCGCCACCTTATTCGCGCCGCGCGGAATTCTTCGCGGAGAATCTTCCCGTTTTCGGAGCCCAGAAAATGCGTCGTCAGGTTCAGGAACGCGCGCGCGAATTCGCGGTCGTGGCGCGCCGAAGCGATCTCGTGGGCCAGAGCGTGAAGTATCGTCAGTTCGTCCATCGCCCACGCCGGAAGAAGAAGAATTGGAAAAAGAGAATCGGGTTCGCGCGACGTTCTTTTTTCGGAAAGATTTTCCCACGACCATCCGGGACGGACGACGTTCGCGTTCGCTTCGAGGGGTTTTACGACGACGCCGAGTTCAGCCGATAACGGGAACCGCTTCCGGAACCAGCGCGAACCGACGACGCGGTCGACGAACGCCTGCGCCGCCTCGAAATCTCCGCAGAGTTTCGGCGCGATTTTCCGCGCCGCCGCGTCGTGCGCCGCGCGAGTTAGGGTTTTTCGAGAGTCTCTCATCGCGAAACCTATTTAGGCATAATTTTAACACCTTGTCTAGATATTTTTTAAAAAATCTTATAACTATAGTATTTTCTACGACATACAGATGGAAATAAATATGTACATTTACACCAAGGTGTAATAGTATTTCGAATCGAAGGAGGTCGGAAGTGAGGCGGACGAACGAAGCAAGGAGCCAAGCGAGATATACAGGACTCGCGGGAGTTCCGACGAGCGTAAGTTCTGACCACTCGATTCGGGGAGACTTCGCAGGTTTCACCTTCGTTACGGCTGAATCGATCGGATCGGCGCCCGTAGCCTGACGCGAAGGCGGATTCGAAACGACGGCGAGCGTTCGCGCTTGACGGACTCCCGGAAAGACCAGCGCGAGGCGAAGCTTCGCCGGTCGTTCCGGACGCAGAGCAAGGGGAGAGGAATACCGCCCCGTAATGCGCCGCGTCCTTACATAAAGGATGGTCTTTATATATAAGGTCGCGCCGGTTGCAAGCCCGGAAAAGGAGAACTACGATGATGACCGCAAAATAGACCCGGAGGGTCGTCAGGCTAGCGAACGAATTCGACGTTTCCTGCCGTGCCGCCGCCAGGCTTCTTCGAGAAGCGGAACGAGAGAAAGAGCATTGCCCCTATAATATGTCCGTTTACGAGATGGCCGTCCAAATTCACGAAAACGAAAAGGAGAACTGAGATGAAACTAAACAGGGAAGCGAAGATTACCGAAGCCGACGACCTCTGCGAGGCGTGCGGGAAAAACGTCTCGACGCGCGAGTGCGACCACGGGATACTTTGCGAACGCTGCGACGCCGAGGTCCACGGCGCTGCGGGCGGTCGTTGCGGCGAAAAAAGAATGAAAATAGTCACGCTTGCTTTCTCGACGACCGAGTACGAACTTTCCCACGGGAAGAAGCCGCGCGGCTTCGGTTGCTGGGCGTTCGCGTTGGCGCGCAATCCGCGGATCGACTCGATCTTCTATTACACCGGAACGCTCGCCGAAGCGAAGGCGGCCGCCAAGAAAAATTTCGTCGACCGGCTAATGGCCGACGACGCCTATTCGGGGACGCTAGAAGTCGCGGCGTACGTGCTGCCGTGATCGAAATCATCGTCCGTTTCGTGCCCGGCACCGCTGCGCTGGAATTCTTCGTCTCCGACGGATTCGCGACGCGCGCGGTCCACTTCCGCGACCTCGAATCGACGGTCGCCGCCTATCGCGTCCTACCGACCATTGTCCGCGGCGCGATCGACGACGCGCTAGAACACTTCGCCCGTTCGGCCTACGAGCGGGCGGTCTTAAACAACGAAGTCGAAACGCCGTGCTGAGCGCGGCGTCTGCCGGTTCGACCGGCACTGATGAGACTAAAAGGAGAACTAAAATGGCAATGATGCATCACGATTCGTCCCGCACGTACGACGTCGCAGTTTCCGACGCCGCGAAGCACTTCCAGAAGAAACTCGAAGACATGATTCACGCGAGCGTTCCTCGCGTCGAACGCGTCATCGAGCAGGTTCAGAACGATGTCCCGACCGACGCGGTCGCCCGAGGCGCGGCGTTAAAGTTCGATTCGAACGACGCGTTCTTTCAGAAGACCGAGGGCGCGACGAACAACAGTCGCGCGATCGTGCTTCAAACTCCGGACGGTCAGCGTCTCGGGCTTCACGACCACGCGTTGAGGCAAGTCGCCGAGCGCGCCGACGTCCGGAATCTCGGCACGGTCGTCCGCGAGATGCGGTCCCGCGGCGAGTGGGGTGCGAAACTCGTCGCCCACATGCTGCAGGAAATCTACTCGCACATGAACGGCGACCGTTTCCTCATCAGGAGCGTTCGCGGCGAGGCGCGCGGTTTTCTTTCCGACGCCTACCGCCGACTAGACTCCCGCCCGCTTCTCGAAGCGTTCGTCCGCGGCATCCAGATGTTCGGCGCGCGCCCGGTCGACGGGTTCGCGCTACAGACGAAGATTCACATCCGCGCGATACTTCCCTACGTCTTCGAACCGTTTCCCGGCGAGATCATGAGCTTCGGCGCCGAGCTCCGCGACTCCGACTACGGCGACGGGAAGCTGGCCGTGAATGGTTTCGTCGACCGCATGTGGTGCACGAACCTGGCGACGACCGAGGACGTCCTATCGCAGGTCCACCTCGGGAAGCGCCTGCCGGACAACGTGCAATTCTCGACGCAGACCTATCAACTCGACACCGAAGCGATGGCGTCCGCCGTCCACGACGTGACGAAGAACGTACTCGGCGCGGGCGCGGTGAACCGTTACCTCGACATGGTCCGGGTCGCGAACGAACAGAAGGTCGAACCCAGCGCGATCACCGCTTGGGTGAAGAAGAATCTCGGGAAGGACGAGGGCGAGAAAGTCGTCGCGAAGTTCGCTTCGCCGGAGATGGAACTCCTCCCGGCCGGTCAGACCGCGTGGCGCTGGTCGAACGCGCTCTCGTGGCTCGCGAACGAAACCGAAGACGAGCGGCGGAAGCTGGAACTTCAGGATTTCGCCGGAGCGGTCATTCAGAAGAAGGCGGCATAAAGTCGAAACGCGGAGAGTTCCTCCGCGTCTGCCCGTTACGCGGGCACTGAAGAGACTAAAAGGAGAATCACGAATATGAAACGCGTAGCCATAGCACTTACGTTCGACGAATCCGGTTACATCGGGAAACCGTTCTGGCCGGAGACGAACACGATCATCAACATCTCGAAGGACGTTCATCCGAAACTCGGGGACGCAAAAAAGCAGGCGGCGCTCCAGGCCGCCTGCGAGAAGCGCAGCCTGACGCTCGCCGAGTACGACGCGATCGTCGAACGGTCGAAAAACCCGTTCTACACGGTCGACGGGCGCGGATCGGAAATCGTCATCCCGCAGCGGATTTACCAATCGTTTCTGAACGGCACCTGTCAGCAGGTTCCGAAAGTCATCCCGAAGATCGAAGAAAAGGGATTGACTTTTATTGGCGTGAAGGTCGACGGCGGTTTTCTCCGGACGGGGAAGACCGAGACCGACGCGAAGCTTTTCGGGCGCTTCGTGAAGAACGAGGAATCGAACCAGCGGATGTGGACCGAAGACAAGTACATCGTCGGGTTCTCGGCGACCGGGATTCTTTCGGTCGACGAGGAAATCATAAAGGTCGACGACCTGAAGAAGTTGACCGAGTATGGTGGTTGGAAGTTCGGAATCGGCACGGCGAGGCCGCAGGGTTACGGGCGATTCCGCGTGACGCGCTGGGAGGTCTTAGGTTCCTAGTCAAAGTCGAAGTCGAAGTCAAAGTCGAAGAAGCCGGAGTTGAAGTCGAAGCCGGAGTTAAAGTCCGAGTCTTAGTCGAAGAAGTCAAAGTCTAAGTCCAAGTCTTAGTCGAAGAAGCCGAAGTCGGAGCCGAAGTCGGAGTCTGAGTCAAAGCCATAGTCGAAGAAGCCGAAGTCGAAGTCGGAGTCGAAGTCGTAGTCTCAGTCTCAGTCTAAGCCGTAGTCGAAGAAGCCGAAGTCTAAGTCCCAGTCCGAGTCAAAGTTAAATTAATGAAAAGGAGAACTAACATGCTTACTACTGCGCTCCGTCTCGACCGCGTCCTAGTCCTAGCGTGGCCGCCCGTCCGCTGCGCCTGCGGCCGGATGGTCGCCTTCGCCGTGAATCGCGGCGGGAAGACGCGCTGCGCCGAATGCGACGCGAAGGAGGAAAAATGGACGCCGCCATCGTCATCGTTATCTTCTTAATTCCGGCGATCGGGAAGACGCGCTGCGACGCGAAGGAGGTCCGATGGACGCCCTAATCGTCATTTTCTCGATCCTGGCGATCGCGGCGACGTTCGGGATTCTCGCGCTGGACTGGTGGGAGGACACGTGAGCGACGAGGTCCGTCTTCGCACGCTTCGTCCCGGCGACGGATTCGCGATCAAATTCGAAACGACGGACCGGATTTTGAACGGCTATTTAGTGGAAGTCAACAGCGGTTCGGCAACGGTCGAAGTTCTCGACCGGGCGGCCGGCGGAAGACAGTACTGGTGGTCGGACACGCTCGTCGTTCCGGACGGAACGACGCACGAGTCGAAATCGAAGTCGCCGGCAGAACCGGCGGAAGGAGAAGCAGAAATGGCAACGAAAAAAGTAGCGAAAGTCAAGAAGGAGCGCGCGGTTCCCGTATTCGAGATCAACGCGGAACGGGCGCGCGCGTTCCGCGACGGTAAGTACGTCGAGAAAGACGAGAAGGGGAAGTACGTCGCCGACGGGGCGAACGGGAAAATCATACAAGTCCTCCTGGAGAAGAAAAAACTCCCGTACGACGAACTTCTTTCCGAAGTCTTAAAAGCCGGGTTCAAGACGAAGCGGAAAGAACCGCGGATATACGGTTATCTTCGAAAACTCGTCGCCGCGCGGGTTCTTTCGAGAACGAATCCGGCGTGACGGAAAAAGGGAGGGTCCTTCGGGACTCTCCCTTTTTTTGCGTCACCACGGCCTCCCGAGGTGCCCCATCCGGACGTCGCTCGTCAGATTGAAGTTCATGAGATAATCGTAACTCAACCAGCAGAGCCCTTTCCCGACGGTGAGGTCCGGGGAGAAATTCGGGGCACCGCAGCCCCACTCGGGTCCCCAGGAATTTTCCGTCAGGACCGCGCCGGGATGCGGCGAGTTCGGGCACTGAACCTCGTCCGAGAATGCGATCAGCGAGTGCATCTCGTGGCCGCCGAGCTGCTGCTCGACCTCCAGGTTCGGATACGGAATCAGGCCGGATGCCGCGGCGGCGTCGTCCTCGAACGACTCGTAGACGGCGATGCCGATGACCCCCGTGTAGTTCGAGAGCACGCACGACTTGATGTTCGCGATGTTGTTTCCGATATTGTGGTGCGCGCCGCCGGGATACTTCTTCGCGGCTTCGAACTGCGCGGCGCTCGGTTTCGAAGTTATGTCATACGGCACGTAGCCCGGAACGTCGTTCGGACACCAGCCGACGCAGTTCGCGTCGTCCATCGCCGGGTCGGGAACTTCGAGGCTGGTCGAGACCAGTGCCCCGACGTCGCCCTCGTCGAACGTGCCCTCGCGGATTCTTTCTAGGGCGTAGGTGAACTCCGGCGCGAACGTAACCTCGACGCCCTTGAAGACCGAATAAAGTCTCCGCCCCATGTTCGTCGAGCCCTCCCCCGTGCACATGCCCTTGTCCCTCTGGTCCCTCCTGGTGCCGATCTTTCCGCCGACGACGGCGAACTTCGGAAACTCTCCGGCGCGGCGAACGAGATGCGCCGGAAACCCGTGGTCGTTCGGATTCGGTTTCGACGGGAAGGCGCCGTAGAGCCTGCCGGATTTCGATAGTTCTAACATTTTCGGTTCTCCTTTTTAAAAAGAGGGGCGGGGCAGCCCGCCCCTCCGAATTTTGCTACAGGTATGCCGACTTCGGAACGACGGCGCCGAACTTCACGCCGGCGTCGAGCACGGAGTCGAAGTCCCGCCTGAACGCCCGATTCGACCGCTTCTTCGCCGCGACGACGTGGGTCGCCCCGGCCACCGTGAACTTCGCGACCGCCGCGCGGAGCGTCGGCGTCGCGACCGCGGGCACTTCGTTGACGAACGCCTGAATCGTCGAGAAGATCACGTTCGCGAGGCCGACGACGATCGAAACGATCCCGCCGGGCACGGAAATCTGCTGGAGGAAGTTTCCGAAGTTCGAAACGATCGCGTTAAACGCCGCCTGAATCTTCGCGACCGCGCCCGCGGGCGGTGGGGTGATCGATTGATAGTCCTTTATCGCCTGCGTCAGGTCGGTAAAGCCCGTCATGACGATGTCGACGATTGCCTGAACCGGCGCGGCGATCGCGACTCCGTTCGACGAGAGGACCGATAGGATCGAGTTCACGGCGGATTCTCCGACCGGAACCCAGTTCAGAATATCCTGGTAAACGTTCCCGCAACCGGAAATTTCCATCGCGGGTCCGAAAAGCGCGGCGGCGCCGACGCCGAGGGCGATGTTCTTCAAGACCGCCCGGCGCGTCAGCGTTGGATTTGATTCCATGATTATATTTTCTCCTTTTCTTATTGTTTACTCCCGCCGTTAAGCGGCGGGACGTAATTCTTCAGGAACGGTATGAACGTCAGCAGCGAGTCCCCGACGACGCCCCAGGCGGCGGCGAAGATCTCGCTCGACGTCGAGACGGCGAACGACGTCGTCGTGACGCCCGCAAAGCTCAAGAGCGGCGCAAGATACTGCGGATAACCGCGAAGAAGCGCAAGAACTAAGGCCGAGATGAACAACCGCATCAGGATGACGAAAACGTTCGACTTTAAGACCGAGACTCTCGTCGTCGCCGAGTTCGCCGACGACCGGACTTGCGCGTCGACCTGCAGCGCGGCGTGGAGCGCGTAACCGACGAAGAAAACCAAGTACGAAAAGAAAACGTGCAAGTAGGGATTCATCCTGCCTCCTGTTTTTTATTTTTCGCCGACTGCGGCGTCTTCCGCGTCCTCGAAATTGTCTCCCTCGTCGCGAACGACGACGAGAACGTCGTCGCCGCTCTCGGCGACGCGCTCGCGCGCGAACCGAGGCTGAACGATGCAGCCCTCGCTGGCCGTTCCGGGATTCACGACGCTGTCACCGTGCATGAGGAATCCCGACCGGCCGAACATCTTGTTTTCTGGAAACGGCGTGAGCGGAAGAACCCTCGGTCCGTGCGTCACCGTGTCGACCGGTTTTCCGATTCGATAGCGGCCACGCGGAATCGGCCCGACATCGTGAACGTTCTCCATCTCCGGATTGTTCTTCCCCGCTCCGGCTCCGGAGTAGCCGAACGAAAGAATCTTCTCGTTCTGGTCTAATAGCGCGCCGTCGATTTGCCGATAAGTCCACATCGGTTAATTTCCTCCACAGGTCAGGGCGTCGTTCGTCGTCTCTGTCTCGACGACGGCGACCTTCGCCTGAAACGGGCACCAGAGCGAATCGACGGTCGACTCCGATTCGGCGACCGATTCGACTAACGAACGCGACGGCGCGATCGCATCCGCGGTCGACATCTTCTCCGCGACCGCCTCGAAGATCTTCTTCGGCGCCGAAACTACCACGGTGTCGATGCAGCTCGTCGTCTCGACTTCGTTCGTCCGCGGATTCCGGCGAACGGTGACGCAATTCTCCGATGCGGACGGCAGCGTCGCCGAAACCGAAACGGCGACCGACCGCGGCGGCGGGTTGACGTGCGGGCAACCGGCGAGAAGGACGGCGGCGAGCGGGATGAATTTTCTCATTTCTCCTCCTCGAAAAATTTCTCGTGCATCAATCTCGTTCGCTCCCGCGCGGCCGCCTCGCGGGCGACGTAGAGGCGGCCGAACTCGACGTCCTTCTCGAACTGCTCGGCCGCGTACTCGTGGCTGTTCATCGCGTTCGTATAAACCGCGTGCTCGCGCTTCGTCTCGCCGCAGGTCGCGACGAGAAGGATCGCCGCACCGTCGTCGCTTCGCCGCGCGTGGACGACGACCTCTAGGTCGCCGACGGTTTCGGATTTTAATTCTTTCATCACTGCACCCCCTCGATCCACGCTTGGTAAAGATCTAGTTCGACCGTCTGCGTCGTCCCATCGTTCCGGATAACCGCCGCCGAGACCCGGACCAGCGCCAGATTCTGGTTTATCGGCAGCGCGACCGTGTCGATCGTCAGCGCGCGCGTCGCGGCGTTCAGCGAAAAGATCGTCGTGTACGTGCTTCCGCCGTCGAGCGAGTATTGTATTTCTGCAGAGTTCGTATTCGCCGCGGTGTTCGTCGGAACCGCCGAGAGAACGTTAAGCGTTAGACTCTGCCAGGAGGCGGAATTCGGCGCCGCAGCACCGAGAACTAGGCTCGCGTTGCTGTTCGCGCTTCCGGCGTTGCTGATGGAAAGTTTCGCGTACGTCGTTAGATCCCCGTCGATCGCGTTATTCGCTCCCGTCAGCGAAGCCTGCGCCCCGCCCGTCGTCGGCGTCGTCGAACCGAAAAGAAAGATCATCCCGCTGCCGAACTGCGCCCCGACGCCGCCGTCGCCGTTCCCGGTCGAGTTCGGCGCCCCGGCGGCGGGCGTTAAGATCGACCCGATGAAGAACCGCGACGTGCCATCAAACGCATCTTCTTTCGTCGTCGTCGCACCGTAGGATGCCGAGCCGCCCGCGAGCGTCGGGTCGTCGACGTAGACGTAGTAGAGCGTCGAGTACGCGAGACCGGTCAGGGTCGCCGAATTGTAATTTATATCGGCGTTCGCCGCCATCTGCATCGTAAACGCCGCGATGACGATCGACGCGTTCGACCCGGCGTCGATCGCCGTAAGCGGATTCGTCGTCGGCCGATAGGCGGCGTAGGCCGGCGACATCGCTCCGAGAAAGCCCGTGTCGAGCGCGATCGCACCCGCCGTCCCGGCGAGCGTAAACGAATATGCCTTCACGCTCGCGAGCGATTGTTCGTTCTGCCCAAAAAGATTGAACGACGTAAACTTATAGTAGATCGTCTTCCCGACGTAGGACGGGTCAAACTGGTATTCGAACGACGCCTCGTCGAGCCGCGCGAAGAGATCACCCGTCGAGTGCGACCCGGCCGTCGTGTTATCCTGCCCGCGGTAGAGGGTCGTCAGGTTGTACTTATTTATTCCCGTCAGCGTCGCCGTAACGTAGCTGAGGAACTCGACCGTCGGGCCACCGGAAACGATAACGCACTCGCTGACGCCCGCCGCCGCGCCGGCGCTCGTCGTCGACGAAAGCGGCGTCGAGTCGGTCGTCTCGACCGAAAGCGTGTGCCCCGTGTCCGGATTCGCGCCGCCGTAGGAGGCGAGATTCGCCGTTAGGAGCCCCATCCGCGCGGGGAAGTTCACGGTGGCTTGCAACTGATAGTTCGTCCCGTCGAACGAGACCCAGACGTGGCAGCCGCCCCAGTTTTCGTTCGAACCGTTGACGAATCCGTACAGCATGTTCCCCTGCTGCAGTGCATAGCGCGCCGTCCCCTCGAAGACGATCGCCGACGTGTCGCCCGGGTCGGCCTGGCCGGGCGGCGGCGGCGGCGGCGCGGCGGCTTCCTTCGGGTTTATCGCCGGCGTCGCAGCACCGTAGATGAAATCCTCGGCCGTAATCGTCAGGCCGCGAACCGGGTCGTCCGTAATCTGCTGGATTCTGACCGGAAATTGGTCGTAGCCAAGCCCGGCGTCAGTTATAGTTACGACGTCCATCGGTTCGAGCTTCGCGAGGCGGCTCGGAACGCGGAACTGATAAGTCGACCGAATATAGACGTAGCGCTGGAGACGCATCGAGGCGGCGTACTGCGCCGCCGCGAGCGTCGTGATAAAGTCCCACTGCTGCGGGTCTTCTCGGCGAAGCTGCCCGAACCGCTGAATCGACCCGTCGTCCTGCTCGTAAATCAATTCAGTGTTATAGTCGTTAAGGCGCGACGAGTAGGCGACCTGGACCTGGTTCCAGGCGTCTGCCGACGATAACCGCGAGACCTTCACTGGGTCATCGTTTTCGCCGTCGACGAGAAAATCATCGTCCGTAAGGTCCGCAACCGGGTCGGTCGGCGGCTGATAGAGCACGCCGTTTCCGACCGCGCTCGAATCACCGTAGGGCACGAACTTCAGGAGCCCCTCGGAGTAGAACGCAGCGGTCATTCCGGCCTCTAACCACCGCGAAATGACCGACGCCGCCGTCTGCTGGTTTTCGAGAAGTACGGAGATGAAGAACGAATTCGCCGTCCAGCACGCGCGGGCGAGCGACGCCGCGCCGAGGCCCGCCGCCGCGCTGCTTCCCGGAAGCGCCGTCAGCGGGAAGCCGATGCCGTAGGACGGGTCGGCGAGAATCGCCGTTATCGCGTCCGCCGGGTTGACGTCGACGATTCCCGCGCCGAACTGATATGCGCCGGCGACCTCGAAGTTGTAGTTCGGCAGCGTCGGCGAGTAGCCGAGATAGAGTTGCGAGCTGGCAATCATCGCCAGCTGCGTGTAACCTAACGCCTCGGACGGGTGCTTCGACGTCAGGTAGCTCCACGGAGATTGACCCTTCGCGCCGCCGATCAGCGTAAGGTTTATGTGCTGCGGCGCGTTGTTGTCCGTATTCGGGTCCGTGTACTCGTACGAGATGACGATCGCCGCGCCCGCGTCGCCCGAGTAGAAATTATAGACGCCGCTCCCGGCGTAGTGATATTGCCCGGCGGCCGCCGGCGAGCCCGAAACCGACGTAAAGCCGACGCCGCTCGGCGAATACTTCACGCCGAGATCCTTCTTAAAGACCGCGGCGTTCTGCACCGTCACGTTATACGGTCCCGAGAACGGAACGATCGAGAGCTCGTCGGTCGCGAGAACGTAGCGATAATAGCTGTAGTTGACCTGAACCGTATTCCCCGAGTCCGCCGTCGCGAACGTGTAGACACCCGTGCCCGGATTGACCGAATACTGCCCCGACGACGGCGTCGCGGGAAGATTCCCTCCGTACCAGATCGAGCTAGAATTCGAGCTCGGATAGACGCCGACGCCGGCGATTCCCGGCTGCCCGGTCGCGATCGCCGAGTCGGTCCCGGAGTAGACGCTCGTCCCGTTTATCAGCGCGGTAATCGTCGTTCCGTTCGCTTCGAGATAAAGCGTGTCGTATTGCACCAGCGCGTGCGCGCCCGAAGCGAGCGACGTCGCCGTCCCGGAAACTATCTTCAAGACGTGATAGGTCGTCGACGTGCAGTAGAAGACGTAGGCGGTCTCGCCCGAAGCCGCGACGCGGACCGCGACGCCGAGACCGTCGCTCGCGTTCGTCCCGACGATGTTCGCCGTCGCCTTCGCGAACTGATTCGCCGTGAACGTATAGGCGTTCCACCAGGCGAGCGCGCGACCGCCGCCTCCGACCGTCGCGATTTGAAGACACGCCTCGGCGGTCGAGAACGAGCCGTCGTTGACGGTCCAGTTCGGGCTGAGCACCGAGTCGAGAAACGTGTCCGAGGCAATCACGGCGGAGACGGGCGTCATCGCGACGAGCGTCGTTCCAGAAAGCGTCGTCGGCCCGGAGCTGCCGTAATCGTCGACCGGATAGCTGTACGACGTCTGAACGCCGACGCCCTGGTCCGAGGCGAGCACGGACGCCAACGTCGGCTTGAACGACGGCGGGCTGCCCGAAAGCGTCGTCGTCTCGCTCGTCGACTCGACGACGAATTTCCCGGTGTTATCCCAGACCGAGAGCAGCGCCGAAAGCGGCCCCATCGACAGGACGGCCATGATCGACGCCGTGTAGACGTACTGCGAGCCGCCCTTCCCGAGCCCCTTCCCGCCCTGCTGCTTTGCCTTGTTCGCCGTGAAGTCGTTATAGTAGATGAGCTTCGCCGTCGTGCGGTGCTGCCCAAGCAGGATCGGCAGCGGGATGCCCTTGATCGCCGCGTTCGTCCTGATCGCGTGGAACTTCTCGACGACGTTTTGTCTGGCCCCGAAGCCCATAAGTTAAGTTACCAATTCTCCATTCCTCAAAAACCCATGCCACTGAGGAGTTAATATCGATCCTGCGCCAGCGGCGCAGGTGTCGCCATTCTTATCCACGGTCAGATTCGGAGGCTCTCCATGCCTTATCCAGCACTTATGAGATTCATTTGGCCGCGTGCAATTGCTTGCCGGACCATCTATATGCCAGTCGTGCCCAATTGGAACGCGGCAGATAATCGCCCTGCCATCAGGTCCGCACCGGCTGGAAACATTGTGGAACCAGGTGGCATCCCACATGGCGCCATCTGGAGCGTCTCGCAGCGTCATCTCCTCGCCGGTATCCGTTCGTCGATAAATATGGGAAGAGAAAAGTTGACGCTCGTCGGAATCTATAAACTTATAACCACAAGAACAATGCGTTGGCCAGCGAGGATCTCCGATGAAATCATTTGCGGTCTTTCCATCATCAACCCAGTGCTTTTTATCGGCGTCAAATTTTTCAGCGCTTTCTCCAATTTCAATCATAGCGTCGTGGTACGACATCGACCCGGAGCAGGGTAAATTTCCATTATACCGCCTAAGGTATAGTTTCTGACGATCAGTTGGTTCAAGCCAAAAACATTTTATTCCCATATTTCAAACAGCGTAAAATACCGCCGCTCCCTTCTTCGGAGAAATCCCTCCTCGGTCCCGTGCGAGCCGACGACCCCGCGGTCGCGAATCGGGTGAATCACGTATTCCGGCCAGCGGACGACGATCGCACCGTGCGAGAACGACCGCCCGACCTTGTAGAGCACGAAGTCCGCCGGCTTGACGGCCGCCTCGGTTATCTCCCGCGCGTAGCGAAGAATCGTCGGAAGATAGAGCTCCGCGTTCGAGTGAAGCATAATCTGCGGCGAATACGGCGGCGGGTCGGGAATCTCGTCGAAGAGCCTGGACTCATTCACGACGCGAATCGGAAAATATGCGCAGTCGACGCCGACGCCTTTTATGCCGCAGCAGTCGTGGAAGGGCGTATTAATCCAGGTCAGGGCGACGACAACGATGCGCTCGCGAAGTTTCCGCTCCACCGTGCTACATAGTTCCTTTTCAAATTGTTCTATAGTTAACGTCATAGTAATTTTACCTAGACCGCAAACTCAGGATTCGGCACGTACGGTTGTCCACCGTAATGAGATAGGTTACTGAATCTTCCCGAGCACGTCGCCTGCGTCTTATCGCATCCCTGATACATCGTAAACCCGTCGCCGACCGTCAGCGGCAGTGGCGTCTTTCCGTAAAGCACGACCTGTGTCGTCGACGGCTGCGACTTTATTCCGACCGAGATCCCCGCGTTCTGACCGGACGTGAACGTTAAGAATCCCTGCGCGTAGGCGCTCGCCGCCACGGCGGAGTTCAAGTTGATCGTGTCGGTCGTCGACCCGGACGCGACCGTTCGCGAAGCGGAAAAGCTCGCGGGATTTAAAGTACAGCCGGACCGCGTCCCGTAGAGTGCGTACTCCTCGATGTCGTAGAGCGTGTGCCGACAGCCGGTTTGAATCACCTTCGGCGGGGTCTTTGCGTTCAAGAGATAGAGAAGGTCGCCAACGCGGAATTCGAATTTCGACCGCCCCGCCTGCTGAAAGTCTAGGATTCGCCCGACGAACTTCGTCTCGACGCCGCGCGACGTGTTCGGCGGCTCATTTGCGGCCCAGTATGCCGTGTAGATCGTCACGGGAGCCCAGTCGAGAATCCCGGCGAGCGCGACGTTGATTATCGGCACCGTCGAGCCGGGAAATAAAACGCTTTGGTCGGCGAGCATCGTCAGACTGACGTCGCTCGCCTGAAGGCTGAAGCCCGCGGCCGATTTTATCGCCCCGCGCTGCCACGCGCCGTAGAGCGACGCGTAGTAGACATTTCCCGAATACGTCAGGTCGACCTGCGAGCTCGTCGTTCGAAGAACCTGTCCGTTTATCAGCGTGATCGCGAAAAGATCCGCGCGGCCGTAGTCGACCGCCGTTTCGAGAAAGTTGTA
>Ga0335085_10005282_pt1 | contig 20843 bp, 16 predicted proteins | sample Lox_Sample_45_FD_206712 | JGI IMG/M metagenome (GOLD analysis project Ga0335085, IMG submission 206712) | Soil microbial communities from Loxahatchee National Wildlife Refuge, Florida, United States - Lox_Sample_4.5 | ecosystem: Environmental > Terrestrial > Soil > Wetlands | place: USA...
TGCCGAACGCAGCCTAAAATCCTCGTCAAAGGCCAGTACACCTGCGGATAAATTGGCGAGGACGCTCTCCAGGTAGGCCTTGGCCGTTTGCAGTTGTTCCTGATGGCGTTCCGCTGTGGCTCTTGCTTCCGATAATTGTTGTGTCATATCGTTGAACGACTGCATCAATATGCCGAGTTCATCGCGGCTTTTTACTTGGGCCCGTTGACTGAAATCGCCTTGTGCGACTGCGCGCGTACCTTCAGCTAAAACTTCAAGCGGAGCGCTTAAGCGCTCACTAATGAGAAACGCCAGCGCCAGGGCCGAGAGCCAAGCAAGCAGCAGCGTAAGCGTCAACGTCAAAGCATAGAGCCGCTTTAATCCAAGGCGGGACAGGGAAAGTTCCTGGTAATCGCGATATACCGATTGCACCGTCTCAGCATCTCGCGCCAATTGCTGGGGCACGGGTTGTAGCAGCTGCAACACGCGCATGTCGTCGTTCAGGCTTAACACATTCACCGGTACCACCACACGCAGAAAAAGGCCTTTGCCTGGAATCGTATCAATACTACTGTACGATTGCTGCTGGCGAAGCTGCTTCAGTAAAACGGTGTTCGGCAAATCCGGCATTAACACATTGCGCTCGCTCGTGGAAAAAGCGATTATATTGCCGCGCTGGGTGAACAATGTAGCTTCCTGTACGCCAAGCTGCTCGCGCAAATTGTTAATCGCGGTAAGGCGCTCGGCCGCAGGAACTTCGGATAGCGATAACGCTGCCGTGTCCGCTTTCTTGCTCAGGTCCTTGAGCATGTTGTCAAGCGTGGTGCGGCCCAAACTCAAGCCGCCTTCCAGCGCCTTGTCCACGCGCACATCGAACCAAGACTCGATGCTCTTCGCCAGAAACTGAACCGACACACCGTAAACCAGGGCACCGGGCAGTACCGCCATCAGCGAGAAGAACAGCACGAGGCGCAACGTAAGCTTGGAACCGAATACGCGGGCCGCAAGCTTCTTGCGCAGCACTGACAATTGATAAACCACCAAGCCCAACAAACACAGCGCCATGACCCCGTTTAATGCCAGCAGCAACGGGTAATTCCGGGCAAACAAAGCGGTGTTCGCGCTGGCCGTGGACAGCAAGAACAGAAAGACTGCACCTAAGCCTAGACACAGGATCAGGAAGTATTTCATGTCTCGCCCCCGCTCACGGCGTAACCTCCCAGCGGTACCAGTCTGAGCTTAAGGACCAATCATCCGACGCCAGCGCATTCACCTGAAATGGCTTCGGCAGCTGTGACAGATCGAGTTTCATGCGCAACGCAGCAGTATATTTCTGGTTTTTTTGGAGCGCATCCTTATCCGCCACCAGACGGTCATGCATCTGACTCATCACATCCACCGCTTCGCCCAGGGTGGCGTAATTCTGGAACAGCGACCCTGCACTCAAGCGATACTGCCTGGTAAGCGCGTTATAGCTCAGCTTGAATTGCTGATGCAGCTCTACCACTTTTTTATCGAACCAATACCATCGCGGGTGCACCAATTCGAACTCGGTGACGAAATACAATGCCACTCCTTTATTGAGCGCGTCTTCCAGAGTGTTGGTCAAATTGATATCGAACTCGGCGTTAAGCCGGTAGCCATCCGAATCCACGTCTAGCTGCGCGCTGCGCACCTGGATGCCTTCGGCAAACAAGCTCCCCGGAGCTAAAGCAAGCCAGAACACGACCGCGCAGGTAATCCTGCTCCAGCGCCGCAAAATCAATAACGGTCTAATTCTTGCGGAGCAGGGCGTAGAAGAAACCATCATGCTGGCTATCGGGTAGCAATTGACTTTGCGCGTTGAGCGGCAGAAGCTCGGAGTTGCGGTGGCGTTCCAGAAATGCGTCGACTTGCCGGCCATTTTCTTCGGCGAAAACCGAGCATGTAACATACAGCAATTTACCACCTATATCCAGGCATTGCCACAATGCATCCAACATGCGCCGCTGGACGGCGGCGTACTGCGCGATGTCGGTCTCGCGTCTCAACCACTTGATGTCAGGGTGACGGCGCGCGACACCTGACGCCGAACAAGGAACATCCGCGAGGATGCGCTGGAAAAGTTTACCCTTGCACCAACTTGAAGGATTCGCGGCGTCGCCGCAGATAACACGAGCTTCAAGCTTCAATCTTCGCAAATTCTCCTCAACGCGCCGCAATCGCTCCGGGTCATTGTCCAGCACAGTAAGCTGAACGTCCGCCAATTCGAGTATGTGCGTAGCCTTGCCGCCTGGGGCGGCACACGCGTCAAGAACTTGCATTCCCGGTTGTACGTCCAGCAGCGGCGCAGCCAACTGCGCTGCGGCATCCTGAACCGTAACCATGCCTTCGGCAAAACCGGGGAGATTCGCGACCGCAATGGCGTGCTTGAGCAGCAGCGCTTCGCCGCCAAGGTCTTGCGCTTCGATACCGGCATTTTTCAGCAGCATTTGGTAGTCGCGCTTTGCAATGGCGCGGCGGTTAACCCGCAGCGTCATCGGGGGGTGGAGGTTGGAAGCTGTTAGAATTGCGTCGTAGTCGCGCGGAAATTGCGCTTTGAGTTTGTCTATCCACCATTGTGGATGCGAATATCGGCCGACCTCATCGGCTGCGGCCAGCGCCTGAAGGGTTTCCCGTTTGCGCAGGAAGTTGCGCAATACGGCGTTCACCAGCCCCATCGCGCGCCTGTGATGGAGCGTCGCTGCGGTCTTCACCGCATGGTCCACGACTGCATACGGCGCGGCTCTCGTGTGTTGCAGCTGGTACAATCCAACCAAAATCAATGCGCGCAGCTGCTGATCACGTAGCGGCTTATCCAGCAGATGTTCAACAAGCGCTTGCAACCCCCCATAGAACCGCAGTGTACCGTAGCTCAAGTCTTGAATAGCGGCGCGTTGCTGCGGGCTCAAGTTTTGCTGGCGTTGCCACAAGGAAGAGAGGACTTGCGACAGATTCCGCCCGGCCAAAGTCTGGTGCACCGCGAGGCTGGCCAAGCGCTGTATTTCGACCATCGCATCCGCCAGGGGGCGATCTATGCTTTGTTCGCCATAGCCAAAAGACGCGCGATGCGTTCCTGAGTTGACGGATGGGTGCTAAATAGCCCCTTTACGCCGCCACCGGAGAGCGGGTTGATGATCATCATTTGCGCCGTCTCGGGATGCAATTCCGCTGTTGGCATCGGTTGGCCTCGTGCGTAGCGTTCGATTTTCTCCAACGCGGAGGCCAAAGCCTGTGGATCTCCCGAGACTTCGGCGCCGCCGCGGTCCGCGTCGAATTCACGTGACCGGGAAATCGCAAGTTGTATCAACATCGCGGCGAGCGGCGCCACGATCAGTACGAGCAGGGCTACCAGAGGATGCACATTGCGCTCATTCTGGTTGCTGCCTCCAAACAGCAGGCCCACTTGCGCTATGGAGGAGATCGCGCCGGCGATAGTTGCCGAAATAGTCGAAATAAGAATATCGCGGTGCTTCACGTGCGACAGCTCGTGGGCCAGCACACCCCGCAGCTCACGTGGGGTAAGTAATTGCAAGATTCCGGATGTGGCGGCTACCGCGGCATGTTCTGGATTGCGACCGGTGGCAAAGGCGTTAGGTTGCGTTTCATCGATCACGTACACCTTCGGCATCGGAAGCTGCGCGCTTTGCGTAAGTTCACGCACCATCCTGTAAAGCTGCGGCGCGCGGTGTTCATCTACCTCCCTGGCACGGTACATTCTGAGGACCATTTTATCGGAGAACCAATAAGCCGCAAGGTTCATGGCGCAGCCCAAAACCAAAGCCACCGCCATCCACGAGATGCCACCCAGCAACAGTCCGACCGCACCGAACAGCGCGACGATCGCGGCCATCAGCAACGTAGTTTTAACCCAATTCCCCAACATCGATGTTTCCTCAGCACATGTTCAACGACGCCCGCGTTAATTAGATAATGCCGCTCGTAAAAAAATTCAAGCGCCGAGACAAATACCCGGTTTCAGCCTCATCCCTTTAAGAAATTCCCGCACCGGCAGGCGCTTGCCGCCCGCTCGTTGCGCTTCCTCAACGCGCATCGCTCCCGCTCCGCATGCAACGACCAAACTTTCGTCATCGATGCTGATGATTTCTCCGGGTTTCCCGCGACGACCGTGCTCCAGCCGCGCTTTCCAGATTTTCAACGTTTCACCATCTAACGAGGTGTAAGCTCCAGGTTTTGGATTGAACGCGCGTACTGCGCGCTCAATTTGCAGCGCCTCGTTTTTCCAATTGATGCGCGCATCTTCCGTCTCTAGTTTGCCGGCGTAGCTTGCGCCATGCTGCGGTTGCGGCTGCGGCCTGAGTTCCCCGCGCTCGAGCCCGCGTAATGCGAGGACAATCGTTTCTCCGCCTTGCTGCGCAAGTTTGTCATGCAGGGTCTGAGCGGTGTCGTCTGCTGCAATCTTCATGCGGCTTTGCATTAACACAGGCCCGGTATCCAATCCCTCGTCCATTTGCATGATGCTGATGCCGGTCTCCTTATCCCCCGCAAGCAGCGCGTGCTGAATCGGGGCCGCGCCCCGCCATCTCGGCAACAGCGACGCATGGATATTGATGCAGCCCAGTCGTGGCACGCTTAATACGGCTTTCGGGAAAATCAATCCGTATGCAGCAACCACGATCACGTCCGGCGAAAGCTTTTTCAGTACCTCCAGTAGACCCGGTTCTTTCAGGGATTGCGGTTGGAGCAAGTTGAGTCCGTGCTTTAACGCCAGCCCTTTCACGGGGCTCGCCTTTGGTGCCAAGCTGCGCCCGGCGGGACGATCTGCGCGAGTGAGCACTAACTCCGGCTTGAAGTCGAAGCGGAGCAGCTCATCTAATGCGCGCGCCGCAAAATCAGGGGTGCCCGCAAAGACTAATTTCATTACATTATCTTGCGCCGCATTTTTTTGAGCTTGCTAAGTATTCTTGCTTGCTTGAGGCGAGAAAGATATTCCACGAATACCTTCCCTTTAAGATGATCGATCTCATGTTGGATACACACCGAAAGCATTCCGTCAGCATCCAGGCTAAACGCTTTCCCCTCGCGATCCAGTGCCCGTACTGTGACACGCTCGGCGCGCTGCACCTTTTCAAAAATCCCCGGCACTGAAAGGCAGCCTTCCTCACAATCGGAAGTCCCCATGCTTGCCAGAATTTCCGGATTGATCAGCGTTAGCAGCTTGTCGTGCGTTTCCGAAATGTCGATCACGATGACTTGCTTGTGCACATCCACCTGAGTCGCCGCCAAGCCCACGCCTGGAGCGGCATACATAGTTTCCGCCATATCCGCCACCAGCTTTTTTATTTCGTCATTCACCGCTGCCACGGGTTGGGCGAGGGTATGCAGGCGCGCATCCGGGTATTGCAAAATTCTCAAAAGTGCCATTTTCGCTTGCTAATTTAATAAACCACATGCAGAATTTAGACTAACTGCTGATTTCTTATGACGTATGATACACTTTGGGTATCGCAGAATTTCAGGTTTGAATTACCGCGAGCGGGGATTCCGATGGCCAATATTCACATTATATCGCTGATTCTGATCTCGGGTTTGCTTACTGCGCAAGCGGCGGCTGACGAGCCTGCGCAAGCACCCGCGGATGAGCCTGCGCAAACGACAGCGGATCAGCCTGCGCAAACAACAGCAGCAGATGTACCTACACAATCGGCAGCGGAGCAACCGGTCAGGCTGCAAGACAATCCCCCAGACCGCTATGTCGTGGTAAAGGGTGATACGTTGTGGGGAATCTCGAAACGCTTCCTCAAAGATCCTTGGCAATGGCCGCAAATTTGGGGCATGAACCGGGACGAAATTAAAAATCCGCATCTAATTTACCCGGGTGACGTCATTATGCTCGATCTGTCGCACCGCGCGCCTGAACTGCACTTGCTGAAGGGCGAGCAGGTGAGAGGCGCGGTTGTCGAGGGTCGGGAAACCGTAGAGGGTAGGGAAACCGTTAAGCTAAGCCCGCATATGCGTGTAGAAGCCCGGGAGCGCGCTCCGATACCCACCATCCCGCGGGCTGCCATTGAACCTTTCCTAAGCCAGCCCTTGGTCATTGAAGCCGGTGGGCTTAATGGCGCGCCGCGCATTGTTGCCACGGAAGACGAGCGTGTTGTGCTGGGAGGAGGCGACCGTGCCTATGTATACAGATTACCCGCAAACGAGGGAGCCGATTGGCAAATCTATCGCCCGGGCAAAAAACTGGTTGACCCGGAAACCGGCGAACTCCTCGGTTACGAAGCCATTTATCTTGGCGAAGCAAAAGTCCTTAAATTTGAGACCCGAGTAGATATGGCGAGTCCGATCGAGATCACCAAATCCGTCCAGGAAATTAATGCCGGAGACCGTCTAGTCACAGCCACCCGGGTTTCAATCGATAATTACGTACCGCATGCACCGGAAAAATTCATCAGGGCACGCATCATATCGCTTTATGGTGGGATCTCGGAAGCCGGCCAAGACACTATCGTCACGCTCAACAAGGGAACACGCGATGGTATTGAGAGAGGAGATGTGCTCGCCCTTTACCGCCGCTCGCCGCCAGTGAGAAACCCAAAGGGCGAAATCGTTCTGCGGATTCCCGATGAGCGCTATGGGTTGTTGATGGTGTTCCGCACCTTTCAAAAAGTCTCTTACGGGCTCGTCATGCAGATCACGCGCCCGGTGCATGTGTTGGACGCGGCACAGACGCCTTGACTTAACACGCCACGCTTGGCTGTCAGCAAATGCAGCCCGACAAGGACACTGAAAACTGGCTTGCGTTAAGCCTAGTGCCAGGGTTGGGAAACGAATCGTGCCGCAAACTTCTGCTGGCCTTTAAGGAACCCGATGCAATTCTGCGCGCGAGCCACTCGCAGCTTGCCCGCGTGGTTTCGAGCGAGCTTGCCGGCAGCATCACTCAAGGCGCGGACCGCAGCGCAATTCTAGGCGCGCTCAAATGGCTTGAACAGGATCGGAACTCTCTGATCACGATCGCTGACGATGAGTATCCCAGACTCCTGCTGCAAATTCCCGATCCGCCGCTTCTTTTCTATGTCAAAGGCAGGCGCGATCTTCTTAACTTTCCGTCGCTGGCGATAGTCGGCAGCCGCAACGCCACTCCGCAAGGCATTGCCAATGCCGAAAGCTTCGCGCGTAATCTCAGCGACGCTGGCCTGACCATTTTGAGCGGTCTCGCCGTTGGCATCGATGCTGCCGCGCATCGCGGCGGGCTTAACGGCGCAGGTTCGAGCATTGCAGTCGTCGGCACGGGACTGGATATCGTATATCCCGGGCGCAACCGTGATTTGGCGTACATGCTCGCCGAGCGCGGAGCGCTGATTTCCGAGTTTCCGCTGGGCACACCCGCTATCGCCAGCAATTTCCCCCGGCGCAACCGCGTCATCAGCGGTATGGCGCGCGGCTGCCTGGTTGTCGAGGCCGCGCTTTCAAGTGGATCGCTGATCACTGCGCGCTGCGCACTGGAGCAGGGCCGCGAGGTATTTGCCATTCCAGGATCCATCCATTCCCCGCTTTCCAAGGGCTGTCACGCGTTGCTTAAGCAGGGCGCAAAACTCGCGGAAAGCGTACAGGACATTCTTGAAGAAATCGGCTGGCAAAAAGCCCAAGACAATAGGGTGTTGGTCGGTCGTGAGGAGGAGACCTTGCCTTTGCTCGATCATTTGGGATTCGACCCATGCAATATCGACACGCTGTGCGCACGCAGCCAGCTTTCCCCTGATGCGGTTACTGCAATACTCCTGAAACTCGAACTCGCGGGCCGCGTGGCCGCGCTTCCCGGCGGGCTATTTCAACGACTGCATTGATTGCGCGTCACCGTAGCTGACATATACGTGATGCAAATTTCTTGCTATCACTGCAAATAGTTTTTATCATCTTGCGCTTTATTCCCGCCGTTGAAAGCGCATGTCCAGCAATTTAATGATCGTGGAGTCACCGTCCAAGGCCAAGACGTTAAAGAAATATTTGGGCCGTGATTTCGAAATTCTCGCCTCGTTCGGCCATGTGCGTGACCTGATACCCAAACAAGGCGCGGTCGATACCGCACATGGCTTCGCCATGAAATACCAATTGATTGCACGCAATCATAAGCACGTTGAAGCGATTGCCAAAGCAGTTGCCAAGGCAGGCACCGTATTTCTAGCGACTGACCCGGATCGCGAAGGCGAGGCGATCGCATGGCACATTACCGAAATCCTCAAATCGCGAAAGCTCCTTAAAAAAAAGATGCCGAAGCGCGTGGTATTTTACGAGATCACCGAATCTGCGGTGAATTCCGCAGTCAATGACCCGCGCGAAATATCAATGCCGCTGGTCAATGCCCAGCAGGCGCGCCGCGCGCTCGATTACTTGGTGGGTTTCAATTTATCGCCGTTGTTGTGGCGCAAGATTCGTCCGGGTCTGTCTGCGGGTCGCGTGCAAAGCCCGGCTTTGCGCCTAATTGTGGAACGGGAGCAGGAAATCGAGACATTCCGTCCGCAAGAATACTGGACGGTTCATCTTGACACGCACAAGGAAAAACAAAGATTCAAGTCCCGGTTATTTCAATATCATGGTGAAAAACTTGAGCAGTTCAGCATCGGGAATGAAGACGCACAGAAAAGAATAATTCAGGAATTAAGCGCCGCTGATAACGCGCGCGTGGAAAAGGTCGACAAGAAACGTAAACAGCGCTCGCCTGCACCGCCGTTTACGACATCGACACTTCAGCAGGAAGCGGTGCGCAAGCTTAATTTGTCGACGGGGCGCACCATGCGCATTGCCCAGCAATTGTATGAAGGCGTGGACATCGGCGGGACCGGCGTTGGCCTCATTACCTACATGCGGACTGATTCGCTTTCTTTGGCCAATGAAGCTATTGCCGAAATTCGCGAATACATTAGCAAGAATTTCGACGTCGAGTACCTTCCAAAATCAGCCTTGCGTTACAAAAGTAAATCGAAAAATGTGCAGGAAGCGCATGAGGCTATCCGTCCTACTTCGATAATCCGCACCCCAGAAAGTGTTCGGCAGTATCTTAGCGCGGAACAGGCGAGACTTTATGAAATGATCTGGAAACGCACGCTGGCATGCCAGATGAGCCCCGCTAAATTCGACGTTACAAGCTTGGATATCAGCGCGCTAAATGCCGACAACTTGTTCCGCGCGAGCGGGCAAACGCTCGCGTTTCCCGGTTTTATCGCCGTTTATCAAGAAGAATTCGACGAGCAGGAAGAACCGGCGGAGGGACGCTTACCGGAACTGCAGGTCGGCGATGTGCTGCCAATCGACAAACTGTACGGCGAGCAGCATTTCACGCAACCGCCGCCCCGCTACACTGAGGCAAGCCTGGTCAAAACGCTCGAAGAGCACGGCATTGGGCGGCCGTCGACCTACGCCAGTATCATCTCGACTTTGCTCGAACGCGAGTATGCCGTCCTCGACAAGAAACACTTCTTGCCTACCGACGTTGGCCGGGTGGTAAACAGATTCTTGACCGAACATTTCACCCGCTACGTCGATTACGATTTCACCGCCAAGCTTGAAGACGAGCTTGATTTGGTTTCTACCGGCAAGCTCGACTGGATTCCGCTGCTGGAAAATTTCTGGGAGGGCTTTAGCCGGCTGATCGAGGACAAGAAAAATTTGTCGCGCAAGGAGGTAACACAAGAGAAGTTGGACGAGGTCTGTCCAAAATGCGGAAAGCAGCTCACGGTTCGATTGGGGAAACGCGGCAAATTTGTGGGTTGTAGCGGTTTTCCGGCTTGCGACTATACGCGCAGCCTGAACGGAGAGCCGGAAACCGTGGAATCGGCGCAAATGGTGGAAGGCCGGCTTTGCCCCAAATGCGGCAGTGCCCTGATCATCAAAAACGGGCCTTACGGCAAGTTCATTGGTTGCTCGTCTTACCCGAAATGCAAATTCATCGAGTCGCTTAACAAGCCGCGCGACAGCGGCATCGCCTGCCCACAATGCAAGGTCGGCAGCCTGATCGAGCGCAAGAGCCGCTTCGGCAAGGTTTTCTACGCATGCAGCACGTATCCAAAGTGCAACTATGCGATATGGAACCCGCCAGTGCTTGAGTCATGCCCGAAGTGCAAGTGGCCGATCTTGACTCTAAAAACGACCAAGCGCCACGGCTCCCAGCGAGTGTGTCCGGTAAAGGAATGTGGATACAGCGCTGCGGCGTAAGCCTCATTGCTGCTATACGTCGAGGTTGCGCACCCCCAACGCATTATTTTCGATAAACGCGCGCCTGGGCTCGACGACGTCGCCCATCAGAGTTGTAAAAATGCCGTCGGCGCTGATTGCATCTTCGATCTGAATGCGCAGCAGCCGCCGGCTTGCCGGATCCATGGTGGTTTCCCACAGCTGCTCGGGATTCATCTCTCCCAATCCCTTGTAGCGCTGAACCGAAATACCTTTCTCAACCTCTTGCAACAGCCAATCCAGCGCTTGCTTGAATTCAGTGACCTGACGTTGCTGCTCGCCGCGCTTCACATAGGCACCGTTGCCCAACAGCCCCTGGAGCAACTGCGCAGTGCGTTTTATTTGCTCATAATCACCGCTTTGCAAAAAGTCCTGGTCAAGCAAGGTAAGCCGCAGGTTCCCGTGTTGCGTTTTCTTTAGAAGTAACTGGTGCCTTTCATTTTTTTCGTCGTACTGCGCTTCGATTTGCAGATCATCTTTTCGCACCAGCGCTGCCAGCGTGGCGGCGCTTTTCTTCGTTGCCGCCGGGTCCGATAAATCAATCTCAGGCTGCTTAAGCAAAGCATACAGCACTGCCGGATCAATGATCTGACTTAGACGCTCGATAATGGCCTCGACAAGTAAATACTCCTTGGCTATTTTTTCCAGCGTCTTCTTGTTGAGCGGTTTGGCGTTTTCAGAGGTGTAAAGTTCCGCATCGCTTAACGCCAAGTGCAGCAGATATTGCTTGAGTTCATGGTCATCCTTGATATAGCGCTCTTCCTTGCCATGCTTCACCCGGTAAAGCGGCGGCTGGGCGATGTAGATGTGGCCGCGCTCCACGAGCTCGGGCATCTGCCGGTAAAAGAAAGTGAGTAGAAGCGTACGAATGTGCGAGCCATCGACGTCGGCATCGGTCATAAGGATTATCCTGTGGTAGCGCAGTTTGCTGACGTCCTTGTCATCGCCAATTCCGCATCCCAACGCGGTAATAAGCGTCGCGACCTCCTGCGAGGAAAGCATTTTGTCCAGGCGTGCTTTCTCCACGTTTAAAATTTTGCCCTTGAGCGGAAGAATTGCCTGGAACCTGCGGTCGCGGCCTTGTTTCGCCGAACCTCCTGCTGAATCGCCCTCCACTAGATATAGCTCCGACAGCGCCGGGTCCTTTTCCTGACAGTCCGCAAGTTTGCCGGGTAAACCCATGGAGTCGAGCACGCCTTTTCGCCGTGTCATGTCGCGCGCCTTGCGTGCCGCTTCACGCGCTCGCGCCGCTTCAATGATCTTGCTGGTAATCACCCGCGCTTCGTTCGGCTTCTCCAGCAGGAATTCCATTAGTTTCTGTGCCACGATCTCTTGGACCACCGGCTGTATCTCGGAACTCACCAACTTGTCCTTCGTCTGCGATGAGAACTTGGGCTCGGGTGCTTTAATCGAAAGCACACAGCACAGACCTTCCCGCATATCATCCCCGGTTGTTTCCACCTTGGCTTTCTTGGCGATTTCGTTCTGCTCAAGATACTGGTTGAGGGTGCGCGTCAGCGCCGCCCGCAGCCCGGTCAGGTGGGTGCCGCCATCGCGCTGCGGAATATTATTGGTAAAGCACTGGACCGACTCCTGATAAGAGTCGTTCCACTGCATCGCGACCTCGACGGTAATTCCTTCCTTCTGACCCACAGCATGAAAAATCGTATTGTGCAAAACATTCTTATTGCGATTCATAAACTCGACAAAGCCTTTAACACCGCCGGTAAACCCAAAAGTTTCTTCCTTGGCAGAACGCTGATCAACCAGCTTAATCTTTACACCGTTATTGAGAAACGACAGTTCTCTCAAACGACGCGCCAAAATATCGTAATGGAATTCAATCTGGCCGAAGGTTTCTTTGCTGGCCAAGAAATGCACTTCGGTGCCCCGACGGTCGGATTTTCCAGTAACTTTAAGTGGCGCAACCGGCGCCCCGCCGCGAAATTCCATGAAATATACCTTGCCGTCACGGCGGATAGTCAGCCGAAGCCATTCGGAAAGAGCATTAACGACCGATACGCCTACACCGTGCAGGCCGCCGGCGATCTTGTAGGAGTTGCTGTCGAACTTGCCTCCCGCGTGCAGCTCGGTCATGACGATTTCAGCTGCTGAGCGTTTTTGCTCATCCTCCTTGTGAATCTCGGTCGGGATGCCGCGACCGTTATCGGTCACGCTAATCGAGTTATCAGTATGGATCGTTACGGTAATAGCGTCGCAATAGCCGGCAAGAGCCTCGTCTATGGCATTGTCCACCACCTCAAATACCATGTGGTGAAGGCCCGTGCCGTCCGAGGTATCGCCAATGTACATTCCCGGGCGCTTGCGCACGGCGTCCAGGCCTTTTAGTACCTTAATGCTATCGGAATCGTAATCTCCGTTGTCTTTTCCCTGCAGGTCTTTATCTGTCATTGGCATAGGTTTGGTTTCACGTGAAACATAGTCAAATTCGCATCGGCATGACTACATATTTAAAGTCGCTGCTCCCCGGAATTGTGAACAGTGCGCTGCTGCTCGCGTCCCCAAATGCGCAGTCTACCTGATCACAATCCAGATAATTCAGAACGTCGAGTAAGTAACTGATATTAAAGCCAATATCTAGAGTATCGCCTTTATAATCTACGTCCAGTTCTTCTTGCGCCTCTTCCTGCTCATTATTAGTACAGACAATCCGCAGATTTCCTTCGCTAAGCACCCATCGCACTCCACGGAATTTCTCGTTTGCCAAGATTGCTATTCGCTGCAGCGCTTGCTGCAGCAACTGCCGTGACACGACAATGTGCTTTTGGTAGTTACTGGGTATTACCCGCGTGTAATCGGGGAATTTACCGTCTATCACTTTTGTTGTCAGCCATATATTGGAAAACGAAAACACGACTTGGTTCTGCGCAATTTCGATACTGACTTCGTCATCTGAATTTTCCAGCAACCGGCTTAGCTCGAGTACCGCTTTTCTGGGTAGAATCACTTCTTGGTGAGGTTTTTTCTGTTTCTGCGCTAGACTCGCATACCCGAGCCTGTGTCCATCCGTTGCAATAACTCTTAGCTGGTCCCCTTCGAAAACCAGGAGCAGGCCGTTTAGGTAATAACGTACATCTTGCTGTGCCATCGAATACTGAACCAGGCCGAACAACTGCTTGAGAAGCTTTTGCGTTAGCTTCTCCTTATGCTGCGCCGTTGCCACCGTCTGCCTAGGGAAATCTTCTGCCGGCAGCGTTTGTAAGCTGAAGTGACTTTTGCCTGCCTTAACTAAAATGCGGTTGTCCTTTTGCTCCAACACGACTTTTGTGCCGTCCGGCAACGCGCGCAGTATTTCCTGAAGCTTCCTTGCGGAAGTCGTTACCGCCGCGTCTTCCCCTTTGCCTTCGCATTCGGTTTCTGTCGCAATCTGGATTTCAAGATCTGTCGCTACCAAGCGGATCTTTTTCCCTTTGCGCTCGAGCAACACATTCGACAATATGGGCAGTGTATGGCGCCGCTCTACGATACCCGAGACCGCCTGAAGGGGCCTCAGCAAGACATCGCGATCAGCTTCTATTAGAACCATGGTTTATTATTCCTTAAATTTGAGACATGTTAATAGAAATCTCTCGTACCTGTGACTACTTCTGATAAAGCTCAATTAAACAACGGGAAAAAATATTGAAGATGCGGTGGACAAACGTATTACGAACAGAGGATGAATTGTGAATATGTCGCTGGGAATGAAAGGAAACGAAGAAATCCACAAGTAGACCGACCTGATCTCCCTTTTTCAGCTTCTCAGGACCTGGATCAACGCACTGTAGTCACGGGTTAGTTCAGCATCGCGAGACTTCAGGTCTGCAATCTTGCGGCATGCGTGCAGAACAGTAGTATGATCGCGCCCGCCAAAGGCATCCCCTATATTCGGAAGACTCAATTCGGTGAGTTCCTTTGACAATGCCATAGCGACCTGCCGCGGGCGTGCAAGAGCACGAGACCTTTTTTTGGAATACATTTCCGAAACCTTAATCTTGTAATAATCAGCGACAGTTTTCTGAATATTTTCGATGGATACTTGCCTCAACTGTACAGCCAGAAGATCGCGTAATGCTTCCTTTGCCAGGTCTACAGAGACAGGCAGTCCGGCAAACCGGCAAAAAGCAAGCACGCGCTTCAGCGCGCCCTCTAGCTCGCGCACATTAGACTGAATATGACTCGCGATGAAGAAGGCCACGTTTTCATCAAGAGTAATACCCTCCAAGGAGGCCTTTTTGAGCAGAATTGCCACACGCATCTCGAGTTCCGGCGGTTCAATAGCAACAGTAAGACCCCAGCCGAAGCGCGAAATCAGGCGGTCTTCCATTCCGGAAATTTCTTTGGGATAAGTATCGCAAGTTATAACTACTTGTTTGTGAGCCTCGATCAACGCGTTAAACGCATAGAAGAATTCCTCTTGCGTCCGGTTCTTGTTGCTGAAAAATTGTATGTCGTCGATCAGCAACAAATCGAGTGAATGATAATAGCGCTTAAAATCGTCGAAGGCTTTGTGCTGGTAAGCGCGTACTACATCGGAGACATACCTTTCGGCATGGGTATAGCGAACCTTCGCATCGGAATCCTGTTCCTGTACCAGATTGCCGATCGCTTGCAGCAGGTGCGTTTTCCCCAAGCCAACACCACCGTATATGAACAGCGGGTTATACGCCGCACCTGGATGCTCCGCGACTTGTATCGCGGCAGCGCGCGCAAGTTCGTTGGCTTTGCCGGTAACGAACGTGTCAAAACAAAATGACGGATTGAGACGCGACAGGCTCTTGCTGGACGGTTTCGCTACTGTAACTTTGGGCTTATCCTCGGGTAAAGGTTTCGTGGCGATTTTCTCGGGAAGGGCGAGCACCAGGCTGATTGGCTTCGCGAAATGCTGCTCAGCCATTTTCTGTATGCGCGCGAGGAACCGTTCCTTAATCCATTGCATGACGAAACGATTCGGCGCAACGAGGAGCATCGAATCATTATCAGGAACGAACCTTAGCGGCTTTATCCAGGTGTTAAACTGCTGCGCGGTCAGTTCTTTTTCGAAGTACGCGAGGCAAGAGAGCCAAAACGGATCCATTTCTGACGACCATGCTGTTCAGGGGATGACTGCGGGTAAGTTTAATATTCGCTATTATAACGAAACAATTCCATGCGAAGTCAAAAAATAATTCGGGTTGACAGAAGGCACGCATAAAGGTTGAATAGTCGGCTTTCCGAACCGATAAAAGCAAAGGGAAAATAATGAAACGTACCTATCAGCCGTCCAACACCAGGCGCAAAAGGACTCATGGATTCTTGGTGCGCATGAAAACGCGCGGCGGCGCAGCAGTGCTGCGCGCCAGGCGCGCCAAAGGCCGCACGCGGTTGGGAGTATAATAGTACGCAAGTTGGTTTCCGTTTATTCCCTGTCTAAAGCTTCTCGTCTTACTAAGACCGAACAGTTTGGCGCTGCGCGCCATGCCGACCACCGCGAGAACGGCGCGGTGTTTCAGGTTCTGGTAAAGCGCAAGCGCCAGGGGATTGCAAGGTTGGGTGTGGTGGTTAACAAAAAAGGGACACCGCGCGCGGTGGACAGAAATTACGTGAAACGCCTAATACGCGAGCAATTTCGTATTCGGAAACGCGACCTGGTGGACATGGACATAGTGATCCGGGTGCATGGGGTGGTCTCAAAATCACATTCCCGGCAAGCGCGCATGGAGCTCTCGGATTTGTTATCCAAGGTATCGCGATGGGCCGCGTAGCGCTGGCGGTTATCGCGTTATACCGCTTTATACTTAGCCCGTTGCTCGGCAATAATTGCAGGTTCGCGCCGTCCTGCTCCGAATACACGCGCGACGCGATTGTCAAATTCGGTGTTTCAAAAGGCCTGTGGATCGGGCTGAAGCGAATCCTGCGTTGTCACCCATGGAATCCCGGCGGGTACGACCCAGTACCCTAAAACTTTTAAGTCAATTACGGCTATGGATGTGCAAAGACTCTTCCTGCTGATGGTTTTTTGCCTTTCGATATTCCTGTTAGTGGATGCGTGGCAGCGGCAAAACAAACCGGCGCCGGCGCAGCAAAGCGAAACGCCCCGCAGCACTCAGCAGGTCGCGCCCACGCCCAGCCAGAAGTTAACTGCAGTACAGCGAGCTCCGGCTAGCACCGAGGCGGCGGTTTTGACCTCAGGCCAAAACATTTCGGTAAAAACCGATTATTTGCTTGCGGAAATTAACACTTCTGGCGGCACCTTGGATCGCTTGGAATTGCTGAACCAACGGGATACCCTCGACAAGAACAAAAATTTTGTGCTGTTTCAGGACGAGCCGGGACATGTTTACGTAGCGCAAAGCGGCTTGATCGGGGACGATTTACCTACCCACAAGACAATCTATACGGCGGAGGCTACAAGTTATGAATTGAAGCCGGGAGCGGAAAGCCTGCGTGTCGGGCTTTCCGCTCCTTCGCTAGGCGGCTTTAAAGTGACCAAGGTGTATACATTTCACAAAAGCAGCTACTTGATAGATGTTACCTTTGAGATCACCAATAACAGTTCGGGTCCGCTACAGCCGTACGCATACTTCCAGTTTGTTCGCGATAGCAAGCGCCCGGCCGGAGAAACCAAGATGGTGCCGACGTATACCGGCCCGGCGGTTTACACGAACCAGGAAAAATTCGAGAAGGTCAAGTTTGAAAACATCGAGAAGGGAACGGCAAAATACCCGCAAAATGCAGATAACGGCTGGATTGCCATGCTGCAGCATTATTTCCTCGCGGCCTGGCTGCCCAAAGACAAGACGCCGCGCGAATACTACATGAAGAAGCTGGGTGACGATTTGTATGCGGTGGGAACAATCCTGCCGCTAGCCAAAGTGGAACCGGGCAAAACCGTTTCCATTAGCGTTCCGTTCTATGCCGGGCCACAGGAACAGAACAGTCTCAGCAAACTGGCCCCAGGCCTGGGCCTCACCGTGGATTACGGCTGGCTGACCGTAATCGCGGTACCGTTATTCTGGGTTCTATCCTGGCTTCACAAATGGGTGCAAAACTGGGGGGTCGCAATTATCCTGCTTACTGTACTGATTAAGTCTTTATTTTATCCGCTGTCCGCGACGAGTTACCGCTCTATGGCAAAAATGCGCGTGCTTGCGCCAAAGATGCAAAAGATCAAGGAGCAGTATGGTGGCGACCGGCAGAAACTGCATCAGGCGATGATGGAACTTTACAAGACCGAGAAAATCAATCCGCTTGGCGGCTGTCTGCCTATAGTCGTGCAGATTCCGGTTTTCATCGCGCTCTACTGGGTGCTTTTGGCAAGTGTTGAACTACGCCATGCGCCATTTGTACTGTGGATTACCGACCTTTCCGCGCCCGATCCCTATTACGTGCTGCCCGTGATCATGGGGATTACTATGATCATTCAATCGCGCTTGAGTCCGGAACCACCTGACCCAATTCAGGCCAAGGTTATGAAAATAATGCCGGTTGCATTCAGTGTTTTTTTCCTTTTCTTTCCTGCCGGGCTGGTATTGTACTGGCTGGTAAACAACATCCTCTCCATTGCCCAGCAGTGGCAGATAACGCGGTCCATCGGGCGGGCAAAGCCAGCTCATGGCAAGCGTTGAAACCATAGCGGCCATCGCCACAGCACCTGGACGCGCAGCCATCGGCGTGGTGCGCATTAGCGGTGCCAACTTAAGAGCAATGGCACAGTTGCTTCTGAGCAAGCCACCGGTGGCAAGGCGCGCGGTGCTGTGCGATTTCCTGGACCAAGATAAACAGGCCATCGATCAGGGCATCGCCCTTTATTTCCCGGCGCCGCATTCCTATACCGGGCAAGACGTTCTTGAGCTGCAGGGTCACGGCGGGCCCGCGGTTTTACAATTGCTTCTGCGCAGGTGCCTCGCCGTGGGCGCGCGTCTGGCCGAACCCGGCGAATTTACCCGGCGCGCTTTTCTTAACCATAAACTGGATCTGGCGCAAGCTGAAAGCGTCGCCGATTTAATCGAAGCCAGCTCCGGGGAGGCCGCGAAGAGCGCGATGCGCTCGCTTCAAGGCGCATTCTCGATTGAAGTGAACGCGCTCGCCAACTCACTCATTGAATTACGAATGCTGATTGAAGGCAGCCTGGATTTTCCTGAAGAAGAGGATATAAAGCCGCTGGCGCGCGTGGATGCCGTCGGGAGATTGCAGGCAATACGGAAACAACTCGAAAAAGTTAAACACGCAGCGCGCCAAGGCAACATTTTGCGCGAAGGGATCACGGTCGTGCTTGCGGGGCGACCGAACGTAGGTAAATCAAGCCTGCTAAACCGGCTTGCCGGAGAAGAGGTGGCGATTGTCACCAGCATTCCCGGTACCACGCGCGATGCGGTGCGCCAGTCCATCGAAATCGAGGGCGTCCCGCTGCACATTGTCGACACCGCGGGTTTGCGGAACACGAAGGACGAGGTGGAAAAAATCGGGATCGCCCGTACCTGGGAAACTATTGGTAAGGCGGACGCAGTCCTTCTGATAATGGACTGCACCCACGGTAAATCGCGGGAAGATCGACAGATTCTTGAGCGACTTCCGAGCAGGCTGCATCGCATCTGCGTGTACAATAAAATTGACCTGCTTCCGGACGAACCAAAAACGGAAGCTGTAGATGGTGAAATCCGCGTTTATGTTTCAGCAAAAACCGGCTCCGGCATTGACTTGCTGCGCTCACAATTGCTGGCCACGGTTGGCTGGCAGCCTACGGGCGAGGGCGTGTTCATGGCGCGCGAGCGGCACCTGAGCGCGCTGCAAAAGGCGCAGGAGCATTTATCGGCAGCACTGGAAAGGCAGGACCAAATCGAGCTTTTCGCCGAAGAATTGAGGCTTGCTCAAAACGCGGTCTCCAATATTACTGGCGAATTTAGCTCCGATGATTTGCTTGGGGAAATATTTTCCCGATTTTGCATCGGAAAATAATCTCGCCGTTCAACCTGCTCGTCACAGTCCAGTTAAAGAACGCCGAAAGCCTATACTGCTATACCGGTCGTTGATGACTGGAATCCCGCTTGTCCACCAAATATGACAAAACCTACAAGAAAACTAAGAACGGAAATAAAGATGCTCGCAAAAAAAGCTGTCCAGAATCCCGATACCTTAAAGCCGCGAACGAGCGATGAGACCAACAATACCATGAGGGCGTTTATAATCAGAATGAAGAACCCGAACGTAATCAGTGTTAGCGGCAGCGTGAACAGGATAAGGAGCGGACGGATTATTGCATTGGCGAATCCGAGCAACAGCGCGGAGACAATTAGCGATGATTTGCTTTCAAACGTAATTCCGCGGAAAACATGGCTCGTTACCCACAGTGAAAGCGCGATGATTGCCCAGTGTAATACAAACGGTATCACATTTTGTAACATGCACGTTTTCTACATTGAAGTGAACGTTCGTTTTTATAATGAGCGGCGAGAGAAGCCAATGGATTTTAGCGGTGCGATCGGGAAACTGTTAAACTGATCGCTCGCATGGCCAAAAGCCAATAGGCCGCTGTTCTTACGTTTCTCGTTCCTAAATGTTCTATTCCATTCCGCCCGTAACGCTGACACTAATTTTGGCCAACGTCGTAATGTTTATGGGCGAGTTTCTCATCGGGGACGCGCTTACCTTGAATCTCGCCCTCTGGCCTTGGGGAACAACGGCGACATTCAGCGGATTCGTCGGGTTCCAGCCTTGGCAACTGGTGACATACAGTTTTCTTCACGCCAACGTACTGCATCTTTTTTTCAATATGTTCGCATTGTACATGTTCGGCGGAGAGCTTGAACGGTTGTTCGGCCCCAAGCGCTATCTTAATCTATATTTCGCAAGCGTAATTACCGCGGCAATAATGCAGCTCATCGTTTCCGGGATCTCAGGCGGCGAACCTTATCCCACCGTCGGCGCATCCGGCGGCATTTTCGGCCTGTTGCTTGCGTATGGCCTTTACTTTCCCAACCGGACCATTATCCTGCTCATTCCACCGATTCCCTTGCCTGCGCGCTTATTTGTGATCCTATATGGCGCGCTGGAACTATACTTGGGTGTTACGGGAACACAAGAAGGCGTCGCGCATTTCGCGCATCTAGGCGGCATGCTGGGCGCATGGCTATTGATCCAGTATTGGCGCGGTCGTCCGCCTTTTCGCAAGCGCTAACTCGAGCGTCATTTATCGGCCGTGCGAAGTTTGCAACTGCACACCCGTTGTCTGGTACATAAGCCATTTTGTAGAAAGCTCCGGGAGTGACCATGGTGGAAGAGAAGGTCACAGTCCGCTGCTGCATTGCTGGCGGCGGTCCGGCTGGAATGATGCTGGGGCTTTTATTGGCCCGTGCCGGCGTCGATGTTCTGGTCCTCGAGAAGCACGCCGACTTCCTTCGGGACTTCCGCGGCGATACGATTCATCCCTCTACGCTCGAAATCATGTACGAGCTGGGATTACTTGAGGAACTGCTGCAATTGCCGCACCAGAAAGCATCGCGGCTGAATATCCAGGTCGGCGCTCTGGCGCTGACCATTGCAGACTTCAGCCATCTGTCGACGCACTGCGGTTTTGTCGCCTTCATGCCGCAATGGGATTTCCTTAACTTCCTAGCCGGATGCGGCTCGCGTTATTCGACTTTCAAACTGCGAATGCGCGCCGAAGTAACCGGACT
>Ga0335085_10005283_pt1 | contig 20841 bp, 19 predicted proteins | sample Lox_Sample_45_FD_206712 | JGI IMG/M metagenome (GOLD analysis project Ga0335085, IMG submission 206712) | Soil microbial communities from Loxahatchee National Wildlife Refuge, Florida, United States - Lox_Sample_4.5 | ecosystem: Environmental > Terrestrial > Soil > Wetlands | place: USA...
GCCGATTTCACGGCGGATCTCAACCGGACAGCCTTTTCGACGTAGGTCGCAAGGCGTTGGAGAATGATGTCGAGAATACCGCCCGTTTCGCCGGCCTCGATCATGTTGGTGGTGAGGTCGTCGAAGACCGTGGGATATTGGCGCATCGCGTTCGCGAGTGTCGCGCCGCCCTCAACGGTGGTTCGAACGCCGGTCAGGGTCTTCTGGAAGGTCTGATTTTCCTGGTTGGCGGCCAGGATTTCCAGACACTGCACCAGCGGCAGACCAGCATCGATCATGACCGAGAACTGGCGGAAGAAGATCGCAATGTCTTTGGTCTTGACCTTGCCCGAGCCGAACGTGGGCATGGAAAATTCCTTGCCCTTTTCGCGAATCGCGCCCGGCGTGATGCGCTCGCGCCGCAATGCCTGCGCCAGCGACTGCTTATTGGGGGCCACCCGCTCGCCCGAAATCTTTTGTCCTGACGCGTCCTTGCCGGAAAATGTGAAAACTGGCATGGTTTAGCCTCTCCTCACTGACGTACCTGCTTCCCAAAACCTTTCTGCAACCTGCACGGCCCTAGTGCTTGCCAGCAGCTCCGCGTGCCAAAGTCGTACCGGCCGACGTGGGACGGCTCAGCAGACTTGCGCCGCGATTAATCATCTCGGTCAATTCATCGACATTGCTGGAACGCGCCATGGCCGTCTCCAGCGAAATTTGCTTTTGGAAATATGCTGTTGCCAGCGACTGGTTAAACGTCTGCATGCCGAACTTGTCCTGTCCGGATTGCATGGATGAATAAATCTGGTGAATCTTGTCTTCGCGGATCAGGTTGCGCACGGCCGCATTCGGCACGAGCACTTCCATGATCATGGCGCGGCCCTTGCCATCAGTCTTGGGCACAAGGCTTTGGCACATAATGCCTTCGAGCACCAGTGAGAGCTGGGCGCGAATCTGGGGCTGCTGGTGTGCCGGAAAGACGTCGATAATACGGTTAATGGTGGAAGTCGCCGAATTCGTGTGCAGAGTTCCAAACGTCAAGTGACCGGTTTCGGCGATTCGCAGCGCCGACTCGATGGTCTCAAGGTCACGCATTTCGCCGATCAGCACCACGTCTGGATCTTCACGAAGCGCGGCGCGCAGAGCGTCGGTGAAGCTCTTGGTATCGGCGTGAAGTTCGCGCTGATTCACTACGCAATTCTTGTTCATGTGCACGAACTCGATCGGGTCTTCGATCGTCAGAATGTGGTCGTGGCGCTCGCTGTTGATCTTGTCGATCATGGCGGCGAGCGTGGTCGACTTGCCCGAGCCTGTCGGTCCGGTAACCAGCACCAGGCCGCGAGGCTTGTCGCACATCTTGCTGACCACAGTTGGTAGTCCGAGTTGGTTAAACGACTTGATCTCGAACGGAATCAGGCGGAAGACTGCAGCCGTGGCGCCGCGCTGATTGAAAACGTTCGCACGGAAGCGGGCCAGTCCCTTCAAGCCGAAGGAGAAGTCCAGTTCGAGACTTTCTTCAAAGCGATGCTTCTGCGAGTCGGTCATGACGCTGTAGGCCAATTGCTTGGTCTCAGCCGGGGTCATCTGCGGAAGATCCAGCGGCACCAGATGGCCGTGCACACGAATCTGTGGTGGCGAGTTCGTGGTGATGTGCAGGTCGCTGCCGTTCATCTCCAGCATTCGTTTGAGCAGATCGCTTAACGACAAACCCATGGTGAAGTTCCCTTTCGGTCGTATCTTTAAATGCGTCGTTGGTCGTTTTGCCCTTAGTCGTTGGCCTGAACCTTTGGCTAACGACCATCGACCGACGACGGTCTTAGTGAATCGTTTCGCGCGCGACTTCTTCCAGCGTGGTCATACCGGCCGCGACCTTGATCAACCCGCTGCGGCGCAGCGTGAGCATGCCGCGCTCGATTGCCTTCTTCTTCAGTTCCACAGCAGAGGCGCCGACGAGAACCAGTTCCCGGATTTCGTCGTCGACCTCCATCACTTCATACAATCCGCAGCGGCCCTTGTAGCCGGTGTTGTTGCAGACGGTACAGCCCTTACCTTTCTGAATCTTCACCGTCTTCGATTCCTCGGGGCTAAAACCGGCGTCAATCAGCGTTTGCGGCGGCACGTCCATGACTTCGGTACAGTCCTTGCAGATTCGTCGAACCAGTCGCTGAGCACAAATCAAGTGCACCGACGTCGCCACCAGGAATGGTTCGATACCCATGTTCATCAGTCGGGTAATAGTTTCCGGAGCGCCGTTGGTGTGCAGCGTGGAAAGCACCAAGTGACCCGTCAGAGCCGCCTTGATGGCGATTTCCGCCGTTTCGAAGTCTCGGATTTCGCCGACCAGAATGATGTTCGGATCCTGCCGCAAGAACGATCGCAGGGCAGCGGCGAAGTTCAATCCGATCTGTTCCTTCATCTGTACCTGGTTTACGCCCTGCAACTGGAATTCGACCGGATCTTCGGCCGTCATGATGTTCGTATCGGGCTGGTTCAACCGCGAGATCGACGAGTACAGCGTGTTCGTTTTGCCCGATCCCGTTGGCCCAGTAACCAGCACCATGCCGTAGGGCTTCAAAATTGCTTTTTCAAACTTGACCAGCGACTCGGCTTCAAAGCCGAGCTTCGTCATGTCGAGGCGCAGGTTCTCTTTGTCGAGCAACCGGAGAACGATCTTTTCGCCCCACAACACGGGCAGCGTGCTAACACGGAAGTCGAGCTGCTTCTTCCTCCCTCCGATGTTCATCTTCAGCATGATGCGGCCGTCCTGCGGAAGCCGCTTTTCGCTGATGTCGAGCTTCGCCATGATCTTCAAACGCGAGGTAATCGCGTCCCGCAGTTTCATCGGCGGAGACATGATCGACTGCAGCACACCGTCAATACGGAAGCGCACACGGAATTCTTTTTCGTAGGGCTCGATGTGAATATCGCTGGCGCCACGCTTTACAGCATCGCCCAAGATGACGTTCACCAGCTTGACGACGGGAGCTTCGTCGGCGGCCTTCTCCAACTCGGAGAGCCCAATTTCCGCTTGCTCGGCCTGCAACTCCACATCTTCGTCACTCAGCTCCGTCATCGATTGCATGACGGATTCAAGGTCTTCTTCCTTGCTCGCGCCGTAGGCCTTGTCGATGCCCGCGAGGATCGAACTCTCTGATGCAACTACCGGCTCAATGTTGAAGCCGGTCATGAACTTGATATCGTCCATGGCGAATACGTTGGTCGGGTCGACCATGGCGATGGTGAGCGATGCGCCTACACGGCTCAGCGGGAGAATCTGGTAGCGCTTTGCAGTCTCGAACGGAATCAGCTTGACGACGGCGGGATCGATTTCAAAATAAGAAAGATTGATGGCTGGCACGCCATACTGGCGGGACAGGAAATTGGTGACGTCTTCGTCAGTCAGAAAGCCGAGCTTCACCAGCGCAGACCCCAGCCGGCAGCTCTGCTCCTTCTGAACCTTGTTCGCCTGTTCCAACTGCTCTGGTGTGATGATTTTCTCTTTGACGAGAAGATCACCCAGCCGTTGCGACATACGCAGATCTCCTGACCACGTAGGTGGAACAATTGCCCCACACCTGCACGAGGCAAATAACGCGAGCGGCTGCCCATCATTGGGAGAGAATTGCAGCTCGTTTCGCGTTGACATAAATTGTCAACGCAAGCGGATTACTTCACCACTTACTTAAGTACTTGCACTTAACGGTCGGCGCGCAGGCCGATCGCCGAAAAGGCTTGCAGGCGCATAAATTGCGGCATTTGTTGATTTTCTCGGCTCGAATACCTGCTCAAGTACATGCACTTCAGTAAGTCTCGGCCGTATCGAAGGCAAGAAGTGGGAGGCTCGATTACACTCAGCCAATGAGGAAGGCTGACGTGTCCGATTCCGGCTCGCAGGAAGAACTTCGCCGATACTACGAAAGGCTTTACCGCTCTTGGGGTCCCCAGCACTGGTGGCCTGCCGAGACACGTTTTGAGGTGGTCCTAGGAGCCTACCTGACTCAGAACACAACATGGACAAATGTGGAACGCGCCCTGGCCAACCTCCGAACCGCACAATTGCTGACAGTGGAGGGGATTCGGGAAGTGCGGCTCACTACCTTACAGAGACTCATCCGGTCATCTGGATATTTCCGGCAGAAGGCAAAGCGGCTCAAGACGTTTGTAGCATTTCTCGACAAAGAGTGCGAGGGCTCTCTAGACAAGTTGTTCGCACGGCCTACTGAAAAGTTACGGGAAGAGCTTCTTAGCCTGCACGGTGTAGGCCCCGAAACAGCCGACTCGATCCTTCTCTATGCAGGCAACCATCCAGTTTTCGTCGTGGACGCATATACTCGGCGCATTCTCGATCGTCACGAGATTCTGCCGGAGAACTCCGATTACGAAGAGATTCGGGAGTTGTTTCAGCGATCGCTGGCTCCCGTCGCGGAGGGTCTGGAGCGACAACCTGCGCTCGCCGAACCTCTAGAATCTGGGATTCGCGGAGCCGCACATCTTCCGTCAGCGATGAGCATGGCTCACCGCACGGCACTGGTGCAGGTCTACAACGAGATGCACGGACTGATTGTCGGCGTGGGCAAAAACTATTGCAGGAAAATGAAGCCTGCCTGCGAAAGCTGTCCCCTGCAGTCTTTCCTTCCCCACGAGTGACAGTTATCTCTTCGTGCGCGGACATAAACCTTCGCCTGCTTTACGTCAATCCGGGGCAGACCTACAATTGCACATCCCGGGCTGCTGAAGCCTGAGTCTGTTGAATGCAATTGCAATTTGGCTCCGCGCATAGCCTGCTTACTCTGGCGATCTTCCTCGTTTCGACTCCGCTCACGTTGCGCCAAGCCGCTACTTCCGCAAACTTGCTGATCGGTACTGCCGTCCGACCTTCGCTGTTCTCGGAAGTCCCCTACTCGGCGACTTTGTCCCGCGAATTCAATCTGCTCGAGCCTGAGGACGCAATGAAGTGGTCGGCCATCCGGCATGACGGAAAGGCATTCGACTATCACGAAGGTGATGAGGTCGTACGGTTTGCTGAAGCTCACCACATGAAAGTCCGGGCTTGCTGCCTGGTCTGGGATCACAGCAATCCGCAATGGCTGGCCAAAGGCTTCAGTCCCGCTCAACTCTCGAATCTATTGAAGGACCACATCACCTCGGTGATGAAGCACTATGCCGGCCGCGTCTTTGCCTGGGACGTAGTGAACGAAGGCCTCGACGAACATGGCAATCCCAAGGACTCCATCTGGTTCAACCAACCCGGCATTGGGCTATCCCAAAAGAGCATAGCGTACATTGAGCAGGCCTTCCGCTGGGCACACGAAGCAGACCCTCATGCCCTTCTTTTCTACAACGACAATGGAGGAGAGGGCCTCGGTCAGAAATCCGACGCCATCTTCACCATGCTCAAAGAGTTTAAGCGGCGTGGCGTCCCCATCGACGGTGTCGGACTGCAGATGCACATCTTTGAATTAGACTTCAAGGCCTCAGCGGTTGCCGCCAACATCGCACGTCTCACGGCATTGGGGCTGCAGGTGCACGTTACTGAACTCGACGTTTCCCTGCCCCTCGGTGCCGGCGGCCAGGTTCGAATTGAAGATCTGAATCGACAAGCGGATATCTATGGGAAAGTTGTCCGAGTTTGCCTGCAGAATCCCAGTTGCACCGCAATTCAGACATGGGGATTCACCGACAAATACTCCTGGATCGGTTCACATTCGCGCGGTACTCGCGGGTCCGCGCTCCCTTTCGATCGTTCTTACAAGCCCAAGGCAGCTTACGATGCGATGCTTGCCGGACTCGCATCCGGACGCAAGCCGACGCGCTAAGGGTACCGCACGGCGCCATACTCTTTTCTGCATCTATAATGGCGGGGGATAAAGGTCTTCAACGTGGAACGGCGCTCCAAACCTGCGTGAGCACCCCTGCACCAACCCGTACGCCCGTCCGATCGAACCGGAAGCAGGTCATCATTCTGCTGGCGGTTGCAGTAGTGCTGCTGTTCGTGGTTCTCGCATCGCAAACGGCATTTAACAACACCATTCTGCAAGCGGAGACCAACCAGCAGGCCATTGTCTTCTACGCTCTATCTCTGCTGATCTCGCTCTTGTTCGTTGCTCTCACATTCGTGCTGGCCCGCAATCTGCTCAAGCTCTTTGCCGAGCGGCGCATGGGAGTCCTGGGATCGAAGTTTCGCACTCGCATGGTGGCGGGCGCTTTGATCCTTTCATTCGTCCCCGTGATGGTGATGTATTGGTTCGCCTATGGGCTGATGAATCGCTCGATCGACAAGTGGTTCTCTACCCCTTTAGAGGAAGTTCGGTCGGACACGCAGGCGGTCGCCTCTCTGCTGGCTAAATATGCGCAGCAGAACTCCTCCAGCGAAGCCGCCTCCATCGCAGCCGCGCCTGCGGTGCAGCGATCATTTTCCGGTCACGGATTCAGTGGCGCCCTCAGTGAATTTCAACGCCACGAAACAACGTTGCAGGGTGGTTTTGTCCTGGCTCTTCGCGACGGCAACGCCGAAACCAGTTTCAATCTTCCTGCACCGTGGCCCATCCTTAAGGGTTCCTTGACGCAGGCGATTGCAAGCCATTCGGTACAGTTCTCGTGGCAGCAAACCGATTACACGTTGGGAAGTGCACCCAGTCCTGGTGGATTGATCGTGGTCGCAATTCCCTTACCTCCGGAGTTCGCGCCAACGGTGCGCCAGGTGGAGGCCAGCCAGCAACGGTACTTTCAGTTGAGCCGTGAGCGGCACCGCGTGCGTCAGACGTACATCGGCCTTCTGCTCCTCCTCACGATGATCGTTCTGTTTGTAACGAGTTGGCTGGCGCTATTCCTGGCAAAGCTGGTGACTCGCCCGCTGGCCGCTTTGGCCGAGGCCACACAGGAAATCTCCCGTGGCCGCCTCGACTATCGTGTCGATGTCAGAGCTGCCGACGAGATTGGAGACCTGGTACGTTCTTTCAACCGAATGGCGGAGGAACTGGAAGCCAGCCGCCGACAACTCGAGAGTTCCACCCGGGACCTGGCGGTCGCGAACACGGAACTCGACCAGCGGCGCCGGCAGATGGAAACCATTCTTGAGAGCATCCCCACCGGTGTGCTCTCGCTCGACGCCAATTTCCGGGTAACCCATACGAACCAGGCGTTGTTTCGAATGTTCCATCCGGAAGGGGGACACGACGTTGGCACTGGAATTCCTCGCGGCGCTTCAATGGCCGATGTCTTTCCCACCGAGGTGGTCGAGGATCTCGAACCTCTACTACGGCGCGCCGACCGCATGGGCTTCACAACCAGTCAGATGGAGATGACTCTGGCCCATGGATCGCTGAATGTTGCCGTCACTGTGGCTCCCCTCCGTCATCACAACGAGCGTTCTGGCTATGTGGTTGTGTTCGAAGATCTTTCCGATCTTCTCAAAGGACAGAAGCAAGCGGCATGGCGAGAAGTCGCACGCCGGGTCGCTCACGAGATAAAGAACCCACTCACGCCAATAGCGCTCTCCGCCGAGCGCATTCAACGCCATCTGGATCGGGCAAATCTCGCCGACGCGGCTTCACAAGGGGTTCTCCGGTCCTGCGCCGATACAATTGCCGGCGCGGTCGAAACCGTGCGCCGACTGGTAGACGAGTTCTCCACTCTGGCGCGGTTCCCCGTAGCCAAGCCACATCCGGCCGACATCAATGAGATCATCGAGAGCGCTCTCTCCATGTTTAATGGAAGGTTGGACGGAATCGGGCTGCACAAATCGCTGGCTGCCGATCTGCCAAAAGTCATGGCCGATGATGAAGCCATGAAGCGCGCGATCGCCAACCTCGTCGATAACGCTGCAGAGGCTTCGCAGAATTCGGTTTTGCGGGAAATTGAAATCTCTACGGCGTTGGTGGCAAGCCGTGATGCCGTGGAGATCACCGTCTCCGACACGGGGCATGGCGTTACGCGCGATCTGAAGGAGAAGTTATTCCTTCCGTATTTCTCCACCAAGAAGCGCGGCACCGGCCTGGGCCTGTCGATCGTGAGCCGGATTGTCGAAGACCACCACGGCTCAATTCGCGTGGAGGAAAATCATCCGGTGGGAGCGCGCTTTATCGTCGAGCTCCCGGTAGTCCCGGAATCGGCCCCAGCTGGGGTGATTGCCAAACATGCATAACATCCTGATCGTTGACGACGAAGCAGGTATTCGCGATTCGCTGGCCGGAATCCTGGCCGATGAAGGTTATGCCGCGTCCGCGGTGGAGAGCGGAGAAGCTTGTCTGGATCAGTTGCGCAAGGGCGATTTCGACATCGTTCTCCTCGACATTTGGCTGCCGGGCATCGATGGGCTCGATACTCTGGCAAAGATTCGCGAGTCCGGCAATCCTCCCGAAGTAATCATGATCTCCGGGCATGGAACCATTGAAACCGCCGTGCGCGCCACGAAGCTCGGGGCTTACGACTTCCTTGAGAAGCCGCTTAGCATCGAGAGAACTTTGATCGTTGTGAAGAATGCGATCGAGTCCAAGAAGCTGCACCAGGAAAACCTCGATCTCAAGAAGCAGCTTCAGGCGAAAAGCGTAATCGTTGGCGACAGCATTCCGATGAAGGCCTTACGCCAGCAGATCGCCCTGATGGCACCCACGAACGGGCGTGTCTTGATCTACGGGGAGTCTGGCACAGGAAAAGAGTTGGTAGCGCACGCGATTCACTCGCAGAGCCTGCGCAAGGACGAAACCTTCGTGGAGGTCAACTGCGCGGCGATTCCCGAAGACCTGATCGAGAGTGAGTTGTTTGGACATTACAAAGGATCGTTCCCCGGCGCTGCCTCCGACAAAGAGGGCAGATTTCAGAAGGCCCACGGCGGGACACTCTTCCTGGACGAAGTAGGAGACATGAGCCTGAAGACGCAGTCGAAGGTTCTGCGGACTCTCGAGGAACAGCGCTTCACTCCTGTGGGCAGCGATGGGACGATTACGGTCGACGTGCGGGTAATTGCTTCAACCAACAAAGATCTGGAAGAAGAGATCTCGCGCGGTAACTTCCGGGAGGATCTTTTCTACCGCCTGAACGTCATCCCTTTCTTTGTGCCACCACTGCGTGAGCGCAAAGAAGACATTCCGCTTTTCACGCGTCACTTCCTGAAAGAGCTTGCCGCCACCTATGGCCGGCGTCCACGCGAAATCACCGACGATGCGATTGAAGTCTTGATGCGCTACTCATGGCCGGGAAATGTGCGCGAACTTCGTAACGTGATCGAGCGCATCGTTATCATGAACCCGACCACGACCCGGTTCGACGCGAAGCACTTGCCACCGCTTGTTTACCGTGACGGCGGCCGGCGAGCCCCCAAGAGCGAGTTCTCCACTCTTCACCAGGCTCGCGACGCTTACGAACGTGACTACATTCTGAAGAAGCTTGATGAAACGCATGGGAATGTGTCCCGCGCGGCCGAAGTGCTCGGCCTGGAGCGCAGTCATCTGTACCGAAAAATGAAGGCCTTGGGGATTGCGGCGAAGGAGTAGGACTCTACCGCTTCACCATGTGAATCTCAGTTCCATTCTTGCGGAACTTCACTTCGTCCATCAGCTGGTTGATCAGAAAAATTCCACGGCCGTGGTTGGAGTAGAGGTTTTCCCCTAACGTGCAGCTAGGTATGTTTTTGGGGTCAAATCCTTCGCCCGGATCGCGGACGATAATGAGAATGCCGCGTTGTTCATCGCAGGCCACAATACATTCGACCGTCTTGCTGGGATCTTCCTTCGCGCCATGAACCACCGCATTCGCCAGAGCTTCCTGCAGTGCCAGCTCAATGGCATCTTCTTTGCCGTTCGCACATTTCATTTCGCGAACAGCGTCCATGACCTGCTCCACGACCGGATCCACAGCCTTGCGGTCGGCCGCAAGCGTGACCCGTACACGGAGGGTTAGCTTCTCTGGATCGAAGTCGTACTCCGGCAACTGTTCCTCGGCAGATTCTCCACCTGGCATGTTAGCTTTTCGTCCTCACTGCACCCGGCCTTGCAGTGCTTCGATTCTATTGGCAAGCAGGCAAACTCGGCAATGGCTCGTCTTTCCGATGGCTATCCACCGCCGCACCACTCGACAGTGTCCGATTGTGCTGTCATTCAGGCGTCATTGCATCGGTTTTTCTGCCTTCTGGACAAACATCCGCTGCTCTAACTGGCGTCGCCAATCGAGTTCGTCCACAAAACGGCGCGAATCGCGCCATCCGGGCTCGGCTTTCACGTAAAGCTCGAGGAACACTTTGGTCGCCAGCATACGCTCAATTTGCAGCCGCGCGGCAGTCCCGATTTTCTTGAGCATCTGACCGCCTTTGCCTACCAAAATTCCCTTCTGCCCCTCACGCTCGCAATAAATCGTGGCGGCAATGTGAGTGAGCCTCTTCCCTTCTTCAAAGCTGTCGACGATCACTGTGGTCGCATAGGGAATTTCTTCGCTCGTATTCAGCAGCACCTGTTCGCGGATGATTTCCGCCGCCATGAATCGCGCCGGCTGATCGGTGATCTCATCCTCGGGAAAGTACCGTGGGCCCGCCGGCAATTTCGTAAGAATTGCCTGGAGCAACTCGTCCAGTCCGTTGCGCTTCAACGCGGAGATCGGGATCACTTCGGCGAAATCGTAGAGCTGGCGATTGGCCTCAATCACCGGCAGGAGTTTCGCCTTCTCACGGACGAGATCGACTTTATTCAAAATCAGAAACGCCTTTGCCTGCGATTGCTTTACCAGATCGAGTGCGAACTGATCGCGCGGATCAAGCTTGTGGGTAACGTCGATGATCACAAGTACCAGATCGCAGCCCTCAAGCGCTTCGCGCACCTCGACCATCATCTTGCGGCCCAGCGAGCTGTCAGGTTTGTGAACACCGGGGGTATCAATGAGCACGATCTGCCCGCCATCTTTTCCCTCTCGCTTGGGAATGTGGACGACTCCTTGAATGCGGTTACGTGTTGTCTGCGGCTTGGCTGAAATAATCGCCAGCTTCTCGCCGACGAGCGCATTGAGCAAAGTAGATTTCCCGGCGTTGGGCCGGCCGAGAATGCAAACGAATCCAGAGCGAAAAGGCATATGGGCAATGAACTGTGAGCGATGAGCACGGTGCAATGATCGGCTGCCGTGCTCATTGCTCACTGCTCATCTGCTCAGATCAATTTCAACTGGCGGGGCTGAACGGCCGTAACGCGCACTCGCTCGACCTTGCGATCGGTCGAATCCAGCACCTCAAAACGCAGGCCATCCTCTTCGACCGTTTCGCCCTTGCGGGGAATCCTGCCGGCCAATTCACTGACCAGTCCGGCGATGGTGGCAGATTCCTTTCCTTCCGGCTTCATGCCGAACAGCTCGGCCAGGCGGTCCACATCCATTCCGCCGGAGACGATGAATGCGCGATCCCCGTCGCGCACGATCTCAGGCTTGTCGCGCTCGTCACGAATCTCGCCCACGATCTCTTCGACCAGATCCTCAATCGTGACGAGCCCGGCGACGCCACCGTATTCATCGACCACGATCGCCATGCGGATGTTCTGCTTCTGCATTTCGCGGAGCAGATCGCTGCCCAGCTTGCTTTCGGGAACGAAGTAGACATCCCGGCGCATGATGCTGTCGAGGGTCCGCACGTGCGCCTCACTGTCAGGTACTTGCAGCACGTCTTGTGTATAAACGATCCCTTTGATGTTGTGGACGCTGCCTTCATAGACGGGGACGCGGGAGTAATGTTTGTCGCGCAGCATCTCGATGAACCGTTCCACGCTCGTGTTGGCGGGAACAGCAAACATCGCCGGACGCGGCTTCATCGCCTCACGCACTGTCTTGCCACTGAATTCCACCACGGACTGAATCAGGTCGCGGTCTCCTTCCTGGATGATTCCTTCTTCCTGCCCGGCTTCAATCAGCGCGTCCACGGCTTCTGCCGCGGTCTCGGGCTGTTCAGTTGTGCTTTCCCGCGTCAGTGTCGCCACCGACCGCAGGAAGCCCAGCACGAGGGTCAACGGCATGACCAAGTAGATCATTCCTCTCAAGACTAATGTCCAGCGGATCAGCCAATCGCCCTTTGTGCGCGAGAAGAAGACGAAGGGTAGAAAGCGGTTGCACAGAATTATGATCAACAGCAAGGACGCAATCGCTTGCAGCACCTCATAGATGCTCCAAAGCGGATCGCGAAATACCAGAAATCCGATGAGCAGAGCAATGGCAGCGGTGATGAGTTGGGTAAGCACGGCCATCGAAAGAGACGCACGGGTGCGCGTGACCCCCAGCCGCGGCTCGATCTTTCTTTCGAAAGCATCAATGTTGTCCTGAAAGTCGCGCGAGAGGAACTTCCCCGCTTCCTGGTACACCCGGTCCACATACGAAACCAGAGTCAGCAGTCCAATCAGGAAAATCAGGAGGAAGACGAGCGAAACAATCACGCCGTCCTCCGTATTCTCCTCGTGCGCGATTTCCCCCGCTGAGGCTGCGAGCGTTCCGCTAGCGAGGAAGGAAGTCTCAAGGCTTGCCGCAATCCCGCCTCTTTTCTCGCCATTTGACCATTATCCCGCTCATGGTCGAAGCCCGCCAAATGCAGGATCCCGTGGAGCGCCAGGATCTTGACCTCAAGTGCTGGCGAATGACCAAACCGCACAGCGTTCTGAGTGGCAATGTCGGCCGAGATGGCAATCTCTCCGGCAAATATGCCATCGCGATTGTCCCTCACGGCTGTCGCCGGAAATGAGAGAACGTCGGTGGCTTTGTCTTTTCCTCGAAATCGCTGGTTCAGCGAGCGCAACGTGGCGTTAGGAGCAACGAGAACATTGACCTGACCCCGCACTCCGGCAGCCCGGCGCGCCCGCAGTATGAAGCGAGCCAGGGCGTCGCCGCTGAGTCCTGAAATCCTTTTCTCGAGGATGACCAAATTTCGTTACTCCAAAATGAACGGGAGGGCTCAATTCAGCTGCCCTCCCACGGTCCGGCAAAGCTCTATTCTTTAGCTTCAGCGGAAGCCGATTTCTCCTCACTCTGTGGGGCAGTTGATTGCTTTTCTGTGGGCGCTGCGGGCTCACTTGTTTTCGGTTCCGCAAGCAATAGCATCTGCTGCTCGGCGACCCTCGCCTTGTGCTCGTCATAGGCACGAACAATGCGCTGCACCAGGTGATGCCGCACCACGTCGCCCTCATCAAAGTTCACAAATGCCAGCCCGTTCACGTTTTTGAGAACGTCCATGGCTTCGAGTAACCCGCTGCGTCGTGCACTGGGCAAATCGATCTGTGTGATGTCGCCGGTAATCACCGCCTTGGAATTAAAGCCCAAACGCGTGACGAACATTTTCATTTGCTCGGAAGTCGTGTTTTGCGCTTCATCGAGTATGACGAACGAATCGTTCAATGTACGTCCGCGCATGAAGGCGATTGGCGCAATCTCGATCACGTTTTTCTCCAGATAGCGGTCGACTTTTTCAGGATCGAGCATGTCGTACAACGCGTCGTACAGCGGGCGCAGATAAGGATCTATCTTGTCCTGCAACGTGCCAGGCAAGAAGCCCAGACGCTCGCCAGCTTCCACCGCTGGACGGGCCAGGATGATGCGGTTCACACGCTTTGCCAACAGCGCCGAGATCGCCATCGCCACTGCGAGATAAGTCTTCCCGGTTCCAGCCGGACCGATTCCAAATACCATGTCGTGCTTCTCGATCGCTTCGAGATAGCGCCGTTGGTTGCTGCTTTTAGGTTGGACGGTACGGCGCCCGAAGGAACGCTGCTTCCCGGCGTCCGCCAGGCCACGCAGAGTTGAATTCGGGTCCGAAGTCAGCACGCGCAGCATGCTGTTAAGGTCGCCGTTGTTGAAGGCGTAACCGGAGCGTTGCAAGCTCTCGTAGTCGCTAAAGACCTGTTCGGCGCGAGCTACGTCACGCGCCGCACCCTCCAGTTCTATGGCGTTGGATCGTAAATTGATGGTGACGTTTAGTCCGTCTTCCAGCAGGCGCACATTTTCGTCCCGCGTTCCGAACAGCGTCTCGATGTTGGGGCTAACCCCGATGCTCTTCTTCATGCGTGTGCTTTAGGTTGGTGTGCTGCCGCAGGCTGGAACCGCCAGATTCGAGCCGCGCTCGAAATTCGGCGAACACGGAACAGACCAACACCTGCTTACATTCAAAGCAGGATTTCGCTTGGAGACGGGATCGATCGAAATGCGTGCGCCCGAAGGGCAAGCCACTACCATTACTTAAAGCGTACCCCGTCAGAAACGGAGGAGTCAATGGGACACCTTAGGCAGTAGCAGAATCAGCATCATGGGCGGATGCTGGAACTGCCCGAGTTCGGGCCCATTCTCGCAACGCGGCGATCTCTTCGGCCCGTGTAGTGGAGAGCGGTACGGTCTGTGCCAAGGCGTCGATCAGCAACTGCGTCGTCAGTTGTTTCTTCTCGGAATAGGCCGCGTAAAGTGCACCCTGAACAGCAGCATCGATCTCGGCGCCGGAGTATCCTCCCGCTGCGGTGGCAACTTTCTCCAGGTCAAACTCCGCAGGATTCCGTTTGCGCCTGGCAAGCTGGATGGAAAAAATCTGCTTGCGCTCGGACTGATTCGGTAAGTCCACGAAGAACAATTCGTCGAATCGGCCCTTGCGGATCAGTTCCGGCGGCAGAACGGTAACGTTGTTGCACGTCGCAGCTACAAAAACCGGTGCTTTGCGGTCCTGCATCCAGGAAAGAAACGATGCAAGCAACCGCGACGAAACCCCGGCATCGGCCGAAGCGGAGTCAGGCCCGCTGCCCGCAAAAACTTTCTCCAACTCATCAACCCAAAGCACGCACGGGGCCAAGCCTTCGGCAACCTGAAACACTTTTCGGATGCGTTTTTCCGTTTCGCCGATGTACTTGTCGTACACCGCCGACGTATCGAACTTCACCAGCGGAAGCTTCCACTCGCCTGCCACGGCGCGGGCGCAAAGGGATTTGCCGCATCCCTGCACACCGAGGATGATCATGCCACGCGGCGGCTCCAGGCCAAATTCACGCGCTGAATCTTCCCAGGCACCACGCCGTTGCCCCAGCCAGCGCTTCAGATTCTCGAGGCCGCCGACGCCGGCCATGTTGTCCAAGGCCTCTATAAACTCCAGCATCCCCGAATGCCGCAGCAGTTGCTTCTTGGCGTCGAGCACATCAGTGATCGTTTCCGGGCACAGTGCATACCGCGTCACCAATGCCTGCGAAATGGCTCGCTCGGCTTCCTCTTCCGTCAGGCCGCGCAGGTTGGTCGCCATCGCTTCGACCCCGGCCGCATCGAGCTGCAACTTGAGTGTGTATGTCTTTGACAGCCGCGTGAACGTGTCGTGGACAATCTGATGCAGGCGATCGCGATCCGGCAGCGGCAAATCAAAATAGTCCACCAGTTTCGTGAGCTCCGGCGGTACTGTGAGTTCCGGTGCCGTCAGAATGACGGTGCGCCGGTTGGTGGAAAACTTCTGCCCCACATCTCGCAGCCGCCGGACCACGACTGGATCATCCATGTGGCGATGAAAATCCTTCAGAATGAAGACGGCTTCAACCGTCATGGACTCCATATTCGCCAGCACCTGTACGGGTTCGCGCGTGTTGTAAATGGAACCCCCGGTTGCGGCGGCAGCACTCTCGGTACCTATCGATGACATTACGGCTCGCGTCAATCGCTCGGCTTCGCCAGCCTTGGGGCTGAGCACAGTGTGGGGGTGAGGCAAACCAGTGGTGTTGACCTGAGTCCATTCTGGCGACGAAGGGCTATGTTCTGGTCTTTTCGGGCCTTCAGCCGGGATACCGCTGCCCGACCGGACCAATCCATCCGCGATACTCCATTCGAACGTCGCCATGTTCAATTCCGAGCAGGCGGTGCGTATGAGGTTGACGGCGCGCATCTCCTCCGACGTTTCCATCACGACAATGGGCGTCGACGAGTTGATCAGAACCTTCAGGCGATCGAGTCCGTCAGCCATATCTCTTCAAGGAACCAACCATATGCAAAAGCTCACGTGCTCTGCTTATCCGAGTTAACCGTTTGACCGTTCAGGAGTTGCACCCCTATAATAAGTAATTCGGACCCACCCGAATATCTCTCTAGACACACGAAGGTAACGAACCAGACATGGCAAATCATCTTTCGGCGCTGAAGCGCGCCCGCCAGACCGAACACCGCACAACGCGCAATCGCGCCAACACTTCCAGCCTGCGTACGCAATTGCGCGAACTTCGCGAGACCATCGCCAAGGGCGATAAGGCCGCCGCCGAACAGATTTACCGCAAGACTGTTTCTGCTCTCGACAAGGCCATCCAGAAGGGAACATTGCACGAGAACACCGCTTCGCGATACAAATCGAGGCTCGGCAAACACGTCACCGCAATGAAGTAGCCCTTGGGCTTCAGATCAAGTTCAAAATGAAAAGGCAGACCCCTCTAGGAGTCTGCTTTTCTCTTCTCCATTCAAGGTAGTCAGCAATCAGCTCACTGAACTCCACTTGGTTTCGATCTTAGGCGGGTGCAGCAGCGTCTGAAATACTACGCAGTATTGTTCGGTCTTTTCCTGCAATGCGCGCAATTGGTCGGGTGTCGCCTGCGGTGCATCAATGTCGAATTTCACCTGGATGCCCTGAAAGCCCACCGGCACTTCCTTGGAAATTCCCAGCGTGCCCTGCAGATCCATTTCACCATCAACCGTAACTTCGATGTGGCGGGTCGGAACTCCCATCGCGGTCGCTACCAGTTGACAGGTCAACTGTGCACAAGCGGCGAGGGCGCCAATCAGCAGGTCGCCCGAGCAAGCCGCATTTCCCGCACCCCCGACTCCCTTATGCGCTTCTGCCTGATAGACCGCTCGCCCGATGTCGACTGAACAAGACAACGGCGTCTCCGTCTCGCTCCCCTTCGCCGTTAGCATGATGCGAGCACTTGCAGGATCGCGGCGATATTGTTCCTTCAACGGCTTCTGTACCGATCTGATATCCATCACGCCTCCGGATCTAGACTGAATCGTTGTTACACTCCAAATCGTTCACGATATGCGCTTGGAGAAACACCGGTGTGGCGCTGGAACAACGCGCGGAAGAAAGCAACATCCTGGTAGCCCACCGCGTCGCTGATCTCCTGCATCGTTCGATGATTGCATTCCAGCAGGCGCTTCGCCGCGGCAACACGCAGCTTTTGCAAATAGGTCAGCGGGCTGTCTCCCGTCGCCTGCTTAAAGCGCCGGACAAAATTGCGCAGACTCATTCCCGCCCGTTGCGCCGGTGCCTCGAGCGGGAAAGGCTGATGGAAATTCTGGTGCAGCCAGTCCTGCGCGGTCGAAATCGCATGGTCATTGTGTTCAGTCCGCAGCGGGATTACCGCAAATCCCGCCTGCCACGCGCGAGGCGTTTCGATCAGCAGGGCTTTTGCGCTTTCTATAGCAATGTCGTGTCCGCAGAACTTCTCGACCAGATAAAGGCTCAGGTCCAACGCCGCATGCACGCCACCTCCGCAATAGAATCCCCGATCTTCGGTCACCATCAACTCGGGCATCCATCTGACTCGCGGATATTTCTCCCGAAACCGTTCCGCCAGCGCCCAGTGCGTTGTGGCACGCTTGCCATCCAGCATTCCAGCAGCTGCCACCAGACCGACGCCCGAGCACACGCTGGCGATGGCGGCACCACACTTGTGCCACCGCTTCAGCCAAGGCACGACCGGAGCGTTGCGTTCAACCACATCGTCGATGCTCAAACCAGTCGTTGGGATAAAGATGAGATTGGTCTTGCGGATCTTCGCGATCGATGTCATCGGCTTGATGTGAATGGGCCCGTCGCACAGCACTGGACCGCCATCAACTGAAGCAGTCGTCACGTTGAATCGGGGCTTTTGCGGCTTGCCTGTCAGCAGATTCCAGAGCGCCCCGGCATGCCGGAAAACCTCCAGCGGTCCGACTGCGGTGGATGAGAATGTCTGATCCAGAAACAACAGAGTGACCGCGATCATGGAACACCCCAAAAGCGTGTGGCGTAAAAGCCTATCTACAATGGCATATCTGCCATCTTGCTGCAAGACGTTTTTCTGAATAGTTTCTAGACTGTCGAATGTGCAAGTTCGAAATTAAGTGGCTATTTAAGGAGCATAAGATATGGCAACGGCAAAACAGCTAGCGAAGATGGTCAACGGAGTGAATGTTGACAATCTTTTTACAACCATTGACGCGATCAAGGCGGCACCGTCAATCGCGAAGTTCAACTTCCGCATTGAGAACCGCTGGGAGGGCGCAGGACAAAATCGTTCGGCGGTAAACACGTTCCACGGCGCTGGGCAGGAAATCTCCAGGCAGAAATCATTCATCCTGCACGCGGATGAGCCTCCTGTTCTGCTCGGCGATGATTCGGCTGCGAATCCGATCGAGTATCTGCTGCATTCTCTGGCAGCCTGCCTGACCACGTCCATGGTTTATCACGCAGCGGCTCGCGGCATTGAGATCGAGGAAGTCGAGTCTTCTTTTGAAGGTGACATTGATCTTCATGGGTTTCTGGATCTCGATCCCAAGGTGCGCAAGGGATACCAGGGGATCCGCGCTACGTTCAAAGTGAAGGCTGACGTGCCAGACGAGCGGTTGCAGGAGATCGTCGAACTGGGAACCGGACATTCACCCGTGTTTGATTCCCTCACGAAGGGCGTTCCGGTGGCAGTCAAAGCCGAACGCCTCTAACGAGCTTTTTCAAGACAATCCCTGGTACATCAATCGAGTTCCTAACTAATTTTGAAGGAGATTCCTATGACTCAAAGAACAAAAACAGTGCACACTTGGACCATCAGTGTTCTGAATCTGGCGGTGCTGTGGGGTACGGTTACCGTGATGCCCCTGTTCGCGCAAGATGTGTCGCACAAGTATCCTGCGGTGCCAGCGCAACTCGTGCAAGACGTTCGCAAAGCAACGCAGCCATTTCTGAATGTGAACAATGCCGGGCCCGCTGGGTACGAAGCGGCTTTCGGATGTGTGACTGGTCCGGACCACGGCGCCATGGGTATTCATTACGTAAATATGAAGCTTGTCGGGGATGGCGCAATCGACAAGAACACCCCCGAGGCGCTCATTTATGAGCCGGTCGGGAATGGGCGCAGACTGGTCGGAGTGGAATACATTGTGGACGCGGCCACCTGGCTGGCGGCACACGACAATGCCCCACCCTCTCTTGACGGCCAAGACTTCCAGTTTGTTGGCTCTCCGAATCGCTTTGCACTCGATCCATTCTTTGAGCTGCACGTTTGGGCGTGGCGCGACAATCCGCTGGGGGCATTCGTCGATTGGAACAATGCGGTGACCTGCGAAATGCTCAAGGTGACGGAATAGGCCAGTAGCCCGTCCAGCCCTGCCTGGACGGGAACCTGTCGCGGGGCTCCAATCGTTGCCGGCTTGAGACAGGTTTGGAGACCGATATTCTTCCTGCCCTGGGTGCCGTTGCCAACGTCGTCGGATTATTTGGCGTTGCCCATTTGCTGAGCGAGATAATTGGCGATACCCGCTTGTCCGATGACCGTGAGCTGCGCTTCCAGTAGGTCCGCGTGGCGCTCCTCGTCGGCGATCATGCGAACGAACAGATCTTTCGAGCCTTCATCGCCTGCGTGACTGCACACCTTTGCCGCAGCGTTGTACTGTCGTACTGCATCAAGTTCGTCCTTGAGGTCAATCTCGATCTGTTCCCGGACGTTGCTACCGAATTGGGGCTTCAAAGCGACATCGTCATTCGGTAGCCCCTCAAGGAAGATGATGCGTTCAATGAGGCCTTCCGCGTGCCTCATTTCTTCGATGGCGCGCGCCTTGGTAAGATCTCCCAGCCGTTTGTATCCCCAGCCCTGACACATTTCCGACTGGGTCATGTACTGCACGATCGCCGCGAGTTCCGCAGTGAGGGCCGCATTCAATTGTTCAATTACCTTCTTGTCGCCGCGCATGGATGTCCTTTCCACCCGACATCTTCCATGCGGCGCCATTCAGCATGCTGTGATCTAACGCACACCTGTGAGTATCTAGAGTCGAATCCCAAATATATCCTGAAGAATTGTGATGCGTTCTTCCTCGGATGCAAGGCGTGTTTCTTGGTGCTGGCTATCGGTCGCTACAATCAGCTTCATTTCGGAAAGGGTGATTCGACCCTCGTTCGTAGCTTGGGAACAGATGCGGTTCTGGGTGAAGTGGGACTCCGGCGACGTCTGGTGATAGTGACACATGCCTGCGAATTCCTCGAAGCGGCGGGCCTGCAGCGAGAACGAGTATTGTGGTCTCCATCTGCCCTCGGTTTCTCTTTGCATGTACCATCGGTCATGGTCCCCAATCAGTCGAAATGTCCCGGCGGGATCCGTCTGCTCGGTCCCGGACTCGAGGCGAAGTGGGTCAACGAATGAATCGCCGAACCCGACATCAGCTAGCCATGTGTTTTCGAGGTCGACTCGGAGCGCGAGGTGATCGAATTCCGGGCCTTCGTTGCCGTCAGTTCGCGCCACACGCGCCGACAACAGCGTCACTGGAAAGCCAAGTGCACGGAGTAGGGCGCCGAAAGCACCATTTAACTCGTAGCAGAAACCTCCCCGACGCTGTTCGACAATCTTGTTTACGATCGCATCCTCATCCAGCACGATGCGGCGGCCAAGAGCAATATCGAGATTCTCAAAAGGAACGGCCAGCATGTGCGCGTGGTGGATGCGACGGAGATTGTTGGCTATGGGTTCCGTTGGGCCGGAGTAGGAAATGCGGCCGAGATATGAAACGACATCGAGCATTGATGTGATCGGAGTGTACCGCAGAGGACCAGCCAAATTCGTGGATGACCGCTACACCGGCAACTGTTCCTGCATCCATCCCGGCGTTTCCAACTTCGGCTCACCCGTCAGATCGATCACGAGCCTCTCGAGCACCATC
>Ga0335085_10005284_pt1 | contig 20833 bp, 18 predicted proteins | sample Lox_Sample_45_FD_206712 | JGI IMG/M metagenome (GOLD analysis project Ga0335085, IMG submission 206712) | Soil microbial communities from Loxahatchee National Wildlife Refuge, Florida, United States - Lox_Sample_4.5 | ecosystem: Environmental > Terrestrial > Soil > Wetlands | place: USA...
CGTCGCCCGGATCGCGCGCGGGGTCCAGCGCAACGCGGTCGCTTGGCGCGGCCGCAGGATCAATGCCCGGGATGACGCCGGATGCCGCCGGCAAAATTGAGCCGGCGTCGCCAGCATGGCTGGCACCGGACTGGAAAAAGACGCCACCCTCACGAGCCTGTCGCGCCAACTGCGCTTGGCGCAATTCCTCGGCGCGCGCGCCATCATCTTCGGCGCCGACGCCCAAACCATGTCGCGCCCTTAGCTCTGGAGGTCCGAGGTCACCTGGAAGCGCAGGACCGAGCTTTGGCGGTCGCACCTTGTCATAGGTAGACGGCAAGGCGGCCAGACCATCGGCCGTAGGCTTGCGATCGATATTGTAGAGCTCCCCGCCAGAGCTTGGCTTTGCCAGAGGCGAAGCTCTGAGCGCAATCCATGCGGCAGCGCATACGCCGATCACCAGCGCCGAGACAACACCGATCACGACGTGCCGCTTGAAACGTGTGACGCGGCGTGGGCTTGCACGTAACACCAGACTCTCGGGATCGACTTTCGGGGCGCCGCCGGCACCCATGGTGGTATCGCTCATGCTGTCCTCAGCGCGTGTGATGCGTGTTGTCCGCGTTCGCCGTGCGCACATCGCGCGTGCGTTTGATGCGAACGACCTGCTGATGATCCTGGCCCAGCCGCAGTTCGGCGGTGGCGAAGAGCTGATCGACGACGTAGTAGTTGCCGCGCACGCGGTAATTCACGAGATCGCTGCTGCCATCGTTGCCCTTCACGAAAAGCGGCGGCGCGTCGCCCTGATCGAGGGCACGTGGAAACTCGATATAGACGTGCGTGCCGTCGTCGAAGGCTCGCACCGGCTTCCATGGCGGATCGTCACCGCTGATCGCGTAGCCGAAGTGCAGGTTCTCGATTGCCGGCACGACATCGGCAGCAGTCGTGTGAACGGGCGCACCGCCCGCATTCGTGGAGACCAAGCCCTCCTGCGGGTAGGTCCAGGAGATCGCCGCCATGTAGGTGCGGTCAGTACTTTCCAGCTGCAGATGATAGCTGCGGCGGTCGGTCGTGATGACGAGATTGGTCCGCAGATTGGCGGCAAACGGTTTTGCCAGGATGTGAACCTGTTTGGTGGCGCCCGAGCCGCTGCTGGTGTCGCCCACCACCCAGCGCGCCGTATCGCCGGCGGAAATCGCCGTAAGATTTTCGCCAGGCTGCAGCGCGATGTCGCTCACCTCCTGCGGCGCGGCGTAGAGGCGGTACAGTGCACCCTCGGTGTAGGGGTAGACCTGGATGGCGTTCACATATCCATCGCTCGCCGGCTCCTGCAGCGCGGCGAGATTTGCCGCATCGACACGCGCTTTCGGCGGCCGAATGGCGTGCTTGCCGCGGCGCGGTTTCGGCTGAAGCTGCCCGGGAAGCGGCAGCGGCTGGACGATCTGCACCGTGCGGACGACCGGGGCTGGAGCGGGCACGACTGGAGCCGCGGTTTCGATCGGCTTCGGATCGGATTGGAGAAACGAGGGAAGCCAGCTTGCACTCGCGCAGCCCGAGAGCCCGACAGCGATTGCTGGCACGATGATGACGGTTTTGATGTTCATGCTATTCTCCTTGTCAGCTGTCGAACTCGCGCGACCAGTTCACGCCATTGACGTAAAGGCCGAGCGGATTCTTGTTGAGGATTTCGGCTGTGGTGGGTTGCTTGGTGACGACCGACAGGATCGCGGTCCAATGCTCGGTGCGCGCGAGCGCATCGTGCTCGAAGATCTGTTCGGTCCACTTCACCTGAAAGGAGTTGTCCGATGCGCGCACGACGCTGGTGATCTGGACCGAGACCGTGCGCTCGCCGACCGCTTTGAAGGGATCGTTGGCCTGCGCGTATTGGTTCAGGAAGATCGCGCCATGATCGGTCGCGTAGTCATAGGCTTCCAACCAATTGTGCCGCACAACGACCGGATCGAGCGAGAGCGAGCGCACGTCGGTAATGAAGCGCGCGAGATACCAGGCGATCTCCGCGTCGGTCGGCGAATAGTTCTGGATCGCGGGACCGATGGCCTGCACAGCCCCGAACTTGTCGACCTGGACCACATAAGGCGTGACGCGCGATTGACTCGCCTGCCAGAGCATTCCGCCGCCCAGAAGCAGCGCCATGCCCAGTGTGCCGAACGATATCAGCCGCCAGTTCTTGGCCTGCACGCGTGCCGAGCCGATGCGCTCATCCCAGAGCTTCCCGGCGCGCTGATAGGGCGTCTCCGGTTCGACCGGCTGTCCATAACGCTGAAGTGCTCGTCTGAAGACCATTTAGTGCTCCCGCTGTTCGAGGTCTGGATTCGCCGAGGCGCCAGGACGGTCGCCGTCGCGAATGGCTTGGGTGGTTGCGTGTGCATGGGCGCGCATGCGCTGTTCGCTGCGCAGCCGCCGCGCCCAAGTCGGTGCACCGCCGCCGCCGGCGCCATCACCGGCAGGCGCCGCGTTTTCATTGGCCGCGCGGCCGCCGGTCCGCGTGCCGCCAGTGGCCCGAAAGGCACCGTTGCGACCCGCCTGCGCGCTATCGCTCACGGTCGATGCGAAGCGTTGGCCTGCGCTCATGGCCGCATTGCGGACGGCACCAGCACCGGCGCGCGCGACACCGGCCAGCCCTGCAGCAACTCCGGCAGCTCCACTCTGGCCGGAGGTAGCCTGTGCCATCTGATAGGCCGTCGAAGCGCCTGAACCCAAGGCCGTTCCGGCCCGGATCGCGCCCATGCCGGCCGCGCCGGCCATGCGCGCGCCGCCCATGGCGGCGGCACCGCCCAACGCACCAGCGCCGACGAGCGCGCCAGCCGTGCCGATGGCCGCACCCGCGCCCAATTGCGGTGCGCCGGATACCAGGCCGGTTGCGATTCCGGGGCCGAAAATTCCCAAGCCGAACAACGAAAGGGACGCCAGCATCAGCGACATGGCGTCGGACAGGCTCGGCTGGTGACCCTGCAACGCGTTGACGTATTGGCTGAAGAACGTGCTGCCGATGCCGACGATGATGGCGAGGACCATCACCTTGATGCCAGACGCGATCACGTTTCCCAGCACACGTTCGGCGAGGAAGGCCGTCTTGCCCCACAGCGCAAATGGGACAAGCACGAACCCGGCCAAGGTGGTGAGCTTGAATTCCAGGATGGTGATGAAGAGCTGCACCGCCAAAATAAAGAAGGCGAGCACGACGACGGCCCAAGCAAACATCAACACTGCAATGGTGACGAAATTGCTGAAGAAGGTCGTGAAGCCGGCCATCGTCCCGGCTTGCTGCAACAGAGGCCACGCCGCCTGAAACCCCGTTCCGGCCAGCTTGCCGGGCTTGAGAAGATCGTTCGCGGTGAGACCGCTATTGGTCGCCGTCAATCCCAACGTCGAGAAGGAATTGAAGATGATCGTGGCGAGCGTCGAGAAGTTGCTCAGGATATAGGCAAACGTGCCGACGTAGAGCACCTTCTTGATAAGGCTGGCGAGCACGTTGTTCTCGCCATCCATCGCCCAGAACAGACCTGCAAGTGTGATGTCGATGCCGATGAGTATGGTCGTGAGGCCTGTGACGTCGCCTTGCAGGAGACCGAATCCGCTGTCGATGTAGCGGATGAAGGTCTGCATGAACTGGTCGATGACGTTGAGGTCGTTCACGATCAATATCCTCAGTGATAGGCGTTGCTGTTGCCCAGGAAGGTGGAGAACTGGGATTGCGCCTGCGCCTCGGACTCCGCGTTGCGCGCCTGATCAAGCGAGGTGGCGCGATACTGCGCGGCCATCAGGTTCTGTATCTGGAGCTGCTGTTTCACCGACAGCGCAAGGAGCTGGTTGGTCGCCTGGCTCACCTGCAGATTGCCGACGGCGCCTTGCGAGGCGTTCGTGATCGTTGTCAGCGTCGCGGTGTCGGCCTGTACGTTCTGCGCGACCCCAGCCTGTATCTGAAGCGTCTGCTGGAACGCGGCCATGGCGTCTTGCCAGCGCTTCAAGGCGTCGGCGGCCAAGGTCGATTGCGGCGTACCCGCGGGATAGGACGACGGATAGGTTTGCGTGAACGCTGTGTTGGTTGCGTTGACGTTGAAGGCGATGCCCTGGCCCTGATTCATCAAGGTGCTGATTTGGGTCAGCGCCGAGACCATGTTGCCCAGCTGCGACATATTCAGGGACTTCAAGTTCGTCCCCATATTCTGAATCATCGTCGCTTCGTTCTGCAGCGACTGGATCTGGTTGTTGATCTGCTGCAGAGCGCGCGTCGCCTGGAGCAGGTTCTGCGCAAAGTTCTGCGGATCGAACACGACCCATTGGGCGTGAACGGGTACGAGCGTCGTAACGCTGAGAGCGGTCGCGAGAAAGATCGTGCGTAGGATTTTCATTCTGCTGCCTCCAGTTGGGTTGCGGTGTGGTCGTCCTGAAGCGATGCCGCCCAATCGAGCCCGCGGGCGCTAAGGAAGCGGACGGCGAAGGATGTGGGGTCGTCCGGTTCACGGACGCGCTCGATCAGCGCCTGGTCGGCCGGCGACGAAGCAGCGCAAAAGGCGAGCGCGATCGGGCCCAGACCGAGCTCGAACAACCGATTGCCGCGCCGGGACTGCAGGTAGTATTGGCGCTTGGGAACGGCACGGGCGATGAGTTCGATCTGCCGGTCATTGAGACCGAAGCGCTCATAGGCTTCGCGGCCCTGTGGCTCCATCGCACGCTCGTTCGGCAGGAAGATGCGCTGCGGGCAGCTCTCGATGATGGCGGGCGCGATCGACGAGTTGGCGATATCCGACAAGGACTGTGTGGCGAAGACCACCGACACATTCTTCTTGCGCAGCACCTTCAGCCATTCGCGGATGCGCGCGGCGAACAGCGGGTTGTCGAGAAAGACCCAAGCCTCATCCAGGATGAGCAGTGTCGGACGGCCGGTGAACCGCGCTTCCAACCGATGGAACAGATAGGTGAGCACCGGCAGGACCACGCTGGTTTCATGCAGCAAGGTCTCCGTCTCGAAGCATTGCAGGTCGGCCAGTGCCAAGCTGTCTTCGGCCGCGTCCAATAGGCGGCCGAACGGTCCCTCCAGCGTGTAGGTCAGAAGCGCGGATTTGAGCGCGTTCGACTGCAGCAGGACGGACAGACCAGTCAGCGTCCGCTCTTGAGGGGGTGCCGAGGCGAGACTGGTCAGCGCGGACCACAACGTCTCCTTGATCTCAGGCGTCAGCGCGATCTTCTCGTGATCGAGCAGCGTGCCGATCCATTCCGCGGCCCAGCTGCGCTCGGCCGCGTCGTCGATATTGCGCAAAGGCTGGAAGGCCAGCGAACCATCGGAACCGAGCTCGTGGTGCGCACCGTTCATGGCAAGCACCGCCGCGCGCGCCGAATTGCCCTTGTCGAAGACGTAGAGCTGAGAGTGCGGGTATCGGCGGAACTGCATCGCGATGAGCGAAAGCAGAACCGACTTGCCGGCGCCGGTTGGGCCGACAATTAGCGTATGACCGACATCGCCGACATGGGTGGAAAAGCGGAACGGCGTCGAGCCGCTTGTTTCCGCATAGAAGAGCGGTGGGCCATCCAGGTGCTCATTGCGCTTCGGTCCGGCCCACACGGACGACAGCGGCGTCAGGTGCGCGAGATTGAGCGAATGGATGAGCGGTTGGCGGACATTGGCGTAGACATGGCCCGGCAGACTGCCGAGCCAGGCCTCCACGGCATTCAGGCTTTCGCGGATCGTGGTGAAGCCGAGTCCATTGATGACGCGCTCTACGGCGCGGACCTTCTCCTCAACCCGCATCCGGTCCTCATCGAAGACTGTCACGGTGGTGGTGAGATATCCGTAGGAAACGTGATCGCCACCGAGCTCCTGAAGGGCCGCATCGGCGTCCACGACTTTGTTGTCCGCGTCGGAATCGAGAAGCTGGACCGGCTCGTTGTGCATCACCTCGCGGACAAGCTGCGAAATGGACTTGCGCTTGTTGAACCATTGCCGGCGCAGCTTGGTCAGGGTCTTGGTCGCCTCGGTCTTGTCCAGGGCGATGAACCGCGTCATCCAGCGGTAGGGGAAGTCGAGATGGTTGAGCGCGTCCAGAAGACCCGGCCGCGTCGTGTTGGGGAAACCTAAAATGGTGAGCGTGCGCAGATGCTGCTTGCCAAGAACCGGCTCCAAACCGCCCGTCAAGGGTAGATCAGCCAGGATCGCATCCAGATAAATCGGCTGTTCGGGAACGCGAATGGTATGGCGCTTGGTCGAAACGGTGCGATGCAGATAGGTCAGCGTCTCGCTATCGTCGAGTGGCGTGATCTCCGGCATGACTTGACCGAGGAGGTCCAGAGTGCGGTTGGTCTCCGCGACGAACGCGTCGAGCTCATACCGCCAGTCACGTTTTTGCTCACCGCCCTCGGTCTCGACCAGGGCACGTTCGGCCCGCGCCACGCGGTCAGGCGGCGCCATATATAGAAGTGTCAGAATATAGCTGTTCTCGAAGTGCTCGCGCGCGAAGGTCTGGTTGCCGTCGCGGCCGAGCGACACGCCGTCCTCGAATTGCGCCCGGCGTTCCTCGTCCACCACCCAGGATGCGAAGTCCGGAAACTCCGAATGGGGGTACCCTGGCGCCGAATAGCGCTCGGCCTCGAAGAACAGTGCCCAGCCCGAGCCCAGCCGGCGCAGCACGTTGTTCACGCGCGCGCAGGCGGCGACCAGTTCCGACTCCGTCGCGCTCTCCAGATCGGGACCGCGAAAGCGCAGGCTGCGCTGGAAGCTGCCATCCTTGTTGAGCACGACACCCGGCGCGACGAGCGCGGCCCAAGGCAAATGATCGGCAAGCCGGTCGGATTTGTTGCGGTATTCGGCGAGATTCAGCATGCGAGATACGCCTTGTGACGAAGGTGACGGCGGAGGACTTCGACGAAGTCCGGATCGCGCTTGGCGGCAAACACGGCAATCGAATGCCCCACGACCCAGAGCAGTAGTCCAGCAAGCCAAAGCTGAAGGCCCAAGCCCAATGCGGCGGAAACCGTGCCGTTAACAATGGCAATGGCACGCGGCGCGCCCGCGAGCAGGATCGGCTCGGTCAGCGAACGATGAAGCGGGACTTCGAAGCCCTCGATCACTGGACCAGCGCTCCACCGCCGAACGAGAAGAACGACAGGAAGAAGCTCGACGCCGCGAAGGCGATGGAGAGTCCGAACACGATCTGGATCAGGCGTCGGAAGCCGCCGGCGGTTTCGCCGAAGGCGAGTGTCAGGCCCGTGACGATGATGATGATCACCGCGACGATCTTCGCGACCGGTCCTTGGACCGAGTCCAATATCTGCTGAAGCGGCTGCTCCCACGGCATGTTGGTGCCGGACGCTTGTGCCGACGAAATCAGAAGCAGGGACGCGGCGCCCGACAGAGCCGCGATACGCCGGATGGAACGATAAAATCTCATGGCTAGTCTTCTCCTTGTCAGACCACTTGAAAGTTGGGGGTTGCGGGTGCATCGATGAGGTAGTCGCCGTCCGGCGAGAGCCCGCGCACGGCAGCAATGGTCTCGATGCGGCGAGAGACGCCGCGACCGCTGATGAAGACGACAAGGTCGATCGCTTCCGCGATCAGCCGTCGCGGGACGGAGACCACCACTTCCTGAACAAGCTGCTCCAGCCGATAGAGCGCGCTGGACGCCGAGTTGGCGTGCACCGTCGCAATGCCGCCGGGATGTCCCGTGTTCCATGCCTTCAGCATGTCGAGCGCTTCAGGCCCGCGGACTTCGCCCACGATGATGCGGTCCGGTCGCAGGCGTAGCGTCGAGCGCACGAGATCGGCGAGCGAGACGATGCCCGATTTCGTCCGCAGGGCCACGCAATCCGGCGCGGCGCACTGCAGTTCGCGCGTGTCTTCGATGAGGATGACCCGTTCGTTGAGCGAAGCGACTTCTGCCAGGAGTGCGTTCGCAAGTGTCGTCTTGCCGGAGCTCGTGCCGCCTGCGACCAGGATGTTCTTGCGGTCGGCAACGGCTCGGCGAAGGGCCTCGGCCTGGACTTGCAGCATGATCCGGTCGTTCACATAGTCGTCGAGCGTATAGACGCGCTTCGCCGGCTTGCGGATCGTGAAACATGGCGCCAGCGCGACTGGCGGCAGCAGACCCTCGAAGCGCTCGCCAGCGACACCGTCTTCACGCGATGGAAGCTCCGCGCTGACAATCGGATTGTTCGCGTGCGCTTCCAAGCGGACATGCGATGCAACCAGCCGGATGATGCGCTCCACCTCGCTGGGGGCGAGATGCGAAGGCGTCTCGCAACGGCCAGCGCCTAACCGGTCAAGCCGTAGCAGACCATCCGGATTGACCATGATCTCGATTACCAGCGGATCCGACAGCGCCTCGGCGATTGCCGGCCCCATGGCCGTGCGGAGCATCGTCCGGCGGCGTTCGTGGCTCTCGTTGTGTTCCCGGTGCGCGCTCGTCATTCGGCCGCCATCTGCTGAGGTGTGGGTTCGCTTGCGGATCGCGCCGCAATCGCGCGGTCGGCGACTTCCTGTGCGATGCGCTTGTCGCCAGCCATGCGGCGCCCGACCTGCTCAATGAACCGCTGGAAGCGGTCGCGGCCGAGGGCTTGGGCAGCCGCCTGTTCGGACGCCGGCAGCTGAGGCGTGATTCCGAGATGATATCGAACGAAGAGCGCGAAACTCTCGATCATCACGCTCTGGTCGCGCTCAAGCCGGCGCAGCTGCTCGCTGACACGGTCGAGCCGAACCTTGAATACGTCGTCGAGCTCCTTTGCGCCGCGGCGCGCGAGATAGGTCCGTACCGCGTCGTTCACGATGGACGATTTGGACGATCCGGCCTTCGCGGTGAGCGCCTCAAGCTGCTCGCCGACATCCTCATCCAGATAGAGATTGTGCCTCGGCTTCATCGTGTCCCTCAAAACGCCGGCATAAGGTCGTCATCGGCGCCCCGCCGATGCTCGCCTTCGTTGATCGCGTGTGCGCGACCGATGATCCCGAGCCTGCCGCGTGTGATCGTCGTGCTCTGCGAGTCCGACTCGTCGTCCAGGTCTGCGTCGCGCTGCGTATCCGCGTCCGGTCGAGGGACGTTCTCCGATTCCGCCAATGCAGGATGGCGCTGCAGCTGCATGCCGCCGTCGTCGTCCGCACCGCTCGTCTCGGCATCGACAAGGGCGGCCAGCTCTTCGTTCAGACCGCGCACTTGCCCACCCCAATCATTCGGGCGCGGCGCGGGAACATCGGCGTAGCGGCCGTCTCCAAGAACGGGTGCATCCGCAACGCGTGAGGTGAAATTGCGGTCTTCGTAATAGCGCAGCTTCTTGGCGCGTATGGGTGCAAGGCTCGACACGAGGAGGAGCTCGTCATCAGGCGGAAGCTGCATGACTTCGCCGGGCGTGAGCAGTGGCCGCGCCGTCTCCTGCCGAGAGACCATGACGTGTCCGAGCCAAGGCGATAGCCGGTGCCCGGCGTAATTGCGCTGTGCCCTCAGTTCGGTCGCCGTGCCGAGAGCGTCGGAGATACGCTTTGCCGTCCGCTCATCGTTTGAAGAGAACGCGATGCGCACATGGCAATTGTCGAGGATGGCGTTGTTCTCGCCATAGGCTTTGGAGATCTGGTTGAGCGATTGCGCGATGAGATAGGCGCGGATGCCATAGCCGGCCATAAAGGCTAGCGCCGTCTCGAAGAAGTCCAGCCGTCCCAGCGCTGGAAACTCGTCCAGCATCATCAGCAGCTTGTGCTTGCGGCTCTTGCTCGGGTCGCCTTCCAGGCGCTCGGTGAGACGCCGGCCAATCTGGTTGAGGACAAGACGCACCAGCGGCTTGGTGCGGGAGATATCGGACGGCGGAATGACGAGATAGAGCGAGACCGGACGCGCGGCGTCCACTAGGTCGGCAATGCGCCAATCGCAGGCGGCCGTTGTCTTCGCGACCGTTGGGTCGCGGTAGAGACCAAGGAACGACATGGCGGTGGACAGGACGCCGGACCGCTCGTTCTCGCTCTTGTTCAACACCTCACGCGACGCGGAGGCGACGACGGGATGGACGACTGGTGCCTTGGGTGTGCCGAGATGGTTGGTCGCCATCATGGCGCGCAGCGTGTGCTCGAAAGACCGGCGCGGATCGGAGAGGAAACTGGCAACGCGGGCGAGCGTCTTTTCTTCCTCGGCATAGAGAACGTGAAGGATGACGCCGACAAGAAGCGAGTGGCTGGTCTTTTCCCAGTGATTGCGCCGCTCCAGCGCGCCTTCCGGATCAACCAGGATGTCTGCGATGTTCTGAACGTCGCGGACTTCGTTCAGTCCCTTGCGGACTTCAAGAAGTGGGTTGTAGCGGGCGCTCTTCGGGTCGGTTGGATTGAACAGAAGGCAATGCGAGAACCGGCTGCGCCATCCTGCCGTGAGCTGCCAGTTCTCGCCTTTGATGTCATGGATCACGACGCTATGCGTCCAGGACAACAGCGTCGGAACAACGAGGCCGACGCCCTTGCCCGAGCGCGTTGGCGCGAACGCCATGACATGTTCCGGGCCGTCGTGCCGCAGATAGCGACCGCTCAATTGACCGAGGAACACACCGGAAGGGCGAAACAGGCTGGCATTGCGGATTTCCTGCGTCGTCGCCCAACGCGATGAACCGTAAGTCGTGACATTGCGATTCTGGCGTCCGCGCCAAAGAGACCCGATGATGGCAACGGCGCAGCCGGCAAAGCCGCTCAGTGCCGCGATCGAACCCGCTTCATTGAAGATGGACGGTGCATAGGCATCATAGGCATACCACCACGCAAACAGATTCCATGGGCGATAGACCTGGTAGTGCAAGAAGTCGAACCATGCCGGTCCCAATTCGCTTTGGTAGCCCAGCTTCCACGCGGCCCACTGTGTCGCGACCCAAATGCCGCCGATAGCAACGGCGAACACGATCGCGATCTGACCGACAAGGAATTTGGTTGGCGTCACGCACTGCCTCCTGACGAATCAGGAGTCGCGCGGAATCTTGAAAAAGAAAATCGCCTTTATGTACGCCGACGTTCGCTGTCGTAGATGAGGCAACGAGATTCGGAGAATTCCGACAATGCCCCACTTCCCGGCGTTGCGTTAGCAGTTGCGGTTACGACGTTGCCGTCCAACGCCCGTTCCTCCAGGCCGCGATACTGGCAATCGTTGTCATATCCTGAATCGCGCCGCTATATCCTTCGTAGCTCGAAACCCCCGAACGGGATGCGTAACTGTCGATCGCGGTCCTCTCGATTTCATCCCAAGCCGTCGTGATTGCCGCCATCGCAATTGTACGAATGTCCGACGGCTCGACCGTCTTTCGCGCGACAACGCAATAGGCGGAAGCATCTCGAACCGGAAACTGCAGCGTGTGGGCCGCAAATCCGCAAGCCGTGACTATCCGGGCCATCCGGTCAGCCGAATATGGCACCGCAAATTTCTCAGCGTTCAACAGCGGATATAACTCCTGAACCAGCAAAAAGCCCGCGTCGCGCAATCGATCGGTGGTGACAGAAAGGACCTCTACGAACTGCTCCGGCGTCAGCTCGTGACAAACATTGGCAATAAGGCAGATATCGAATTCCCCTATGGCGCCGTCGAGCGTGTCCAATACCGTCGCCTTGATATTCTTCCGGACAATCTCGTCACGCAGACGAGCGCGGACCGTTTCGTTCGGCTCCCAGCAATGCCAATCGACATTCGGTCCCACCTGATCCGGGGACAGTTTGTTCACGTCTGCGGGGATGCGCCCAAGGCCGGATCCAATTTCAAGTAGCCGAACAGGCCTTTTCCCGAGCGCGTGAAACTCATCCCTTAACGCAGTTAGAAGTTGTTGAGACTGTCGGTCGGGCATAGGACCGGCTTTCGCAGGAACAATATCAGGTATGAAGATTCGCGTGAGCGCCGTATGAAAAATGATATCGGCGTCGCTGCGAATTTGCTGTGCCTGCTTGATCAATTGCCGATCCTGGTCATGAAACAGACGGTAGATGGCCGTGACTTTACCAAACGCGTCGACGAGACGATGGACGGTTCGCGAAGGTGCTTGCTGCGCGGGTTGCTTCAGATGGCGCAATTCGGGTAGCGGATCGCCATCGGGAAATGGTGGCCGCGTGGCTTCGAGATAGAAGACGCGATCAATCAGCTCACTAAAGATCACATGTGGATGGTGTGTCGTAACAATCGATTGCGGAACGTTTCGCCGCAGATAATCCAGCACCAGTGTGATGTATTTCGGATGGAAATGGTTTTCGATCTCGTCGAGCAGGACGATCTGGGGCTCCGCTTGTCGAATGAGCGCCATGATTAGGAGAATATTTTTCTGACCGTCGCTCCATTCCTCGAAGTGCGCAGTCGTACCGTCGCCATAGGCAAGAACCAAATCCACCGTGTTTTCTTGCGCACGCCGGAAATACAACCTCCCGCCGACAATCGATTCGAACTCAGTCGTCAGGGCATCGACCTCGCGGCCGCGATACAGCCTTTCCTCGTCCACCGGAAAAGCGCCGATTGTCCGCGTCCGAAGTTCGGGATCGTCCAGCCACCGCGAAAGCGAATTGTCCTCGCCTTCGAGAGTGGAGCGTTCGAGAAGAGAATACAGGATACTCAGCGAAGCGGACGCATAGTCGAGAATATCGCTGGAATGCGGCCGGTGAGACTGCTTTTGATAAGCAATCGTTCTGAGCTGTTCTTTTCGCAGCCAACTTTTCCCAAAGAACTGGCAACTTGGCGGTGGCGACGCCGGCTCGGTCAATCCGACCACAATTTGGTGCGTCGCTGCCGGGGGCTTGTTCCGAGTGCCCCTTTCAAGAAACTGTCGGGTGCGCTCCAGAAGATATGACTTGCCGGAATTGTTAGAGCCGCAAACGACGTTGATCGTGTTCCGACCACCGCCATCTGGAAAGGCGAGATCAAGCGCATCTCGTGTGCCTGGTAAGCGGATCGTTTGAATGAAGTTCGGCATCGTTTTGGCGCGTTCGACTGGAGGTTCGCTTGGTCATTTCCGACCGCGCAACACTAACCCGAAACTTCACTCAATGGCATGCCGATCGGAGCGCGCATTACGAGCCTGTGGGCCCACCGCGCTGTCTACCCAGAGACCAGGAAATGGTGTCTCCGCGTCCAATACCCGAGACGGACTTGCCGAGATAGCGCTCCAGCGCGGGACGCCACGGCACCAGCGTAAATTCACGGCTCTTCTCAATGAGCGCGAAGCGGCCGGTCGCGAGTTCGATGGATCGGCGGTAGACACCTTCGATTTTGACGCCGGGCTCCACATAGCGAAGGTCATTGTCTTTCGAAATGTTTCGCGCCGCGTTCTCAATTTCGTGTTGCGCGAGAACCGCGAGCATATTGGAGCGATAGATGGTTTGGCCATGCCCTTCGTTCGCCAGACCCTGTTCAATGAGCCAACGCCGGCGCTGGGCCAGAGCGCTGTTCGCCTCTCGCCCAAATCCATTGTCGCGATAGTCGCTCATTTCGCTCGTCAGGCTGCGGTCCAACCAGGTCGGACAATCGGCATCGATCTGCTGTGCCAGCGGCATTCGGGAAAGCATTTTGATAATGGCCGGTGTTTTGCCCGACTGTTCATAGTCAAATTGCGCTGCTCGTGTCAGATGATCCGGCGCGATCTTCCAAGAGCCGTCAGCCTCTCGCTCGCAAGCGGCCGCCAATCGTCGCATCGCCTCCAAACGCCGGACATGCGTTTGCACGAATTCGCGCGAGGCTGCTGGATCGGCCTTCCGGTGCAGTTCGGTGCTGTAACGACCGCCGTTCTTCGCGGCAATGCGCGCGACGGTTCGGTCAACCTCCCTCGGTGCTGCCTCGCGGCTTCGAATTTCCACGATCGATCCTACCGGACTGTCATCGCGCGCGTCTCCCAGTTCGACATAGTGCGCGCGGCCGTCCACGCCATCGACAATCGCGTAGTGCCGGTCATTCAGTTCATCGGACAGGCCACGGGCGGTGAGACGTCCGATCAAAGGCCTCGATCCAGGTTCACCCGCGTCGAAGATTGCATAGTCGGTCGCCGCCCGCGCCAAGCCGGCATCCGCGAGCTCACGATGCAGGGTCTTGATGATGTCGCCGCGCTCGCCCATGCGGCGCAGCGTGGTCTCAATGCCATCTGCGAGCCGCCAGCGTCCGGGGTCAATCTCTTCTGCAAGCCCGAGCCGTTTCAGTTTTTGCAGGCGTCCGGCTCTCAGCGACTGGCGGAAGGCATCTCGCGTTCCGGCTTCCGGCACCACGACGCCATCCTCATCTGCACGCTGGATCAGGTCGCGGTCCAGACTCGTGAGCCGCTCCTGCTCCACTTCACCCCGCAGCCTGTTCTCGATATCGCGATCCGACTTTGGCCCGAGATCGAGGGAGACGATTTCGGCGGCGCGCTCACGCATGCCTTCGGCCATGTAGTCGCGCGCGATGACCAGGTCCTTTCCCCGGTCGTCCTTGCCGCGCAGCACAATATGGGTATGGGGGTGTCCGGTGTTGAAATGATCGACGGCGACCCAATCGAGCTTCGTACCGAGGTCTTCCTCCATCTGCTGCATCAACCGCCGTGTAACCGGCTTGAGATCGTCGTACTCTACGCCGTCTTCAGCCGAGACGATGATCCGGAACTGGTGGCGGTCATCGGCGCAGCGGCCGAGGAAGTCCCGGCTCTCGGTACGATCATTGCCCGCGTCATAGAGCTGTCCCGCCTGACCATCCCGCGTCACGCCATCACGCTGGATATATCGCAGATGCTGCGCTGCCGCTTTGATGCCCGTGCCTTTCAGCCTGATCACGCGCGATTTGACGATCACGCGACGCGCACGGAAGGCGGCATAGCGGTCGCGTTCTGACAGCACGCGTCCGACGCCCGCGCCGCGACCGATACGGCTGCCATGGAATTTCTTTCCCGAGCGGCCCTTGCCGGCCAGCGTTGCTGCCTGCAGCACGCGCTGCAAATAGCGCCGCCCAGTCTTGCTGCCACCATGCCGGATCTTGCCGAGCTTTGGCTCAAATTCGTCGTCGAAATTCATGCGTTCGCCGCCGCCGTCTGAACGCGCGCAAGTCGCGCGTGGTGCCGCGTTGGTGCCAGCACGAAGGCGTTGGCACCGCGCATTTGGATGTGCAGACAACGACTTAGGCGCCGATGGTGCCGTCTTTTATCTTGCCCTTCCGCGTTCTTAGCGATGCTCACATTATCTCCTGCGATCAATTGCGATGGAGTACGACGGCTATTGCGCCGATGCCGCGAGAGGAACGAACAACGCGGCGCTGTTTGTGGCTGCAAAGTTCGGTGAATCGTTGTGATGCGAACCGCTGTTTGCGGCGGCTTCGGCAGGTGGATTTGTGATCGCGTTCACATCTTTGCGCGCGAAAAACAACCCGTCTGGGTGTGGTTTTGCAGGGCGCAAACCGTCCACAGCTGGTGTGCCGGGCACAGCTCCGGGCGGTAAGTCAGCGGTCGGTGAGAACGCGATACTCGCGCCTGGGACGATGCCGCCGACATAGTCCAGCGTCTCGCGCGGTAGCGCCCGCCCGCCAAACAGGAAGTCTTCAAAGCGCTTGGGTCCGGCGTTGTAAGCAGCAAACAGGGAGGGGTAGCCATACCGGTCATACATCTGCCGGAGGTAAGCGGCGCCAGCGAAAATATTGTCGTGGGGATCATAGGCATTGCTGCCGAGGCCATATTGAACGCGCAAATTGCGATACGTATTCGGCATGACCTGCATCAGGCCCATCGCGCCCTTGGGTGACGTGATCGGCCTGCCGTTGAGCCGCGCCCGACCGCCACTTTCGGCCTGCATGACACCGCGAATCCAGGCATCGGGAATGCCGAAGCGTCCGGCAGCTTCGCCAATGATGTCCTGCCATTGATCGATGTACGACGGCATGGAAGGCGCTGTATCCGCCGCTTCTGCCGCTGTGCCGAATACGGTAACACCAATGACGCAGACCGCCAGAATGGTCACTCGGTCCATAGGGGCACTAGCCTCCCTATGATTGCGGTGCGTGGCGTGATGCCGAAATAGCGCCCATCGAAAGATGCCGGCGCGGCCGTCATCAGTAAAAAGATGTCGTTTGCACCAAGCGTGCGGCACCCGCTCCAGCGCGGCAAAGCACGGCCCAGCCCGTCAAATGCGCGCCGAACGGCGACCGAAACGCCGTTGATGGAAATATCGTCGCCGGTGCTGCAAACGATATCGCCGCGTTGCGCCACAATTCGCTTGACGAGCGGTACGTTGGCCGGAATGTAGCCTCGCTCCGCAGCGAGGTGACGGACACTAAGCGGTGTTGAGACAAGCACCAGATCGCCACGATTTGCGCGATGATCTACGACAAAGTAAAGGCCCGGAGGCGCACTCGCCGTTTCGTTCCAGACCAAGCGTGGATTGGACGTGATGCAAGCCCCGACGCCCAAGATGGCGGATCCGCCGATCGCCATCGCGAGGACGTGTCTGCCGTGCCGAAGTGATCGAACGTCACGCATGTCCGATTGCTATGGGTGCGAGGTGGATTGCTGTGAGTGGGCCGCCGACCAAGCGTCAAGCGCTTCAATGTGATAGCGCACATAGCGGCCATGCTTGCGGAATTCCGGGCCGCACCCGTTGCAGCGCATCTTCTCAAGCGTGCGACCGGAAAGGCCGATATAGGCTCCGGCTTGCTTGGTCGTCAGGAACGGACTCTTAAACCTGAGCCGCGAGTGGCCCTCGATGGCTTGGGCAGAGTTGCCGTTCACGTGCGTGGGATCGTTGTCCATGCTTCCTCGCTTTTGCTTCGAGGACGCAATGGAGGCCACCATCACGCCCCCGATGTGCAGTTTGCATGGAGTTGCGGTGATGCGGGACGGGCGAAAATCGCGGGTGTCGGATTTCGCCAATTTGAGCGCAACAGTGAAACCGCCCCGCGCGCGATTTCGCACGCGGGGCGGCAGGTGGCGGCGTCAGTCGGTGGGATTCCAGATGACGGCGAACACGCTCTCGTCGTCCTGTCCGGCGGCGCGGCCGAGATTGGCGTAGAGCTTCTTCGGCCCGAACGCCGGATCGGAAAGGCTCAGGCTCACATAATCCTTGCCGGAGCTTTCGCCCGTCTTGGTCCAGCCCGCGCCGATCTCGACGGCCTGGCTGTAGACGCGATAGTCGGGTTGATTGTCGCCGTTCTTCGCGGTGTTGGGCAGGATGTCGATGGGCGCGCGGAACGAAAGCGTCTTGAGCTGGCCCTTGTAAGACTTGCCGTCCTTGGACTTCGTGACATGACCGATAGCAGGCATTGATGTCTCCGTTACGTTCGCGGGAGACCATTCTCCCTTGCGATGGCGGACCGTTCATGGGCGGCGGACGGGCACCCGAACCTTTTGGGCCGTAGCGCAGCGGAGGACCGGAGCGGCGTGAAATTTGAAGCGCAGCGACCGCGAGGAGCGCGCGAAGCGCGCGGGGAAATTTCTAAGCCGTGATGGTTTCGGAAGGGCCGGACCCGCCCATAGGTCTTGAGCCGAGAGCAAGGAGAACTGGTCGCCGGACAGCGACGGAGACAGCATTTCCGCATTGGTTACACGAACCGAAGACGGTGGTGCGAGGACCAATTCGCACGCGGCGATCCGCGTCTCTCATGCTGCCCAATGCGAGAACCGGCGACAACCAACGCCTGCGTTCGCGTCTCCATCAGTCGGAGAATGAGTGGGCCAGATTGGCAAACTCGACTAGCATTTGGGCCTGGACCTCTCCGACCTGGCGGAGCGCAGAGCCAAGCCAATTTCTCAGGCGCGCTGACATCGAGGGTAAACTCGCCGCCCACCATCGCGCGGGCGACGGCCATAGCGGTACGGGACTTGAGAAGCAAGGTGAAGGGATGGAAATATGTTTCGACTGATCGAAACCAAGAGCCAGATTTCTGCCTGCCAGCGCCAGCTCGAACATACGGTTCGTGAGGCGTTGAACGAGCCCGTCAAGCGTAACATCGGCTATCCGAGCGACACGTTGTATGGCGCACGCGTCCATACCGACGGCACGCACTGGTATCACTCGCGCGACCAGCGCGACGAAGGCAATCCGCGCCGCTTGAACTGGTTCGGTCTCTACACGGCCAGCGCCAATCTGCAGATTTCCGTCGAAATCAACGTTCCCTTCGTCGGTCGCAACGACCAGATCGCCGGCTTTTTTGTGCAGGAGCCACGAAGCGGCGAAATGTTTCTGGCGCATTCCGGCCGCGTCGGCGGCGGCACCGCTGGCGTTGGAAAGACGAGTTTTCTGGCATGGACCGAACAGCGCCTGATCGAAGCGGAAGATAGCGAAGGCGGTATTCGGGAAGGCATTATCGTGATGCCGCTCAGCGGAAGCGATGCGGTTCCAAGCCTAATCCATTACGTCGATGCCATTGCGGGCTTCAAGGCGGCAGTGCGCGCCGGAGAGACGGCAACGGCGGCGTTCCAGCGGAAGAAGCGGAAATATGAGGACTACTATGAGGAAGCGCGCGGTCGACGGAGAGGCATGCGCCGCGCGGAAATCGACTACATCACCCGCCACGGCGACATCGTTTCGGCGTTGTCGGAATGGCGCGAGGCACGGCCCAATCCGCACAACGCACGATTTGTTAAAGACATCCTTATCGATCTCGGACTAGAGATCGATGGCGAGCTGATCGAACTATACGAGGCCAAATCATCCGCCGACCGATCAAGCGTCTACGCGGCTATCGGACAATTGTTCGTCCACGGACGCGCCAAGAACTGCAAGCGATACCTGACCATACCCGTTGACGAACAACTGTCTGACGGACTCCCGGAAGCGCTCCAACGGCTGGGAATCGATGTGCTGCGCTTCCGCTTTAAGTCAAAGGGCGCGGTGATCGTCAGTTAGAAGCCGAGAAGGATTTGGATTTGATAGAAAAATAGGCGGCGGATTTCTCCGCCGCCTACCGACTTCAACGCCCGCTATTCTGCGGCCATGCGCTCCGGTTCGACCTCACAATCCGGTTCACCAGCCACACGTGAACCCTGTCCGACGCCCCGGGCCGGAAATTCCAGCCAGCCGGGCAACCAGCCTTCGACCATGGAGCGGCCATTGGTGCCCGCGAGGCAGTCGCGCACGATCTGCTTCTGGGTCTTGGCTTTCTCCGCCACATTGGCCTTCGCAACCGCTTCGCCCGCCACGTCTGCGACCAAGGCGTTGACCGTTGCGCGGTCCCGGATCAAGTCGAAGAAAGTGTCGTCGGCCTGCCAGTAGCCGTGCGCGTTTGCGTTCAGCCGCGCGCCCGTTTCCTCCACCACGTCGCTGCCCGCCTGCAGGCTGCGGGCCATAAAGAAGGCGGCGATGCGGAGCACATCGCCGTCGTCCAGCGAAAGCAGATGCGCGAACACGTTCGCCGTCTGGCGGCGAACGACGAAGGCTTCATCCTCGTCGTCCTCCCGCGTCCAGCCGAGCAACGCGCGGACAGCCTGTTCTTCGGCGGCGAATGCGGCCTCGGCAGGACTGTTCTCGATGCTGGCGCGGATGGCCGGTGTGCGCGCGGTCTGCGGATCGGGTCGCACATTCCAATTGCCGGACGGTACGGCCATATGCGCGACGGCCAGCCGAAACGCGATCCGCGGATTGCCGATGATCGTTTGCCGGACAATCAAGTGGCGATGCAGGTCAAGATAGTTTTCCAGCGCCTGCGTCATCACCGGGCCGCTGTTCGCAAGTGGCTTCTTTTCGCTCCCCTTGGCTTCTCGTGCTTCGGCCTTGGCGAGCTTCTTGGCCTCTTTCTGCGACAGCCAGCCGTCAAAGATTTGCACCGCGCCGTCGTGGTGCACTTCGATGAACACCTTGCCGCCCTTCTTCTTGGACACCTTGACGTGTTCGTACTGATGGAACCGCGTCCCCACTTCGAGGATGTCCACGGCGCTCCAGCCGGACTTGAGAAGCGCCTCGCGCTTGTCCGCGATGGCGCGGTTCTGCAAGGCCCAGAACAGGTCGGCATCCGCGAAGTAGCTGTCCTCGCCGAACAAATCCTCCACCGTCTGTCCGGTATAATCGGCCAGCTTGAACAGCGCGTGGCCGGTTGCGATCTGCTGTCCACCGAATAGCCACTGCTTCAACTGATAGCCGCGCGGCGCGTATTGGTGCGGATCGTTGAACAGGCGCAGCCATTTGCGTTGCTGCGCGATGGACGCCAGCGTCAGATGGCGTACCGTCTCGTCGTCCACCTCCTCGGCGCGATAGGCGTCCCGGATTTTCGGCAACAGATTGCCGAGTGCGAAGCGCTGGCGCACCTGCGGGACGGTCATGCCGAAAGTGGCGGCGATGCCGTCCACCGTGCGGCCTTCCTTGATGAGACGAACGAAGGTTTCGTATTCGCGCATGGGATCAGGATCGCGGCGCGCGACATTCTCCAACAGCGAGGCTTCGATGGCTTCGGCGTCGTCGCCCTCGGCCATGATCGCGCAAGGCGGCGCGGCGACTTCGCCCATCTTCTCGCGGACCGCTTTGAGCGAGAACCAGCGCCGCCGTCCCGCGACGACGCCGTATTTACCATCCTCGGGCCGCACGATGAGCGGTTCGAGAATGCCCTTCACGCGGATCGACGGCAGGATGTCGGAAACATCCGGCGGCGGATCGCGATAGCGCATGTTGGTCTTGGAGATTCTGAGCTTGCTGAACTCGATGTGTGCCAGTTCCATGATGATCTGCTCCTTGCGTACTTGGGAGTGGACCGGCTCCGTCCGTCGTTTGTCAGATCGCGGGCGGAGCCGGGTTGGTGCGGGATGCACCTATTCCGCCGCCATAGGGCGGATCGGAATTTCGGCTTCGCCCGCGCCCTGAAACGCGAGGATGAAATCGGTGGCTTTGCTGGCTTGGCTGGCCGCGTGGAAGATCGCGCGCGAATCCTCCTTCAGAATTTGCAGCCAGTGACCGAGATAATCGGCATGGCGCACCTGC
>Ga0335085_10005285_pt1 | contig 20833 bp, 17 predicted proteins | sample Lox_Sample_45_FD_206712 | JGI IMG/M metagenome (GOLD analysis project Ga0335085, IMG submission 206712) | Soil microbial communities from Loxahatchee National Wildlife Refuge, Florida, United States - Lox_Sample_4.5 | ecosystem: Environmental > Terrestrial > Soil > Wetlands | place: USA...
GACGGGATAAATCCTAACTCCGGCGTCCAGCCCATGGAGAGAAGACTGGTGTCTTCAGAAAGCCAGTTCCACTGCACGCGATCGAAGATGGCATGTGCCAACTGGTCAATATCCTTATCCTGAAAATATTGCCGGCAGGTGAGCACACCGCAAAGCAGGATGGCGGTATCGACCGAGGAAACTTCCGAATCCCAGATGCGCTCGCCGGTATTCATGTTCGCGAAGTGGAAGAAAAATCCGCGATGGGTAGGAAGCTTGTGCCACAGAAACGAAAGAGTCTGAACGACTCGCAGCCGAGCCAGGGGATAGCTTATGAATCCGCGTTTCTCGCCGATGCAAATGGCTGTGAGGCCAAAGCCGGTGGACGCAATGCTGGCGCTGAGGCTCGTGTCACTGGACCGGACATTGCAACGGTCCTTGATCAGTCCCGTCTGAGGATTTGCCTGCTCCCAGAAAAAAAGGAAGTTGGCGTGCTCAAGCTGGTCGAGAAACTGATCGTCGGCGGTGGAGACGGTGCTGGGAGCGGGCTGGGGAGTTGGACCGGTATCTCGTTGCTGGGATTTATTTTGCGACCCGTTCTGGCCCAGAGAAGCGCGCGCAAGAAGGGGCTTGAAGGGCAGGCCAAGTGAAAGGCAGGACAACTGACGCAGCAATCTCCGGCGGGAATTTAAGCATCCTTCGAGAGCGATGGCCTTTTTGATTGCTGCCTGATTCATCGTTTCGATTTCGATGCAGCAGATTGCGGGGCACGGAGCGACTCATCCTGGTGGCCGAGTGCCGCTCCAGACAGCCATAGGTTGGATGCGAGCATCGGCATGAAGGTAGACATGGATAGGATTGCCCAGCAGATCGATCATGTCCCCTGAGACGGAGAAAAAGCAATCGATGTCCCGAAAATCCATCGTAATTTGGATTGCCATCTCGGCTGGCGTGGCCGCCGTGCTGATCGGGCTGGGCGTCCGCCACTGGAGGCCGCGGTGGTCGATCATCCAGGGGGCCGTGATTCGCCGCGATACAGACCCACGCAAACAGTCGCCCATTGCGGGCGTTGCGGTAACCGCTTCAGCCGGCAACGTGCGTCTTAACACCGAATCAGATGCTTCCGGGTACTTCAGAATTGCATTTCCCGGAACGGTATTGCCTGGGCAGACGGTCGTTCTTGATTTTCGACAAGACGGCTTCAAACCACTCGAGCTTCAAGACACGATACGATTTCGCTCTTCGCTTCGACAGCTATTGATTGCGGCGATGGAGCCGGTTGCCAGGGAAAGCAGCGCGAATTCGGGCCATCCGCCCTCCGTTGTGTCGAACATAAAAGTGAGATATACCGTCAACGCGCAAAACGAAGAAAACATTGGCAGCGCGGCGAAGACATTTCAAGTGGTCAACCGTGGAAATGTTCCGTGCCGCCATGAAAGCCTGTGCTCTCCCGATGGGTACTGGAGAGCCGCCAGAGGATCGATTGAATTGGATGCCGGTGAAGGAAACGAATTCCGCGATGCAAGAGCTTCCTGCATTGCCGGACCGTGCCCGTTTACGCAAATCGATGCGAGCGGTCTTGGCAACGGCAAACGAACGATTAAAGTCTCAGCCATGGATTGGTCCGATACCGCGACGTTCCTGCTGGAAGCGGAGGTTTTTCATACTGCCGTCGTTTCCAACGTGCGCCAGGAGTATCCCGTGGTCTTTGGGCGAGCGCTCAACTTCACACTGCCGGGGAGCGCGGAAGGCGTGAGTCTCGAGGCCGAGCTGGATGGAGTCGATATGGTGTTCCCTCTCGGCCCCGACCTTTATCTGAGCTGGGCGACCTGCTCCGTCAGAACCAGTCCCAATCAAGAAAAATCGACCGTCTATCAATGCGAGCTGAAGTCCGATTATCGTTTCTAATCGAAAGTTACGAAATCTGCGACCGGCGATTCTGCGACGGTCAGGCGTTGCCAAAGACCGGAATGGATGCGCCGTGGATGACGCGCGCGCTGTCACTTGAGAGAAACAGCACAACTTGGGCAATGTCTTCGCCTTTGGGCCACTTTGAAAAATCGGCGTTGGGCATCGCTTTGCGGTTGGCCTCGGTGTCAATGATGCTGGGCAGGATGGAGTTGGCGCGGACGCCGGTGCCGATCAGATCCGCAGCGAGCGAGTCGATGAGAGCCACGGCCGCGGCCTTGGTGGATGTGTAAGCGGAAGCTCCGGCAGCGTGATCCCAGGCAGCTTTCGAGGCAATGTTGACGATCGCGCCGCTTTTGCGGGCAAGCATGGGTGGCACTGCCGACTTGGCGAGCGCATAGGTGGCGCGAAGATTCAGGTCGATCATGCGGTTAAAGACTTCGGGATCGAGTTCCCAAAGCGGAGTGCCGCCGGCATAACCGCCGACTGTGTTGACGAGCACATCAAGGCCATTCCATTGCGCGACGATTTTCTTGACCAGTTCGGCTGTCTGGTCTGGATCCGTGACGTCGACATTGAATCCCGAGAGGCGTGTGGCGCGGTCCGCAGCCAAATCTTTCAGCGCCTGCAATTCACCTTCGTGACGGAAAGTGACCGTGACTTGAGCGCCCTGCTCGAGGAATGCCAGGCTGACGGCGCGGCCAAGGCCACCGGTGCCGCCCGCGACGAGGACAATTTTTCCAGAGAAGTCCGACCCCATAATCTCTATTCCCTAAAGGAGATTTTCGACCGATCGTTCGGATTCAGTATCCCACGAGGAAGGATGGTGGAGGTTCGGAAAGGAAGGGGCGGGCGGCGAAAGAACGGTGAGTGGATATCGCCGAGATTGCGTTAGAATCCTCGCAAGCACGCTTCCCCCCGAAGAAAACTAAGCCAGGTGAAATCTGTCATGACAGAACAAAGACGGATCCGTATTTGGGCTGTGCTCGGAGTGTTAGCGCTTCTGCCATTTGCCGTGAGTGGGCGTGCGCAAGAGCAGCCGACGACAACGCAATCGCCGACACCGACGCTGAAGACCGGCATTACATACGAGGACAAGTCTTCAGAGACTTGCGAGCAGCAGAACCAGAACAATCCCTACGCGGGCATGGACCCGCTGACTTGCTACGGGGTGATGGCTCCCACGGACTCGCGAGGGGAGTGCAGCCTGGGCGGCATGCAGGTGTGGAAGCATGTGGGCAACACTTGCTACTACTGCTCGCCGATCACGTCGCCGCCGAACACGATCATCGTGCCCATGGACCAGGTGGGCACGGCCGGCAATCAGGGATTCCGTTGCGGCGTGGATCAAACCGACGCATGCATGGCGATTTGCAGCGGCGGGGATACCTACAGCCCACTGCCGGGGACGATTGTCAAAGGCGGAGGTCCGGGTCTGCCGCCGACGCCGGCCCCGCCGCAGGGAGGTCCGCCTCCGAATTACGCGCCGATGCCGGGTCCGGCAGGCGGCATCGGCTACGTCCCGGGCGCGAATCCGTGCCTGCCGTTTGGGCCGGGTGGCTACGACTATTGCCAAAATGGACCCGGGGCGCGGCTGCCAGCGGGATGCAAATGCAGCCAGCAAACACCGAAAAACAAACCAGCCCCAAAGCCGCAAACGAATCCGATTGCCGACGCGGGGCAATACCTGCATGGCGTCGTTGACGGGTTCGGCGGCTGCATTCAGGGGTTAGGCAACGGGATCGGCAGCCTGGTGGCAGGCGCGGGATTTTTTGCGCAGGGCGATTTTGTGAATGCGGCGAAGGCATGGGGACTTTCGCCGGGCCAGTCGATCGTGCTGAAGGGCATGTACGCCGAGATGACCACTCCCGTTGTGGGGCAGAATGTTTCGCCCTACCAGCAGGGAGTGACGGCGGGCCGGCGACTGTGCGCATACGCTGCGATTCCGGGCGCAGTGAAGGGGCTCGGCACCCTTGCGAAGGGAGCAGTTTCTCCGGGATCGACATTTACCAATCCCATCAAAGGTAGCGCTCTGCAGGATGCCATCAACAGCGCCCCAAAAACGATTGCGAACAAGTGGGTGCAGACTCCCAAAGGCCCGGTGCAACTGGGCGCATACGCCGGACAAGGCAGCTTCGCCAGCGTTTTCAAGTACGGCAAAGCAAGCGTGATCAAACTCAGCAGGAATAATCCTGAAACCATGGGATACGGCCCCGAATCAATCGAGGGTCAATATAACGGTGCAGGGCGCGTGAGTGGCGCAGGGGTTGAAACTCCGAAAGTTTCGAGCTATGAGCCGGGCGGAACAAGCCAACCCTCGACGCTTGTGGCTGACGATGTAACGCAGAAATATCCAGGATCATTTCAGCTCTCGAACGCGAAGTACCACGAGCTGCCCGCGGCGGAACAAAGCCAGGCGCTGAACGCAGTGGACAACGCTGCCAACCAAATTGCAAAACGCGGGTACGCGCTGCTCGACGTGAATCCGGGCAACTTCTCGCTGCAGAACATAGGGAATGCGATGAAGGCGATCCTTCACGATCCCGACATGGTGATGACGCCGGACGAGATCAGGAGTCTGGCGCCTGATTCGGTTCCGAGGGGCGTGCTGAATTATGCGCTGGAGATTGCCGGCGTATCCCAGGACTTCCTCAACCAGCCGTTCACTGCGCAGTCGCTGACGGACGTGCTCAACGTGGCACGCAACCGCTTGATCACCGGCGTTACCAACGTTGCAAGCTCGACGGTGAAACCGCCGATGCCATGACGTGTACGCCATTGCGGCGGGAGGGGCGCTTGCGGCAACGTGATAGGATTGCTGCGCCGATTCGATGATCCGCAAGGGGATTCCAATGAAAACAACGTGGCGGCGGTGGATGCCGACTGTGCTGATGGTGTTTGCAGCATCGATTTGTGTTGATGCGCAGGCGCCAACGAACGCGGGGCGGTCTGTGTTTAATGTGCTGGACTACGGCGCGAAGAATGATGGTTCGGCAAACGCAGCCGATGCGTTCCGCGCCGCGATTGCAGCGGCGAAGGCTGCAGGTGGGGGCACGGTGTTTGTGCCGGCGGGGCATTATGTGTCAGGCCCGATTGAGATGGTGAGCAATTTAACGCTGGACTTCGATGCTGGGGCGATCGTCCAGTTTCCCGCGACGAGGCTGCCGTTTACGCCGGGGCGGCAGCAAGGGATCGAGACCTTGACGCCGGTGCCCCTGATTGGCGGGCACGACCTGGAGAATGTGGCAGTCGTGGGCCGGGGCGTACTCATGAGCAGTAATGCGGATTGGATGAAACTGCACGGAAGAGTGCAGCCGAATGGGGACAATCCAGGCAGCGCCGATGGACCCCACTGGGAGCAACTGCTGAACGACTTGAATGCGGGAAAGACGATTCCGGAGGAGGAATACAAGGAGGCTGCGGCGGAGCTGCGGCCGTCGTTCATCCGCTTTATGAACAGCAAGAACATTCTGGTTTCTGGTTTGCGCTTCATCGGCTCGCCGATGTGGACGGTGCATCTGCTCTACAGCGAGAACGCGACAGTAGAGAACCTGGTGATAGAGACTTACCCCGGCGTGCACACGGATGGAATTGTGGTGGATTCCAGCAGATTTGTGAGGATTGCGAATGACTATATTGATACGGGCGACGACGACGGGATTGTGATCAAGTCGGGTAAGGACGCGGATGGGCTACGCGTGAATCGGCCCACAGAGGACGTGACGATCACGAATTGCACAGTGCATCATGCGCATGGCGCGGTTTCGATCGGGAGCGAGACGTCGGGGAGCATTCGCAACATCGTCGCGAGCAATATTACAGCGGTGGATACCGAAAACGGAGCGCGAATCAAAAGCGCGCGCGGCCGCGGCGGCGTGGTCGAAGACATTCGCTTCGATAACTGGACGATGGAGAACGTGGGTGAAGGGATTGTGGTTACAAATTATTACCTGATGGAGGGCGAGACGCGGCGGGGACAAGAGCCGGTGTCGAAGACGACTCCGATTTTCCGCAACATCGCCATCAGCCACATGACAATCGACGGGGCGAGAACACTTATCGACATTGAGGGGCTGCCTGAGATGCCGATTGAGAATCTGCGCATCAGCGATGTGATGGGATCGGGGCAGGCAGGCCTGAGGGCAACCTACACCGACGGCCTTGAACTGCACGACGTACAACTCAATCCCGCGGCAGGACCGGCCTTCACTGTGAAGAAGTCAATCAATCTCGAGCTCGATGATGTGGCAGAGAAGCGGCCGATCGAGGCGACGCCGGTGATTCGGCTTGAAGACACACCAGGCGCGATTGTGCGAGACTGCAGGGCGTTCGCGGGCACTGGAGTTTTTCTTTCGACGGAAAAAGGCGAGTTGAACAAGATTGTGCTCGAAGGGAATGTACTCAAGGATGCAGCCGCGCCAACAGAAGAATCGGATACGGGCGACAAAATGCAATGAAGTATGCAGGAACCGCGCAGATGAGCGCGCGAACAGTGCGGGACTTGGACGATCGCGCATGGTAGGATTTGCGGAGACTGCGAGGAGTTGATGGCGGACGCTGCTCCGATTCATGTCCGGATTTCGCGCCGCGAATGGATCGTCATTCTCCTGCTTGTGCTCTCGGTGGTTATCAACTACGTCGACCGCAGCAACCTGGGGCTGGCGATGCCGCTGCTGGAGCGGCAGTTTTCGTTTTCGCCGCTGCGCGCGGGAGAAATGCTGTCGGCGTTCTTCTGGACCTATGCGCTGGTGCAGCTGTTTGGGTTGGCGGGTGAGCTGACCGATCGCTTTCCAGTCGGCTGGGTGCTCATGCTCGGGTACCTGCTGTGGTCGACGGCAACCGCTTTTGTTGGGCTTTCAACGAGCTATGCGGCGCTCTTCGCTTTGCAACTGGTGCTGGGGTTGGGCGAGTCCGTCGCGTATCCGTGCTATTCGCGCATCTTCGCTGCAATGCCGCAGGAGCATCGCGGGCGGGCGAATGCATTCATCGATGCGGGAACCAAGGTGGGACCGGCTGCGGGCGCGTTCGTGGGCGGACTCGTGCTGGTGCACTGGGGATGGCGCACGCTCTTTGTTGTCTTTGGAGTGGGCGCGCTTGCCTGGATGATTCCCTGGTATTTTGCGATGCCGCGCGGCGAGCAGACGGCGCACAGCAGGCGAAGCACCCAGGAGCGGAACGCAACAACTCCGGTCTCCAAATCAAATGCAGCGGCCGGATCGATTGCGAAGATGGTCCGGCTGCGATGCGCATGGGGAACAACGATTGGGCATTTCAGCGGGAATTACTTTTACTATTTCCTGCTCGCGTGGCTGCCAACATACCTCGTACAGGAAGAACATCTTTCGATTGGAAGCATGTCAAGGCTGACGGCGGCGATCTTTCTACTGATCGCCTGCACAACTCTTCTTGCGGGTTGGCTTTCTGACAGACTCATTGCCCGAGGTGCATCGGCGACGTCGGTTCGGCTCAAGATCGTCGTAGGCGGGCAGGCGATGGCTTCGAGCCTGCTCGCATTGACGTTGGTTCATGGGCATCCGCTGATCGCGCTGGGATTGTTGGCGATCGCGTGTGTCGGGCACGGCGGATACGCTTCGAACCACTGGGCGATTGCGCAAACGCTCGCGGGTCCGGCGATGGCTGGGCGATGGTCGAGCCTGCAGAATGGCGTGGCAAACTTTGCTGGAATCGTAGCGCCGTGGCTGGCAGGGCTGATTGTTCAAACGCGGGGGAGTGCGCGGCTGGCTTTTGTGGTTGCCGGCGGTGTGGCGCTCGCTGGTGCGATGTCTTTTGCGTTTCTTGTGCGGCGCGTTGAGCCTGTGAACTGGGAAGCGGCCTAGGCGGGTGGCAGCGGCGAGCGTGCGAGAATTCTGGCCTCCTAGCGGATTGCGGCGCGCGCCTCAAGCTTGCGGATGGACTTGAGCATTTCGGCGAGGCTGGATTTTCCGATCTCTCGCTCGAATTCGTTTTGCATGCGGTCGAGGGCGGCGATCACGCGAAGGGCGCAGCGCTTGCCCTGCGGTTTGAGCGTGAGAAGGTAAGCGCGCGCGTCCTGAGGGTCGATTTTGCGCTGCAGTAGTCCCTTGGCCTCAAGCGATGAGATGCAATGGCTGAGGTTGCCTCGAGTGGTCGAGAAGGTTTCGGCCAATTGCGAAGGCTTGACGTGGCGCGGCGCCTCGAAGAAGAGAGCCGCCAGGACAAGGGCTTCAAGGAAGCCGAGATTGTCGGCCGCAAGCACGCGCGAGGCAAGAGCCTCAAAGCGGCGCGCCGCACGGTTGACAGCAAACATTGGGCTTTCGCGGAGAAAGGCATCGATGCGCATACGGAATGGAGGTAGTTTAGCAGCTCAACTATTCATGATGATACAAAATCGTGGTTGCGCAACGCGGACCTTGACAGCGAAGCTCTAACAGAGCAAACTCATGCGCCGATTCCACTCGATTCACCTTCGCCAAATTCTGCTGGCCCTGTTCTTGATGGGAGCTCTGCAAGCCGCCGTCGCGCAGAGTGCGGCGGCTCCGACGGCCACGACCGTAAAGGGCAATTCGGAAACCATGGTGGTGCTGGGAACGGCAACGCCGGTGCCTCTGGCTGAATCGCAACGATCGGTGGAGGTTCTGCCAGTGAAAGGAGAATCGCTCGCGGCGGAGTCGCCACAGGATTTGTTGCGTCAGGATTCATCGGTATTCCTTGAAGAGCGCGGCGCAGGCGGAGGGCAGGCGGACCTGGTGCTGCGTGGAGGAAGCTTTGAGCAGACGCTGGTCCTGCTGAATGGATTTCGCATCAACGATGCGCAGACATCGCATCATAACCTCGATTTGCCGGTTCCGCTGGAGGCGATGGATTCGATCCAGGTGATGGAAGGCGCTGGATCGACGCTGCACGGCGTGGACGCGCTGAGCGGGGTGGTGGACTTTTTGACGGCCGCGCCGGATCACGATTCGATTTTCCTGCGGGGCGGTGAGGGCAGTTTTGAGTCGAACGAAGAGACGCTGATGGCCGGTGCGACGCACGGGGCGTGGAGCGGACGCGTGACCGGGGAACGGAACTTTTCCGAGGGGTTCATGACAGATCGCGATTACCGCAATGAAGATACCTCAGCGGAATCCTGGGTGGGTTCGCGGCTGGGAGTGACCGATTTGCTGATTGCCGCGAGCGACCGATCATTCGGAGCCAACCAGTTTTATGGGGATTACCCGTCGTGGGAGCGGACGAAGGGTTGGTTCGGCGGAGTGCGGCAGGATCTGGGCACCCGTACTGAGGCGGCGTTTGCGTACCGGCGGCATACCGATGAATTCGTGTTGTTTCGCGACGATCCGGCGATTTACGAGAACAACCATCTAGATGGTTCGTGGCAGGCTTCGTTGCGGCACACGGAGAATTTGCCGGCGGGCTCTTTGCTGTTGATGGGGCTCGAGGCAGACGGCGATAGCATTCATAGCAACAATCTGGGGTTGCATGCACGGAACCGTGGCGCGGGATACGTTGACGTAGACTTGCGGCCGGCAAAGAAACGATGGAGCCTGTCGGCTGGGGCGCGCGAAGAAATTTTCTCGGGCGGAGCGCAGGCGGTGTTTTCTCCGGAGCTGGCGGGAAGTTTTCGCGTCGCGAACAGCCTGAAGCTGCGCGCCACTGGAGGATACGGATTCAGAATTCCGACGTACACCGACCTGTACTACTCCGATCCGTCGACGTTGGGGAATGCGCATTTGAAGCCGGAATCGGCGTGGACCGGGGATGGAGGCGCGGATTGGACGCCGTCGGCAAAAGTGACGTTCTCGGCGACGGGATTTTACTCGCAGCAGCACGACACGATCGACTATGTGAAGAGCATGACGCCGAATTCGTATCTTCCTGCAAATTGCCCGGAGAACATATGGTGCGCAGATAACTTGAATGGACTGCATTTTGCCGGAGTGGAGACGAGCTTCACGTGGATTCCCAGGAAATCGCAGACGTTGCGGATCGAATGGACGGCTTTGCACGGTGCGCAGACCGCGCTGCACGGGCTTGAATCGGAGTATGTATTCAATTACCCAGTTGAAAGCGTTCATACTTCGTGGACGTGGGCGATAGGACATGAAATTGTTTTGACCAATGCTGTGCAGCTTGCCCAGCGTTATCAACAAACGGTGTACCCGGTGTGGAACGCGACGCTGACACGCGATGCATGGAAGGTGCGACCGTATCTTCGACTCATGAACGCAAGCAATACCGGATACCAGGAGATTACTGGCGTGAACATGCCGCCGCGAACGATCATGGGCGGGATTGCGATCGAGCTCGACCGGGAAGAGCGCCACTGAGAAAAAACTCTTGCGGTTTTGCGCCCTATCTCTGGTAAATTGATGGCGTACCTCGGCAGCCCGCATCGAAAGCCATCCAGCGGGCTCTACCTGCCTTCTCCAGCTCTTGAGAGAATGCGGATGGAGGCGTTCAGGAGCACACCGGGAAGGTGTGCCTGCGCTTCCGATTCGCGGGGGCCTTCCCTCGACTCAACTGACACAAACGCAGAGGAGATGAGCTATGAGTCAACCAGGAAATCACCACAAGATCAACTACATTGAATTCGCGGCGACGGACGTGGCGCGCGCGAAGCAGTTTTATTCGAGCGTGTTCGGATGGAGTTTCGAGAATTGGGGACCCGACTATATCGGCTTTGACGCGGCGAACGCAGGCGTTCATGGAGGGTTCCGCACGGCCAAGCCGGAAGAGAGCCGCGGCGATGCTGCTCCTCTGGTTGTGCTTTACTCAAAGGATTTGAAGGCGACGGAGAATGCAATCATCGCAGCGGGCGGCGCGATTGTGGTCCCGACTTTTGAATACCCCGGCGGCCGGCGATTCCATTTCTCGGATGGAGTCGGGAACGTACTGGCGGTATGGTCAGAGTGAAAAATACAGGGATCAGGGAATAGGGAATTGGGAATAATGCACGGTGATCGATGAACAAAGGACCTGGCCCGGTCCGGCGGATCAGGCCAGATGCTTCTTGAGAAACTCGAGCGACCGCTGGCGAGCTTCCCTGGCCGCGGCGGCGTTATAGCTGGGGCGCGGATCGCAGTTGAAGGCGTGGCCTGCGTCGTACCAGAAGATTTCAACTTCAGGGTGCGCGGAGTGAACCTTTTCCACTTCGGTTGCCGGAATGTGCGTGTCCTGCTTGCCGAAGTGAAGCATCACGGGGCAGTTGGGTGTCTCTGCCGCGTAATTACCGATGCGGCCGCCGTAGTACCCCACCGCGGCGGAGGGATGAAGGCGCGTGGCTGATAGCCAGGCGATGGTGCCGCCGAGGCAATAGCCAATGACGCCAACCTTTTTGTGCGACGCCTTGGCGGCATAGTCGATGGCCGCACCGACATCGAGGATCGCCTTGTCGACATCGAACTTCGGAAAAAGGCTCATCGCGGTCTTCATGCTTTCGGGATCGTAGCCGAGATCGATGCCAGGACTGATGCGGTCGAATAGCGCGGGAGCGACGGCGAGGAAGCCGTCGCGTGCCCAGCCGTCGGCGACGGAGCGGATGTGGGCGTTGACGCCGAAGATCTCCTGCACAACGACCAGACCGGCGATTGGCTCGGCTGCAGGTTGGGCGATGTAGGCGCCGAATGACTGGCCGTCAGCGGCGCGGAGAGTTACAGAATCGCTCATGGATAGCCTCCTCAAGCAATTCCAGTATCCATTCCGGGCGCGAGAGCAATCAAGCGCGCCGTCCCACTCTTTCGCCTCTTCGGCGGGCGAAAGTTCGGGGCAACAAGGAATGATGAGTGAACGCGAGAGGGGCGTTGATCAGTTGACGCGTGGCGGAAGCTGGCGCGGCTTGCGCGGGCCGAGATCCTCGCGCACCAGCGTGAGGCCGAGGAGAAGGCGTTCAAAGCTATCGGACAAGCGCGCGAAGAGCGGCGCTTCCTGCTCGTATTCGAAGAGATTGAACTGGCTGACGATGAAGTAGCTCTCCTTGCCGGCACGAATCAGCTCTTCAATGCTTGGTTGATGGCGGCGGAGGCGGCGGCTGGAGCCTGTGACCTCCGGATACATGCCGGCGACGAAGAGAGCGTAGTCGCCAATGTATTTGCGCAGCGCGCGCTCGGCGTCGAAGGATGCAGCGGAGCCATGGACGGGGTCGGCGGCGCGCTCCATCTCGTCGAGCTGCTCGATCGTATGTCCGTTCGCATCGCGCAGGCTGTAGAGCTTGTCGGCCTGGGAGAACTCGCAAAGGATGCGCGCGACGTAGACGGTGAGGTCGGGATCGTGCAAACCGAGCTTGCCTTCATAGGTGTTGCGCACGATCTGCTGGAAGAAGGGTTCGAGCGGATGAGGCTGGGCCTGCATACACACCTCCCACGCGGAGCCGGAAATCAATCAACTCCGAAGATCGAAGCGGCTGTGCGCGAACAGCCGGGTTCGCTGCCTGTGGCCGCTGCTGTTCCGTTGGATGCTGCGCGGGGAAGACGCCAGCGGCGGCTCAATTCATAAATCTTTAACACTGAGCTTAGCGGAAGAGTTGCGTTTTGCAAGAGGGGATTCCAACTTTATTGGCAGAGGAGGGGTTCGATTGCGAACGGAGTCGGCGGCTGTGAGACGAGTGGCTTGGCACTACCCCCGGTCCCCCCGCCGCGGCGGACGAGGGTCCGGGGCCACCCAATTTCATTGCATTGATTTCAGACCGTGGCCGGCGTGCGCTGTTCAAGCTCGGCGAGGCGCTTGGCGAGAAGCGATTCGAGCTTGACCAGAGCGGCGGAGAAGCCCTCGATGCCTTCCTTGAGCTTGTCGTTGGCCATGTGGTCTGCGGCATGCATGCGGTCAAAGGTGGCCTTGTCGACAGTAATTTTCTCGATCGTCAAGGTCTTCGCGTTTGCGGGATCGAGCTTGCGAGGCAGATCGCCCTGGGTGGATTCGAGCTCGGCGAGCAACTGCGGCGAGATGGTAAGCAGATCGCAACCGGCGAGCTCGGTAATTTCGCCGATGTTGCGGAAGCTGGCGCCCATCACGACAGTTTTGTAGCCGAACTTCTTGAAGTAGTTGTAGACGCGGGTAACCGACTGCACGCCGGGATCGTCAGCGCCCTGATAGTCCTTGCCCGTGTCCTTCTTGTACCAATCGAGGATGCGGCCGACGAAGGGCGAGATGAGAGTGACGCCGGCATCGGCCGCGGCGATGGCCTGATGGATGCCGAAGAGGAGGGTCAAGTTGCAGTGGATGCCATCCTTCTCGAGGACCTCGGCGGCGCGGATGCCTTCCCACGTGGAAGCGATCTTGATGAGGACGCGCTCGCGGCCGATGCCTTCCTTGTGATACATCTCGATGATGTCGCGCGCCATCTGGATGGTCTTCTCCGTGTCGTAGGAGAGGCGGGCGTCCACTTCAGTGGAGACGCGGCCGGGGATGATGGCGAGAATCTTCTTGCCGAAGGCCACGGCGAGGCGCTTGAAGGCGAGATTAGCCACGTCCTTATCGCTCGCGCTGTCGCCGAGTTCTTTGTGCGCCTGGGTCAGCACGTCGTCGACGATAGGCTGGTACTGCGGCATCTGCGCGGCCGCGGTGATGAGCGAAGGGTTGGTGGTGGCGTCCTGGGGGTGAAACTTTTCCATCGCCTCCATATCGCCGGTGTCGGCCACAACGACGGTGAACTTGCGCAACTGCTCAAGAAGATTTGGCATGATTCCTCCAGCGGGGAAGCGGGGGTTAGACTCGTTTCCTACGCGACCAGTGTAACTCTTATCCATTAAGATGCGCTGAATGCGGGGTAGGTGCGCTGCTCGCGGCTACTCCGATTCAACGGTATTGACCAGAACGCCGAGGCCGGGGATGGAGACTTCGACACGGTCACCGGGAGATAGCGGCGCAATGCCAGAAGGCGTTCCGGTGAGCAAGAGGTCGCCAGGTTCGAGCGTGAAGATGGACGTGATCCAGGCAAGAAGCTCACGGAGCGAGAAAATGAAGTCGAGCGTGGAGCCTTGCTGGCGGCGCTCGCCGTTGAGGTGCGTTTCGATCTTGAGCCCGGCGTCGAGGTCGAGCTCATCGCTGACGAAGGGGCCGATGGGGCAGAAGGTGTCAAAACCTTTGGCGCGGGTCCACTGATCGTCTTTCTTTTGCAGGTCGCGAGCGGTGACGTCATTGGCCAGCGTGAAGCCGCGCACGACGTCGCGCCAATCGGCATCGGGCCTGAGATTGCGCGCGCGGCGGCCGATGACGACAGCGAGTTCGCCTTCGAAGTCGACGCGCTGAGAGATTGAAGGCATGCGGATGACGCCGCCGGGCAGGAGCAGCGACGAAGGCGGCTTGAGGAAGATCAGCGGCTCCGTCGGCATTTCATTGCCAAGCTCGCGGACGTGCGCTCGATAGTTGCGGCCGACGCAGACAATTTTGGACGGAGTGACGGGAGGAAGGAGCTGGGCGGCGGAGAGCGGCATTGGCGCGAAAGAGGACGCGGAACCGGCGCCCTGCAATTTGTATGCGAGATCTTCCTCGGGCGCGGGCGCGAGACCGGTGATCCAGAACTCTCCGTTGCGATCTTCCACGGCCCCGTATTGCGTGAGGCCCTTCAAATTGAAGCGGCAATATTTCATTGAGGAGGCTCCCTCCAGCAGAAGTTTCCCATCCCAAGGCGGGCGCTTACTACCTGGACCCGATACGGGACGATTGCTTTAAAACAAGTGACTTAATTTCAATGAGTATTACCGTTAACCGTGGCAGATTTAACCACTTTGCAATCGGCAAGAGCGTGCCAATTACCCGTTGTCGCTGGAGTCAAAGCAACTATATCGGGAATGGCTCACGATCAATCGGTTGGCACGCCCTGGCGAATGGCGCCACCCAGATCACTACATTTGGCCGTGGCTGACTGACACGATGAAGTAGGACGCATCTGCCGTGCTGTTGTTTATCATGCCGTGTAACTGGTTTGACGCGCTGTAAGCAATGTCACCAGGCCCCATCGGCACGTGTTTGCCGTCCACACCCCAATACTCCACATGACCCTCACGCATCAGGACGAGTTCCGTATTCCGGTGTTTGTGCGGTGGGTGGGGCATTTGGCCGGGTGGCAGCATCGTTTCGTGCACTTCAATGAACTCCCCTGTAGGCAGAGTGCCGTGCATCACCGGTCGCCCCCAGCCGCCGTTCGCGTGCTGCTGCACGGTCATCTGATCGAAATGAAAGACACGCGACTTCGTCATGTCGATGGTGTCAGCCGATGCGCGCTGTGACTGCGCCTCAGCAAGCAAGCCCAGCGCGGCAAATGCGCCCGCGCTCAGGCAAAGGTCCCTGCGGTTCATTGCTGCCATGTATCCTTCTCCTTTAATACGTTGTCTGGATTTACACGTTTTCGATTGAGCCGTCGATTCGATAGGTGTACCGAGTTGGCTGCGATGGGTCATCTTGAAACGAGACTTGTCCTGAAACGTGAATCGGGCTTCCTTGGTCGCTTACATCGTGCAAAGGCATCCTGATCTGGCAGCAACAGAGCGCGGGTGCCCCGAATACGAAACAAAACAGGGCAATGAATTGGCTCGGTTGCATATTCCACGAGTATGGTCGCCGTTGTTGGTGGGTAGTCGCCCACCCGTCAATGACTACTCGGCAAATAGCTTAGCACTTGCCGCAGGCTACGGAGCGGGTACGGTATCCGATGCCTCGTTGGAGCGGGCGCTTTCGTGGCCGCCTTGATCGATGGAGGTGACGGCATACATATAGGTTAGGCCGGGTTGGACGTTCGCATCGTGATATCCAGGCCCGACGACAGGTTGCGATGAGGAGATGCGTTGCCAGGCGGCGTTTGCGCCGGATGTGCCCCGCTCACGGCGGTAGACGATGTAGCCGGCGAGATCGGGTTCGGTACCGGGGAGCCAGCTCAAGTCAATGGCGGGGCCGGAGCCGTTTTCGCCCGCCGTAGCGACGGCCTCAAGACCTTTGGGCGCGGCGGGAGGGAATATGTTGACGGCCTCGATGCGCAGGGGAGGGGAGAGCGGCCCGGCGAGTTCGAGCGTTGAGCCGCCGATTGCGACACGGGCGACACGTTGCGCGCGGTATTCGTAGGTTTCGCCGAAACGGATGCTGGTGTCGAGGGCGCGATCGGAATTGGCGGAAGGCTCGACGAGGAGGGATTGCTCGAGTGGTTCGGGTGGCTGTGCCAATGGGCCCTGTTCCGGTTTCTTCGCGGGCGGCGAGACGAGCCTGCGGACAAGGCGGATGGCGACGGGAGATGAATCGGATAGGGCGGGCGCCCAGTGGAGGAGTACACCGTCTTTCCGCATCTGCGCAGTCAGATCTTCGATTGCGGCAGGGGCTTCGCCGGCGAGGGCTTCGGCGCGGTTCGAGAGCCCGGCGGAACGGCCCTTGCGATTGACGAGCTCGACAAAGTAGGTGAGCTCGCGCGGCGGGCCTGCGGCGAGTGGCGCGGGCAGAGTGTCAGCGAAAGTGGCGCCGGCTCCGGGAGCAAATGAAAGCGTAGCGGCGATGGAGCATTCTGTGGCGGCGGTTTCATTGCGGCAGACGCGGACGGAGATGTCGCCTTTGAGGAGGACTTTGTCTGTTGTTTTTGTGGGCATGGTCCAGGTGAGAGTGACCTGGGGGCCGGTGCGGACAGCAGAGAGATCGGTGACGGGAACAGGGAGGTTGAGCGAGGGCGGTTGTGGGGCGCCGGGCATTCCGCAGCCGGTGAGCAGCATGAGGCCCGCGAGGATGATTGGCACGCACCCATCTCTCCCCGGTCCCCAAATGCGACGGACCAGATGCACCCACTGACATTTACTTACCGATTTCATGGCGCTTTCAGTCTACTGGAGCGGTGCAGAGCGGAGCCACGAGCAAGACAGGCGCGAGTGGACTGGCGCGAGGTCACTCGGCTGGTGCAGAACTCCGAATCCGATTGACTGAGCGAAGAGCGCTTGGGAAGATTGAGTGACAGGCAGACATCCATATATATGATGCGGAGCCGGCGCGGCGGCAGGATCGCGGGGCCGGAGCGAGGGAACCGGCGGTAAGCGATCGAGCCCCGTCAGTTCACAGCGGCCTGACGGGCGCCAACGAGGAATAAAAGGAGACCAGTGACCTTTTTTCGGGATTATCTGCGGCAAAACAAGGTTCTGCACGATCCAAGATTCGACGAGATGGACGAGGATTTCCTGGTGCAGGCTTTGTTGCAGGCGCGCATGAACCGGTCGAGAGGCAATATCGTGATCAAGACCGGGTTTTTCGGCAGGCGGGATTTGGAGCGGGAGCTGAAGACGCCCAAGGCTCAGGAAGCTTTGCACTTTGTGGCGGGGTTTCTTGGATTCATGGTCAAGACGCCGATTCCGTATGGGCGAGAGATTGAAAAATTCAAGGCGTACTTTACGCCGGGATTTGCCAGCAACGATTCCAAACATGAGCAGCTGCGGCGGGGCTTGCGCGAGAGCTACTTTGACGCGACGATCGAGAGCCTGGAGACGACCGAGACGCTGGATGCGCTGTTCGATCTGGCGGAGCTGAAGAAGGGGCACGGATAGCCGGCGAGACGTTGCTGATGCCCGAGCCGACAGAAAAGCAACCGCAGATCCTTCGAGTTCGCAGGCGCTAAAGGTAGCGCCTGCTTCGCTCAGGGTGACAGTTTCATTGTGATGCGAACTTTTGCCTCGCCACTGTATAGGCCGCGCGTTGAGATTCGCGACGTGTGGCAGATCAAAGCTTGCGCAGGTTGGCGAACTTTTCCATCAGCTTTTTCATGCCGTGGTGGGCGAAGAGCACGGTGAGCTTGGCGTCTTCGCCGTCGCCTTCGCGCTGGAGCACGGTTCCCTCGCCATATTTTGAGTGCATCACGCGCTGGCCTTTTCTAAGGCCGGAGGCGCCGTTGGTGGCGGGGATGTCCATGGTTGGGCGGGAGCCGCTCCCCGGTCTCAGATTCGAGACCGGGGGCACCCGGCCTGATTTCGCGCCGAAGAAGCGAGCGATGTTGCTCTCCGACGCTCCCGCGTTTTGATCTTTTGGAGCATAGTGCTGGCGAGACGAGAATGATGGGCTGACGTGGGGGACTTCCTGGCTCTCATCTTCGTAGTTGAAGTGCGAGCGTTCGGTGCTGCCGGAGTTGCCAAAGCGACGGCCCGATCCATATGCGGATGAGTAAGCGGGTGTGGACCAGCCTGGATTCCGGCTGCCGAGATTTTCGATGAGCTGCGGAGGAACCTCTTCAAGGAAGCGCGAGGGGACGCTGGCCTCGGGCACGTCGGCGCCGTAGCGGCGGCGATAGTGGGCGCGGGTGAGGATGAGCGTGTTCATCGCGCGCGTCATGCCGACGTAGCAGAGGCGGCGTTCCTCCTCAAGCTCTTCGGGGCTGTTGAGTGTGCGCGAATGCGGAAAGAGGCCCTCTTCAAGTCCGGCGAGAAAGACCAGCGGGAATTCGAGGCCCTTGGCGGCGTGGAGAGTCATGAGCGTGACGCGGGCGTTGGGATCGAATTTGTCAGTGTCAGAAGCGAGTGCGGCGTGGTCGAGGAATTCGGCGAGCGTCTCTCCGCGCTCCTCGGCATCGTGCGCGGCGTTGGCGAGCTCCTTCAGGTTTTCGATGCGGCTGAAGGCCTCGGGTGAGCCCTCGGTTTCGAGAGCTTTGATGTAGCCGGAGCGATCGATGATGAAGCGGATGAGCTCAGGGAGGGTAGCGGAGTCGCCGGGAGAACGGAAGCCAGATTCTTTTGCCGGCGTTGGTTCGTCGCCGGTCGAGGTTTCATTCCCAGGTCCCAGAAGCGAGACCTGGGGCACTCGGTGTTCCAGGTCTGCGCTGGATTCGAAGTGGCTGGCGTCGAGAAGCTGCATCTGGTCCTGATCGACGCCGGATTGATGATCTGATGCGGGGAATTCAGGGTCTGTTGCGGCCGCACCGAATCCAAAGCCGGTGTCCGCGTCGTCGGCGCGCGACTCGGCAACATCGGCGGCGAGCTTGCCGGCGAAGTCGGGATCCATCATGGCCTGCGCGTCGAGAATGAGCTGGCGGAACGATTCAAGGGCCATGAGCGCACGGGTCGGAATCAGGCGATTCTTGATTGCGGCTGCAGCGGCGTCCCACGTGGACGAATTGGTTTCAAGAGCGAGGCGTTCGATGGTCTCGAGAGTGGTTTTGCCGATGCCGCGAGCCGGCGTGTTGATGACGCGCTGCAGGGCCATGGAGTCGTGAGGATTGCGAATGAGGCGGAGGTAGGAGAGCAGGTCCTTGATCTCGGCGCGCTCGTAAAAGCTGAAGCCGCCGACCATGGTGTAGCCGATGTTGTAGCGGCGCAGAGCTTCTTCAACGAGACGCGACTGCGAATTGGTGCGATAAAGCACCGCGACACCGCCCGCCGCTCCGCGGTTTTGGGCCTCGGTTGAGTTTTCCTGCTGGCGGAGAAACGCCTGAATCTTGTCGGCGATGAAGAGGGCTTCATTCTCGCCGTCGGGCGCTTCGTAGTAGCCGATGAGGGAGCCCCCCTGGCGCTCGGTCCAGAGCTTCTTGCCTTTGCGGCGAATGTTGTTGGCGACGACTGCGCCGGCAGCTTCCAAAATAATCTGTGTCGACCGGTAATTCTGCTCGAGCCGTACGATGCGCGCGTTGGGAAAGTCCTGCTCGAACTCGAGGATGTTGCGAATGTCGGCGCCGCGCCAGGAATAGATGCTCTGATCCTCGTCGCCGACGGCGCAGACATTTTTGTGCTCGCCGGCCAGGAGCTTCATGAGCTCGTATTGAGGGCGATTGGTGTCTTGATATTCGTCCACCAATACGTATTGATAGCGGCGCTGGTAGCGCTCGCGCACCTCTCCGGAGGCTTTGAGCAGGCGGACGGCTTCGAGGAGCAGGTCGTCGAAGTCAACGGCGTTGTTCTTGAGCAGTTCGGCCTGGTAAGCCTTGAAGATGTGCGCGACGCGCTCGCTGGTTGGGTCCTTTGAACCAAGAAAATAATCCTGCGGATCGACCATGTGATTTTTGGCCCAGGAGATGCGGCCCTGCACGGTGCGCGGCGTGAGTTGCTTGGTGTCGAGGCCCATGCGCTTCATGATCTGCTTGACCAGCGCGGATTGATCGTTTTCGTCGAAGATGGTGAACGCGCGTGTGAGGCCCTGGCCATTGACTCTGAGTGCTTCCACGTCGCGGCGAAGAATGCGCACGCAGAGCGAATGGAAAGTAGCGATGAGCGGCTTGGCGAGCGAGGAGTGACCGAGGAGCTGATTGACGCGCTCGCCCATTTCGGCGGCAGCTTTGTTGGTGAAGGTGACGGCGAGGATGGAGTCGGGCGCGATGTTTTTTTCCTGGATGAGCCAGGCGATGCGATGCGTGATGACGCGGGTTTTGCCGGAACCGGCGCCCGCGAGGATCAGCAGGGGGCCTTCGGCGGCCTCGACTGCGGCACGTTGTTCGGGATTGAGATCGGCGAGAAGCGGATGCAAAGCTTAAATTCCTGGGGGGACAGGGTCCTGAGTCTAGTGTAACGGTCGCGAGACGTGCGTGGCGGACAGCTTATGCGCTGCGCTTCTCGGCTTCAACATAAGCGCGTAGCACGGCGTTCATACGGGTGAGATGGCCCTTGCCTCGAGCCCTGAACCACTCGACCACGTCGCGATCGAGGCGCAGGTGGACTGATGTCTTGCCGCTGGGCATAACGACGCGCGCAGACTTCCAGAAATCCGTGCCGAGCGATTGCGCACGCGGGGCGTCGCGGCGCGTTTTGTCCAGTCCGCGCTTGCGCAGGCCCTCGACCTCGCTAAGGGAATATTTCACGGTAGTAGATTTCTTCTTCATCTTTGCTCGCCCTCTGAGCGCTGACGATGCGGACAAGATGTTCAGCGCGCCAAGTGTAAGTGACCCGGTAGACCTCGATGTCAACGCGGCCCAGTGCAATCCAACGAACTTCACCGTAATCTTCGCGGTCGTCGACTCGTTCCAGCCGCTCGTTCTGAAAGATGGCTGCGGCAGTTAGAAACGAGACGCCGTGCTTATCCAGGTTGCTTTTGGCCT
>Ga0335085_10005286_pt1 | contig 20829 bp, 17 predicted proteins | sample Lox_Sample_45_FD_206712 | JGI IMG/M metagenome (GOLD analysis project Ga0335085, IMG submission 206712) | Soil microbial communities from Loxahatchee National Wildlife Refuge, Florida, United States - Lox_Sample_4.5 | ecosystem: Environmental > Terrestrial > Soil > Wetlands | place: USA...
GCGACGATGGCAAGACCTGCTACCCCTCCACCAAACTTGTATTCGAATAACGCGATTGGTCCATAAATCACCAAGATGAAAACGATCAACAGCAGCACGCTGGGAAGAACCATCCCGACTCGCCTGCGTGAAGCTGCATGCGAGGCCATGCGCGGAACATCAAAGCGAAGCTGTCTCCAAAATTTTCTAACAAGATTGTCGCTGGACATGATCGATGTAGCCAGTCTAGTCGAACAGGTGCGAGTTCTTCGCCATTTGTGGCCGTCATTCGTCTAGGCAGTGGATTTTTGGTCGCATCGCGGATCGGTGCCCGTGCAGCAAAGTCCAGCGGTGAGGTTGTGCCTGGTTTGTCGCCATCTCGGAAGTTTCGAGTGGGCTTCTGGCATCATGCTGGAAAAGGGGCCGGGCCTAAAGGCCGCCTATCGGACCGTTGTTTTCAGGGGCCTGAAGGCCCCTGCTCCCTCCGATGCCGAGCTGAACGGCCTGCACGGTAGGATGGTCGGCAATTCCGACGTATCGCCACCTTGAACTCCTGAAAGGCAACCGCGGATCCCTCGTCGCCCGCCGCGGCGGGCTCTGTCGGGATGACATTGCGCTGGGAGAGCGGCGATATCGTGCCCTTTCAAAGCCGATGCCGTGTCTACGATTTGTTCCTTGCTGCGCTGCGCCTCGCCGCTTATTGCAGGATCGGGATACCCGCGATGCGCTGCTGCCACTCGGCGGGGCCGGTCACATGCACGCTTGTCCCCTTGGAATCGACGGCCACGGTGACGGGCATGTCCTTGACGTCGAATTCGTAGATGGCTTCCATGCCGAGGTCTTCGAAGGCCAGCAGGCGCGAGCCGCGAATGGCTTTTGAGACCAGATAGGCCGCGCCGCCGACGGCCATCAGATACACAGCGCCGAACTCGCGGATGGCGTCGATGGCTTCAGGGCCGCGCTCGGCTTTGCCGACCATGCCGAGCAGGCCGGTTTGAGAGAGCATCTGGCGGGTGAACTTGTCCATGCGCGTGGCCGTTGTGGGACCGGCGGGTCCGACGACTTCGTTGCGCACCGGATCGACGGGGCCGACGTAGTAGATGAAGCGGCCGCGGAGATCGACGGGGAGTTTTTCGCCACGGTTGAGCATGTCCGTCATGCGCTTGTGCGCGGCGTCGCGTCCGGTGAGGAGTTTGCCGGTGAGCAAAAGCACTTCGCCGGGCTTCCAGGTGGCGCACTCCTCGCGCGTGACCGTATCGAGATTGACACGGCGCGCGCCGGAGACGTCGTAGGTGAGCTTGGGCCAGGCGTCGAGGGGCGGCGGATCGAGGAAGACGGGGCCGGAGCCGTCGAGCACGATGTGAGCGTGGCGCGTGGCGGCGCAGTTGGGGATCATGGCGACGGGAAGATTGGCGGCGTGGGCGGGCGTGTCGACCACCTTCACGTCGAGGACGGTGGTGAGGCCGCCGAGTCCCTGCGCGCCGATGCCGAGGCGATTGACCTTGTCGTAGAGCTCGATGCGTAGTTTTTCGGCGGTGGTTTTGGGGCCGCGCGCGATGAGCTCCTGAATGTCGATGGGGTCCATGAGCGATTGTTTGGCGAGCAGCATGGCTTTCTCCGCCGTGCCGCCGATGCCGATACCCAGAATTCCCGGTGGGCACCAGCCTGCGCCCATGGTGGGCACGGTTTTGAGAACCCAGTCAACGACTGAGTCGTTGGGATTGAGCATGATGAACTTGGATTTGGCTTCGCTGCCTCCACCCTTGGCGGCGACAGTGACTTCGACCGTTGAGCCGCGCACGACTTCGACAAAGACTGCGGCGGGCGTGTTGTCTCTGGTGTTGATGCGCTTGCCTGCCGGGTCGGCCTGGAGGCTGGCGCGCAGCTTGTTGTCGGGATCGAGATAGGCGCGGCGGACCCCGGCGTCGATCATTTGCTGCAGGTCAAGGGGCTCTTCGCCGGGGCCGGGCTCGAAGCGCACGTCCATGCCCAGCTTGACGAAGGCGTTCACGATGCCGGTGTCCTGGCAGACGGGGCGATGGCCCTCGTAGCACATGCGGCTGTTGATGAGGATCTGCGCCATGGCATCGCGCGCGGCGGGAGATTTTTCTTTCTCGTACGCGTGAGTCAGGCTTCGGATGTAATCGACCGGGTGGTAGTAGCTGATGTACTGCAACGCGCCCGCAACGCTGGCGATGAAATCTTCCTGGCGGATGACGGTCATGGAGGCTCCCTGCACATCTAGGGTATTCGATGCCGCGGGAGATGCGGAATGGGCGGACGAGTTGCGTGCAGTGAAAGAGTGAAGGAGTGAGGAGGTGAATGAGTGAACGAAGAAGTCACTCGCAGTCACGCTGCTACTCTTTTTCACTCCTTTACCAGCTCACTTTTTCAGTTGCTCAACCGGCGGCGCCTGCGCGGGCGGCGACTGGCGCGCTGAGCTGCTGGCGCAGGCTGCCGGCCAGATCGGCGACAACGCGCAGGCGGTCGGCAATGGAGGCGGGGACTTCAGGGCCGGAAAGCGCGAGTTGAGAATGCAGCAGGAGCCCGGCGAGTGTGGACTTGAGCTCGGCTTCAACGGCTGCGGCGGCAGCGCGGCGGGCCACGGCCTGCTCGCGCTCGCGGCGATGCAGGGCGGAGCGAATCTCGCGGATGAGACGGGCCGCTCCCGAGACGGCGAAGTTGATCTGCAGCGGAATGGCAAGGCCGGCGGACTCGCAGATGCGGTCGGCGGCTGCGGGATCGCACTCGGCGAGAGTCTCGTCGATGACGAGGGCCTGGAACTCGCCTTTGCGCAATACGGCGAGGGCATCGCGGCGGCCCTGGGCCACTTCAACCGTCATGCCCAGCTGGTTTTGAACGACGTCGGCGCAGTTGCGCGCGCCTTCGATTCCGGTGACTAAGAGGATGCTCATGGTCGTTCTCCTTTTTCAGCCGTCAGCTTTCAGCCCTCAGCTTTCAGCTTTTCGCTACTCGATTCGTAACTTTGATTTTGAGGTGAACCAATGTCCGCCGCGAACGCCGACACGGCACAAACGAGCTGATGGCTGAAAGCTGAAGGCTAAAGGCTGTCTCTTTACTCTTCCTGAAGCGGGTCGGCGATGCCGTACTCCTTGAGCTTGCGGTAGAGAGTGGTCTTGCCGATGCCGAGGAGCTTTGCTGCCTGCAACTTGTCGCCATTGAGCGTGCGGATGGCGCTCAGGATGGCGTCGCGCTCAAGGTCGGCCAGGGGCTTGACGCCGGGCGCGGGAGAGGCTTCGGCTTCGTCGCTCATGCCTGCGTGGCGCGCTTCGAAGTTCTGCTGAAGGCCCTGCTGCTGGAGTTGAGTGGGCAGATCGCCCAGATGCAGAACCGGCCCCGATGACAACGCGGTCGCGCGCTCCAGAGAGTTTTCAAGTTCGCGGACGTTGCCCGGCCAGTCGTGGCGCATCATGGTGCGCAGGGCTTCGTCGGAGAGCGTGAACTTGCGGTTGTGCTCGCGGCTGATGCGGTCAAGAAAGTGCGCGGCGAGCAGCGGAATGTCTTCGCGGCGGTTGCGCAAGGAAGGCAGGCGGAGGTTGACGACGTTCAGACGATAGAAGAGATCCTTGCGGAAGGTGCCCTTTTCGACCATGGTGGCCAGGTCGCGATTGGTAGCGGCCACGATGCGCGCCTTGATGGGGATGCGATGCGTGGCGCCCACCGGCCGGACTTCTTTTTCCTGGAGAGCGCGCAGGAGCTTGGCCTGGAGGTCGAGCGTGAGCTCGCCGATTTCGTCGAGGAAGACGGTGCCGCCTTCGGCTGAGACCAGCAGCCCGTCTTTGGAGCGCATGGCCCCGGTGAAAGCGCCCTTGACGTATCCGAAGAGCTCGCTTTCGATCAGGGTTGGAACAAGGGAGCCGCAGTCGACCGGCAGGAAGGGCTTTTGGGAGTTGGGGCCGTAGGCGTGGATGGTGCGCGCGACCAACTCTTTGCCGGTGCCGCTCTCGCCGAGGATCAGAACGGGATGCGTGCTCTGCGCGACCTTGGAGAGGATGCGGTAGATCTTCTCCATCTCCGGCGAACGGCCGATCATGGAACCGAGGCCCTCAGACAGGCGCAGGCGCTCGCGCAACTGGCGCGTAGCGGTGTCGGTCATGTGGGATTGCGCGGCGCGGTCGAGAACGGTCGAGAGCTCGTCCATGGCGAAGGGCTTGGTGAGGTAGTCGGAGGCGCCGCAGCGCATGGCTTCGACGGCTGCGTTCACGGAGCCGGTGGCCGTCATGGCGATGACCGAGGTGTCGGGATAGAGCAGCTTGACCTCGGAGACGAGTTCGAGGCCTTCATTGGAACCGGCGGGCAGGTTGACCAGCAGGATGTCGGCGATGTGGCCGCGCAGCAGACTCCGCGCCTGGGTGAGGTCGCCGGTGCTGTCGACCGCGTAGCCAAGGCTCGCGGCGATCTCGGCGCAGGCCGAGCGCACCGCCGCGTCCGCGTCCACGACAAGCAAGTGCAGACGGATGGCCGGCTCGGAAAGTTGAGGAATGAACTCCATCTCTCGTGTGTTGAAGACTGTATCCAGCATTGTATTCGCCTCTCATGAAAGCTTCTAGCTGCTAGCTTCTGAACGTTCGCGCTTCGCTGCGGGCAGATCGCGTCCTCTTGCTCGTCCGGCTGATGGTCGGCCTCTCGGACAGAGAGAAGGCTTGTTGCGGTGCGGGGTGGCCGAAGTCCGGTCAATTCGCTTTGCGCAGGGGCAGTTCCAGCGCGAAGCGCGCGCCGCCGTGCTCGCGATTGCCGGCGGTGATGCGTCCCCCGGCTCCCTCGACGATGGAGCGCGTGATGGTGAGGCCGAGGCCGCGATGGCTGAGGGTCCAGTTACCGTGAGAACCGGCGCTCATGCCGTGCGAGGTGTAGCCGGAGGCGAAGATCGTATCGAGAGCATCCTGCGGAATTCCCGGGCCGTTGTCCTCGACGGTGAGCAGAAGGCAGGCCGCTGTGCCCTTCGCGGGAGGCTCTTCGCGCAAGCCGATGTGGATGCGGCCGCCGGAAGGCATGGCCTCGGTTGCATTCTTGACCAGGTTGACGAGAATTCGCGTCAGGTCTTCGCCGGTGAGGCGCACCGGGCGCGCGCCGCCCTGGGCATGAACGGTGAGGGCGATGGTGGGCCCGGCCAGAGCCGCCAGCAGGTTACGGTTGGCGAGAAGCTCTGCGGCGAGGTTCGACACCGGGACAGCGGGCAGCAGATCCCAGCGCCGGCTTGGACTCGCGTAGCCGGAAGCGGCAAAGGCCGCAGTGGGCGCCGTGCGAGCGTTGTTGCTGGGAGCCTGATCAAGGATTGCACCGGAGGCTGGTTCGGTTTCTTCCTGCGCGTTCCGTGAAAGCGACTGCGCAGAGCGAGTTGCGGGCAGGCTGCAGGCGGCAGTCTGCGCGTCGCGTTGCGCATCGATCGCGACAAGCTTCTCGACCAGACGGCGGCTGGCGGCGGCGACGAGCCGCAGTTCATGCCCGTAGTGCATGAAGGGAGTGGCGAGAACGCCGGGCTCCTCCAGCAAATCGCAATAGAGCCCCAACGCGGTGACCATGTTGCGCGCGTCGTGCGCTACCTCGGCGAGCGTCTCACCGTGGCCGCGCAGCGTGGCCAGGGTCTCGACGACTGTCTCCACACGCTTGCGGTCGGGAGCATTTTGATTCCCCTCCGAGCGCCTTGTTTTGACGTCGATTGCCTGATGCTTGCGCAGCGCGCCGTCCCGTTTCCGTGCTGTTCCCGTGAATGTCTCAGTCGGGTGCATGAGATCGTTCCTTTCCGTGAATCGTGGGCCGTGAGTCGTGTTTCGAATCCTGCCGGACTTCCCGTTTTGCGTTCAGCGGTGGACTTTGTCCTGTTTTCATACACGCGGCGTGCCAAACGGGGACGGGATTTCTAAGTCCTTGATCACGGGGTGGATAACGCCGCGAAGGCGTTATGGAGAGCGGGGAGCGGAGTGGTTCGCCGGTGCCGAAATGGGACGGGCAGGTGGGTCGAAGTATGTGGAACTTGCTTTGAATCAGATCTGTATAAGCAAATTCCTCTTCCGGCACTTGAATTTCGGGAATTCCCATTGCGGGAGCGGGATTCGCCTGTCGTCATCCTTGGGCGCCGCTCCCGTACAATCCGTTTATGAACGCGACAGGAATGGAAACCGAAAACGCAAGAGAAAGTTCAAAGGGGGCTGTGGGCCGTCTCTCGCTCCGGCCCGGCGGGAGAAATGCTGGCCAGCTTCGCCCGCTGACGCTCGCGCCCGGATTTGTGCAGACCGCCGAAGGCTCGGTGCTGGTGAGTCTGGGCAATACGCGCGTGCTGACGAACGCCACGATTGAGCAGGGCGTGCCCGGATGGTTGCGCAACTCGGGGCGCGGATGGGTGACGGCCGAGTACGCGATGCTGCCCCGGTCGACGGTGACGCGGACGCCGCGCGAGAGCGAACGCGGCAAGATCGGCGGGCGCACGCACGAGATTCAACGATTGATCGGGCGGAGTCTGCGGTCTGTGGTCGATATGCACGCATTGGGCGAGCGCACGGTGATTCTCGATTGCGACGTGATTCAGGCTGACGGCGGCACACGTACCGCGGCCATCACGGGCGCGGCGGTGGCGCTGGGGCTAGCACTGAATGCGCTGGTGAAAGCGGGAACTCTCAAGACGTCGCCGCTGAAGCAACTGGTGGCCGCAACGTCGGTGGGGATCGTGGATGGGGAGGCACTGCTCGATCTCTGCTATGAGGAGGACTCCCAGGCCGAAGTGGACATGAACGTGGTGATGACCGCCGATGGGGGGCTGGTGGAGACGCAGGCTACGGCGGAGAAAGGTTCGTTTTCGCGCGCGCAGTTAAATGGGCTGATCGATCTGGCCGAGGCGGGATTGAAGGAGATCTTTGCGGCGCAGAAGGCGGTGTTGGCTTCTAGCTCTTAGCTTCCAGCTCTTAGCTCTTAGCTCCTAAGATTGTTGCATCGGAGGCGTGCGTCGATGAATCTTCCATGCATAGGATCTGAGGTGCGGCCTTTCGGGAGGATCAAGCGAAGAATCCGCCGGTCGTACTTGGAGAATGCGCATGCCAACAAAGAAACCTTCTGCGCCGCAGGATCGCGACGCGGCGCTGCGGCAACATCTGCTTGAACTCCTGCACGGCGGCCATGCGCATGCGGACTTCGAGACATCCATCCGCGGACTTGAGTCACCGCTGCGCGGCAAGCGTCCGAAGGGCGCCGATCACTCGCCATCGGAGATTCTGGAGCATCTGCGCATTGCGCAGTGGGACATTCTGGAGTTTTCGCGAAACGCCGCCTACGAATCGCCGGAATGGCCCGGCGGCTATTGGCCCAAGACAGCAGCGCCGCCCGACACGAAGGCGTGGGACAAGAGCGTGCGAGCATTCCGCCGCGACTTGAAGGCCATGTGCGATCTGGTCAGCAATCCGTCGACCGATCTGTATGCGCCGATCCCGCACGGGAGCGGTCAGACGATTCTACGCGAAGCGCTTCTGGTCGCCGATCACAATGCCTATCACCTGGGACAGATGGTGCTGGTAAGGCGACTGCTGGGAGCGTGGAAAAGTTAAAGCATGGCGTAGCCGGTGGGAGCTTTTAGCTATTAGCCTTCAGCCCTCAGCCCTCAGCCTTCAGCTCTCAGCTCTCGGCTCTCGGCCCAAACGTCTGCCCGTTGCTATCGACTGTTCGGCCACCGGTCGCTACCGGCTCCTCTTGGAGACTGCCTCTTCTCTGCTCTCTGCTCTCTGCTCTCTGCTCTCTGCTCTCTGCTCTCTGCTCTCTGCTCTCTGCTCTCTGCTCTCTGCTCTCTGTTTGCTGTTCTCTGTTCCCTGTTCCCTACATTTGAGACGCCGTTTCGACCTTTTGACGGGGTGATTCGTCTACCCAATGAGGGCTGGTGTCACTCACCTTTTCCGGCGCTCAAACGTTGAGGATCAAGAACTTATGAAATTTGCAATCGTGAAGCGCCTGGCCGCGTCGACGGCGATGGCGGGTCTCCTGATGACTTTTCCGGCCTTGGCGCTGGCGCAAACGGCGGCGGTTCACTATCTGGGCACGGTGACGGCGATCAGCGGCGACACGTTGACTGTAAAAACCGATGCGGGCCAGGTGAACACGGTCGAGGTTCCGTCCACCGCGCAATTGAAGCGCATTGAGCCGGGGCAGACTGACCTGAGCAAGGCCGCGCCGCTCGATTTCGCGAGTATCGCCATTGGCGACCGCGTTCTTGTGAACCTCGATCCCAATGCGACCGGAACGACGCCCCAGGCCTTGCGCGTCATCGCCATCAAGCAGGCCGATGTGGCCAAGAGGCAGCAGACGGAAGCTGAGCAATGGAACCAGGGCGTGCACGGGCTGGTGAAGAGCGTCGATCCAGCGGCCGGCGTGATTGTGGTCAACGTGCGCGCAGGAGCGGTGACGAAGGAAGTCACCGTGCACACCACCGGTTCCACCGTTCTGAAGCGGTACGCGCCCGGCTCGGTGCGCTTCGACCAGGCGCAGCCGGCTCCGATCACGGCAATCCGGCCCGGCGACCAGCTGTGGGCTCGCGGGACAAAGAATACAGACGGGACGGAGATCGCGGCGGACGGCGTCGTCTCCGGCAGCTTCCTGAATATCGCGGGGACGATTCTCTCGACAGACACTTCCGCTTCGACTTTGACGGTGAAGGATCTGGCCACCAAGAAACCGGTGACGGTGCACATCTCTTCCGACGCGCAGATGCGGCGGCTTGACGACAGGGTTGCAGCCTTTCTGGCTGCGCGGCTCAAAGGCGGACAGGGCGCGGGACAGGGAGCCGGCGGTGCGGGCTCCGGCAGCGGAGGCGCGCAGAGAAGCTTCAGCCAGAGCGGTGGTGGCGGCGCGGGACGGATGGATCTGGAAACCGTTCTGGAGCGCGCGCCGGTGATCCAGCTCGCCAGCCTGCAGAAAGGCGAAGCCGTGATGATCGTGGCCACGCAGGACGGTGCGGGCGCGAGTGAGGGCGTAAGCGCGGTGAAACTGCTGGCCGGAGTGGAACCGCTGCTTGAAGCGCCGCAGGCGCAGGATCTGCTTTCAAGCTGGAGCCTGAGCTCGGGCGAATCCGAGGCCAGCGCTCAGTAACTTTTTCATTTTTTCATTCATCCGCAAGCGAGGAAATTTTGCATTCAAAATCGAACACTGCCACTGCATTGATCTTTGCCTTTCTGATAGCGTTTTCAGGCGCAACGGCGCGGGCGCAGGCTGCGCCTTCGGGCGTGACTCCATCCGCAACACCGGCGGCGCAAGCGGCGCAGGCTTCAGCGAATCAGGCTCCCGCGAATCAGACGCCAGCCAGTCAGGCTGGGACCGGCACATCTGCGCCTGCGCCGGCCTCCGGTGGGTCGCAGAGCACGGCGACGCCGGCTGGAACGTTGCACGGGCACATCCTCGACCCAACGGGCGCGCTGATTCCCGGCGCGCAGGTCACGGTGACAAGCGCGGCCGGCAAGAAGGTGGGCAGCACGACGGCCGACTCCGCAGGCGGCTACCAGGTGCACGGACTTCCCGCGGGAAGCTACGTGATTGAAGCGGATTTCGAAGGGTTCGCGCCGTTTGTCTCCTCGCCGATTTCATTAACCGCAGGGCAAACCAAAAACATCGACATCAAGATGGCGATTGAGGCCGCACAGCAACAGGTTGTGGTGACCGACGAAGGCGCTCCGACGGTGAGCACGGAGGCCGGCGCGAATTCGAATTCCATCGTGCTCAAGGGCAGCGACCTCGATGCGCTTTCGGACGATCCCGACGAGCTATCGAGCGAGTTGACGGCGCTCGCGGGCCCCTCGGCGGGACCAAACGGCGGCCAGATTTACATTGATGGATTCACAGGCGGTCAGCTGCCACCCAAATCCGCGATCCGCGAGATTCGCATCAATCAGAATCCGTTTTCGGCGGAGTTCGACAAGATTGGGTACGGGCGCATCGAGATTCTCACCAAGCCGGGAACGGACACGCTGCATGGGCGCGTCTTCGGCCAGGGAAACGACAACCTCTTCAACACCGGCAATCCGTTTACGGCGGAGCTGCCTTCCTATTACAGCTTCCAGTACAACGGATCGGTGAGCGGCGCGTTGTCAAAGTGGGCGTCGTTCTTTTTCAGCGTGGAGCAGCGGGATACGCAGACCGACAACGTGTTCTATATTCCCAACGGGCCGGTGTACGACGGAACTTCGGACATGTGGGCGATCAGCCCCGGCGTGGTTTCAGGCAGTCTCTTCAGCCCGGCCAACCATCTTGAGGTCTCGCCGCGCGTCGATCTGCAACTGGGGCAGAAGAACACATTGACGATGCGCTACCAGTTCTACCGCAACAACGTGAAAGGCTCGTTGTCCTCGACGTCGTTGCCTTCAACGTCGAGTAACAGCGATTCTCTCGAGCACACGGTGCAACTCGACGATACGGAAGTGATCAGCGACAAGATGGTGGACGAGACGCGCTTCGAGTACCGGCGCGCAAATTCCTCGTCGGCTCCTGTCACCTCGGCGCCGGGATTCGGGCCTGCCGGCAGCGCGCCGAGCATGAGCGTGCCCAAAGTATTTTCCTCCGGCGGCGACGGAGGACAGACTTCCACAACGCACTCCGATCACCTCGAACTGCAGAACTACCTGACGCTAAGCGAGGGCAAGCAGGCCATCAAAATGGGCGCATGGCTGCGCGACGACCGCGAGGCACAATCGACGGATGGAAACTTCAACGGCAGCTTCACCTTCCCGTCGATCACCGCTTTCGTTGACACGTGGAACGGCGTTGAGGCGGGCGAAACCTTTGCGGACATCTCCGCGGCGTGCCCCGCAACGCAGGCGGGCGGATGCCTGCCGACCAAGCTCACGTACACGACCGGACCGTTTGCCTTCCAGGGAAATGTCTTCAACGCAGCGCTCTTTTTCCAGGACGACTGGACGGTGAACAGGCTTCTTACGCTCTCCGGAGGGCTGCGCTGGGAGGGGCAGAATCACATCGCCGACCACAGCGACTGGGCGCCCCGCCTGGCGTTTGCCTACGCGCTCGACGGGCACAAGAAAGGACAGACACCCAAGACCGTGGTGCGCGGCGGATTCGGTTTCTTCTACGACCGCTTTGCGACGAACAATCTTATGGATCTTGAGGAACTGAACGGGAGCGCCGACAGCCAGAAGCAGGTTGTCATCAGCGATCCCACGTGCTTTAACGGAGAGAGCCTGAGCATGATCAGCGGCGGCGTTGCCTCCTGCGGGTCGGGCACGGCACGCACATCGGCGATCTACTCCATCTCGCCCAGCTACCGCTCGCCTTATCTCGCACAGCTCGGCATGAGCGTGGAGCGGCAGCTGTCCAAGGCGGCAACGGTGACCTTCACCTACATGCACACTTCCGGTTTTCATCAACTGGTGGTGCGCGATTCGAATGCGTATCTGCCCGGCGACTACACATACAATCCGGGCGGGCCGCCGACGATTACCGCGCCGCGTCCGGATCCGTCCGAAGGCATCGTGGATCAATACTTCCCCGAGGCGGTGATGAACGAGAACCAGGTGATTGTGAACATCAATGCACGGTTCTCACCCAAGTTCACTGTGCTGGGCTTTTACGCGGGGAGTTGGGCCAACTCCGACGGCGGGGGAGGATCGAGCCCCTCGAATTCCTACGACCTGCGGCAGGATTACGGGCGCGCCTCGTTTATCCATCCACAGTGGCTGTTTCTGATGGGCAATTACAACGGCCCATGGGGGATCACGTTCAATCCGTTTCTGATTGCGCAGGCAGGGCGACCGTATAACGTTACGTCGCCTTACGATTTGACCGGCGACAATTTCTTCAACGACCGGCCTTCGTATACAACCGCGCCGGCGACGACGAGCAATGTGGTTCAGACGGGCTTTGGGACACTGGATCTTGCGCCCCAGGCCGGAGAGTCGCCCATTCCCATTTCGATCGGCAACAGCCCGTCGTCGGTGGCAGTGAATCTGCGCGTGGGTCGGACATTTGGCATAGGACCCAAAGTGGAATCGGCGGCTGGCCCGCGCCCCCCGGGCGGGGACGGCGGCGGACACGGCGGCCGCGGAGGCGGCGGCTTTGGTGGATTCGGCGGACCCTTCGGTGGCGGAGGCGGCCGCGGCGGAATGTTTGGCGGACCTGCGAACGCAAATGCCAAAAAATACTCGCTGAACTTTAACGTGCAGGCGCTGAACCTGTTCAACGACATCGACCTGGGAACGCCGGTGGGCGGAATTCAACCGACCTTCAATTCCGGCACGGGGCAATACGGGCCGGGGCCGCAGTTTGGGAAATCGGACGGCCTCGCAGGAAGCATCTTCTCGACAAGCTCGGCGGCACGGCGCATCTTCTTCCAGGCGGCGTTCCAGTTTTAGAAGCAGAGAGCAGAGAAGAGAGATCAGAGAACAGAGATCAGAGAACAGAAAAAGCGGCGATTCGCTTTTAACAATCAGCCATTGGCTATCGGCCCCTGACGGTCCACTGTTCGCGAAGTGCGACTCACGGTTCACGGTTCACGATTTGCGATCCCCGAATCACGATCGACGATTCGGGAACCATCGCCCATGATCAATGAACCGTAGAGTGCCTCCCATGTATTGGCGGTTGCGTCGATGCTGAAGCGATCGACGATACGCTGGCGTGCGGCGCGGCCACGCGCAGCGAGCGCTTCCCTGCTCTCCTTCATGATGGCCAGCATTGCCTTGGCCAGCGCCTCGGAGTCTTTCGCCGGAACGATGATGCCGGCATCTCCGACCAGCTCGCGCACGCCGCCGACATCTGTTGCGACAACCGGCTTCGCCATCGCCATCGCCTCGCCCACGGCGAGCGGCATTCCTTCCCAAGCGGAACCGGAGACGAAGGCATCGGCTGCGTCGAGAAGCGCGGGCATGTCGCGGCGCAGACCGAGCCAACGAACCGAGTCGCCGAGCTCTAATTCATTTCGCAGTTGCTGCAAGACCGCGATCTGTCCCACCGCGGCATCGCCCGCGATCCAAAGACGGGCGTCGCCGCGGCCGGAGCGCACTTCAGCGAAAGCGCGCAAGAGATTTGGATAGTCTTTGTTCGCGACCAGCCGGCCGACGGCGAGCCAGATGAATTCGGATTCTTCCGCGGCATCAGAAACACCGATCTCCGCTCGAATGCGCGCGCCGCTCTGTGCATTTGGCGCGAAATCATGAATGTCGATGCCGTTGAGGATCACCGAGCACTTGCGACGCGGAACTGCGCCAAGGCGAGTGAAGCGATCGGCGGCGGCCTGGCTGACCGCGACGGTGCACCGGCTTAGAAAATCTGTTAGGCGATAAGCGAGCATCCGATGCCATCCACCCTCGTATACGTTATGCACCGTAGAGAGCGCGACAAATGGAGGTGCGGCCACGCGAAGAAGGCGAGCAAAGATGTTGGCATGAAAACCGTGGCTGTGGACGAGGTCCGGGTGAAACTCGCGCAGAAATGCGCGAGCGCGCATGAAGCCCTTGAGCGCCGACCATGGCGTTTTTCGCACGTCAAGGTGAAGCGAAGGAATTGCGGTGGACCACTCGGCTGCGAGGCGCGGCATCAGCACCAGCAATCGGACGGTGTGACCGCGCGCGGCCATGCGATCTGCGACGGCCAGCGCCTGCTTTTCTGCCCCGCCCACACCGAGCGACGAGAGCAGGTAGACGATACGCATGGGACCCGAACCTAACTTGAAATCAGGTCATGAGCCGGTTTGAAAGACCGCCTGTCGGCGGCTAAAGCCGCAGTCATTCTGCGGCACTTGCGGCACGACTAAAAGTCGTGCCCTGACACTTCGTGCTTCTCAGACGCAGTTTTTCCGCGGCTTGTAAAGCCCGTACCCTTCAAACCGACTATATGACTCGAAGCCAAATGCTATTTGAAAATTGATCTGACCGATGATAGCGCAGATCTCGCTGCCATGGCCGGCCGTGAGAAGCGCAGGGCGAGCGGCGTGTCGAGCGCGAACAGGCCGGGGCCCAGAATCATGATGAGCAGCGCGGCGAACCAGTAGTTATAGGCGTCGGCGCCTTGAAACTGGTCGGGATTAGAGAGAATGCCGAGGAAGGCGGGCTTTTCGGCGGTCCAGAAGGCGACGGTCATATTGACGAAGAGCACCAGCGCGGTGAGGCGCGTGGCGAGGCCGACGGCAAGGAGAATTCCGCCGACAAATTCAATGACGGAGACGAAGAGCGCGGTCTGGTGCGGCATGGGCAGGTTGAGCGTGGCGAAGTATTGACCGACTCGATCGAGATGATGCAACTTGCCCCAGCCGTCTGTTGCGAACTGCCAGCCCCAATAGAGGCGGATGGCGAGCAGCAGCGGGCTCTCGAGTTTCTTTAGAAAGGCACGCATGGCGCCGTAGGCGACGGTTGCAGTTCGTACAAGAGCGGACATCATTCTCCTTTATGGCGGATCTCGCGGTGCAGGGGCTGGCGCCGGGTGCACTCTTGCAGAAAACTGCTTGAAGACCATCCCTCAGGAGCTAAAGCCCGGAAGATTGATGGTCATCTTTCGGCACGGCTAAAGCCGTGCCTTGACACAAGACGAAAGACGACAGGAGATCCTTCGACTCCGATCGCTTTGCGGTCTTCGCTCAGGATGAAAGATTTCCCGGCAAATTTCAGGACCCAGTAGCGCGGCGCATTCATCAGGCGCGATCACGCGGCGCAGATCCAGCCCAACTCGGCCCAACTGCCGAACCATTGTTGCACATGCTCGGGGCGCTGCTGCTGGGGAATGCGTGAGCCGGCGAACCCGGCCTCAATCGCCTCACCGAGCGCGCGGCCATCACGAAGCGCGATGAGAGTTTGAAACTCTTCGCGCGTGATACGCCGGTAATAGACAGACAGATCGACGCGATGGATGGCAAGCCATATGGGACGGGGGCGCAGTTTCGGAATTGCGACGTGTGCGCCCGAATCTTCGTGAGCCACACCTGCTTCACTGGTCTGGCGTTTCTCGCGTTTGTGTAACTCAAGCACCAGATCGTCGGCCGCGTAGCTGAGGGCCAGCAGTTGCAGGCAGGGCTGCAGGGCAAGCTTCGACTCGCCTTGAAGGCCCGCAATCTGTCGCTGGGTGAGCGGATCGCGCTCGGGCGCATCGAAGGCTTCAACACACGCCCATTCGATCTGGACAAGGTCGAGAGCGAGCTTGTGACGGCGGCCCGCGTGCTCAGGATGTGCCGCAAGCCACTGGGGGAGTTTCGATCCGAGGTTGCGCAGAGTAAACGAGCGGCTGGGATGCGCGGTGAGATAGGCGATGCTGAGCGCCTCAAAGCGGCGTTCTCCGACGAGGGCGCGAAGCGCGGGAAAATCTTCAGCCAACGCTCCAAGTACCCGATACCAATACTGCCGGTTGTAGATTTCAAGGCGCTCGAAGGCCGTGAGGCGAGAGTTGGGCGCGATGAACGAGGCCGCGACTTCGGTCATGGGGCGACCGTCGATCGCGGTTGCGCGCATGTTCTCGTCTTTCGTGAGCGGCTGCATGACGGCGGCGGCCATCTCGCGCTGGAGTTCTTCCAGATTCATGGCATTCGTGGTCACTTTGCAGCCTCCGCGAGCTCGGCAGAATGCAAATGCAGATCACCTTCGGCGGGCTCAGGGCAGGCTTTCGACTTCGCTCCCCCTTCGCTTCGTTCAGGGCCCGCTGCGCTCAGGATGACATCGGCGAGGGATTGGGACGCAGCCGAAGCTGAGGCCGATTGCAGCGCAGGTTGCAGGTAGCGCTCAGCCTTCTTTGCTTCGGCGTGCACTTCATCGAAGGTGGGGATATGGTCGTCCCATTCGAGCAGCGTAGGCGTGGGCCCGCAACGCTCGATAGCGCGCGCGTAAAGCTGCCAGACGGGATCGATGACCGGATGATCGTGCGTGTCGAGAATGTACTTTTCGTATTTCGAGTGGCCGGCAATATGAATTTGCGCAACGCGATGGGCGGGCACGGCGTTCACGTAGTCCATGGGATTGAACTCGTGATTCATGGCCGAGACGTAGACGTTATTCACATCGAAGAGAATGCCGCAGTCGGCGCGCTCGACAACCTCGGTCAAAAACTCCCACTCCGTCATCTCGGAGCCGGTGAACGCGGCGTAGGAGCTGACGTTTTCAACGGCCAGGGGAATCTCAAGATAGTCCTGCACCATGCGAACGCGCTCGACGGTGCGCTCAACAGCTTCCCATGTGTAGGGGAGCGGCAGCAGATCGTGGGTGTAGGTGCCATCAACCGAGCCCCAGCAAAGATGATCGCTGAGCCAGGGAGTTTTGGTGCGGCGCGTAAGCTGCTTCAGGCGCTTCAGGTGCTCGGGATCGGGCGCGGTCACCGATCCGAAGTACATGGACACGCCGTGCTGGACGACTCTGTATTGCTCCAGGATGCGATCGAGCGTGGCCAGCGGGCGGCCGGCATCGATCATGTAATTTTCCGAGATGATTTCAAACCAGTCGACGACCGGCTTGCGGGAAAAGATGTGCTCGTAGTGAGGGATGCGCAGGCCGATGCCGACGCCGTGGTCCTGATACGCATTGAATCGATTGCCGGGCATAAGGGATAGAGATCAGAGAAGAGAGATCAGAGAAGCTGGACCGTGGATCAGTGATCAGTCGTCAGTTGTCAGTTGTCAGTGATCAGTGGTCAGTGATCAGTGGTCGGTTGTCGGGGGTCAGGTTTCAGGTGTCAGTGAACAGTGTCGGGCACATGGGCGTGAAACATAAAACCACGCGAGAAACGCGCTGACCACCGCTCACTGACAACTGAGAATTGTTCTTAGACGCGGCCCGGCATATTGGAGCCGTCGGTTGCGCAGCCGCCCTTGCCTTTGCAGCTGTTCTTACCTTTGCAGCCGTTGTCGCTCGACTTGCAGCCACCCTGGCCCTTGCAGTCGTTTTTGCCTTTACAGGAGTGCTTGGCGGTGTCGTAGTTCGAACCGCTGTAGCGCAAACCGGCCTTCATGACCTTGGCGGAGTTTGCGGTGACGGTGTTTTGCGTGGCCGCATGAGCGGCGACGGCGCTGCCACCGGACAGACCGGCGAGCGCGGCGGAGAGGAGCACTGCGTTGAGCTGGTTCTTCATAGAGTTTTTGACCTCGATTGGGGGTGGCGCGGAGTTGCACACCGCGGAGTTGGGGAAGGCAGGATGGAAGTTCGTCCACCCCGCAGAGTTGGTGGTACGCAACCTTTGAGTGCCGGCGCGAAAAAAGGTTACAGGGAAAACCGCGCGGCAGAATGAATTTATCACTTTGAGGCGTAACCTGGCGCATGAAATTGTGATCACATTGTCGCCTGGCTACCTGGGCAATTGGCCGGCGCACGGAGGGTGCGCTACTCTGTTTGAGCCCGTAGGGGTTTGAGTATCGATACGGTTTGAAGGTTGCCGCGACGGAGAGCCTGCCCGGTTTTGGGGCAAGTTGCGCGGCTGGGTATTCGGGAGGCCGATTGGAAAGCACAAAAGGACTGGCGGCGGTTTCAGGCACGGCGATGGTGATGGCGCTTTTGCAGAGCCTGTGCACTGCGATTCTGACCATCAACGGGATTCGCGTCGGAATTGGGGTTGCGGCTCTGGCCGCCAGCAGCATTGCCGCTCCGGTGCTCTCCTTTCATCGCGACGCCATTCGCATTCCCATGTTGTGGTTGGCGGTGATGGGCGCTGTGGTCAATCTTGCCGTCCTGGGGTGGGTGTGGCACCTGCGCTCGCGGCCCGAGTCGCAGTGGCGCAGGCAGCCGATCACGAAGAAGCAGCGCTGGTCAGAGCGGCTGCAGGTGGCGATGTCGATTGCGACGCTCGTGCTGGTGGGGCTTGAGATCTACACGCATCCGATCGTGAATCACGGCGCGTCGGCGTTCTGACCTTTTGACCTTTCGCCTGCCACCTGGGCGAATGCGCGGGGTGCTCCGATTTAAGGGGTCAAAAAGCCAGACCGACGGAATCCGCCGCGCTGAATGTAGTTGTGCGTCAATATTTGCGGATGTACCCTCGTCTGCAGAGGTCCGGCCAATGCAATCCCAGCAGACTTGGTTAATGGCAATAGCGGTTTCGGCGCTAGCGTGCCTGCTCATGGGCTGCGCGAAAGCTCCGCCTCAGACGCAGGCAAATATGCGTGCAATGGACGAACAAACGATTCGCGAGAGCGAGATCGCATGGTCGCAAGCTTATGGGGCAAAGAATTTGGACAGAATTCTCCTGCAATACGCCGATGACGCCTCGTCAATTGTCCCTGGAGTCCCGATGATGACTGGTATCAAGGCAATCCGAGCCGGTGTGGCTGAGCAGCTCGCCGACCCAGAGTTCGCTCTTAGCTTCCACACCGACAAGGTCGAAGTGTCAGAATCCGGTGACATGGCCTATTCGCAGGGCTCATTTACCTATACCGGCACAGACATCAAGTCAAAGCGAGCGATCACGTCAAAAGGGCACTACGTTGAGGTATATAAGAAACAATCAAACGGGTCGTGGAAAGTCGTTGAAGACATCGCTACAAACGACGGGCCCGCAACGGCTTCCCCAGGACCCTGATTTACTCGGCTCCAGTTAAATCGAAGTTGCTTTTGAGCTCCTTGTCGATGAAGCGATGCAGACGCTCGCTGAATCCCGCGGGCATCTCGAAGACGCGGTCATCCGCGTAAAGCACAACGACGTTGCGTGTGGAGTCGAGGACGGCTGAGCAGATTTCGCACGTCTCAAGATGCTTGTCGATTTCGGCGCGCAGCTGGGCATCCACTTCGCCATCGATGTAGGCGGAGATGTGATCCCAAACGTGTTTGCAGTCGATCCTCATCTCGACTTGTCTTCCCTGGACTCGTCTTTCCTGGTCCTGGCCCAGCCAAACAGCCCGGCTCGTTTGGGTGCAAACCCTTTCAACCGCGGCGCCAGGCTGCGCTGTAAAAGAGCGCGCGCCCGATGAAGGCGGACCTTAACCGCTCCCTCGGTGATGCCGAGCGCGGCGGCAGTTTCACGGACGTCCATCTCTTCGATGTCCCTGAGCAACACGACGTTACGGTAAATCTCGGGCAGACCGTCGATGGCCTGCCGCAGCACGGCGGCAAGCTCCTTCTGCTCCAGAGCCTGATTCGGGACTTCGCGCCAACTGGTAAGGATGGCCGGAGTGAAGTCGCCGGTCTGATCCTCGCTGAGCGCGTCGAGCGAGTCCTCACGCCGGGTTTCGGCCTTGCGCAGGCGCCCCAGGCCCTCATTGCGGGCGATGGAAAGCGCCCAGGTGCGGAATTGCGACTCGCCGCGAAACAGATGAAGGTTGCGGTAGATCTTAACGATTGCCTCCTGCGCCGCATCTTCGGCATCGGCCTCATTGCGCAGGATCGACATCAGAAGAAAGAAGATAGGCCGCTCGCAGGGGCGAATCAGGTCATGAAAAAGGTGCTTTTCTCCAGCCAGAATGCCGCGGATGCAGTCGGCCTCGAACTCCGGATTGGGCGCGTTCTTCATTTTTTCTTCGGGATTTAGACCGCCGACCGCCCAGGATGGCTGAAATGCCACTGGAGAGACTATATCGTGACTGGCTCAGGCATTTTGACGGCCCAATCCGGGCAGTTGCCGGTCCTGATAGGCGGGAGTGACGCCATTTTTTGCCTGGTCAAAAAGAATCCTTGCAAAAAAACTATGGTTTGGGCTGTACAATCCCCTCACAAGGAGTCTTATGGCCGGAGACATGCAAATTACGTGCAGCGACTGTGGGCAGGAATTCACCTTCAGCTCTGCCGATCAGCAGTTTTTTCAGGAACGCGGTTACTCGACACCCAAGCGTTGTAAGCCTTGCCGCCAGGCAAAGAAGGCCGATCAAGGGGGATCCGGCCACCGTTCGACTCCTTCGCAGGGAACACCTGTGATTTGTTCGGGTTGTGGCCAGCCAACGACTGTGCCTTTTGAGCCGCGGGGCGATCGCCCGGTTTATTGCCGCGATTGCTACACGGCACGCAAGGGCTCAGGGGGCGGGGGACGCGGGCGCTGACCGCGCTGTAGAAACGCGGGCTGGATCGCTTGAAACTGCCGCGGCATGTTCTTTCGCCGCAGTTCAACAGAATAACTACGGGAGAGCACTGCCGCGGTGACGTCTGCTGCAGTGCTTTTTGTGGCATCTCTTTCCTGAGTACGCGGTCTATTCCACTCACTATCCGAATCCGCGCTTGAAGCCGGAGCGTACGATTGTTCCTGGGGCTGCCCCGCGGGTTGACGGGGTGTGTTCGAAATCCGGTCGCAAACAAAATCGGAAATGGACAGATGGTCCATCGCCCGATAAACTACGCACACGGACCCCCTCCACATCCGTGTTCACGAGGAAATTTCCCAAGGCCATGCCCTCGCAGCTTTCTTTCGCCGGATTCGCGTGGAAAAATCTTCGGCGCCGGCGCCTCAGAACCCTGCTCACCCTCTGCGGGATTACGATGGGTATCGGGGCATTTGTGGCATTAGTGGGGTTCTCGCGTTCTTTCGAACATGAATGGCTGCGGCTCTACCAGAGCTCGGGCACGGATATTGCCGTTCTCCAATCGAGCTTATTCAACAGCTCGCTGGATGAGTCGCTGGGAGCGAAGATCAAGGCTCTTCCCCAGGTCGCCGCGGTTGCGCCGCTGGTTTTCAACCTGATTGATTTGACGCCGGACGTAAATGCGCTGGTTTACGGATGGCCGGCCGACTCCTACGAACTGGCCGCGCTTCACTTCACGTCGGGCACCCGCTTCAGACCCGGGCAGCCGGAGGTGGTGCTGGGCGATCTGCTGGCGCAGAACCTGAATAAAAAAGTCGGCGATACTGTCACCATTCTGGGCGAGACTTTCACGATTACGGGAATCTTTCACGGGGGCACGGCGCTGGAGACGGGCGCGGTGATCATGCCTCTCGATCAGATGCAAAATATCTCAAGCAGGC
>Ga0335085_10005287_pt1 | contig 20827 bp, 23 predicted proteins | sample Lox_Sample_45_FD_206712 | JGI IMG/M metagenome (GOLD analysis project Ga0335085, IMG submission 206712) | Soil microbial communities from Loxahatchee National Wildlife Refuge, Florida, United States - Lox_Sample_4.5 | ecosystem: Environmental > Terrestrial > Soil > Wetlands | place: USA...
TCGCCCCTTAACCAACGGAAAATGAATTTCAAATCTTCAATCAGAATGTCGGCTAACCCGACTTGACCTGTTTCTGGAGTCGCCGCGAAGCGGGGCTGCACAAACAAGCGCGTGAGCGTCTCGGTCAGCCACTGGGTGAACGCTTCAACATCCTCAGCCTTGACTTCCTCAGGCTTGGCGTCAGTAACCCGGGCCTGCAGTTGTGTGCCTGCACGTCCCATGGCCAGCGCGGCAAAAACCGGAGGCCGGCAAAGCAGCACGGTCAGGCCGCTCGCCGGCAACACCACCCGCTCGACGTTGACGCGTTCAACCGCCTGCTTGAAGTCTTTTGCTCTTGCAATTCCGTTGTCTGGCATTACAACCTCGTCACTTTTGCCTTTTGCGTTTTGACTTTTGCCTTTTGACTTCGTCTTTAGGAAGAGCAAGTCAAAAGGCAAAGCGCAAAAGTCAAAAGTCAAAACTAAGGACTAAACCTGCCGATACACTTTGCCCCCGCGGTCTCCCACTGGCCGAAGAAGGTCCGCGATGGCCTGAAAGGTGACCTTAAAAGTTGTCTCTTTGCCGCGCTGGAACGGCAGCTTGACCGTCTCTTTTTGATATGCGCGGTAGATCTGGGAGATGACGAACTTCGCGGTCTGATCTTTGCGTTTGGAGATCAGCAGCACGCCGAACTTGGGCACAGGCTTCAGGCCGCCGAAGGCAATTTCTTCGTAGGCCTGTGCGCCGGCAGGCAACGCAGTGTCAGTGCCCGAGGCATAGGTGCCGTGGGGAATGAGGATTTGGAGCTTGGCGCAGTCCGATTCTTTCAGCGTGACCGAGATCGAATCCACCTCTCCCGTCATGACGGCATCGATGGGAAGAGTTTCCTGGTCGGCGGTGGTTTCTTCCACCTTGGCGCCGATATCAAGATCCGTCACGCCTTCCAGGGCTCCGGCGAACAGGTAAGCCGGCGCCAGCGCCACGCAGGTCCACACCACGGTGGCACCGTCAGAGGTCGTCGCGCCGAACGTGTTGCCCCAACTGCCGGGCGCTCCCGTAAACGTGGTGCCGCCCGTCGCACACTCCTGCACGTTGCCGTTCGAGTCCACGATCATCTGTCCGGGGGTGACAGCTTGCCCGGCTGACCACGCGGGTTGCGAGGGCGTGCCGTCCGCGCTGATGATGTGCCGTTTACCGCTGGAGGGCGCGCAAACGTTTAAGTATACCCACCCAGGGCCTTGGTGGATCAGGGTGGGGGTAGCGGTTCCGAGTGCCATGTTGCCTCCTTGTGACACAGGCACTCTTGCCTGTGCCCGGCACAGCCAGGAGTGGCTGTGCTACGTTTCTTCCAACTCGAATAAAACCGTCAGCGTGATTCGCATCACCGGCGCGTCGATTCCTTCCACGCTGATCTTCCCCGGCACATGCGACTCGATAGAGACCTCGTTCACGCTCCCGGCGGCGTTCGGCGCGGTCGTGCCGCGGGGCACAGTCTCGTGCTGAATGGGCAGAGAAGTGGTCCAGTCCCCGAGGGAGGGCCAGGGTCCGGCACTGGTGATAATCATGTCGAGCACGCGGGCATAATCCTGCGCGTCCTCCTGCGCCATCTCCTGATCGTACTGTCCGATATCGAGCGCCAAACTGATGCGCACTTCGTAATGCCGCGTCGTTTTGTCTTCGCCGCGGTTGAAGTTCGTGGGGCCAATCTCCAGCGAGAGCCAGGGCCAATCCATCCGCGGGCCGGGACCTTTGTGGAATTCCGAAATGGGACTGAGCGGTTGATTCCCATCCACAGCGCGCGCAGCATTAATGACGGTGAGTGCCGCAGCCTGGTCGCGCTGGATAAACGCGATCAGTTGATTAACCAGCGGCTTGGCGAATTGTGCGTTGTAAGCCTGAGTCCAGCTCATCTTTAAACCTCGGATCGGGTCATTTGTTCATCGGGTCATCGGGTCTTTTAAAATCCCCGGCGCGCACCGCGCGCATGTTTTCAATGACTCGATGGCCCGATCCTAAAACTCCCTCCGGTCCCACTTCTTGAACGTGTTCGTCGAGCCCTCGCTCGAAGTCTCGCCCGGGTGCTGGTCTCCGCCGGCGACGCCACCCAGTTGTGGGCGCGGCGTCTCGACTTTCGCCGACGAGTCGAACAAGAAGTCGTAATCACCGCCCTGGACCAGCGGCTTGCCCTCCACGTCGCGGGCATTGAGCTTGTTGCATAGCTCCCGGAATTCGTCCTCAAAGCCCTTCGCCACGCGGGCCGCTGCGGCAATTCCAGAGGTTTCAAACACCTCGGCGAGTTGCGCGCAGGCGCCATAACGGTTGATCTTTTCCAGCAGGTTCAACTGGTCGGTGCTAAATGCGGTCTGCCAGGCGATGAAACCCAGGCCCGCATAGGCTTCCTGGAAGCGCCGCTGCAGGATGGCGTCAATTTCCCCCGCCACGTCGTCAATGAAAGTCTGGATGAGCGCGTCGGTGGGCCCCCTCGTCCCATTGCGCGTAAACGTGGGAAACATGCCGGAGACTTGGGTGATGGTTGTGTAGGACATAAGGCTCCAAGAAAGGTGTTAGGTGCTAGGTGCGGGCGTTTAGACCTTCCCTGACACCTGACACCCGACACCAGAAACCTCTTTACACCGTGACATACACGCTGATGGTCGTCCCGCTTCCTGAGTCGACCGTGTAATAGAGATTGGTTGCGTCTGCCGCTTGCGTGCGGTGCACGGCCACGTTCGACGTGAGCAGGACTTGCTCCTCGATGGGCGCCGCGCCCTGCGCCGGACTCTCGCGCTTGGTGAGGCCGTGAGCGATGGTGTTGGCGCCGCTCGCGAGGCCGGTGACGTCCACGCGGACACGCCGGTAAAGCCTGCGCCGGTCCTCACGGAAACTGTAGAGGGTGGTGAATGTTGCTGAAGCTGCCATGGTTCCTCCGTTTTAGCTGACGGCCGACAGCTAACAGCTCACAGTGAACTGTCGACTGTTAGCTGTGAGCTGTTAGCTCTCTTTGCCTTTCGAAGCCTTCGCTGCTCTAAAGGCCACGAACTCCTCGTACTCGGCCTTCTCGGCGGCGGCCTTGACGGCGGCGGCAGCCGCATCTTCCTGAGCTTTCTTTTCCCGGGCTTCCGCGCCGCCAATCGGATCGGGCTTGCCTTGAAACAACGGAACCTGGCCGTAGATCAGAATGCTGGCTCCCTCGTCGGTCAGTTCGATTTCGCCCGAGGCATCCACCGGGATCAACTTCCCGTGACACGCGCTGGGCAACAACTTCGCCGCCGCGGCACCCTTGGCGACATACATGACGTTGTTCTTTTCGATGGATTGAAGAACTTGGTACTTGGGCATTTAAACCTCCAGGTTTAGCTCACAGCCGACAGCTCACAGTTGTTACTGTTGGCTGTCAGCCGTCAGCTTCCGTGGTCGCTACGCGACCGCATTCTTAAAGACATACATGGCGCCGGGTACGACGATCTTCACGCAGTAGTAGGTTTGGAATTCGATCATGTCGCCGCTGCGTTCCTCCACGCGGTAGCGCTTCACCAGCATGCCGCCGTTCTGGGGAACGCCGTAGAGCCAGCGGAAAGTGGTGCCGGGGGTAATCATCAACTGGCCTTGCCCCGGGGGCACGTACGCCAGGATGGCGTTCTTGCCCCAGATGTAGTTGAGGTTGTGGGCGATGCCCTGTTGAGTTGTGTCATACAGAGCTTTGGCAACCACAAAGTTGTCAACATTGAAGAGTCCGGCCAACTGCTGATCGGTGGGATAGCCGAGAGGCAGGGCGTGGTTCTTGAAACGGTCGAGGATGATGGGGTGCTGGATGAGTTGCAGCCACACCGGATACCCGACGAGGAGCGTGTTGGGCTCCTTGGTGGAGCTCAGCAGGATCGTGGAACGCTGCGCGGTGATGGCGGCCACGGGATCCGAATTCTGGAAGTCGCTCCATTGCGCCGTACCGGCGAGCGTGGTGCTGGGCACCGACGCGGAGTTCATAACAAGGTTGTAGATCTGGATTTCCCGCTGCTTGTCGATGATGTCGGCGAGCGTTTCCGTTGTAAAAACCTCGGGGCCCGTGGAAAAATCCCATTTGGCGCGCAGTTCGTCGGGGATGAGCTGCTTCTGCGCTTTGCCGTCGCAGTAGTACTCATCATTGGACATGCGCCAGCCGGGCATTTCGTTGGCCTCGCTCCCCGGCGCGCGCTCGGTGTTGTAAGCCTTGAAACGCTCGAACCCGAAGATGGGGTAGCGATCGTTTTGTTTGGAAACCGGGAAATCGGGGAAAAGTCGTCCCCCCACGAAATCCTGGTTGCGATAGACGATGGAATAGCTGGTCAAAAATTGGTCGAGATGGGCTAATGATACTTCCATGTTCATTCCTCGATGCTGGAGAAGGGGGCTGGGTTCTAGGGACTGGGGGCTGGGGCTTCTCCCCAATCCCAAGCATGTTCCTTAGAACCTGGCTTTCCCTGCCAGCCGCGCGCAGAAAAGTGGTTCGCAAGAGCGAATTCTCTTCCGGACGCCAAACTCTGGCGCCGAGAACCGGGTTTTTCTCCAGCCCCCAGTCCCCAGCACCTCGAACCTAGACTTTCGTTTGCCGCAAACTCACTTGAATGCGAATCCTCTGGTTTACCGCGGTTGCGGGGTACTTCGCTTTGCCCACCACATTCACGGTGTTGCCGGCGGAGACATTGCGGATGGAAGTGACGCGGCCGTAGGCGTCGGCGATCACCACATCGTCTTCCGCCTGGATGGTCGTGTCCGCCGCGATCACCTCCGCCTCGGGGGCGTTGATGATCAGGCCCCAGGCGCGGCCCTGTGAAACAAAGGGCGAGGGTGGCGTTGAGCCGTTGATGGGATTGCTGGTGTTGGGATCGAGCCACATTTCCGAAGTAAGCGGGTAGCCGGGCTCAACCACGTCCTGGGCCACCACGCCCGTGGGCACAACGTTGAAACCGGAAGGCAGCCCGACGTAAAAATCCGATTCCGTCGAGAGGTTACTGACCGGCAAGCTCATCACGGTGCCGCGGAGCGCGCGGATGTTCGTGTCGAACTTGGCGGCCGCCAATCCTTGATTTCCAAGCATGGTTCCTCCTTTTAGAAGCTGTCAGTTGTCAGTTGTCCGTTGTCAATTGCCCGTGGCCCATCGCATTTCGCCTGCAACGGACCACGGACTACGGACCACGGACAGCCCTTACGCCGACTTCGCATCGGCGCGATAGTTCTTCAGCAGGTCAGGATTTTCTTTCGCCACCAGGGCGCCGGCTTTGCGATGTGCTTCGAGCTCGCCCAGGCGCACGTCCGTCTGCATGAGCTGCTGTTTTTTCTCTTCCACCAGGCGCGAGAAGAGCTGGCGGGGTGATTCGCCGGTCTCCGAGCCCGAGCCGCCAATGCCGACGACGGAGTTGGTTTTGACCAGCGCCGGCCGGTCTTCGATGAGGGCTTTGAAGGCCGGGCCGTCGGAAAGCGCCAATCGCAGCGGCGCGCCCGTGGCCATCATGGCGGGAGTGATTTGTCCGCGGTGGAAGGCATTCTGCACGCGCTGTTCGGCGTCCTTGGCGCGGCGCCAGGCGGAGCGGCTGATTTTGCCGGAATCGTCCAACGCATCCAGCCGGCTGTTGTCGAGCTTGCCGTCTGCGCCGATGGCTTCCGCGAGCAGGGTGACCTCAGCCTTGAGCGGATGGAGCGCCAGGGTCACGAGGCCGCGGATTTCCTCCAGACTTCTGCCTTCGACCCCAAGCAGTTTTGCAAAGCTGTCCGTGGTCAGTTGTCCGTGGTCCGTTGCAACTGACAACTGACTACGGACTACTGACGCCTTTCCGTCATGCGCGGATAGCTGCACATCATCCGCCAGATGAGTTCTGGCGTAATCGCACAGGTGGTCGTTATCGATTGCACCGACTTTACGGTCTCCGTCGTAGGCTTCGTGCGTACCTTCGGCGGAGCACTTGAGAGTCAGCATTGCCATTTTTCCTCCTTGAGTAGCGCCGGCATCTTGCCGGCATAGTTCGTGTGCCGGTTGGTACCCGGCGCTACGTTCCGCCGAAAGGCGGGGTAGATGATCGGGTGATCCGATGATCGGGTGATCCGGTGATCGGCTTGGCTGCTCACCCGATCTCCCGATCTCCCGATCACCCGATACAGAAAGCCAAATCTCCGGTAGCTCATCCAGAAACGGTTGATTGGTCAGCGCCACGCTGGTGAGCGTCAAGCCCTGCGACTCACCCGTTTTGCGATCGGGGTAGTCCTTGGCGAAGGCCGCCGACACGTAGCGATACTCGCGGCTCTTGATCAGCTTGCGCGCCCGGTCGGTAGCTTCGTACCTGCCGTAGAGAATCCAGCGCGCGGTTCTGGCTTCTGGGGGTTGGGTCCTGGGGGTTTCCCCAACCCCCAGCCCCGAGCACCCAGCACCCTTGAATTCTTCCGGCTCATCCAGCGCCAGGATTCGTCCCGCGCTGGGTGTGGGTTCGCCGGCAGCGCGTTCCAGATCCTCGCTCGCGTGGTCGTAATCCACATTCAGATCGTGGTTGGCGAGTTTCTGGAAATTCTCGATGGCCTGGCACAGCTCATCGCGGGTGAAAGAAACTTCCCGTCCCCCTTTCACCCAACTGCCGGTCACCAGAATGGGAATGCGCGCCAGTCCCTCCGCCGGCACGGCGCTGAGCTGGGAAACGAATTTGAAGTTCTCGGTTGCCATTTCTTGACCTCAGTGGTTAGTGGCTGGTGGTTAGTGGCTAGTGGGAAGCTGTTCGTGGGCTGTTGCTAACCACTGGCCACTAAACACTAACCACTGCCTTATTGGATCCAGTTTCCATGCACCAGCAATCCGCTGACCTGAAGCGTGGTGGCGGTGGTGCCCGCGGTGTTAAAGGCCATCTCGAAGCTCACCTTGGTTTGATCGGTCAGGGTGAAAGGGGTGCCGCAAATGAAATCCGCGTCATAGAAGTTGCCAGAGCCCGTGGTGGCAAGCTGCAAACTGACAGGGTTGCTGGTAATCGTGCCACCGACCGCTGCCAGCGTGTCCGCCGCCGCGCCGCCGTATGCCGGGTAAGCATTGGTTTTGAAGGTGGGGGTGGAAATGGAAGATAACGCCGTGGTTTGAACGCCATACTGCACGGCGATGTCCTTGACGACGAATCCCAGCCCGGAAGTCGTGCGGCCCTCCAGGCCCAGGTCGCAGGTCATGTAGATGGTTCCGGCGGTAGTGTTGGTGGTGCCGCTCCAAGTGGTTTGATTGGCCGCCAGTCGCACCAGTCCCGGCGTGCCGGCAAAAGCTGTGGTGGCGGCGGTGAAGCTGCAGTTGGTGACCGGCACCATGAGCAGGCCGTCGTTGTAGGTTGCCGGGATCGCCCCCAGCACGTCTTCCGTAGCGATGACGCAGCCGGTGATGTTGCCGCCCGCACTCGCTGTGCAGAAATAAAGAAGGGTGCTGCCGCTCGCTGCGGCGGCCGGGTAGGACGTGGTGGAAGAGAGCGCGCTGCCCAATCCTGACCAATACACCAGGTTGCACGAGCCCGCCAGGATTCCGGCGGATGAGCAGGAGGTCTCATTCGCCGCGAGGGTGACGGCCCCGGCGGAAATCGCGTTGGCGCTGCCTTTTTGATAAACGGTGCCGGCTGTGTAGTTGAGCGTCAGGCCCGTGGCGGCCCAGGAAACGCTGGGGACGCCAAAACTTCCTTCCAGGCCGGAGTAATTCGTGCCGCCCAAAACGGGACCGGCCGAGCCCTGGCCGAGAAGAACAGTAGGCAGCAGGCAGAAGGCAGTAAGCAGGAGGACCACTGTGGTTAACTTCAAACTTCCGTGAACGTGTTTCATCGTATGCTCCTTTCAGAATTCAGGTTCTAGGTGCCAGGGGCTGGGTTCTGGGGTTTTTCCCTAGCCCCCAGTCCCCAACACCCAACGCCTACTTGTAAATCGCCGTGATCGTTACCGGCGCGCCGCTTCCTTTGTCATCCTGAGCCCGCACTTTGGGCGAAGGACCCCTGCATTCGCTCTTCTCGGTGTGCCGCGACAAACTGCCGAGGTCCTTCGGCCCCAAAGAGCCGGGCCTCAGGATGACAGGGCGTGGGTCGGGTGCGGTTTGACTGTGGTTGTTTGTTCATCCGATCGCCCGATCTCCCGATCTCCCGATAAGGTCTTCGTCCACGTAGCTGCTGAATCCCAACTCGTGCCTTGCCTTGTTCACGCTGGAGCGGTCGGAAATCCATGCTCCCGCCTGGGCAAGCTGGGCGATGATGGCGGACATGGTTTCAATCGACCGGGCCTGCACGTTGGCGGGAACGAGGTAGGGCACCGGCGCGTCGGGGCCGAAATTCCACATCACCAGACGCCGGATGGTGGAGTTGCGGATCTGGTGCGCGATGTAGTCCGCGGTGTTCTGCGTGGCCAGCAGGAAGAAATCCGTTTGCGATTGGCCCAGCGCCCGCGAGCCGCTTTGCGTCTGGCCGAGCTCCATGAACATGGCCAGGCACGACGTGGCGATCTGCTGCTTGTGGTACTGGATCGAGGGCAGGATCTCGCGGATGCGCCCTTCGATGCCGACCAGCTTGAACTCCGCGCCGTTGGGCAGAGAGAGGCCGGTCTTTTCGTGCGCGGCCAACTGCGTCACCCAATTCTGCGCGGTCTGCACGTCCTGCCGGGAGGGATTGGGCGGCAGCATGATCATGGGCACGCCGAGCGAATTGCGCTCGCAGGCGATGGCGTCAATCCGTTCCAGATGCTTTTTGACGAACCAGTGCGGGTACATCGCCCGCGTCAGCGGAATGCCCCAGAAGTTCGCGCCTTCCAGGTCGTGGGTAAAGATGCAGGCCTTGTCCGTGGGCAGCAGCACATACTCGAAGCGATTCGAGCGGTACCCCCACTGCTCCAGGGCATAGAGCGTTTCGCCGTCGTCATAAACAAACGGTGGCAGGGAGGGATCGACGCTGTGCGGATCCGTGTGCCAGCGATAAAAGGTGAGCGCCTGGCGGTCGCTCAAACGGCGCGCGCGGATGCGGTCGCCGTCAATGGCCATGACTTCTTCGTAGCAGGCCGCGCCAAAATCCTGCATGCGCAGCGCGCAGCGCACCACGTCTTTCCAGTCCTGCGTGTGCCACGAGCCGCGCGAGTCCTGCCACTCGAGCCCGCTGAAAAGATTCGCGCGAATGAAGTCCGCCACCTCTTTGGCTTTATCCGTCGTCTGCCGCCCCGCGCCGGTGCTGGAGACGGTGGCACAGGCACCCCTGCCTGTGCTGGTGGACGCACAGGCACTCTTGCCTGTGCCGGTGGATGCGCAGCCAGGAGTGGCTGTGCTACCGCTGTCTCCCGGCACAACCTCCCACTTCGCCGAGAGAATGGGAAGCTTGCAGGCGCGCAGGGTGCCTGCCACCTGGCCGTCGCCGCGCCGCATTTCCTGGTAAGTCCAAATGCCGTTGATGCCCTCCAGCTTGGGGTTGTACTCGCCCAGGTCGCGCACAAAGCCCGAGGTGATGGGCGTTCCCGGAAGACCCATCACCGGAACCCAACCCTGGCGGATGCGTTCGGTATAATCCGCCACGGAAATGGGTTCCGGCGCCGGAGGAGGGTGGATGGGGTGGGTGGGTGCGACAGGCAGGCCTCCGGGAGTTGGGACAGGGGACAAGGGGTTGGGGGCTGGGCGAGGGATTGGGGGTTGGGGGTTAGGGGTTAGGGAAGAAGAAAGAAGCTCCGCCCTCTCACTGCTCGGGACGCGGGACACGGGGCTCGGGCCCCGGAAAGAAGAAGGAATCTCAGCGCTCTCCCTTGGGGAGGGGGGATTAGGGATTAGGGAAGAAGAAAGAATCTCCGTCCTCTCCCTCGGGGAGGGGATGGTAGGGGTTGGGGAAGATAAAGTCCTAGCCCTCTCCCTGGGGGAGAGGGTGGCCGCCAGGGGCGGCCGGGTGAGGGGTCCCTCCCCGCGAATCCCGATTTCTTCATCAGCAAGCGCCACGGCGCGGTCGATCTGAGATTGCAGCGCTTTGGAAGCCGCTTTGCCTTCGCGGATTAAATGCGGCATTTGATTTTCGTTTCCCGAGCTGTGAGCTTTTTTCATAATCGAGTTTCGATGTCGATTTCCGATTCACTCGACCGGCAATCGACCCACATCAACCGTCTCTTACCGCGCCTGTTGTAGCGCCGGGCGCCAGCTTTGGAGTGCGGCAGCTCGCTGCCGCTTTGGCCTTCGCCAGCTTGCTGGCGGCCGTCGAACCGGAAGCGAGCTTCCGGTCGCTAAAGCGGTAGCGAGCTACCGCACTCCAAAGCGCTTCGCGCAGCGGCGCTACATTCCTCTGTACATTCCGCCGTAGCGCCGGCTTCCAGCCGGCCCGGTGCCGCCAGGGTGGCGGCGTTACAAAACCGCCTCCATCATCCCCGCCATCACTGGCGAGCCGACCAATCCCGCCACGTCTTCAAAATGGGCGGTGGGTTCGCTGGCGGCGTTCACCACCAGGGCCAGGGCCCAGAAACGGTCGGCGTGGCCGCGGTCGGTGTGTTCAGCGTCAAAGCGCACGTTGCCCGCCGGGGTCACGAAGCGCTTGACGGAGTTGATGTCCGCGCGCACCTCGCGATTATCGGGAATGCGCACGGTGCGCTCCTCGAAGGCCTGTTTCACCATGGGCGCCAGGCGCTCTTTGAACGCCGCGGTAAATTGCACCGGCTCCACGGTGGCCCCGTACTTTTGCACCAGGTGCTCCGCCAGCATCATGCCGATGCCGGATTGGTCGATGCAGCAGCGGCGGACAGCGGCACCCCTCACCCCCTGCCCCTCTCCCCTGGGGAGAGGGTGGCCGAAGGATGAGGACGGGTGAGGGGTCCCTTCAATCAGCCGGCAAATCGCCTTCTCCTGCTCGTCAAACGACACGCCTTTCAAGGTCAGCAAGTGGCGAGACCAGAGCACGCCACCCACTTTTTCGAAGAGCCACGCGATGGTCAGGTCGCGTTTCCTGCCGATATCGACGCCGAGATAAAGCTCCGGGGGGTGGGTGCTAGGGGCTGGGTGCTGGGGTTTGTCTTTCCCCAGTCCCCACTCCGTTGTCGCCTCTTCATGCACGCAGGTGGAAATCAACTCAATCGGAATGTAGTTCTGAGCGTCGGAGAGGAACTGGCAGCAGTACTCCTGAAGCCAAGTCTCTTCGTCATCGCAACCTTGACGCAGCAAATCGATGTCCGCCTTCAGGCCTGCGTCCACCGCGCCGTAGATGTCCACCATATGGCCGGACCAGATCGTTGTAGCGCGGGTGTCCCCACCCGCGGCCGCCGGTGAGGACACCGGCGCTACAATCCCAGTCGCCGGTGAGGACACCGGCGCTACAATCCCAGCCCCCACCAGCCCCGCTTCCTTCGCAATCTCGTAAAACTTCCCCGCCGTCCCATTGGGCGTCGAAATGACCTCGATGGAATAGCCCCGCGTGATAATGGGGAAACAGGCGGCGAAGATTTTGTGGGCGTCGCCGTGGAAGGCGAATTCGTCCAGCACAATGTGGCCGGTGTAACCGCGCGCCGTGTCCGGATTCGCCGGCAGGCCGATGATGCGCGAGTGGTTGTGCGGGAAGAACACCTCCATGGTTTTTTCTTCCGTTTCCATTTCGGTGAATTCCCGCAAGAACTTGCACTGCTTAAAGATTTGGCAGAAGTCCCTGACCTTTTCCATGAATAGTCGCGACTGCCGTTCGCCTTTGGAGAGAATGATGTACTGCGTGCGCTTCTCCACGCACTTCAGCACGGCGCGCAAAGCCGCGGCAAAACTCTTGCCGCTTTGCCGGCTCCAAACCGCGATCTTCAATTGCGACTCGTCCCTGATCCAGCGCCACTGGTAAGGAAGAACAGGGATTTGGTCTCTCCAGTCGACGGGATCCTTCGCCGATTGGGTTTCCGGTTGATCCGGTGATTCCAAGCCTGCGACCGGCTCATCGGGAGATTCCGACGGGGCGACCGGTGCTACGACGCCCAAAGGGCGTCCAACTACAGGCGGGTGATTGGGCCTTAGCCCGCCGAAGTCGCCGACGCGCCAAAGCCGCTGAGGCGACGGTGCGGGCTCCGGCCCGGAGGCGGGTGATGGGGTGATCGGCGAATTCGGACTTCTGCGTTTTGCCATTGGCGCTGTCATCCTGAGCGAAGGAACTTTTTCATTTCGCTCAAATCGAATGGAATCTACTTCCCTCGCCCCCTTGGGGGAGAGGGTGGCCCGCAACCGGCGCTTTCATCAGCCGGGGCGGGACGGGTGAGGGGGTCCTTTCACCATGCCCACTCCCATCCGGCGAAGCTTTTGAGGAAGTGACCCCTCATCCGGCCTCGTACCTCAGCCACCTTCTCCCCCAGGGAGAAGGTTTTAATCTCGCGTGCTGCCGCACCCTTGCATTGCTGGCGGTCGTGATGTAGCTCGAATTTCATAGAACCCATTCCGACTTCCTGATTCCCGGGGGTAGCAGACCTGTTTTCAAGGTCTGCGGCTTTTCTTACCAACCCTGCTGAAGTGCCGCGGACCTGCCAAACAGGTCCGCGCTACTCTCTGTAGCGGCGGTCTTCGGTCGCCGACGTCGATCGGAGATCGACGCTACATTTTCGCAGGACACGAGGCCTCTCCCTTGGGAAGAGGGTGGCCGTCTGCGGCACCAGGAACCTGCCGTACCGGCGGTTTGGGCGGTTCGTCTCCAGCGAGTCCAAAAATCTCTTTGATCCTTCGCAGCGCATTCCTCGACTGCTCCTCGCGGTCGATTTCCTCGCCGGGCTTCAATTGCCCGGTTTTGAAGAGGAACTCCTGCTCTTTCAGGTTTTGCGCCCGGACTTTCACGAAGAGTTCCTTGGCGTCAATCAATTTGTCGTGAGTTAACTGATGCACGACCTCTAGCAACCGGGCGCTCATGAATTCATCGACGCCGGCATCGCCACCGACTGCCTCAATGATGGCCTTGACGGCCACGGACTCGTCCTGAATCCGGTCCCTTAGAGGACCCCAGCGATTGGTGCGGTAATAGGCGACCATATCCTTGGTAAGGGAAACGCCAAATTGCCGTTGCACCATCTTCGGGATTTTCCGTACGGGGATGCCTCTGTCGAGCAGAACCCTCACCTTGGTTCCGACGCCCGGATGGCTTCCGTCGAGCTTTTCCACTTGGGTCAGCACTTTGCCCACGTCAACAGACTCCTGTGAACTTACTTCCGCGTTTTATTCCGCAATCCTCGGGCGCCGATGCTCCGAATAAGTTTGGCCAAAGCCCGTTGCTGGTGGCCGCCGGTCTCCGGGTAGAACAGCACGCGAACCTTGGCTTGAAGGGAGGCGGTAGGCGCCTCCGGGCAATCTTTCATCTCGAGCTCGCGCGTAACTTCCGTGGCGGCTTGGCGCGTAACGAGCTGGCGCAGGCGGGACTCTCGCTCGCGCACCCAGCGCCGGGCGCGAAAATTACCCACCGTCGATTTGGGTACAGAAACGTGGTAACGCTCACGGAGAAGGTCGACAACTCTAAGCACCGGAAAGCCCTGCCAGAACCACATCCGCACGTCGTCTGCGAGGCCCGGAAACTGCTGGTCGAGTTGTTCGATCTTGGTCAGCTTTTTCATTAATTAACACCGCTCCAGCGCATTGAACGTTCGGAAACGCTTTGTGCCAACCCTCTTCAATTCGGCCATGTCAGCTTCCCGACCTGCGCGAAGCGGGCTTCGCCCGCAAACCCTGGCGAGGCGGCCAGCGCCGCGCTTGTCTCCCGAACCAACTCCCGCTGCGCCCGCCAATGGTTCTGCTTGTACCTCTCGATGGACCGCAGGCTCAGGCGCTCGCCGTAACAGGTCCGGATCATTTGCACGACTGCTTGCGTGGGCCAGAACTCCTCGAACATCGCATGCACCTTCTCGCACAACCCAGGGTGCCGGGACTCCAGCCTTTGCATTTTCGTGACGCTCCGTCGTTCCATGAGAATCAACTCCCGTCTAATCGCGCGAGCGGGTGAGCAAGAGAAAAACCGATCACCAGATCACCGGATCATCGGATCACCCGATTACCTCGCCTCTCCCAAGGCCACGCATCGCCGGTCGTACTCATCCACGCCGTTGGCGGTGATGCGCGTCCAGCGAATGACTTCCGGCGCGCCCATTTTCTTCTCGATGCCAAGCTCCACCCAGCCGCGGTCGCGCATATAGCGCAGGTGAAATTCCACGGCGGGCAGACTCACCGGACGCAGACAATCGTCCAGATAGATGAGAATGCTTTTGGGGGTCACCGGCTGAAGCCCGCATTCGTTCAAGTAGCGCAGAATCTCCGTGCGGTCGAACTCTTGCTCCGATTTGGTTTTCACCTTTGACATTTGTTTACCTTCTTTTCGAGTTCGGAATTTCCGCCGGATACTAGGTGCTGGGTGCTGGGTTCTGGGGGATTTACCCGAGTACATGGTCCCTAGCACCCAGTCCCCAGCCCCTAGCACCCGACGCCTACTTCAATTCGTCCAGCGCATAACAACTAAACGCCTCGATCTTTCGCGACATCAGCCGGAGCTCCCTGCCGATCTGCTCGCGCTCCGTCCCCATTTTCAGGATCTCCTCGCGCGTGGCCATCAGCAGACCCTTCAGCTCCATCACCTGGTCGGACACCGCGTTCTGGGTTTCTACGGCGAGCACCACGCGCTCCAGCGAGTCGGCCCCTTTTTCCAGGCTGGCAGGAACCCGCAGCACGCCGCGCGTGGCGGCGGAGAAAAGCCGGTAAGCTCCTACCCCTGCCATGCAGGTGCCCAAAAAACCACCGGAGCCGAGTAACAGCGCCTGGATTTCGTTAGCGGAAAACATTTTTAGCTCACGAGAAAAAGCTCACAGCCGACTGCCAACTGGAAGAGCGCTCAGCATTCAGCTTTCGGTAGCGCCGCCGTCCCGGCGGAAAGCGGCGTAGCAGACCTGCCGATGCATATCCACAGCCTTTGCTCTGAAACCAAGTTTGGCGTCATATCTCAGCTCCGGAGGAGCGGCATAATATAGCCCACGGCGTGAGCCGTGGGTTCAGGCGGCCACCCTCTCCTCCCTCCCCTCTCCCGCCCCGGCGGGAGAGGGGAGCCGAAGGAGGGGTGAGGGTTCCTTTCCCCACGGCTTACGCCGTGGGCTATTTTCTATCGCCGCTCCGCGGCTGACAGCGGCGTAGCAGACCGGTTGTGCAAGGTCTGCGGCTCTTCCCTGCGGCCCCGCCCGATAGGCGCGGTCGTCAGTGCTCAGATGTGAGTTACTGATGACTGACGACTGATGGCTGATGACTTACTGTCGGCACCACATGCCGCCAAAACCCGTCGTACAGCGCGTGCTGGGCGGCGAACTGGAGGACGGCCGACACCGCGAAGGTCGCAAGTCCGCGCACCAGCGTGGCCGTATCGGGCCAGCTCACCGTGAGGCTGTGCGGGGCGTGGGCAAACTCAATCCCCATCGAGGTCAGGACCGCCGTAACCCCGCTCGTCAACATGCAGATCTTCGGCTTGTTCTGGTCAATCCAGGCGAAACCGGCGCTCTGGCTGCGCTTCGCAAGTTGAATCAGCAGAGGCATGATAAAAGTGATGAGGGCTTGCACTTGAATCGAATTTGAGTCCATATAAAAGTTCCTTCCAGTTATCTGCAATCGTCTTTCAACTGCCGCCGCAGTCCAAGGTGCTGCGCACAGATTCCTCGACCGTGCTAATTTGGGCAGGTCGGCTCCGAACCACCTCGGTGCTCGCTGGTTGTTCCTGGCGGCGGGAAACCGCCAGCGGCTTCTTCCCGCACCTGGGCGAGCTTCTTGACCAGAACATCAACCGTTTCTCCGAGTACGGTCGTCGGCGATCGGAGATCGCCGCTATAGAGCTGGCGGGATAAACCCGCCGCTACAGCTTTTTCAGTCGCGGGTCCCGTTCGGCGATGGCGTTAAACGCCTTTTTGAAGTCCTTCGCCTTCCACCCCTTGGCGATTCGGGGCGCGGAATTCGGATTTCGGGGTTCGGCGTTCGAGCTTGGGATTTCGGGGTTCGAAATTCGGGATTCGGAATCCAGAATGCGGGCTTCGGAATTTGCCGTCCCTATCCGCGAGCCCCCAACCCCTAATCCCGAGCCTTGGGGCACGAGGGCGGCGATCTCCGTGACCGCCTGCGTGAGCAATTGCACCACGGCGGTAACCGTGGTGGCCGTCTTGGGGCTTTTGATCTGCGCGGCGGATTCGAGTTGCGCGACGTTGGTATTTACCGCTGCAAAGGCCGACTCCACCGCTTGCAGATTGGTCGCGGTCGGGGAGGCCTTGTAGGCGTCGAGCGCTTTTACCAGGGCGTTGAAACCCGTTTCGACCAGTGTAACCACCGGCGCCAGGGCCGGGTCGATGACGTCAACCAGACTGGCGGCTATAGGAATGGCAACCTCTGCGTCCGCCTCCACCGTGTTGACCCAGGCCGGGATGGCGCAAGCCTGAAACCACAAGACACTCGCCAGCAGAACACCTAAAAATGCGCGCTTCATGATTCGCTCCTTTGTTTTAGAGTTGACAGCTCACAGCCGACAGCTCACAGCTAACAGCAAACAGGAAAAGAGCTCACGGCTCGCGGGAAAAGCGCGTGCAGGCCGCAGGAAATGCACTTACAAGACGCCGAGAAACCGCCTACAGCTAACAGCGAACTTCTAGTGCCACTCACAGCCATCAGCTCGAGGTTGCTGTTATCTGTCAGCTGTGAGCTGTCAGCTGTCAGCTGTGAGCTGTCGGCTGTCAGCTGTGAGCTGTCAGCTGTCAGCTGTGAGCTGTCAGCTGTGAGCGGTGAGCGGTTCTCCCCGGGTCCTTCCCCGTCGCGAACCACATCAGGGCACGCGGATCGTCAAGGCAGTACTGCGATACCAACTTGATAAGCTCGGCGGAGTAGCTGGGGTTTGTGGAATATCCACAATGCTCCGAATCCAGCGGGGAGGTTTTAGGTCCCAGCCGCTCCGCAAACCGCTTCCAGGTATCAGGCGCCAGGTGCCGGGTGTCAGACGATGAGTCCTGATTTTCCCTGACGCCTGACACCTGGCACCTGATACCTGACACCTAATGCCTGCATTGCCGGCGCGGAAAAGCACACTGCTTCCCCATCCCGCGGCTGTTCCGCTTTCCAGAATGGCCTGGGCGATGGTGACGCACGCTGGAATCTGAAAATCACGCTGGCTTGCGAGCGCCGCGGGCGCGACCCGCAAGAGGAATTGCAGCCGCTGCGGGGTCAAATGGGGGGCGAGGGCCGAAACTCGATGATCGAAATTGGAAGCTCGCGGCGCGATTTGCGCACTCGCGAGATGCGAGTTTACATTTCCGATTTTCGTCTTTTGGTTATTGTCCGTCACTTCGGGCAGCGGCAGCGTGTGCACCCGCCGCCGCCCTCACTCGCACTGATCAGGCGCGAGCTAAGCTGGATCAACTGCGAACTTTTCTTCGGTAGCGTCGATCTCCGATCGACGATTCGGCGGTCGGAGACCGCCGCTACAATTCATTCCGCTCTGTATCCTCATTGCAAGCTGAATGGGGCAAACTTTCCCTCCCGGGGGCATCCCTTCGGCCTTGCTTGCCAGCATTTATGAACACCTCGCTCATCACCTGAACATCTTATAATAGCCTATAGGCTATTGTCAAGTGAATTCTGGCCTAGATTGACAGCTTTCGGACAGAAAGTGCGGAACTTTTTTGCAAATTTCCTACCGGTAGGAAATGAGTTTTGGCGGCGCGCCGCTTCGGGGTGGCGGCGAGGTAAAAAGCGGGGTTGTGGAGCACGAGTCCAGACATTTTCGCGAGACAAATAATCCAGAGACAGGCGTTTCCTGACGATTTCGTAGGTCAAGAATTCATGATGATCGGATAGTAGCTCAACCCCTTCGGGATACTCATCGGGTTGCAGGGTTGAGAAAAGCGTGGAATTAACAAAGACCGGCATGTTCCAGAACCCGTGAAACAGGGGAGTATGTGGTGGTGTCATTTGGAACGGGGTCCCTTTGGAAACACACGTCATTCCTAGGAAGGCGGGAATGACTGCACAGGGGAGCGCCTGTGTCCCGCAAATGAAACTACTACCGAGTATGTGCATGGCTCGCATGGTGCGACCCCGAAATGTTACGCTGCTTGCTGATGTGATGGCTCCGGATTACCCTGGTGCGGGCTTCTCCTGAGTGACGCCGGCGAATGGCCCGCGGCTTCTTCCCGCACCTGGGCGAGTTTTTTGGCCAGAACCTCCACGGTTTCAGCAAACCGGATTCCCGTGCCGGCAATCTTGCAACCCACAAATGCTTCCGCCCACTCACGATCCTTCATCATTGCGATCCTCGCTTTCCGTTCCGGGCATTTGGCGCCGTGTGACTGGGGCGAAATGACCGATGGCGTTGACGTTCGGAGTACTTCATTCATAGTATGCGCATTATAACATTATGGTACTAAGTGTTGTCAAGTAGGTGAAGTCACTTTTGGGCCACCGGTAGCCCAAAAATGCTGCACTTGGCCCTGAGCTAGTGTGATGACCATAGTCTGTGCCAGGCGGATTCTGCGGGAAGTGCAGGAAATGCAAGGGCTTGGCTTGGGTTCTTGTGCCTGGCGACAATAAATCCCTCTCTCGGGAGATAACCCCCCTCGCTGGCGGGGTTTCTATACAGCGCGAAATTAATTGTAGTGGCGCCCTCTGAGCGCCGACCGGCGGTCGGAGACCGCCGCGACAGGCGAACGCGCAAACACTTATGTCGCTTCGTATAACCACGGCATGGGAAGTGACGGGTCCGACCCGTGGTTGGTAGCGCTGCGACATTCGATCTGTTTCCACAGATTGCTCAGGGGGGTGTAGAATCAGGCATGGCATCCCCCAGGTAGGGATGCCCCGGGCCCACGGAAACACATGTAAACGGGAAACGTCAAGGCACAAATGGGCCACCGGGAGTGAGCCCCTATCTTCATCGAACGCCAAATGGCGGTCGAATGCTGCATCGGGAGGAGCATATGGCAGACACCAATACCGATTCCAATACCGGCAATCTGATGATCAATTTGTTTGACGGCAGGCGGCAGCCCCTGGGTCCCAACGCCCAGGTGCTGGTGCGCGTTCGCGATGGCAACCAGAAAGAGATCGTGACTGAGACCCGTACGGGGCCCAGCATTCCTGTGACCGGACTGCCCACTTACAACAACCTGGGCGACAACTACACGGTGGTGGTGACGGGGGCGGGCTTCCAGGATACCGGGTTCACCCCGATCAAAATCTCTCCCCGCATCTGGCAGTCCATCGACCTGATGCTTTTGCCCAGTGGCGGCGGGAGCTTCAACTTTCGCGACGCGCTTTGGCCCACTCTGAAACAGACTCATCCCAACTTTGCCGCCCTGCTGGCCCAGGGCGCTGCGAGCGACGCGGCCGCCCAGGATCGCTACACGCAACTGATGGAAAACCAGCCCGCCTCGCTGGCGTCCTTCTTCAACCTGGTGACGGCGATGAGCTCCATCTTCCTGCCCGCCGGCACGCCGCTCGATTACATCAAAGGGGTAATCTGGGATAACACCTTCGCGCAAGACCGCTTCTTTGGATATGCGGACCCCAAACTGATCGACCAGGTCATCCTGGCCACCCAGCAGGGGGAATTCGCGCCCGAGCTGGACCCCGGAATCTTCCACGGCACGGCCACCCGGAGTTGGAAGCAGATTCACTTCGGCGAAGCCAACGTCCAATTGACGTTCCATGAAAAAGACCCCAAGGTGCAAATCGGCGGCATCGACTGCGTGAAGATCGAGCCGGACATCGACTACTACAAGGACCTGGGGGCCCACTTCCTGATGGAAGTGGTGGTCAACGCCATCACCCACACGCTCACCGACCCGAAACAGGTCTACGTGCTGCGCTGGACCGCGGGCCGCCACGCGGGCGTGCCGGAATTCAACCCGCCGTATGCGATTGTCTAGGATTGCGGGCACGAACGCACACCGTCTGCGGTAAGGGGAGGTTCGCCGGCGGCGCGGGCCAACGAATCGCTGCCTGCTGCCTTCGCTTCTCGCGGGGACCGACGCATATGATTCATCGCAGATAAAAAAGTGACCAAGTGCAGTTAGAGGACGGCCGCCTCTTGCCTCCCAACAGGAGAGAGGTTCGGTGGCGCGGACCGCAAGGCCATGGTCTTGGCGCGCAAACGGCGGTGGCTTTCGCGTTGCTTCATGATCTTCTCGCAAGTCGTAAAGTCATGACGGCAAGCCAAGTTCGTGCACCGGCGATCGCGAAAAGGGCCGCGCTTCTGACTGACTTCGGTGCGGGCGCCACATTGGGGACAATGCATGGTCTTTACCTTTCCCTTCAAGCTCCAACCTCTGCTTGTAGATAGGGCGGGTCTTTTTGGGCACCGCTTTCTCCCTCCACAGAATTAGAATGCGCCTGGAGGTCGGAGCAGGATGTCGAACCCCCCTTGACCACAGCAGCAGGAGAACGAGACGGGACCTCGATATTCGAGGCGCGAGTGCGGGCACACAGGCGGCGATCTTCGGCCAGGGTCATGACGTTTTCGCGCGTTGTAAAATCAAGATGGCAAGCGGCACTCGTGCAGCGGCGGTCGCGAAAAATACCACGTTTCTCTGTGACTTTCGTACGGGCACCACACATCGGGCAAAACATGTTCGGCTTCCTTTCCATGGGGGGACGACGATTGCGGGACAACCGGCGCCTTGCCCCCGGGATGACCGTCCACGGCTATTTGGCCAATGGCAGGATTCGTCCGCTGAGGATGATCTGAAGGTAAGCGGCGGCGAAGGTCACGCCCACCGCCGCTCTCAAGAACACCCAGCGGACGCGGACCCCAAAGGCCTCGCGATCATGTTCAGTGCCCCCCACGGACCGGCCAAAGTTGAAGACGTGAAGATGTTCAAAGCGGGCCTGCGCTTCCGCCTCCAACCCAAGACCGTCAGC
>Ga0335085_10005288_pt1 | contig 20820 bp, 18 predicted proteins | sample Lox_Sample_45_FD_206712 | JGI IMG/M metagenome (GOLD analysis project Ga0335085, IMG submission 206712) | Soil microbial communities from Loxahatchee National Wildlife Refuge, Florida, United States - Lox_Sample_4.5 | ecosystem: Environmental > Terrestrial > Soil > Wetlands | place: USA...
CTTGCGGTCGATCCCATGCGCGATCGCCTGGCGCAGCAGCGCGTTGTTGAAGGGCGGCTTGTCGACCTGCCACTGGAGCGAGATCCAGCGTCCGACCGGATCGGGATCGAGCCTGATGTCCTTGTTCCCTTCGATCTGGCGCACGTCCTGCGGCGAAAGCTCCGAGACGAAGTCGATCTCGCCCGTGACCAGGCGCTGCACGCCCACGACCGAGCCCGCGATGTCCTGGAAGACGACGCCGTCGAGATAGGGCTTCCCCTTGTCCCAGTAATTGGGATTGCGCTCCACCGTGATGTGATTGCCGCGCACCCATTCCTTGAAGAGGAAGGCGCCCGTTCCCACGGGCTTGCTGCCGAACTCGGCGCCGGCCTTCTGCACCGCAGCGGGCGATTCCATGAAGCCCTCGCGCTGGGCGAGCATGCCCAGGAGACCCGGGAAGGGCTGCTTCAGATTGAAGGCCACGGTCAGGGGATCGACCACCTCGACCGAGGCGATGACGGAGTCAAGGCCGCCCTTCTGCGGCGACTTCACCTCGGGATCCATCCGGCGGTCGATGTTCCATTTGACGGCCGCCGCATCGAAGGGCGTGCCGTCCTGGAACTTCACGCCCTCGCGCAGATGGAAGACGACGCGCTTGCCGTCGTTCTGGACCTCCCATTTCGTCGCGAGCTCTGGCCGGATCGAGAAATCCGTGTCGAGCTTCACCAGCGTGTCGTAAATGAGATAGAGAACCTGGCGCTCCGTGTATTCGATCGAGAACACGGGGTCGAGCGTCTTGATGTCCGAGGCGAAGCCGACCTTGAGGGTGCCGCCGCGCTCGGGAGCTTGCGCCACCGCGGATGCGACGCACGCGGCGGCGCCGATCGCGCCGATCAAGAGTGTTCGGATTGCACGCTGCAGCATCGGACCCCTCCCTGCCGGATCGCGCGTCTTGGCGTCGCGCTTCATCGCGCCGGGAACACTAGGTTTTGGTATACCGTATGTCAATTCGCGCCGTCACAGGACGTCGTCGCGGAGACAGGCGACGAGCCTGCCGGGCGCCCTCTCGCGGAGCGGCGGGACGGTCCTCGCGCAGTCCGCGATCGCGTAAGGGCAGCGCGTCCGGAAGACGCAGCCGCTCGGGGGATCGGCGGGATTCGGGATGTCGCCGGCGAGGACGATGCGCTTCCCCCGGCGCCGCGGATCGGGATCGGGCACGGCTGAGAGCAACGCCTCGGTGTAGGGGTGCTTGGGGTTCCGGCAGAGCTCCTCGCTCGGCCCCACCTCCATCAACCGCCCGAGATAGATCACGGCTATGCGATCGGAGAGATACTCCATCACTGCGATGTCGTGCGAGATGAAGAGCATCGCGAGACCCAGCCGCTCCTTCAGCTCCTCCAGCAGATTGACGATCTGCGCCTGGATCGAGACGTCGAGCGAGGAGACGGGCTCGTCCGCGACGACGAAGACGGGGTCGACGGCGAGCGCCCGCGCGATCACCACCCGCTGGCGCTGGCCCCCGGACATCTGCTCGGGCCTCCGCGGCAGGAACTCCGCGGAGAGGCCCACGCTCTCGAGCAGCCCGACCACGCGGGCGGCGCGCGCGCGGCGGTCGGGGCAGAGGTCTTGCACCTGCAGCGGCTCCGAGACGATCTCCGCCACGGTCATCTGGGGATCGAGCGCCGCGAATGGGTCCTGGAAGACGATCTGCGCCTTGCGCCGGAAGCGCCGCAGCGCCGCCCGATCGAATGCGGTCACGTCCTCGCCGTCGAAGAGAATACGACCGCCGGTCGGCTCCGTCAGGCGCAGGATCGTACGGCCGATGGTGGTCTTGCCGGAGCCGGACTCTCCGGCAAGCCCCAGTACTTCACCCGGCATGACGCTGAAGGAGACGTCGTCGACGGCGCGCACGGCCCCGACATTGCGCGGGATGACGCCGCGGCGGATCTCGAACCACTTCCGCAGGTTCTCGACGCTTAGAAGGCCGCGCGGCTCGGAGGTCATTGGCCGATCTCGCGCCAGCGCAGGCAGCGCACGCCGTGATCCCGGCCGCACGCCTCGAGCGGCGGGGGGCCGGCGTCGCAGAGCCCGGCGACCGCTTCGGCGCAGCGGGGATGAAAGCTGCATCCTCGGGGAATGGTCATGAGACCCGGCACGTTGCCGGGGATCGCGGAGAGCTTTGCGCCGCTCTTGCGCGTGCGGCCGATCCGCGGCAGCGAGCCCAGCAGCGCCCTCGTATAGGGCATGCGCGGCGATCGAAAGACGGCATCGACCGGGCCTGCCTCCACGATCTGTCCCGCATACATCACGAGCGCGCGGTCGGCGATCTCCGCGACGAGGCCGAGATTGTGCGTGATGAAGAGGATCGACATCCCCGTCCGCGACTGGAGGCGCCGCAAGTGATCGATGATCTGCGCCTGGATCGTGACGTCGAGCGCGGTCGTCGGCTCGTCCGCGATGAGGAGCGCCGGCCCGCAGGCGAGCGCCATCGCGATCATCACGCGCTGGCGCATGCCGCCGGAGAGCTGATGCGGGTAGCTCTCCATGCTGGCGCGCGGGTTCGGTATGGCCAGCTGGGTCAGCGCCTCAAGCGCGTCGCGCCGCGCCTCCTCTCGCGGGACGTCCCGATGGATGCGGATCGCCTCGCAGATCTGGCTGCCGATGGTGTAGATCGGATTGAGCGACGACAGCGGCTCCTGAAAGATCATGGCGACGTCGCTGCCGCGGATCCCGCGGAGCGCGCGCTCGGGCAGGCGCGAGAGATCCTGTTGGGTTCCGGATTTGCCGGTAAGGAAGATCTCCCCCGCGACCGCAGCGCCGGCCTCGCCTTCGAGGAGCCCCATAATGGCGAGCCCGGTGGTCGATTTCCCGGAGCCGGATTCGCCGACGAGGGCCACGATCTCGCCGCTCGCGATCCCGAAGGAGATGCCGCGCACTGCCGCCTGTCTTCCCGCAGCCGTGCGGAAGCTCACTTCGAGGCCGCGAACGTCGAGGACGGGACGCGATGCCATGCGCCGCCTCACGCCTCCCGCGAGCCCAGCAGATAGAAGCCCGCCACCGTGATCGCCACGGCAACGCCAGGCGCGAGGCTCATGGCGGGATTGACGATGAGGTAGTCGAACCCCCCTCGCACCATGCCGCCCCAATCCGGCGTCGGCGGAGGCACGCCGAGACCGAGGAAGCTCAGGCTCGAGGAGGTGAAGATCGCAAAGGCGATGGTCACCGCGAATTGCGCGGCGGCGACGTGCAGCACATTGGGCCAGATGTGCCGGCGAATGATCCAGCCGGCCCCGCCGCCCACGGCGCGCGCGGCCTCGACGAAGACGGACTCCCTGACGGCGAGCGTCTGGCCCCGGACCATCCGGGCAACCGGCGGCCACATGACGAAGCCGAGCACCAGCACCAGGTTCTTGAGCGACGGTCCGACCATCGCCGTGATGATGAGCGCGAGGACGAGGCCCGGCAGCGCGATGAAGAGGTCGACGATCTGCACGACCGCGAGATCGGCCTTGCCGCCGAGGTAGCCCGCGCAGAGTCCGAGAGGCACGCCGATCGAGGTCGCAACCAGCGCGGCGCCGATCCCCACGGTGAGCGAGATGCGCGCGCCGTAGACAACGCGACTCAGGATGTCGCGGCCGAGCTCGTCGGTGCCGAGCCAATGCGCCGAGGACGGAGGATCGAGGGATTGGAGGCTCGTCTGCGTGGGATCGTAGCCCGCGATGAGCGGCGCCGCCGCGGCGCAGAGGCAGGCGGCGGCGATGATCAGCAGTCCGGAAAGCAGCTTGAGGCGCGGCATCAGGCGAGACGGATCCTCGGATTGGCGACGGTGTAGAGGAGATCGGCGAGAAGGTTCATGAGGGCAACGCCGACGATGATTAGCATGCTGATGGCGAGCATCACGGGATAGTCGCGCGCGAGGATCGCGCTGACGAAGAGGCTGCCCGTGCCCGGCACCGAGAAGACCGTCTCCGTCACCACGGCGCCACCGGTGAGCTGTCCGAGCGTGATGCCGATATAGGTGATGACCGGCAGGATCGAGTTCGGGAGCACGTGCTTGAAGGAGACCGCGGTCTCCGAAAGCCCCTTCGCCCGCGCCACCCGCACGTAGAGCTGCCGCCGCACGGCCTCGTATTCCGCGCGATAGACGAGGCTGAAGGACCCGAAATAAAAGGCCGAGAGGGTGAGGACGGGCAGAAGCAGATGCCGGACATGCTCGAGGACCCCGTCCGACCAGGGCGACCAGCCGGTCGTCGGGAGCCAGCCGAGCTTCACCGAGAAGAGGAAGATCAGCGAGATCCCCAGCATGAAATTCGGCACGGTGATCCCCGCTATCCCCAGGAGGGCGGCGGCCGGCCGGATGAGGCCGCGGGCAACCGTCACGCTGTTGATCACCGTCGCGCTGAGCGTCGCCACGAGGATCGCGAGGAACGCGAGCTCCGCGGTGATGGGGATGCGGGGGAGCAGGAGGGAGAGGACGCTCTCCTGCATCGTGTAGGAGCGGCCGAGATCGCCGGTGAGCGCGCCGCCGATCCAGCTCAGGTATTGCATCGAGAGCGGCCTGTCGAAGCCCATGCGCGCATTGAGCGCGGCGATCGCCTCCGGACTCGCGTCCTGGCCCAGCATGAGACCCGCGGGGCTGCCGAGGAGGCCCGACACGCTGAAGAAGAGCAGCGCCGAAATCAGGACCAAGTTGGGCGCTGCGAGCAGCAGCCGCCGCACGACCAGTGTCAGCATTTCCCCTCAGTGCAAGTATTCGCCGGGAGGGGAGGATAGCGCGGAACCGGCCGCTTCGGCACTCGCGATCGTCGGCTCGATCGTCCGCCGCGTCGTGGAGGGGCGCCCTGCCCCCGAAATTCCCGTCGTCAATTTGCCTCTGGCCCCCCAACCGCCGCTTTTGTATGATGGTATACCAAACGCACCGCCCGGCGCAAACCCGCGCGGTCGATATCGGAGGGCCGCATGAAGTTCGGCTATTTCGAAAACCTCAAGGACCCCACGCAGAAGCGGCCCTATCACGACCTCGTCGCGGAGATGCGCGAGCTCGCGGCGCTCCTCGACGAGGGCGGCTTCGACTACATCTGGCTGCCGGAGCATCACTTCAGCATCTGGGGCCGGGAGCTTCTCCCCAACCCGCTGCTCGCGGCAGCCGATCTCGCGGCGCGCACCAAGCGCATCCGGATCGGTCTCGCGGCTGCGATCATCACGCATTGGCATCCCCTCCGAATCGCCGAGGACCTGGCGCTCCTCGACAATCTCACGGACGGCCGTCTCGAGGTCGGCGTCGGGCGCGGCAATTATGGGCTCGAGGCCACCAACCTCAACCCCGTCGCCGACCCGAACAATCAGGAGCAGAATTTCGCGGTCTTCGCGGAGACCTTCGAGATCGTCAAGAAAGCGTTGTCGCAGGACCGCTTCTCTCACAAGGGCCGCTTCTACCAATTCCCGGCGCCGGGCTTCCGTGCCGACCGCGCACACAGCGTCAACGATCCCGCCTACGTCGACGCCGCGACGGGCGAGCTCTCGCAGCTCACGATTTACCCGCGTCCACACCAGAAGCCCTATCCGCCCCTGTGGCAGATGGTGGACTCCGACCGCTCCATCGAGTACGCGGCCGCGAACGATTGCGGCATCATCATGTGGCGGCCCACTGTCGCCTCGCTGCGGGAGCGGCTCAGGCTCTATCGCGAGACCGCGAAGCGCACGCGCGGCGCGGACCTGCCGACCGGCGCGCGCACGGCGATCATGCGCGAGATCTTCGTCGCCGACAGCGAGGCCGAGGCGCGGCGCATCGCCGAGGAGCCAATGATGGGCGCGCTCAATTTCGCGAATTGGCGCGGTCCGAAGATCTTCCTCGATCCCGGCGAGCGGCTCGATCCAGAGGCCGAGGCGCGATTGAAGAGGAAGCTCACCTACGATTTCGTCGGCCCCCGCTCGGTGATCTTCGGCTCGCCGGTCGACGTCGCCGACAAGCTCGAGGAGCTCGAGGTGGAGGTCGGCATCGAGCAGGTGGTCGTGAAGTCCTCCTGGCCGGGCCTCTCGCACGAGCACACGATGCGGAGCCTCCGCCGCTTCATCTCGGAGGTCATGCCGCGCCTCGAGGAGCGGCGCGCGCATCGTCGAGCCGCGGCTGCGGCTGCGGAGTGAGAGCGCGGCGCCGGCGGCTATTCCGCGGCGTCGCGCGCGTCGTGCTTGCCCAGGACGGACACCGCGAATTTGGCGGAGCGCTCGACGAAGGCGCGGCAGCGCTCGGCCATGGCGCCGGCATTGCGATCGAGGGCGGCGTCGAGGATCTTCCGCATCAGCCCGAGGCTCTCCTGCTTGCGGCCGACCTCCGCCTCGTCGGCCGTGAGCGCGCGCAGATAGCGCATGCGGGCGCTCAGGCTCCGCAGAACGGCGCGCGCGACCTCGTTCCGTGCGCCGCGGAGGATCACGTCGTAGAACTCGTCGAGCGCCTCGACGTAGGGGATCACGGGCCGCTTCGTGATCACCTTGGCGATCCGCGCATAGGCGGCCTGCAGCGCCTCGAGCTCCTTTTCGCCGGCGCGCTCGACGAAGAGCCGCGCGAAGGCCGGCTCCAGCGCGGCACGCACCTCGTAGATCTGCCGCGCCTCGTCGACCGAGACCGAGGCGACGAAAATGCCGCGATTGGGAATGCGCTCGACGAGGCCTTCCGCCTCGAGGCTGCGGATCGCCTCGCGCACGCAGGTGCGGCTGACGCCGGTCTCCTCGCAGAGCTTGCGCTCGACGAGCCGCTGCCTCGGCTTGAAGTGCATCTTCAGGATCGCATCGCGAAGCGTGCGGGTCGTGATCTCCCGCAGGCTGGGCGCGTCCTTGACGACGCGGAGCGCGCTCGCCCTCTGCCGCACTACCATCCGATCCCTCCGTCCCGGCTCCGGCCCGCGCGGACACTATACGACGTTTCCGCGCAGGCGCCATCGCGGTCGGCTATCATTCGCCCCGGGTTCGGACGCCACAGAGCCGGCAAAGGAGAGTGCGCATGAAGGTGGTGAGGGGCGGCGTCGAGATTAATTACCTCGTCGAAGGCGCGGGACCGCCGGTCATGCTGGTGCACGGGGTGGGCGCCAATCTCCGTAGCTGGGATGCGATCGCCGCCCGTCTTGCGCCGCGGTTTCGCGTCCTGCGCCTCGATCTCCGGGGGCACGGGCGATCGAGCCGGATCGAGACATGCCGCCTCGAGGATTTCCTCGACGACGTCTCCGCGGTGCTGGATGCGCAGGGGATCGCCCGCACGCATCTCGTGGGCTTCTCCCTCGGCGGGATGATCGCACAGGCCTTCGTGCTCGCTCATCCCCAGCGCGTCGACAAGGTTGCCTTCATCAGCGCGGTCGCGGGGCGCACCCCCGAGGAGCGCGCGGGGGTCATGGCGCGCGCGCGCAAGGTGCGCGAGGAAGGGATCGCCTCCGTCGTCGCGGCGGCCCAGGACCGCTGGTTCACCGACGCTTTCGTGAAGGCCAATCCCGAGATCGTCCGCCAGCGGCTCGAGGAGCTCAAGGCGAACGACCACCGATCCTACTCCGCCGCCTACACGGTCTTCGCCGAGGGCGACGTCGGGCCGCGTCTCGACCAGATGCGGCACCCCGCCTTGGTCGTCACCGGCGAGCACGACGTCGGCTCGAACACTCGGATGGCGCGCTTCATGCATGAGTCGATCCCGGGATCGCGCTTGCACATCCTGCCCGGACTCAAGCACAGTGTGCTGCTCGAGGCTCCCGCGGCGATTGCGGATTTGCTGATCGATTTCCTCAGCGTGGGATGAGCCGATGAAATTCACTCTCGCGATCAACATGGCCCGCGACACGCCGAGCATGGACATGCGCGACGTCGCGCGCCAAACGCTCGAAATGGTCGAGATGGCCGACGAAGGCGGCTTCGAGATCGTCTGGGCAGCCGAGCATCACGCCATCGAGATAACAATCGCGCCGAACCCGTTTCAGCTCCTGGCGTGGTGGGGCGCGCACACGAAGCGCATCCGCCTCGGCACCGCCGTCGCGGTGGCGCCTTACTGGCACCCGATAAAGCTCGCGGGCGAGGCGGCCCTCCTCGACCTCCTCACCGGCGGGCGGCTCGAGTTCGGCATCGGCCGCGGCGCCTATCAGCGCGAGTTCGACCGGATGGCCGGCGGCATGCAGCAGCAGCTCGGCGTGCCCTACATGCAGGAGATGCTGCCGGCGCTGAAAGCGCTGTGGCAGGGGGATTACGAGCATCGCGGCAAGTACTGGAGCTTTCCCGCGGCCACCTCGGTGCCGAAGCCGCTGCAGCGCCCGCATCCGCGGATCTGGGTCGCGGCCCGCGACCCCGGAACCTACGACTGGGCGCTTGCCAACGGCTGCAGCATCATGTCCTGGGCGATCTCGCGGCCCTTCGCGGAGGTCGAGAAATACAAGGAACAGTTCGAGGCGGCCTTGAAAGCGCACCCCCAGCCGGCGCGGCCGAGCTTCCTCACCATGCGCCACACCGCCGTCTACGCGCGGCCGGATCAGTGGGAGGGGCCGGTGAGCGCGGTCATCCGGCAGAGCGCCCGGTTCGAGAATCTCTTCAAGGACCTCGGCGGCGTGAAGGACGGATTTGCGGAGGCGGTCGACCTGTCGCAGCTCGGCAATCGCGCCGAATACGCCCCGGAGCTGCTGCGCGAGAACCTGATGTTCGGCACTCCCGAGGAAGTGATGGCGAAGCTCAGGCGCTACGAGGCCCTCGGCGTCGACTACTTCAATTATTCCGCCAACTTCGGAATGTCGTATGCGGAGCAGAAGAAATCGCTGCGCCTCTTCATCGACGAGGTAATGCCGGCCTTTGCCGAGGAGCATCGCGGCCAGCGCGCGGCCTCGGGGTGAGACGAGGCGGGCGCCGCCGCAAATCCACCCAAAGCCGGCCTCCGCGCGGAAATTGATCTGCCGCAAGGGCGCCGGCACCGGCGCGAGGTATTCGTTTTCTCCAGGATAACCCCGCGACTCCGCGCGCATCAGGAGAAATGCGATGAATGTCAAGGAGATCATGACCCGCGACGTTCAGACGATCGCTCCGGACGACACCATTCAGACCGCGGCGAAGCTGATGGACGATCTCAACGTGGGGATCCTGCCGATCTACGACGGAACGCGCGTCGTCGGCGTGATCACGGACCGCGACATCACCCTGCGCGCGACCTCGCTTGGCCTGACGCCGACGGAGCACGCCGTCAGCGACTTCATGACCGACGAGGTCTACTACTGCATGGAGGAGGACAGCATCGAGAGCGTCGCCGACAACATGGCGCACATTCAAATTCGCCGCATGCCCGTGCTCGACCGCGACAACCGCCTCGTCGGAATGATCTCGCTTGGCGACATCGCCACGCATGCGAGCCAATACCGGACGACGGCGGAGGCGCTGCGCAAGATCTCCGAGCCCTCTCAACCCGACCGCACCCCCTCCGGCGAAGCGGGCCTGCATCACGGCTCGGCGGCACCACGCAGGTCCTGAGCCGATATCCGCGGTCAGGCCCAGCTCGCAACGAGCGAGCCGTCGCTCGCGAGCCGGATGCGCGTTCCCAGCCCCGCACTTTCCCGGTGGAGCCTTTGGCTCAGCCACCTCGCATCCTCCTCTGCGGCGCCATTCAAGCGGAAGCGGCGGATCTGAAACGGCCGCATCGTGAGTTCGAGGAGCTCGCCGGTCGAGGCGGAGATGACCGGAAGGTACATGAGGCTGAGATCGCCGCGATACTCCTCGTATCCGCCGATGCCCTCGTAGTCGTTCAGGAAATCGCCGCATCCGAAGAGGACCAGCTTCCTTCGGTAGACCTCGATCCCCAGTGGGTGATGCGAGGAATGGCCGAAGACGACGTCGAAGCCGCCCCGCTCGATCAGGCCGTGCGCGAAGCTCTTGTGCTCGCCCGGAAGCGCATAGCCGAAGTTGGCACCCCAATGCATCGAGGCCACGAGGATATCGCCTGGCCGCCTCGCCGCTTCCGCGAGCGCTGCAATCCGCGCGAGCGTCCGATCCGAGAAATCCCGCAGCAGATTGACACCGGGCTCGCTCGTCCCGGCTGCCCATTCGCCGGGGATACCGCTGTCTTCCGCCCCGAATGAGAAGACGACGACCCGGCCCTTCCCGCTCGCATTCAGGATCGCCGGCGCCGAGGCCTCGGCCGCGTTCCGCCCCGCGCCCACGCCGCGGATGCCCGCCTGCGCCAGCGTCTCGAGCGTCTCCAGGAGTCCCGCGCGGCCCCAGTCGAGCACGTGGTTATTCGCGAGCGCGCAGCAGTTGATGCCCGCGGCGGTCAGGCACCCGGCATTCTCCGGGTTCATCTTGTAATGAATCTCCTTGCGTGCGTAGCGCGTGCTCTTGGTGACGCTGGTCTCGAGATTGACGATCCGCGCGTCCGGCTGCGCTTGGCGCAGCGCTGCCAGCGCATCGCCCCAGACATAAGAGAAATCCACCGGCTTCGGAATCGGTCCGTGCGCGCTCTCCGCGAGCGCGACGTAGCCGTCGGCGGAAACGATGAGCGGCTCGAAGATCCGGGGATCGCCGGGGTGCGGAAGGACCTGGTCGATCCCTCTGCCGAGCATGACGTCCCCGGCCAGGAACAGTTTGATCCCAGCGGATGGCGGAAGGTCTTTATCGGTCAGGAGCTCGGACATTCTTGCGATTGGCGGCGTGAGCCGATCGACGGCGGCCGCACCGCCGAGGAGCAGGAAATCGCGGCGCGAGAGCGCGGAAGCTGGACTTCGACAAAGCACTGGCCGCCTCGACCAACGATATGAGTTTATTCACTAAGGCCGCCAGCTGGGGGCGGCATTGAGGTGGATCATGCGGCGGCAGTGCCGCGGACTTGATCCACGTCAATGATCGCCGACGCGGTTGCGCCTGAATTGGCTAAGGGGCCGCAAGGAGAAAACTCCCCGTGGGATGGGCGACGATCCATAAGAAACCGGACGCCGATGTGCCCGCCCCCAATCTGCGGGAATACGCCGCGGTGCGCGCAGGCTTCCGCTGGGAGACCGTGCGCGCGGAGCTCGCAGCACCCGGCGGCGGCCTCAATATCGCTTGGGCGGCGCTCGACCGTCACATCGCCAGCAACGAGGGCGACCGGCTCGCGCTGCTTTGGCTCGGCAAGAACGGCGAGCGGCGCACTTACTCCTATCGCGAGCTTGCCGCCGCCACCAATCGCTTCGCCCATCTGCTGAAGCGGTTTGGGGTCGGCAAGGGCGAGCGCGTCTTCACCCTGCTCGGCCGCACCCCCGAGCTCTACGTCGCTGCTCTCGGAACGCTTCGCAACGGCAGCGTCTTCTCCCCGCTCTTCTCAGCCTTCGGTCCCGAGCCGGCGCGGGCGCGCATGACGATCGGCGAGGCGAGATTGCTCGTCACCACGCCCTCTCTCTATCGAAGGCGCGTCGCGGAATGGCGCCGCGATCTCCCGAGTCTGCGATATGTCCTCCTCGTGCGCGGGCCCGGCGAGCCCGAGATCGAGGGCACCCTCGATTTCAACACTGAGCTTGCGGCCTCGTCCGACGAGGCGACACTCGAGCCGACGGCAGCGGAGGACATGGCGCTCCTCCATTTCACGAGCGGCACCACCGGACGCCCCAAGGGCGCGGTCCACGTGCATGAGGCCGTGCTCGCGCACCACGCCACCGGCCGCTACGCCCTCGATTTTCATCCCGGCGACATCTTCTGGTGCACGGCCGATCCGGGATGGGTCACGGGCACCTCCTACGGCATAATCGCGCCGCTCACCAACGGCATCACGCTCGTGGTCGACGAGGCGGAGTTCGAGGCGGAGCGCTGGTATCGCATCCTCGCGGAGGAGCGGATCACCGTCTGGTACTCGGCCCCGACCGCGATACGCATGCTCATGAAGACCGGCGCGCAGCTCGCGCGGAAATACGACCTCTCCCGCCTCCGTTTCCTCGCGAGCGTCGGCGAGCCGCTCAACCCCGAGGCCGTGGTCTGGAGCCAGGAAGCGCTGGGCCGGCCCTTCCACGACAACTGGTGGCAGACCGAGACCGGCGGCATCATGATCGCGAACTACGCCGCAATGGACATCAGGCCGGGCTCTATGGGACGGGAGCTGCCGGGGATCGAGGCCGCGATCGTCGAGCGCACTGCCGACGGCGGCGTGCGCGTCCTCGACGCGCCCATGACGACGGGCGAGCTCGCGCTCCGGCCGGGCTGGCCCTCCATGTTTCGCGCCTATTTGAACGAGGAGGAGCGCTACCGGAAATGCTTCGCCGGAGGATGGTACCTCACCGGCGACCTCGCGCAGCGCGACGCGGAGGGCTACTACTGGTTCGTGGGGCGCGGCGACGACGTGATCAAATCCGCCGGGCACCTGATCGGGCCCTTCGAGGTGGAGAGCGCCCTGATGGAGCATCATGCGGTCGCAGAGGCGGCGGTGATCGGCAAGCCCGATCCGATCGCGGGCGAGACCGTGAAGGCCTTCGTGGCGCTCAAGCCCGGCCACGAGCCCGGCGAGGCCCTCATGAGAGAAATATTGGGCCATGCGCGCAAGCGCCTCGGTCCGGCGGTGGCGCCCAAGGAAATCGCTTTCAGCCGCGAAATTCCGAAGACTCGGAGCGGCAAGATCATGCGGCGCCTCCTGCGCGCCCGCGAGCTCGGCCTCCCCGAGGGCGATCTCTCGATGCTGGAAAGCGGTGCCGCATGACCGACGTGCACGCGATCAAGCCGCATCTGAGCCGCGAGCACCTCCTCGACTTGCTACGGGAGATGGTGCGGATCCGTCGCTTCGAGGAGAAGTGCGCCGAGCTCTATCAGCAGGAAAAGATCCGCGGCTTCCTCCATCTCTATATCGGCGAGGAGGCGGTCGCCGTCGGCGCGATGCGCGCGCTTGAGCCCGGAGATGCCGTCGTCGCGACATATCGCGAGCACGGACACGCGCTCGCGCGCGGCGTCTCGATGGACGCCATCATGGCGGAGATGTACGGCAAGATCGAGGGCTGCAGCCGCGGCCGCGGCGGCTCCATGCATCTCTTCGATGCCGCGACACGCTTCTACGGCGGCAATGCCATCGTCGGCGGCGGGTTGCCGGTCGCCGTGGGTCTCGGCCTCGCGGAGAAGATGCAAAATCGAAGCGGCCTCGCCGCCTGCTTCTTCGGCGAGGGAGCGGTCGCCGAGGGTGAGTTCCACGAGAGCCTCAATCTCTCGGAGCTCTGGAAGCTGCCGGTCCTCTTCCTCTGCGAGAACAACCTCTACGCCATGGGCACGCGGCTCGAGCGCTCGGAATCGCAGCCGGACATCCACGTCAAGGCACAGAGCTACAACGTGCCCGCGGAGGTCGTCGACGGCATGGACGTGGTCGCCGTCGAGGCCGCGACGCGCAAGGCCGTCGCGGCGATCCGGAGCGGCAGCGGCCCCGTCCTCCTGGAATGCCGCACCTATCGCTTCCGCGCCCACTCGATGTTCGACCCGCAGCTCTACCGCGACAAAGCCGAAGTCGAGGAATGGAGGAGGCGCGATCCGATCGATCGACTCATTTCTTGGACGCGCCAGAGCGGCGCGCTCCACGACGCTGACCTCGCGGCCATCGAGGCGGCGGTTGTAAAGGAGGTCGATCGCAGCGTCGAGTTCTCGGAGAGCGGGAAATGGGAGAAGCTGGAGACGCTCACCGCCGACGTCTATGCGGGCGAGGTACCGCCGTGACGACGCTGCCGCAGCAGAGCCAGGAGATAAGCTACCGCGAGGCGGTGCGCGAGGCGATCCGCGAGGCGATGGTCGGAGACCCCCGCGTGTTCCTCATGGGCGAGGATGTCGGCCGCTACGGCGGCTGCTACGCGGTGACGAAGGGGCTCCTCGACGAGTTCGGGCCCGAGCGGATTCGCGATACGCCGCTGTCGGAATCGGCTTTCGTCGGTGCCGGCATTGGCGCGGCGCTCGGGGGCATGCGCCCGATCGTCGAGGTCATGACCGTCAATTTCAGCCTGCTGGCGCTCGACCAGATCGTAAACAACGCCGCCACGCTTCGTCACATGTCCGGCGGCCAATTCGAGGTGCCGCTGGTGATCCGAATGGCGACCGGCGCGGGCCGCCAGCTTGCCGCTCAGCACTCGCACAGCCTCGAGGGCTGGTACGCGCACATACCCGGCATCAAGGTCCTGGCGCCCGCGACGCTCGAGGACGCGCGGTTCATGCTCGCCGCTGCTCTCGCCGACCCCAACCCCGTGCTCATCTTCGAGCACGTCATGCTCTATAACATGACCGGCACGCTCGCGGATGCGGGACCCGTCGACATCCGCTCCGCGAAGGTCCGGCGCTCCGGGCGCGACGTGACGCTCATCGCCTATGGCGGCACTCTATTCAAGACACTGGCCGCGGCAGAGATGCTCGCCAAGGAGGGCATCGAGGCTGAGGTGATCGACCTTCGCGTGCTGCGTCCTCTCGACACCGGTACGATCCTCGCCTCCGTGCGGCGCACGCGCCGCGCGGTCATCGTGGACGAGGGCTGGCGCAGCGGCAGCCTCTCCGCCGAGGTGAGCGCGCGTATCGCCGAGGGCGCCTTCTGGGATCTCGATGCGCCGGTCGAGCGCGTCTGCAGCGCCGAGGTTCCCATTCCCTATCCGCGCCACCTCGAGGAAGCGGCGCTGCCGCAGCCGCCGGGCATCGCTGCGGCGGCGAAGGCGACGCTGGGGCGCTGATGGCCGAGTTCCGGATGCCCTCGCTCGGTGCCGACATGGTCGCGGGCACCCTCGTGGAGTGGCTGCGCCGGCCGGGAGATCGGGTGCGTCGCGGCGACATCGTCGCGGTCGTCGAGACCCAGAAGGGCGCTATCGAAATCGAGATCTTTCAGGACGGCGTGATCGAGCGGTTCCTCGTCGATGTCGGCGCGACCGTGCCGGTGGGAACGCCGCTCGCCCTGATTGCCGGCGCCGTCGCCCCGGCGGCTCCGGCTCCGCCGCCGGTCCGGCCCGAGGCGGTGGTGCAGGCTCCGGCGCCGCCGCGGATGCCGCTCCCCGGCCCAGGAGCCGGGCGGCCTCTCGCCTCGCCCGCGGCACGGCGCATGGCGGAGCAGTTTGGTGTCGATCTCCGAGCTCTCCGCGGCAGCGGTCCCGGAAGTGCGATCGTGAGCGCGGACGTCGAGGGCGCGGCGAAGGCTCCGCGACGCTTCGATCCCGCGGAGATGCGCCGCGCGATCGGCGCCGCCATGGCGCGCTCGAAGCGGGAGATACCGCACTATTACCTCAGCACCACCATCGATATCACGGCGACGCAGCAATGGATGGAGGCGCGCAACGCAGAGCGTCCACCGCCGCAGCGCTTGCTGCTCGCGGCGCCGCTGCTCAAGGCGGTGGCCATTGCGCTCCGCGGCTCGCGCGAGCTCAACGGCTATTACACCGAGCGCGGGTTCGAGCCCTCCCCCGCGATCCACCTCGGCGTCGCGATCGCGATTCGCGGCGGCGGTCTCATGGCGCCGGCGATCCACGACGTGAACAACCTCGGCATCGACGAGCTCATGGCGAAGCTCCGGGACCTCGGCATGCGCGCACGGAGCGGCGGCCTGCGCAGCTCCGAGCTTTCGGACTCGACCATCACCGTCACCAGCCTCGGCGAGCGCGGCAGCGAGGCGGTCTTCGGGATCATCTACCCGCCGCAGGTCGCGCTCGTCGGCCTGGGAAAGCCGACCGAGCGGCCCGCGGTGCTCGACGGCAAGGTCGTCCCGCGGCGAACGATCGTGGCGACATTGTCCGCCGACCATCGCGTGAGCGACGGCCATCGCGGCGCCATCTTCCTCTCTGAAATGGACCGGCTGCTGCAGGCGCCGGAGCAGCTATGAACCGCGAAGAGATGCTTGGGGTCATTATCGAGATGCTCGGCGGCATCGCGCCGGAAGCGGACGCCTCGACTCTCGATCCCAAGGCCGACATCCGGGAGAGCCTCGACATCGACTCCCTCGATTTCCTGAATTTCGTGATCGCGCTTCACGAAAGGCTCCGCATCGACATTCCCGAGGTGGATTACCCCCGGCTCTTCACGCTCGACGGCGCAGTCGACTATCTCCTGCAAAAAGCGCCGCCGCGGAAATGACGAGCCTCGCCGCAAAGGTGCGATTCCTCACGCGGCGCGAGAGCTACGCGGAGCGGCCGGCGCGCGTCGCCTCGATCGAGACCCACATGTCCTGGGTGTTCTTGACCGACGAGCACGCCTACAAGCTCAAGAAACCCGTGCGCCATTCATTTCTCGATTTCAGCACGATCGAGGCACGGCGCCGGAATTGTCACCGGGAATTGCGGCTCAATCGCCGCCTCGCTCCCGACGTCTACCTCGCGGTGCTCCCGCTGCGGAGGGAGCCGGGCGGAAGGCTTTCCCTCGACGGCTCCGGGGAGATCGTGGACTGGATCGTCAAGATGCGCCGATTGCCGGCCGATCGAACGCTCGAGTACGGGATCAAGCATCGGGGGGTGCGGAAGGCGGATCTGCGTCGCCTCGCCTCGCTCCTCGTGGGCTTCTACCGCAGCGCACCCAGGCCCGCGACCGCCGAGCGCTCCTTTCGCCGCCGCATAGAGGCGAACGTCAGCGCCAATTGCCGGGAGCTGTCCAAGCCCCAATGGCGGTTGCCCGTCCAGCTGGTCCGGAGGACGGCCGAGGCGCAGCTCGCCTTCCTGCGCCGGAAATCGTCCCTGCTCGACGCGCGCGTGCGCGGCCGGAAAGTCGTCGAGGCGCACGGCGATCTCAGGCCCGAGCACGTCTACCTCGGCGCCAAGCCCGTGATCACGGATTGCCTGGAGTTCAACCGCGCCTTCCGGCTGCTCGATCCCGCGGACGAGCTCGGCTATCTCGCCTTGGAATGCGACATGCTCGGCGGCGGCGAGGCCGGTAGGGAGCTGCTTCGCCTCTACCAAAGCCTCTCCGGGGACCGGCCGCCCGCGCAATTACTGCACTTCTACATGAGCGACCGCGCCTGCCTCAGGGCGAAGCTCGCGATCTGGCACCTCAAGGACCGCGCGGTGCGCCATCGCGCCAAATGGCGGCGCAAGGCTCTGCGCTACCTTCGCCTCGCGAGCGCTCACGCCGAGGCGCTCTCGGAGGCCTAGACCGCGAGCAAATCGACCAGAGAGCCTCCGGCGTGCATGCGCTCGATCGCCGCCGCGAACAACACCGCAGCATCCAGGATCAACAGCTTCTCCGGCACGAGGGCCGGCCTGAGTCGGAAGGGCGGAACCGAGTCCGTGATCACGATCTTCTCGAAGACGGGATCGGCGATGACGTCGTTGGCCTTGGCGTTGAAGACGCCGTGCGTGGCCGCGACGTAAACTTTCCTGGCGCCCGCCGTGCGGCAAGCCTTGGCCGCTCGGGCGATGGTGGTGCCCGTGCTGATGAGATCGTCGATGATGACGACCGTGCGGTCCTTCACGTCGGCAAAGAGCGATTCCCCACTGACGACGCCGCGTGCCCGCTGCTTCTCCATGAAGCCCGTGGGGATGGCGCGGTCGGTTGCGCGCGCGAGAGCGTCACGGAAGGCGTCCGCGCGCTTCATGCCGCCGACATCGGGCGAGAGCACCAGGAGTTCCTCGCGCGCCAGCAGCGGCGCGAAGTAGTCCACGAACAGCTTGCGTGCCTCGAGATGGTCCGTCCGGCAGCGGAAGGCGTTCTGAAACGCCGCGAGATTGTGGACGTCGAGCGTGACCACGCGGTCGGTGCCTACCGCCTCGAAGAGAGCGGCAGCGTAGCGCGTGGTCACGGGATCGCGCGTCTGCGTCTTGCGGTCCTTGCGCGCGTAGCAGAGATAAGGCACCGCCGCCGTCACGCGCTCGGCCGAGGCGTCCTTCAGCGTCCCAATGAAGAACAGGAGCCGGCAGAACTTGTCGTTGACGCTCTGCACGTCGTCGCCGTAGAGCGACTGGATCACGTAGACGTCGCGACCGCGGACATTGACGAGCGGCCGGGTCTTGTGCTCGCCGTCTTCGAAGCCCCGCTCCTCGTGGGCGGCAAGCCCTGCGCCCATTCGCGCGGCCACCTTCTCGCCCCAAGGGCGGCTCGCTTCGAGCGCGAAGAGTAGGGCTCCTGCATCGCCCATGGGATGGCAACCTCACCGAATCCTACGCCGCGCCCCTCGCTACCTCGCGGCGGCGCCTTGGGCATTGACGTGCGTCAATCAGCGCCAAGGAACGGATAATGCCGCAGATCGGCCGCGCTCCACAGCGAGAGCCCGGCACGGCCGTCGACGGTCTCGATCTGGATGACCGCATCGGGCGCCTCGAAACGGATGCGACCGGGATTGCCCGCCGCCTCGAGCGCCTGGAGGAGCGCGTCGTCGAGAAACCGCTCCTCTTTCGGCGTCGAGAGCGTTCCCTTGAAGCCGCGCCTGCGCATGCGGACGTGAAAACTCTTCCCCGCGAGCTCGCCGGTCCAGCCGAGCGCGATCTCCCGGGCGCGCGCCTCGAATTCCCCGGCATCGGCGAAATCGAAGCTTCGCTGCGCCGGAAACAGGTGCGAGACGAAGTTCAGATACCCGGGAGTCTCCGCGACCGCCGCGGCGAATTCCGCAAGGAACCGAAGCGGGTCGTCCACCGTCATGACGAGCACGTTGTAGTAGGGAGTTCCCCTCACCGGCCCCCAGCGTCGCAGCAACTCGCGAGCGTCGCGAAAACTATCCTCGAGAGCCGTCGCCACCACGTTCCACCCGGACCTGCCGGAAGCGGCGACAAATGGTGTGGGCTGCTCAGTGACCTCTGGCATGACATAATCCTCGGTCCCTGGACGAGCCACGCCGGGACGAGACGCGTGCAAGTCCATCGGGCTGCGAATGGTCCGACGACTTGCCCGACTTCGATATGACGCAGATCAATAGTCCCGTCATGCGCCGGTCCTTTATTTGGGTGGCGCCCTATGGCCCGAGGGAGATCCGTGACGTTAAGTGGGATCCTGCGTATCGCTCCGTTCCTCTGGCAGATCACCCGCTACGAGACGCGGCGGCCGCGATCGCTTCTCTCCGTCCGGGACCGCCTGGCCATGTTGCCGATCAAGGGATTTCCGGTGCGCGGCCGGACCCTCATCCATTGGAACGAGCACCAGGTACCCTTCATCGAAGCCTCGGAAGACGAGGACCTCGCGGCCGCTCTCGGCCTCGTCCACGCGCATCTTCGCCTGGGCCAGATGGAAATGTTGCGGCGCCTCTCGCAAGGGCGCGTTGCAGAGATGATCGGGCCCCTGGGGATCGAGCTCGACCGGACGATGCGGACGCTGTCGTTCGGCCGCGCCGTTCCCGAGATGGTCGCGGCGATGCCGGCGGAGACGCGCGGGTGGCTCGAGGCGTTCCTCAGCGGGCTCAACCACTATCTCGCGCACGCGCCGGCCTTGCCGCCGGAGTTCGAGATCCTCGGCCTCTCTCGCGAGGCCTGGGGCCTTGTGGATATTCTCACGCTCGCCCGCCTCGTCAGCATCGACGTCAACTGGCTCGTCTGGTTCCGGCTCCTCAAGTACCGCAACGATCGCGACTGGCCCGCGCTCTGGCGCCGAATCTGCACGCACGACCTGCTGTCCCGCGGCAGCGGAGAGCGCGGCGCCGATCCCGGCGGTCCGATCCTGTCGGCGCTCGAAGGGTCCGGCACGCGCACGGGCAGCAACGCCTTCGTCGTCGCCGGAGGCCGCAGCGCTTCCGGCGCGCCGCTCATCGGCGCCGATCCGCATCTCCCGCTGATCTTACCGAGCCCCTGGCTCATCTGCGGGCTGAGCTCGCCCTCCTGCAACGCCGTCGGCCTGATGGTGCCGGGCCTGCCGGTCATTGCTCTCGGACGCAATCGCTGGATCGCCTGGGGCGGCACCAATCTTCATGCGGCGAGCAGCGATCTCGTCTCGGTTCCCGAGACGGCCACGGGCGAGCTGCGCGAACGCACGGAGACGATCGTTGTCCGTTGGAGACGCCCTTCGACCGTCGTCATCCGCGAGAGCCCTTGGGGACCTGTCGTCACCGATCTTCCTTGGCTCGGCAGTCGGAGGGAAATGCTGGCGCTGCGCTGGATGGGGCATCGTCCGAGCGACGAAATCACGTCCATGCTGCGCGTGAACCGCGCGCGGAGCTGGACGGAGTTCCGAAGCGCGCTCGAGGGCTTCGCCTTGCCCGGCCAGCGCATGCTCTATGCGGACGCCGAGGGCCATATCGGCGACCTCCTGGCCGTGCATTTGCCGCGCCGGGAGGCGCAGGTCCCGGCGGACCTCCCTGTGCCGCCGGGACCGGAGGCCATGCAGGCCGGACCGGCGACGAGCAGGGACTTTCCGCACCGGCTCGATCCGCCCGAGGGTTTCATCGCCTCGGCAAACGAGCGACCCGGCCACACGGTATGCCCAATCGGCTATCACTTCTCGCCGCCCCACCGAAAGCGGCGTCTCGAGGAACTGCTTCGCAACCGCGAGACACTGAGCCTCGACGACGTCGCGCGCATCCAGCAGGACGTTCATTGCAGCGCTGCGGTCGCGCAGCGTGACCGGCTGCTCGCGTGGTGGAATGAGGCATCGCCGGGGAGCGGAGGAGATCACCGCCTGATGACGGCGCTAGCTACCTGGACGGGCGACTACACCGCGGCGTCCCGAGGCGCCCTCGCCTTCGAGCTCGTGCTCTATCATCTCGCGCGCCGCCTCGTTCCGCGGCGCCGGCGCGAGGCCTACGCCGCGTCATGGGGCACGCGGCTCCTGATATGGGAGGATATTCTCGCGGCACAGGCGGAATTGCGGGCACCCGCGCTGCGGCAAGCCCTGCGCGATGCGGCGCGGCGGCCTCCGCGCGATGCCGACTGGGGCAAGCACCATCGGCTGCGTTTGGCGCATCCTCTGGGCCTCGCACCATTGGTCGGGCGTTTCTTCCGTTTCGTCGATCTGCCGACCGGCGGAAGCTCC
>Ga0335085_10005289_pt1 | contig 20817 bp, 17 predicted proteins | sample Lox_Sample_45_FD_206712 | JGI IMG/M metagenome (GOLD analysis project Ga0335085, IMG submission 206712) | Soil microbial communities from Loxahatchee National Wildlife Refuge, Florida, United States - Lox_Sample_4.5 | ecosystem: Environmental > Terrestrial > Soil > Wetlands | place: USA...
GCGTAGCACAGGGCGATCGTCCGCCCGGCCGGTGCATCCGCGGGCTCTAGCCAGGTCAGTGACGGGTCGATGGCCCGGATGGCCCCCGCCCGCCCGAGGCAGGCGTGCCCGAGACCGGCCGCCACCAGGCGCTGCAGGGCCAGGTTGTCATCGGTGCGGTAGACGATCCGGGGCGCGATGCCGCGCCGGGCCCAGGTGTCCTCGAGTTCGGTCTGGGAGCGCCACCGGCGGCTCCAGGCCACCACGTCCTGCTGGTCGAGCGCTTCGAAACCGGGGCTGTCCAGGGCCGCGATCGCGCTGTCGCGGCGGGTCAGGATCACCCACGGGTCGTCCACCACCGGGATCGCCTCGGCGTACTCGTCGGTCTCGGTGGTGTAAGAGAACGCCAGGTCGAGTTCGCCCCGGCGCAGCGCATCGCGCGAGTTCTCCGGGTCGTCGGCCGCGACCAGTACTACCTCGACGCCCGGGTAGTCGTCGCGGAAGACGCGCAGGGCCGCGGGCATGATCTCGGCGGCCGCGGTCTGGGTGACGCCGACCCGGACGCGGACGATCTCCCCGCGGGCCGCCTGCTCGGCGTCGGCGGCGACCGCCTCGACCTCGCTGAGTGCCCGCCGGGCCCGGCGGCAGACCGCCTCGCCCGCCGGGGTCAGGCTCACCGGGGCGCGGCCGCCCGGACGGTGGAACAGCGTCTGCCCCAGCGCCGCCTCCAGCGCGGAGACCTGGTGCGACAGCGCGGACTGGGTGAACCCGAGCGCGGCCGCCGCGCGGCGGAAAGAACCCAGTTCGGCGACGGCGAGGACCGCCTGGAGCTCGCGCAGGCCGAGCCCGTTTTTGATCGGCTTTATCGATCGTAGTTGGGACATTTTCTCACTTTATCTTAAATTCTTCTCACACTAACCTGGCGAGTGTCACGTTCTTGAATCTCGAACAGGAGGAGCCATGTTGGACGCCACCAGGACCGGTGCGGGCGGGCGGCTGTTCCGCTGGCTGATCGGTGCCCTCGTCCTGGTGAGTGCGGCCGCACAGTTCGCGCTGGTCCCGGTGATGCCGGTGTATGCCCGCCGGTTCGGCCTGTCCGGATTCGAGCAGGGTCTTGTGCTCGGCGCGACCGGGCTCGCCACCCTGGTCGTGTCGATGCCGGCCGGGACGGTCTCCGACCGGTTCGGCCCGCGGCGAGTCACCCTGGCCGCGGGCCTGCTGATGGCGGCGGCCACCGCCGCCCAGGCGCTGGCGGGCGGCTTCGGCACCCTGCTCGCCGCCCGGCTGGCGTTCGGCGCCGGGTACGGCATGGTGTGGACGGCGGGTCTGTGCTGGCTGGCAGGTGCCGCGGCGGGCGGGCCGCCCGCCCTCGGCGGCTCGGTGGCCAGCGCCGGTATCGGCGGCGTGGCCGGGCCCGCCGCGGCCGGCGCGCTCGCCCAGCACGTCGGGCTGGGCGTGCCGCTGCTGATCACCGCGGCGGGCTTCACCGTGATCACCGCCGGGCTGGCCGCGCTGCGGGTACCGGACGGGCCGGCCATGCCCCGCGCGGGCAAGGCGCTGGGCCTGCGGGCCGTGGCGATGAACCGCGATCTGGTCGGCGCCGCGGCCGCCGTGGTGGTGGCCGGGCTGAGCACCGGCGTCTGCGCCCTGCTGGTCCCGGCCCTGCTGCACGCCGCCGGGGCCTCGGCCGAGCAGATCGGCCTGGACTTCGCCGTGTCCGGGATCATGTTCGCGGTCGGCAGCGCGCTGGTCGCCGCGGCCGGCCGGAAAGCGGTGAACCTGCCGGTGGCCTGCGGCGGGATGCTCATCCTGGCGGTCGCGCTCACGCCCGCGGTCCTCGGCTCGGCGACGCTGCCCCTGTTCGTGATGCTGTGCGTCACGACGGCCGCCCGCGCCGTCCTGTGGACGGTCAGCTACCCGCTGGCGGCCGGCCAGGGCAGCGCCGGCCAGGGCAGCGCCGGCCAGGGCAGCGCCGGCTCCGGCCAACCTGGCCAGGACAGCGCTGGTCAGGACGGGGCTGGTCAGGCCGATTCCGGCCTGGGCACCTCGATCGGGCTGCTCAACCTCATCTGGGCGGCGACCTCGGTGCTTGGCCCGCTCGCCGCGGGACTGGCCGCCGGGCGCCTCGGCGCGGGCACGGCCTTCGGGCTGACCCAGGCCGCCTGTGCCGCCGCGCTCGCGGTCACCGTCGCGATGACCTGGCGCGGCCGCCGCCGCTCCCGACGGCCCCACCCATCACCCGCCCTGGCCTCCGGCAACGACACCAATGCCACTCTGGTGTCGTAATAGCGACGCCAATGCCACTTTGGTGCTGTTAGGGTGCCGCCCTCAGCTGCCAGCCGCCGGCCGGGCCAGGTTGGTTACCGATTCCCGGCTGAGGTCGAAGACGGTCTCCGCCCGCCCGGCCGAACTGATCCGCAGCGCGCCAGTGTCATCCAGGACACCGACCACGCCAGCCGCCAGCCCTCGACGACCGAACGCGCGAAGGCACTCGTCCTCCCGCCCGGCCGGCACGCACAGCAGGAAGGCAAAGCACGGGAAGCAGGTGACCCAGTTCTCCACCGTCACCCCAGCCGGGACCGGCAGCGCGTCCAGGTCGACGCTCACCCCCAGCTTGTTGCATTCGAGCAGCATGGCCAGCGAGCCGACCAGGCCGGCCATGCTCACGTCCTTGGCCGCCGCCACCCAGCCGTCCGCCGCCCCCTGCGCCAGCAGTCGGACGTCGCCGCCCAGTTCCGAACCCCGTTCGTCGAACGAGGGAAAGAACGGGAAGTCGGCCCGCATCTGTCCCTCGATACACGCCCCCACCACCAGCGACTGACCCTGCGCCGCGGCCTGCGCGGACAGCGCCCGGTCGGCCCGGCCGAGCCCGAAGGCCGACAGTCCCGGTGGCCCGTCGGTGACGGTCAGGTGGCCGCCGACCACGGGCACCTGGTACAGGCCAGCCGCCCAGCGCATGCCCTCGAGCACGACCCTGATGGTCTCGCGCGGCCCGGTGACGGTATCCACCAGGGCCAGCGGCCAGGCGCCCATAGCCGCCAGGTCGTTGAGGTTGGTGGTCACCGCGGCCACTCCCGCCCCGTACGGATCGCCGGCGACGAACGCGGGCAGGATGGCCTCCCCGCCCACCACCAGCGACAGCCCCTGGTCCGTCACGACCGCCCCGTCGTCGCCCGGTCCGGCCAGCCAGTCGGTGCTCTGGAAGACCTCGCTGACCAGCCCGATCGCCGCCTTGCCGGTGACGCCCGGATGGGTGCGGATCGTCTGGGACAGGCTGGCCAGGTCGACGCCCTGAGCTGCTCCCAGGTCTGCCATCAGGGCTCCCGTCCTTGCACTAAAGTAGAGAAAAATCTATTATAGCGATCATGCCCGGCCCCGGCTCCCTCGATCTTCCCGTCCGCGCCGGAGAACGGCGCCGGATAGGAACAGGCTGCGGATGAACCTGGTCCCCGCCCAGTATCGCGAGGTCAGCGTGGCCGAGGTCCCGGTAGCGCTCGGGGCCGAGGCGCTGCGCGAGCACCTGACCGGCCGGGACGTCTACCGCCGGACCCGCTACATCATCGCCCAGCACCGGAACGCCAGCGCTCTGGTCGAGGTGACCAAGCAATCCGAGCAGCCGCTCTTCTCCCCGGTCACCTCCGTACGGCTCCTGGCCGGGCCGGACGAGACCGCGCTGGTAGAAGAACCCGGCACCGATACCGCGGTACCCACCCAGCTGGCCCGCGTAGCGCGAACGCAGGCCCCGGGCGTCCGGTGCGTGATCGTCCGCGGCCTGTACGGCCACGTCAGCTTCATCCTCGATCCGGCCCCGATCCGGGTCCGGGTGCTCGAGGTGGTTCCGCCCTGGCCGCCCAAGCTGGTCGACCAGCTGACCCGGGTCCTTGACCTGGCCGAGGACCTGCCGCCGGTCGAGCTGATCCCCGAGCTCGCCGACCTGAGGGACCTGGCGGGCCGCCTGCCCGCCGACCGGTACCTGTTCCCCTGCCGGGCCGGCCAGGGCAGCGACGACCAAGGGACGCCGGTCTCCTACCTGGACGAGATCCCCGAGCGCGAGCCGTGGACCCTGGTCGGCTGCGCGCGCTCGCGCAGCATCCACGACTGGTTCTACGGCGGCGACGTCCCCCACGTCGACATGTGCCCGCGTAACCTGGCCGGCCAGCGAGAGCCAGGGCTGCTCGTCACCAAGTGCTGCCTGCTCGAGGACCGGGTGGCGACCGATGGCGACACGGTGGTGGTGCCCTGGGGCGCCAGCCTGGCGCAGATCAGGGAAGGGCTGACCTTGGCGCTGGCCGCCGCCGCGGCCACGCAAGCCAAACAGGCCGAGGCCGCGCCGGCCGACCCGGTCCCGCGATGACCGACCGGATCGCGGACTCGGCCCTCTACCGGCACCTGTGGGGGACGGACGAGTCCCGGGCCGTGCTCGGCGAGGAAGGACGGCTCCAGGGCTGGCTCGGGGTGATCGCGACCCTGGCCCGCGTCCAGGCCGAGGCCGGCCTGATCCCGGCGGACGCCGCCCGGCTCATCGCCGAGCACGCCAAGCCCGGTCTGATCGACCTCGAGTACGCGGCGGAGCAGACGCGGCAGTCGTCGCACTCGATGCTCGGCCTGATCCGGGCCCTCCAGGCGGCGCTGCCCGCCGAGGCCCGCGACTACGTCTACGCCGGGGCCACCGTCCAGGACATCACCGACACCTGGACGGCGCTGGCCCTGCGCCGGATCGGCGGGATCGTCTGGCGGGACCTGCGGACCATCGAGGGCCGCCTGCTCGAACTCGCGGCCCACCATAAAAACACGGTCATGGCGGGCCGCACCCACGGGCAGCCAGGCAGCCCGGTGACGTTCGGCTGGAAGGCCGCGTCGTGGGCCGACGAGATCCGCCGCCACCTGGACCGGCTGCGCGAGGGCGCGCCCCGCTGGCTGGTCGGGCAGCTCGGCGGCGGCGTCGGCAGCCTGGTGTTCTACGGGGACCAGGGCCTCGACGTCCGGGCCCGCTTCTGCGCCGCGCTCGGCCTCGCCGACCCGGGCATCTCCTGGCTGACGGCGCGCGACCGCGGCGCGGAGTTCGCCCAGCTCCTCGCGCTGATCTGCGGCACCCTGGCCCGGATCGGCGGCGAAGTGTACGAGCTCCAGCGACCGGAGATCGGCGAGCTGCGCGAGGCCGCGGCGGACGGCACGGTCGGCAGCATCACGATGCCGCACAAGCAGAACCCGGAGGCCAGCGAGCACCTCGACACGCTGGCCCGGCTGGCCCGGTCCAGCGCCGCGGTCATGTCCGAGTCGGTGGTGCAGCAGCACGAGCGGGACGGCCGGGGCTGGAAGGCCGAATGGGTGGCCTGGCCGGAGACCTGCCTGCTGGCCACCGCCGCGCTGCGGATCGCGGTCGGCCTGACCGCGGGCCTGACCGTCGACGCCGGGGCGATGCGGCGCAACCTCGACCGCTTCGGCGGCTACCAGGTCAGCGAGCGGGCCCTGGCCCTACTCACCCCGACCCTCGGCGCCCGCGCGGCCCAGGACCGGCTCCAGCAGGCGCTGGCCGACGGCCGGACGAACGGCCTCACCGGCGAGCAGGCCCTCGTCGCGGCCGGCCTCTTCAACCCGGCCGAGGCGAGCCAGCTGACCGCCGAGCCCGACACCGGCTCCTGCCAGCAAATGACAGACCTTATTAACGAACGGGGCCGGGTTGCCCGCTCCAGTGAACCCGCGGAGTGGCCGTGACCATGGCGCCGTCGCCCGCCGCTCGTATCCCGGCCAGCGCCGACCTGGCCGGCCTGGCCGCGCCCGGGGCCGCCCCGCCTGAGTCCGCCGCCGCTGTCTCCGCAACGGCTGGGTCCCTGCTCGCAGCGGCGGCCGCGCTGCCCCGGACCCGGCTGGCGGTGCTGCCCACGCCGCTGGTGCCGGCGCCAGGTCTGGCCGAAGCCCTGGGCGCGGGTTCGCTCCTGGTCAAGCGCGACGACCTGACCGGGTTCGCGTTCGGCGGGAACAAGGCCCGCCTGCTTGAGTTCCTGGTCGCCGGGGCCCTTGCGGACGGCGCCGACACCCTGCTCACCGGCGGCGCGGCCACCTCGAACTTCTGCGCCGCGACCGCGGCCGCCGCCCGCCGGGCCGGCCTGCGCTGCGAGCTGGTCATCGCCGGCCACCCCCGACGGCCGGAGGCCGGAGAGGGTTTGCCCGGCCCGGCCGGGCCCGCACTGGCCCTGGCCCGGTCCTGGGGCGCGTCCGTGCGCTGGACCGGGACACCAGACCGCGACAGCGTAGACGCGCACCTTCCCGTGGCCGCGGCCGACCTCGCCGCCCGGGGCCGCCGGCCCTACCTGATCCCGCGCGGCGGTGCCACCGGCCTCGGCGCGGTGGGCTACGCGCTGGCCGCGACCGAACTCCAGGAACAGCTGGCCGGGCACGGGACCGGCCGCGGGGACGTCACGGTCGTGGTGCCGACCGGATCCGGCGGCACCCTGGCTGGCCTGCTCGCGGGCCACCTGCTGCTCGGCCGCCCGTGGACGCTGACCGGCTGCTCGGCCAGCCGGCCGCCGCAGGCCATCGTGCCGCGGGTGCTGTCCCTGGCCGGCGAGTGCCTGCGCCTCCTTAAAACGGACCAGGAACCGAGGCCGGACGACGTCACGGTCGTGGATGCCCGCGGCCCCGGTCACGGCCTGCCCTCGCCGGACGGCCTGGCGGCCGCGGAGCAGGCGATGAGGACGGCGGGACTGATGCTCGACCCGGTCTACACGGCCAAGGCCCTGGCCCTGCTGCCGCGCGGCCGTGACGTGGTCTTCTGGCACACCGGCGGCGTCCTCGACACGGTAGCGGCAGCGGAGGAACAACCATGACGATCACGAACCGAACCGCCGCCGGGCCGCCGGCCGGCCCGGCGGCCCCCGAGCTCATCGCGGCCGGCTTCGAGCTCGAGAACGCCGACGCCCCGGTCCTGCACCACGGGATGAACCTGGCCGACATCGCGCACCTGCTCGATCTCAGCGCGACCGGGGTGATCCCGCCCGAGGCGGCCCGTACCCTGCTGGCGCTGCTGCTGGCGACCATGGACATCCCGGCCGAGGACTTCCCCTACGACCCAGTCAACGGCGAGCCCTACAACTCGCGAGAACGCTACTTCGTCAGCCAGGCCGGCGACGTGGCCGGCTGGCTGCACGCCGGGCGGCCGCGCCGGGAGGCGGTCAGGGTCGCCTTCCGGCTGCGCCTGCGCGAGGACCTGATCAGCCTGATCGAGGCGACCGCGGGGCTCGCGGCCGAGATCGCCAGACGCAGCCAGGAACACGCCTCCACCCTCATGGCCGACCAGACCTATCTCCAGCACGCGCAGCCGTCGACGTTCGGTCATTATCTTCTGTCTTTCGCCTTTCCCGTGCTGCGGGCCGGGCAGCGGCTCACCGAGGCGCTGGAGTGGACCGACGCCAGCCCCGGCGGCGCGGGCTGCGTGAACGGCAGCCGCCTGCTCGCCGACCGCGCGCACGTCGCGTCGCTGCTCGGGTTCCGCAGCGTCGCCGAGCACACCAGGGACGCGATGTGGCAGGTCGACGGGCTTTTCGACATGGTCAGCGCGGCCGCCGGGCTGATGGTCACCCAGTCCAAGCTGGCCGAGGACCTGGAGATCTGGGCGAGTCAGGAGTTCGACTACGTGACCCTGGCGGACGGGTACAGCCGGGCCAGCGTGCTGATGCCGCAGAAGCGCAACCCGTACGCGCTGTCGATCATCAGGGGCGCGGCCGGATCCCTGATCGGCCGGCTGTCCGGGCTGCTGGCGGTGGCCAAGACCCCGTCGGCGCGCAGCGACAACCTCATCTTCGCCTACGGCGAGGTGCCCAAGGCGCTCGACCTCGCGGTCCGGGCCACCCAGCTGAGCACCGGCGTGGTGCGCACGCTAGAGGTCAACGCCGAGCGGATGCGGTCCGCCCTCGACTCGGGCTTCTCGCAGGCCACCGACCTGGCCGAGTACATCATGCAGACGTGCGGGATCGACTACCGCAGCGCCTACCGGGTGGTCGGGCACGCGGTCAGGCAGGCCAGCGCCGCGGGCCTGCGCGGCGCCGACATCGACGGGGCCATGCTCGACGCCGCGGCCGCCGAGGTCACCGGGCACGCGCTCGGCCTGGCCGGCCGGGACCTGTCCGCCGCCCTCGACCCGTGGCAGATCGTGGCCAGCCGGACCCTGCAGGGCGGCGCCGCTCCCGGCGAGGTGCGGCGGATGGCCGCGGGCGCCGCCGCCGAGGCGGACCGGCTCGCGGCCGAGGCCAAGCGCTGGAAGGGCGCCTACGCCGCGGCCGAGGATGCCCTCCTGGCCGCGGCCCGCCGGGGCGCCGGGCAGCGCAGTATCGGACTGGGCCACAACGGAGACAAGCCATGAGCGATCACGAGCACCCCGCCCTGACCCTGCCGGACCGGGTGGGCGTGGTCAACGTCGGCCTGTCCCTGTTCGCCGACGCGATCAGGGAGCAGGGCGTACCGGTCATCTCGGTCGACTGGCGCGTCCCGGCGGGCGGCCGGCCGGACGCGGTCGCCGCCCTGGGACGGCTCTACGGGATCCACGCCGAGCGCATCGAGGCCGCCAACGCCGAGGTGCTGCGCCGCCTGGACGAGCCCGCGCCGCTGCTCACCGGGATCACCACCGTGGCCCGGGCCGTTCCCGGCCTGGGCGAAGGGTCCGACCGGACGCTGCTGCACTGCGGGCCCGCCATCGGCTACGCCCAGGCCCCCGACCCGCTGCGCCGGTCGATGCGGGCCGCGGTCGTGGCCGAAGGCTGGGCCGAGCACCTGGACCAGGCAGGCAACCTGCTGGCCAGGGAGGAGATCAGGCTCGCCCCGGCCAACGAGCACCGGGTGGTGGTGCCGATGGCCACCGCCCTCGGCGCCAGCGCCCCGCTGTACGTGCTGGAGAACCGGGCGGGCGGCACGACCGGGTACGCGCCGGTCTCGCAGGGGCCGGGCGAGGTGGCCTGGTTCGGCGTGGCCAGCCCGGCCTCGGTCGAGCGGCTCGTCTTCCTGCGGGAGGTGGCCGCCCCGGTGATCGGCCGCGTCCTGCAGCGGACCGGACCGCTCGACGTGCTCTCGCTGGCCGCGCAGGCGGTCGCGATGGGCGACGACGTCCACGTCCGCACCCAGGCCGCGACCAACCTGCTGATCCGGACCTGGCTGCCGGCGCTGACCGAGCTCGGCGGCGCCCAGAGCGTCGCGTTCGCCCGCTTCCTGGCCGGCAACCACCTGTTCTTCCTCACCCTGGCCATGGCGGCGGCCAGGTCCCTGACCGAGTGGGCGGCCCAGGTCCGCGACGCGTCGATCGTGACCACGATGGCACGCAACGGCACCTCGTTCGGTATCCGGTTGCCCGGCTCTGACCGGTGGTTCCTCTCGGCCGCCCCCGCCGTCGGGCACGCCCTCTACTACCCCGGCCAGGGCCCGCAGACCAGCGCCAACGACATCGGGGACAGCGCGGTGCTCGAGCTGTCCGGGCTCGGCGCGGCCGCGGCGGCGGGCTCGCCCGCGGTCGCGCAGCTGCTCGGCGGCAACCTGCGCGAGGCGGCCGAACTCACCGGGCGGCTCGCCGCGGTGTCCGCCGGACGGTCGACCCGGTTCAAGCTCCCGGTGCTCGACAACGCCGGCACGCCGCTGGGCGTGGACGTCCGCAAGGTGGTGGAGCTGGGCATCACCCCCGCGGTGACCACCGGCATCCTGCACCTGTCAGCCGGCACCGGCCAGGTAGGCGCCGGCGTCGCCGAGGCCCCGCTGGCCTGCTTCGCCGACGCCCTCCTCGACCTGGACCACCGCCTGAGCACCTAACCCGCGCACCACTTCCCGCCCTGGCCCCGCCGCTCTCCTGCCCGAGTGCCGCATCTCAAGTCCCAAGCGTCACCTGAGTCACATCCGCCTCCTGAGTACCAACCGTCACCTCATCCTTGCCCCGCAAACGACATGGATGTGGCATCCATGTCGCGGGGGCGACATGAATGTGGCACTCATGTCGTTTGCGGCCGGGTACCAGGGCGCCTGGGGCGCCGGTAGCGCGGCCACGCGTGCCCACCACAACCACATGCGCACCAGAAGTAACTCAGCTAGCCGAGGGCGACCTCGATCGGCGGCGAGAGCGCGATCGTGTTGGACACGTAGCAGACCCGCAGCGCGGGCTGGAGCAGCGATTCGACCTGCTCGGCGGGAGCGTCACAGGTCACGGTGAGCTGGAGCCGCCTGAACTTGGGGCCATCGTAGGTGCCGGTGGCGGTCACGGCGAGGCCGGGCAACTCAATGCCCCGCTTCCCGCCCGCCCAGTTCAGCGCGAGGGCGTAGCAGGAGGCCATGGCGGCCAGCAGGTACTCCGTCGGCATCGGCCCGGTGCCGGTGCCGCCCGAGCTTGGCGGCTCGTCCACGATCAGCTCGAAGCCGCCCGCCTCGACCCGGCACCGCCAGCCGCCCTCGTGCCGCGCCACCACCGAGTTGGTCTTCGGGCGCTCCTCGCCGGGACTGGTCACCTAAGACCAGCCCCGGCGAAGAACAAGAGGACAAGTAGCGTCAAACCGTCCACGTGTTGAGCTGGAAGGCGCCGGCCCGCCAGGCGGTCAGGGCCGAGTCGAGGACGTCGAGCGGGTTGAAGGCCTTGACGCCGTCGATGAGGTCCTCCTCGCGGAAGCCGTACAGGGCGCCCATCGCGAACCGGCAGGCGTAGATCGTGGCGCCCTCCTTGAGCAGCGTCTCGATCTGCCGGTTCCCGGCCAGGTTGCCAGGGAAGCCTTCGGTGCCGACGGTCGGGTAGCCGCGGTGCCTGGACGCCAGCAGCACGCCGGGGCCGTACAGGATGATCGACACGTCGAAGCCCTTGCGCACCAGCCGGGTGGAGGTGAGCAGGTTCACCAGGGATACCGAGCCCTCGAAGGGGACGGAGTGGATGAACACGAAGGCCTTCTCACCCGGGTTGGCCCGGATGTCGTCGAAGAGCTTCTCCTCGGTGTTGTACAGCGAATCGACGCCGGCTTCGCCGCGCGGCGAGCCAATGGTGATCGGCATGAGGCCTCCTGGTGAGTTTGAGTGAACCGGTAACTGTGTGGGCCGTGCGGGACGCTGCGTCTTGGTCCAGGTCATGCGGTGGCTACCCGGCATGCGGCGCATGATGGCCGAACGCACCGGCCAGGGCACGGCCCGGTACGCGGGCACGTACACCCGCAGCCAGAACACTTCGGCGCCACGCGGCCGCGGCGGCGGGGTCACGCCGTACTTGGCCGCCATCTTCTGCTGCGCCGCGACCATCAGGTAGTGCTCGGACGTGGCGCGCAGCCAGCGGGCGAAGGACACTTTAGGCACCACGGGCACCTCAGGACCCCAGACCCGACAGCAGGTTCTGGGCCGCCAGCGCGATCGGCTCGTTCAGCGCCCCGATCGGCGGCGAGTAGACGTTCTCCATGGTGGCGAAGTCGTTGATGGTGATCCCGGTCCTGACCGCCATGGCCAGGAAGTCGGCCCGCTCCTTGATGCCCTCGCGGCCGACCAGCTGCGCGCCGATGAGCCGCAGCGAGCCGGGTTCGGCGAGCAGCTTGACCCGGACCTTCTCCACCCCGGGGTAGTAGCGCGCCCGGGAGATGCCCTCGGCCACGCCGACCACGTGCGGGATGCCGAGCGCGGTGGCCAGCGTCTCGCTGAACGAGACGCCGCCGATCATCCAGTCGCCCGCCATCATGCCCCACGGCACGCTGACCGGCTGGTACCGGCGCTCGCCGCCCGCCGCGTTGGTGCCCGCCACCTTGCCCTGCGCGTAGGCGTGGCTGCCGGACAGGCCCTGGATAGGCACCTCGCTGACGCTGTGCGGCACCTCGATGCAGTCGCCCGCCGCCCAGACGTCCGCGGCCGAGGTGTGCATGCGCTCGTCCACGATGACGCCGCCGGCCGAGCCGATCTTGATCCCGGCCGCCTGGGCCACGGCCGTGTTGGCCACCTTCTGGGTGCAGACGACGGCGAGATCGCACGGGATGTCCCCGCCGGACGTACGCACCGCGCTGACCTTGCCCGAACCCGCAAAGCCGGTCAGCTTGGTGTTGAAGTGGAGCGTGGCCCCCTTCTCCTCCCAGGACTGCTGCACCGGGGCGGCGATGTCCGGGTCGGTGGCCACCGACAGCGCCCAGGCGCCCGGGTCCACCAGGTGGGTCTCGATGCCGCGGTGGCACAGCGCGGTGACCATCTCCAGGCCGAGCGGGGACGCCTCGACCACGACCGCGGTCCGCACCCCGTCGAGGACCTTGTCCCATTCGATCGCCCGGCGGATGTTCTTCACGTAGTAGAGGTTGCCGAGGTCGGTACCCGGCACGCCGGGGTCGGCGTAGTCGAACCCGGTGGCCACGATGAGCTTGTCGTAGCCGACCTCGCCCTCGCCCTCCACCGACACGGTCTTGCGGCCCGTATCAAACCCGGTGACCCGTGTCTCATAGTGGATGTCGATGCCGGACTTCTCGTACGTCTCCCTGGTCGCCATGAACAGGCGCTCGAAATCGGGTATCTCCCGGCCGTGCACGTACGGGATCCCGCACGGGCTATAGCCGACGTCCTCGAACTCGGTGTAGACCCGGACGTCCGCCGACGGGTTCGTGCCCTTGGCTGCCCCGGCCGCACCGATGCCCGCGGCGCCGCCGCCGATCACTACGATCCGCTGCGCCATAAGTAGTCTCTTCTCATAAAACGGGACACGGCGTTTAGTATCGGTTATGAGTCGTACACTATACTGGCGGGAGGGAACCTGAACGTCAAGGGACGATCACCTGTGAACCAAGGTGAGGACGAATGAACCGCGTGCCACGAACCCAGGGGCCTCCCTGCCTGGACGCCCAGGCCGCCAGCCGCACTGACGCCGGCGCCGGCGGCGAGGTGCAGCGCATCGTCGGCTCCATCGGCCTGAAGGTCTTCAGCCACCGCAAGCGCATGGGCCTGTCGCTGCAGCAGCTGGGCGAGCGGTCCGACGTCTCGGCCGCGGCGATCCACAAGATCGAGCAGGGCGGCATGGTGCCCACCATCACCACGCTGCTGAAACTGGCCAGCGCGCTCGGCCGTCCGGTCTCCTACTTCGTGGAGGAGGAGGGCGGTCTTGACGACGTGGCCGTCTTCACCCCGCCCGAGGAGAACCGGCCGGTGTTCACCTCGCACCAGGGCATCGAGCTGGAGAGCATTTCCGGTCCTTACGGCCGGTTCCTGCTGGCTGGCGCCCGGGCCTGCGTGGTGCCGGGCGGGAACAGCGGTCGCAAGCCGATGCAGCACCCGGGCGAGGAACTCGTCCACGTGCTGAGCGGCGTCCTCGAGTTCACCGTGACCGGGCAGCTCTACCGGGTGGTGCCGGGCAGCACGCTGCACTTCCAGGGCGACCAGCCGCACACCTGGGCCAACCCGGGCCTGGAGGAGGCACGCGCCATCTGGATGGCGCTCCGCCCCCAGTAGTCCCGGTAGTCCCAGTAACAGGGGCTCCTGAGGTCCTCAGTAACCGCGCGTCCCGCTACCGGGCCCTCAGCGACGAGGCGCCCCAGGAGCCGATCCCGATGATCGATCGCATCCTGCCGCCGGCCGCGGTAGCCGCGGAATCCTTCGGCGCGCTGCCCGAGCCCGGCGCGGACCTCTTCCCGGCCGAACAGCGGGCGGTCCGCACCGCGGGCCCGGAACGCCAGGCCGAGTTCACCGCGGGCCGCCGGTGCGCGCGGACGGCCCTGGCCGGCCTGGGCGGGCCGGCCGCGCCCATCCTGCCGGGCCCAGCCGGGGAGCCGGGCTGGCCGCCCGGCGTGACCGGCAGCATCACGCACTGCCCTGGCTACCGCGCCTGCGCGGTAGCCAGGACCGAGGACCTGGCCGCCATCGGGATCGACGCGGAGCCGGACGAAGAACTTCCCCGCGGCCTGCTCGAGGCGGTCGCGACGGCCTGGGAACGGACCTGGATCCAGCGCCAGGCAGCGGCCGGGACCGCCGGACCCGGCGTCCACTGGGCCCGGCTCGTCTTCAGCGCCAAGGAAGCCGCGGCCAAGGCCTGGTACCCGCTGGCGGCCCGCTGGCCCGACCTCGCCGAGCTCACCGTGGCCGCGACCGCGGCCGGCGGCCTCATCGTCCGCCTGACCGGCGCCGCCCCGGGCCTGCCCGCCACCCTGCCCGCCACCCTGCCCGCCACCCTGGCCGGGCGCTGGCTGGCCCGCGACGGGCTGATCATCACCGTGGTCGCGGGAAACCCGCTCCGGCCTCCGGCCGTCGCGGGCCCGCCACGCTAGCGATGCTGGTCGTAGAGCGCCGCGAAGTTGCCGCGCAGCATCGCCTCGGCTAGCTTGCCGTCGCCGGCCGCGGTCCGCATCCTGGCCACCTCGCCGTCGAAGTCACCCCACGGCTCGTCGCTGGCGAACAGCACGCGGTCGTGCCCGATGCCGCGCCGCTCGATCTCGGCGGCCAGCCAGCGCGGCGCGAAGCCGATCGCCCAGCTGGTGTCGGTGTAGACCTGCTTGCCGGCCTCGATCCAGTCGAAGAACTTGGTGCTGACCAGCTTGATGTGCCCGCTCATGCCGCCGCCGAAGTGCACCAGGTGGATCTTGACGTCGTCGCCGTACTTGTCCACCAGCTTTCCGACCGAGTTGATATCGGACGTCCCGCCGGGCGAGGTGTGCACGTGCACCACCAGGCCGTGCTCCCGCGCCGCCCCGAAGATCCGGTCGAGCTGCTCCTGGCAGGCCTCGTCGTCGACGTTCCCGCCGAGCAGGAAGCTGGTCTTGAGCGCGACGACGCCCCGCTCGCCCGCCAGGGCCAGCGCTTCGGTGTTGAGCTCGGCGTCCTGCGGCCGCGGCGAGACCCAGAGCCCGCACCGGACCCGGTCGTCGGCCGCCGCGGCCTCGAGCACCAGCGGGTTGAAGCCGAACGAGACCGACGCGTCGGGCACCCCGTAGTTGGGCAGGACCAGCGCGCGATACACGCCCGCGCTGTCCAGGTCGGCGATCAGCTCGGCGGGAGTGCCCCTGGCCAGCATGTCCGGGTTGCACGGCGGACCGCCGTAGAAGGGGAAGGCGGGCATCTTGCCTAGGTGCCGGTGAGCGTCGTTAACCAGTTGCGTTCCCATGCGGGGATGCTAATCCTCCATCGTTTCCGATACAAGATGTTCGTCTCCGATAGGAATCGAGGAGGAGGCCGGCCGAGGCCGTAGCATCCGACCCGGCCAGCGCCATTTCATTATCCCGAACGACGATCGGTACCCCACCCGCTCCCGCCCGAGCCCCGGTGGGCAGCCGGGAAAGCTAGCCGACCACGATCCACTCGGTAGCGGCCGCGGGCAGCCCCGGACGGCGGCAGAGCAGGCTCAGCGGGCCGGCCTGGAGGTCGCCGGCCGCGAAGCGGCCCCGGTCGTCGGCGTCGATCGCGGCCGCCTCGGAGTGCTGTCTGCGGACCTGGATGCGGGCCGGTCCGGCCGGGGTCAGCTGACCGGTCAGCCGCCACGAGCCGACGCGCGCGGCCGGCTCGATCTCGATCTCCACGCTGAGGCCGGCCGCCTCGAAGACCGCCAGCCGGGACGGGGCCCCCGAGCGCACGGTGGCCACGGTGGCGGCCAGCGCCGAATCGGACAGCAGGGCCGCGAGCTCGGCGTCGGCCGCCCGCAGGCCGTAGCTGCGCTTGGCCAGGTCGGCGGAGAACGACGGGGTCGGCTGGCCGTCTCCGATCACCTCGCGCAGCGCGGCCAGCAGACGCTCGTCGTCCAGGTCCCCGAGCGCGACGCGCGGCTCCTCACCGGGGACAGCGGACTCGCCGCCAGGGACTGCGGGCGGCTTGTGGTCTGCGGGCATGAGGCCCTCCAGGGCGGCGGCCGTTCCGGCGGACCGGGGCCGCGATCGTGATGGTCAGGACCCTTCCGGTCCCTACTCTTTCGTGAGACGACGCGATGGCGCTAGATACCATCGCTGTCAAGTAGTTTTCTGAGCTGGTCCAGGCAGCGTCCCCTGGTCGGCCCGAGGCTGCCCGGGCGAGTGTTCAGCGCGGCCGCCACCAGGCGGTAGGACGGCGGCCCGGTTTCCGCTTCCACGATCAGCGCGCGCAGCACCTGCTGGCACCACTCGCTGAGCCGCCGGAAGGCATCCCACAAGGCGGCGTGCTCGGCCGCCGTCAGCACCGGCTCGTCGGCGTGCGCGCCGCTGCCGAGCAGGGGCTCGATGGCCTCCTCGGGCATCGCGACGACGGAGCGCGATCGCCGCCACAGCCCCTGGCACTCGCGGCGGCAGGTGGTGGCCAGCCAGCCGCTGAGCCGCTCGGGGTCGCGGATGCGCCCCAGGTTCTCCAGCAGGCGGAGCCAGGTCAGCTGCACGACGTCGGCGGTGTCGTCGGGTCCCAGGCGGTGGGCGCGGCACACCGACCACAGCAAGCCGCCGTAGCGGTCCACCAGCTGGTCCCAGGCCTGGACATCGCCGGCCGCGGCCGCCCGCACCCAGCCAGGGACGGGGTCGTCTGGATCCATAGTCACTACACCCCCAGGGCGATGAAGGAGCAGGCGGTGGCCAGCCGGATCGGGTCGTCGGCGACGGCGGCCTGGGCCAGCCGCAGGGCGTCGGGGAACCCGGCGCCCGCCGCCACCGCCCGGTGCAGGGATTCCATGATCGACGGGGTGACCTGGTCGTTGACCGGGGTAACGGCGGCCACCAGGCCCGCCGTTCCCATCGGTAGCAGGCTACTGGCCAGCCCGAGCAGCTCGCCCGCACCGGCCGGGGCGGTCCGGCCCGCGTCGCAGGCGGACAGCACCAGCCGGTACGGGCCGCGGGCGAGGGCCTCGATGTCGTAGACCGTCAGCGGCCCGTCGTCCAGGTACAGCGTGGACAGCAGCGGGTTGTCGGCGCGGAACGTCCCGTGCGCGGCGACGTGCGCGAGCCACGCCCCGTCGAGCCCGGCGAGCACCCGCCGGGCGGTGGCGGTGCCGCCGGCCAGCATCGTCGCCTGCGGATAGAGCCCGGCCAGGCGGGCCATCTCGGTCCCGGCGGCGGGCAGCCCGGGGCCGGCGACGAGCATCACGTCGCGGTGGCCGGGGACCGCCGCCTGCCGGGCCCGCAGCCACGCCGTCGCCGACGGGCTCACGCTGACCGACCGGCCGCGCAGCGCGGGCAGCAGCCCCCACGGGATGGCGCTCAGGCGGCCGGTCGGGACGATGACCACGGTGCCGGCCTCGAGGTCGGCCGCCGCCGGGCCGAGCACCGCCTGCTCGAGCAGGCGGCCGGCGTCGGCCAGGGCCGCGCCGGCCTCCGGTACCACCCGCCCGCTCGACAGCCGCCGCAGCAGGAAGCGGGCGAAGCCGGCCTCCCGGGCGGCCTCCTCGGCGCCGCCGACGGTGTGCATCCTGATCGCGGTCCCCCGGACGGTCACCACGTGCAGCGTCCCGTCGAGTTCGACCAGCTCGGCCAGTGCGGCGCCGTCCAGCGCGTCGATCAGCGCCCGCGGCGTGAACGCCTGCTGGGCGGGAGCCCCGGCCGGTCCCGGCGTGCGCAGGATGCGGGCCCTGACCGCCGCCTCGAGACGGGCCCGCTCCCGCCGCAGCGCCGGTACCTGCGGGGCGGCGGCCAGGTCGCGGTCGAGCCGCCTGCTGACCTCGCGCAAGGCGGAGAGCTGGCGGGCCAGCTCGTCGTCGGGCGGCAGCCTGGTCGGCGTGATGGCCTGGACGGTGGCCCGCCACCGCTCGCTCCAGGCGAGCAGCCGCCGGGCGTCGCCGCGGCCGAGGGCGGCCCGCTGGCCGATGGCGGCCAGCTCCCGGCCGTGGGTGGTGACCGCCGCCCGCAGCTCGCTGGCGCCGAGCAGCTGCTGCTGGTCGGCCAGGATGGCGAGGCCGCGGCGGCAGGCGGCCAGCATCTGGTCCTCGCGCCCGCGCAGCTGGCACAGCAGCGCCCGGGCGAGCTGGGCCCGGCTCTGGCTCAGGGCCGGGGCGGCCCGCCGGGACCGGGCGGCGGCCGCGAGGTGTTCCTCCGCCCGCTGGGCATCGTGCGGCTGCGCGAGCTGCCCGGCCAGCAAGTGGGCCTCGGTCGCCTCGTCCGCCTTCAGGTCGTCGAGCTGCCTGGCGGCCGTGCGGGCCAGGCGGTAGGGGCCCGCGCCGGCCTGGCCGGCCGCGTGCTGGGCCTGCGCCAGCACCAGCCGGGTGCGGGCCGACCACCGCTCCCGGTGCTGCCGCCGGAACAGCCGCGCGGCCTGCTCGGCCCGGTCGGTGGCGGCCCGCGGATCGTGGGCGGCCAGGGCCGCGGTGGCCGAGGCGTAGAGCAGCTCGGCGAACTTGGTGGACCGGCGGATGTCGGGATCCTGGCGGCGGACGGCGGCGTCCGCTTCCTCCCAGGCGTCCGCCGCCAGCCCGGCCGCGAGCAGGATCGCGCACCGGTCGATGGCGACGTCCAGCATCGGCGTGCCCAGCTTGGCGTAGCCTGCGTCGGCTTCGGCCAGGAGCTCGAGCGCCTCCGGTACCCGCCCGGAGGCCGCCGCGACCAGCCCGCGGTTGTGCCGGGTGGTGGCGTACTCCCATTCCTGCCCGGCCAGCTTGAAGTACCGCTCGCAGTAGTCCAGGTCGGCGTCGGCCCGCCGGGTGTGCCCCAGGTAGAGCAGGAGCACGCCGCGGTGGCTGTGCGCCCGGGCCTCCCACAGCAGGTCCCCGTGCCGGTGCAGGATCGTCACGACCTGGTTGAAGTCCTGCAGCGCCTCGTCCCAGCGGCCCAGGTAGACCAGGACGGCGGCCCGGCGCATCAGGACCCGGCCGGCCAGCGCCCCGTGCGCGACCGCGGCGGCGGCGTCCAGGTGGCCCAGGCCGCGGGCGGTATGGCCGGCCCTGGCCATCGTGATCCCGAGGCTGGCCCGGACGTCGGCCTGCCGCTGCGGCTGGCCGCTGGCCCGGGCCGACCGCAGGGCGCGCCGCAGTTCGGCCAGGCCGTCGTCGAGGTGGCCGAGATCGCGCAGGGCGATCCCGGCCGCCTGGTGCGCCATGGATGCCTCGGCCGCCGATACCGCGGGCCGGCGGGCGAGCAGCGCCCGCGCCCGGCTCAGCGCCTCAGTCGGCCGGGAATGCACGAGAACGAGGAGATATCCGGCTTCTGTCGTATCTGAGCCGGAACTGCCGCTCTCTGACATATGAACATGATGGTAGAAATCCGCACCTCCCGATAGGTGCGGCGGTGGTGAGGGGGTCACGATGACGAATGGCGGGTACCGTGGCCGCGGTGGCCGGGCCGAGAATGTCAGGGATATATCGGAGAATCAGACCGCGTACATCGTGGAAAAATTTCCCGATGTCGGCATATTTCCGGTGCGGTTTCCTGGTCAAACCGCACTTCCGGTGGAATTCCTTTACCGTCGTCGTCATCTGGTGACCCGTGAGCGGGATGTGTCGCGGGTGGAGGAGGTGCTCGGCGCGCGCGAACTCACTGTGGCTGAGGGGGCCCAGCGGTTCGAGATCGCCGAGGTCACGCACCCGGTCCCCGGCCTGGCGCTGGTCGAGCTGGCCAGCGCCGGTGACGACGACGGCGACCCGGAGGTCCAGGCGGCCGACGGCCGGGCCCTGTTCTCCGCCCTGCTGTCGATCCGGGCGCTGCTCGGGCCGGGCGTCGCCGCCCCCAACCACCTGGTGCACCTCACCCCGTCCACCGAGTGCCCGGCCACCGAGCCCGATACGGTGCCCGCCGGCGCCGCCCCCCGGCCCGGGGTGTCCAGGTCACGCTGCGACGGGCGCGGGACGCTGGTGGTCGTGGTGGACACCGGCCTGGTGCCGTACGCGGCGGCCAGCCACAACTGGATGCGCGGGGTGATCGGGGACCCCGACACCGAGGTTCAGGGGCAGACGATCGTCGACCGCTACGGCGGGCACGGGACGTTCATCGCCAGCATCGTGCGGGCCATGGCGCCGCGGGCCGAGGTACGGGTCCCGCGCTTCCTCAAGCCGGGCGGCGCGGTTTACGAGACCGAGCTGGTCGCCGCGCTGCTGCCGGTCCTCGACTGGGCGCCCGACGTCATCAGCCTGTCCGCGGGCACCCACACCTGGCTGGACGAGGGCCTGCTGAGCTTCCAGTTCTTCGTGCCCGGGCCGCTGCGCGAGGCGAGCGGCACCGTCCTGGTCGCCGCGGCCGGGAACGACGGCCGGGACTGGCGGTTCGCCCCCGCCGAGATGGAGGGCGTGATCGGCGTCGGCGCCCTGGGCGCGCCCGGCGACGCGCTGGCCTGGTTTTCCGACTTCGGCGACTGGGTTGATGTGTTCGCGCCGGGCGAGGACATGGTGCACGCCTTCCCCACCGGCGCCTACACCTACGCCGAGACGATCAGGCCGAACGCGCACTTCACCACCGGCATGGCCAGGTGGAGCGGGACCTCGTTCTCCACCCCGCTGGTGTCGGGGCTGATCGCGGCGCGGATGTCGGGAACCGGCGAGAGCTCCCGCGAGGCGGCGCGCTCGCTGCTCCGGCTGGCCCGCGCCCAGGCGCTGCCCGGCGTCGGCCCGGTCCTCCACCCCGGTCAGGCCTGCCTGTGCGTCCCCGACCGGGCGGCCCCGGGCTGCGCGGGCACGGGTTGCGGAGGCACGCGGTGTGTGAGTATGGAATCCTGTTGCGGTGCACCTGCTGCCCGCTGACCGGTCAGGACACCGGGTCATCGATGCCGAACGGATCTGTCGGGCCATCGAGGCCCTCGACCAGCCCGAGGTGATTGCGGCCCGGGCCCGGCAGTTCGCCGTGCTCGCCGACCCGACCCGGCTCACGCTCCTGACCGCCATCAAGGCCGCCGGCCCGATAAGCGTCTCGGACCTGGCCGCGGCCACCGGGATCAACGACACCACCGTCTCGCAGACGCTGCGCCACCTGCGGGCCAGCCAGACGGTCATCGCCGAGCGCGATGGCCGGGTGG